>Ga0302326_10009302_pt1 | contig 21510 bp, 13 predicted proteins | sample Palsa_T0_3_FD_202264 | JGI IMG/M metagenome (GOLD analysis project Ga0302326, IMG submission 202264) | Peat permafrost microbial communities from Stordalen Mire near Abisko, Sweden - Palsa_T0_3 | ecosystem: Environmental > Terrestrial > Soil > Palsa > Peat permafrost | place: Sweden: Abisko... | reverse complement strand
CATGATGGCGTTCTTCTTCACGATGCCGATCAGGAGGATCAGTCCGATGAGGGCAATGATGCTGAACTCCTGCCCGAACAGGCGCAGCGCCAGCACCGCACCGACCCCCGCGGAGGGCAGGGTCGAGAGGATCGTGATGGGGTGGATGTAGCTCTCGTAGAGCACCCCCAGCACGATGTACACCGCCGCGAGAGCCGTGAGAATCAGTATCGGCTCATTCGCGAGGGACTCCTCGAAGGTGTGTGCCGTCCCCTGGAAGCTCCCGTGGATGGTGCTCGGCATGCCGATCTCGTTCTGCGCCTGGTTGATCGCGCGCGTGGCATCGCTCAAGGAGGCATTCGGGGCGAGATTGAAGGAGATCGTGGTCGCGACGAAGGTGCCCTGGTGGTTGACCGCGAGCGCAGTATTGCCGGGCGCGTAACGGCTGAAGGCAGCGAGCGGAATCATGGTCTCGGTCGCGGTGCTGTCGGCTGAGCCGGTGGACACCGCTCCGCGGCCGGAGTTGGCGATGCTGTTGGTGGCGGCGTTACGCGCGGTGTCGGTCGCGATGGTTGCGGCCGTGCTGCTGGAGGCGGTCTGTGCAGAAGTGATGGTGCCGGTCACGGCATTGGTGGACTGCGTGCCACTCACCGTGCCGCCGGCGGTGCTCACCCACAGATCCTTCAGCGTCTCCGGGCTCTGCCAGTACTGCGGCGCGACCTCCATCACCACGTGGTACTGGTTCAGCGCGTTGTAGATGGTCGAGACATCGCGCTGGCCGAAGGCGTCATAGAGCGTGTTGTCGATGGTGGCGGGATTTAACTGCAGGCGGGAGGCCGTGTCGCGGTCGATCGCGAGCTCGATCTCGAGCCCGTTCTGCTGCTGATCGGAGTTGACATCGGTCAGCACCGGCTCCTTCTGCAGTGCGTCGGTGAGCTTGGGGGCCCACTTGTAGATGTCCGCCACGCTGTCGCCCTGGAGCGTGTACTGGTACTGGGCGTTGCTCTGGCGGCCGCCGACGCGGATGTCCTGTACCGACTGCAGGAACAGCCGCGCGCCTGCCACCTGGTTGAGCTTCGGTCGCAGCCGCCCGATGACCGCATCCGCCGACAGCTTGCGCTCGGATTTGGGCTTGAGCGAGATGAACACGAAGCCGCTGTTGGTCTGCCCGCCGCCGGTGAATCCCACCACCGTGTCGACGGCGGGGTCGGCCTTCACGATCTGCATGAACTGCACGAGCTTCTGCGACATCGACTGGAACGAGATGGCCTGGTCGGCCTGGATGCCGCCGGTGAGGCGCCCGGTATCCTGCTGCGGAAAGAACCCCTTGGGGATCTTGTCGAAGAGATAGAGGTAAAACGCGACGCTCCCGGCCAGGAGCACCATCACCACCGGCCCGTTGCGCAACGCCCAGCGCAGCGTGCGCTCGTAGGCGTTGAGCATCACCTCGAAGGCGCGCTCGATGCGGCGGAACAGCCACCCCTGCTCCTGCGGCTTGACCTCACGGATCAGCCGCGAGCACATCATGGGTGTGGTCGTGAGCGATACGAAAAGCGACACCAGCACCGCCACCGAGAGGGTGATGGAGAACTCGCGGAACAGCCGCCCGACGATGCCGCCCATCAGCAGGATCGGGATGAACACCGCGACCAGCGACAGGCTCATCGACAGCACCGTGAAGCCCACCTCGCGCGCGCCCAGGATCGCGGCCTCAAAGCGCGGCGTGCCCGCCTCGATGTGGCGCGTGATGTTTTCCAGCACCACGATGGCATCGTCCACCACGAAGCCGGTGGCGATGATGAGCGCCATGAGCGAGAGGTTGTCGAGGCTGTAGCCGAGCAGGTACATGGCCCCGAAGGTGCCAAGGAGCGAGATCGGCACTGCGACCGCCGGCACCAGCGTGGCGCGGCCGTTGCGCAGGAACAGGAACACCACGAGGATCACGAGCGCGATCGCGATCAGGAGCGTGCGCTCCACGTCGTGGAGCGAGGCGCGGATGGTGGGCGTGCGGTCCATGCCGACCCCGATGTCGATGTCGGTGGGGATGGAGGCTTTCAGCGAGGGGATCAGCGCGGTGACGCGGTCGACGGTCTCGATGATGTTGGCGCCCGGCTGGCGGTAGAGGATGACGAGGACCGCGGGCTGCGCGTTGGCGAGCCCGAGGTTACGCACGTTCTCCACCGAGTCGAGCACGTCCGCCACGTCCGCCAGCCGCACGGGCGCGTGGTTGCGGTAGGCGATCACCATGCTGCGGTATTCGGCCGCCTTGCTCGCCTGGTCGTTGGTGTAGAGCTGGTAACGACGGCCGCCGACGTCGATCGAGCCCTTGGGCGTATTGGCATTGGCCGCGGCGAGCGCGGCACGCACGTCCTCGAGCCCGATGCCGTACTTGAAGAGCGCGCTCGGGTTGAGCTCGACCCGCACCGCAGGGAGCGAACTGCCCCCGATCTGCACCTGGCCTATCCCTGAGACCTGCGAGAGCTTTTGCGACAGGATGGTGTCGGCGGCGTCGTAGAGCTGGCCGGCGGTGAGGGTGTTGGAGGTCAGGGTGAGGATCATGATCGGCGCATCGGCCGGATTCACCTTGCGGTAGGTAGGATTGCTGCGCAGCGCGGTGGGCAGATCTGCGCGCGCCGCGTTGATGCCCGCCTCCACATCGCGCGCGGCGCCATCGATGTCGCGGTCGAGCCCGAACTGCAAGGTGATGCGCGCAGAGCCCGTCGCGCTCTGCGAGGTCATCTCGGTGACATCGGCGATCTGCCCCAGGTGCCGCTCGAGCGGGGTGGCGACGGTGGCCGCCATGACATCCGGGCTCGCGCCGGCCATGGTGGCCGAGACCGAGATGGTCGGAAAATCCACCTGCGGCAGAGGCGCCACCGGCAGCTTGAAGTAGGCGATCGCCCCGGCCAGCGCTATGCCGACCGTGATGAGCGTGGTGGCCACCGGACGGCGGATGAAGGGCTCGGAGGGGCTCATTTGGCGGCCGATCCCGAAGGCGGTGGGCTCGAGGCGGAAGGGTCCGCGCCCCAGGCGGCGACGCGCCGCTCCAGGCGGTCGAAGTACAGGTAGATCACGGGCGTGGTGAAGAGCGTCAGCAGCTGACTCAGGATCAGCCCGCCGACGATCGTGATGCCGAGCGGATGGCGCAGCTCGCTCCCGGTGCCGGTGCCGAGCATCAGGGGCAGCGCACCGAGGAGAGCTGCCATGGTGGTCATGAGGATCGGCCGAAAGCGCAGGAGCGATGCGTGATAGATCGCATCGCGCGCGGTCATGCCCTGCTCGCGCTCGGCCACGAGTGCGAAGTCGATCATCATGATCGCGTTCTTCTTGACGATACCGATGAGCAGAATGATGCCGATGATGCCGATCACCCCCAGATCGCTGCGCGCGATCAGGAGCGCCAGCAGCGCCCCGACCCCGGCCGAGGGGAGCGTGGAGAGGATGGTGATCGGGTGGATGAAGCTCTCGTACAGCACCCCGAGCACGATGTAGACGGTGACCAGGGCGGCGATGATGAGGAACAGCTCATTCCCGAGCGTTGCCTGGAAGGCAAGCGCCGCACCCTCGAAGGTCGTCATGACGCTCTCGGGCATGTGGATGTCGGCTTCCGCTTTCTTGATCGCATTCACCGCATCCCCGAGCGCTGCACGCGCGGCCAGATTGAAAGACACCGTGGTCGAGGGAAACTGCCCGAGATGATCGATCGACAGGGGCGCGGTGCGCGTGGACACCTTCACCAGCGCCGACAGCGGCACCTGCCCGCCGATCGCGGTGGCGGAGGGCAGGTAGATGGTGCCGAGGGAATCGAGCGAGGCCATGAGGGAGCTGTCGGCCTGCAGGATCACGCGGTACTGATTCGACTGGGTGAAGATCGTGGAGACGATGCGCTGGCCGAAGGCATCGTAGAGGGCGTTGTCGACGGTTGCGGGCGTGATGCCAAAGCGCCCGGCGGTGTCGCGGTCGATGGTGACGTAGGCTGAGAGCCCCTGGTTCTCCTGGTCGCTCGCGACGTCCTCGATTTCTTTCACCTGCTGCAGCCGCTCGACGAGCTTGGGCACCCAGGTGTTGAACTCCGTCGGGTTGGAATCCTCCAGCACGAACTGGTACTGGGTGCGGCTGACGGTATCGTCGATGGACAGATCCTGCACCGGCTGCATGTAGAGCTCGATGCCGGCGATGTCGGCGGTCTCGCGTTGCAGGCGCCGGATGACTTCACTCGCGGTGTCGTGGCGGTCATCGACGGGCTTCAAGTTAATGAGCATGCGGCCGCTGTTGAGTGTGATGTTGCTGCCGTCGACCCCGATAAAGGAGGACAGGCTCACGACGTCCTGGTCCTTGAGGATCGCCGCGGCGAGATTCGCCTGCCGGCGCGCCATGTCGGCGTAGGAGACCGACTGCGGGGCTTCCGTGATCGCCTGGATCACCCCGGTGTCCTGCACCGGGAAGAAGCCTTTGGGGATGAACACGTACAGGATGATGGTGAGCACGAGGGTCGCAATCGCCACGATGAGGGTGAGCGGCTGGTGGTCGAGCACCCATTTGAGCCCCTGCCCGTAGCGGTCGATGAGCGCCTGGAATCGCTCATTCGCCCAGCGTGCGATGCCGCGCTCCTCGGCCTGGGGGTGATGTCGCAGCAGCTTCGCGCACATCATCGGCACCAAGGTCAGCGACACCACCGCCGAGATCACGATGGTGACCGCAAGGGTGATCGCGAACTCGTGGAACAGCCGTCCCACGACGTCCCCCATGAACAGCAGCGGAATCAGCACCGCGATCAGGGACACGGTGAGGGACACGATGGTGAAGCCGATCTCCCCTGATCCGCGTAGCGCCGCGTCCAGCGGCTTCATGCCCTCCTCGATGTAGCGCGAGATGTTCTCGATCATGACGATCGCATCATCGACCACGAAGCCGGTGGCGATGGTGAGTGCCATGAGCGAGAGGTTGTTCAGGCTGAAGCCGACCAGGTACATGGCCGCGAGCGTGCCGACGAGTGATAAGGGCACACTCAGGCTCGGGATGACGGTGGCCGGGATACTGCGCAGGAACAGGAAGATCACCAGCACCACGAGGATCACCGCGAGCGACAGCTCGAACTCCACATCGTGTACCGATGCGCGGATGGTGTTGGTGCGGTCGGTGAGGATCGCGACCTCGACCGCCGCCGGGAGCGAATCCGACAGCTGGGGCAGGAGCTTCTTGATGCGATCGACGACCTGGATGACGTTGGCGCCCGGCTGGCGCTGCACGTTCAGGATGATGCCGGGGGTGTTGTTCACCCAGCCGGCGAGATACACGTTCTCCGCGCCCCCGACCACGTCGGCCACGTCCGACAGGCGCACCGGGTTGCCGTTCTTGTAGGCGATGATGATGCTCTCGTAGGCCTCCGGGCTCTGGATCTGGTCGTTGGCGTTGAGTGTCCAGGAGCGTGCCGGGCCATCCAGGGTCCCCTTGGGCGAGTTGACGTTGGCGTTGCCGATGGTGGTGCGCAGGTCATCGATGTTGAGTCCGTAGGCGGCGAGCGCACGCACGTTGGCGATGATGCGCACTGCCGGACGCTGCCCGCCGCTGACGCTCACCAGTCCCACCCCCTCGATCTGCGAGATCTTCTGCGCCATGCGGGTGTCGGCCAGATCCTCCAGCTGCGTGAGCGGGAGGGTCTTGGAGGTGATGCCGAGGGTCAGGATCGGCGCATCCGCGGGGTTGACCTTGGCGTAGATGGGCGGGGCCGGCAGGTCCGAGGGCAGCAGGTTCCCTGCGGCATTGATCGCCGCCTGCACCTCCTGCTCGGCGATGTCGAGACTGAGTGTCAGGCTGAACTGCAGCGTGATCACCGAGGCCCCGCCGGAACTGGTGGAGGACATCTGGTTGAGCCCGGGCATCTGCCCGAACTGCACTTCCAGCGGGGCGGTAACAGAGGAGGTCATCACCTCCGGGCTCGCCCCGGGGTAGAACGTCTGGACCTGGATGGTCGGGTAGTCGACCTCGGGCAGCGCCGAGAGCGGCAGGAAGCCGTAGGCCACGATGCCGGCGAGCAGTATCGCCACCATCAGGAGCGACGTGCCGACCGGCCGCAGTATGAAAATACGCGACGGGTTCACGCAGGCGCGCTCATCCGCCGGTCGGGGTGCTCTGCTGCTTGTGGCGGTGCTGGCCCTGCCCCTGGCCCTGGGAATGCTGTCCCGGGCTCGCCCCCGCAGCCGCTGCGCTCTTGGCCTGCGGCAGCAGCACCTTGGCGCCATCCTTCAGCTTGTCGGCGCCGTCGATGACTACGTTGTCGCCGGGCTTCAACCCCTTGGTGATGCTGATGTTGGTGGCATCCCCGGGACCTAAGGTGACCTTTTGCACGCTCACGGTGTTGTCGGGGTTGATGAGGTACACGTAGGTACCCGGAGCCCCGCGCTGGATCGCGGCCTGCGGCACGAGGGTCGCATCGTGCAGCGTATTGAGCAGCAGCACGACGTTCACGAACTGTTGCGGGAAGAGGCTCTCATCGGTGTTGGGAAAGACCGCCTTGAGCTTGATGGTGCCGGTGGTGGGATCGATCTGGCTGTCCACCGACTGCAGCTCCCCGGTCGCGAGCAGCTGCGTGTTGGTGCGGTCGTAGGCGGTGGCGGTGAGCGTCTTGCCGGCGTGCAGCTGCTTGAGCAAGGGCGGGATCGTGTCCTCCGCGAGGGTGAACACCACCGTGATGGGCTGCATCTGCGTGATGACCACGAGGCCGTTTGGCTCGGCGGGCGTCACATAGTTGCCGACGTTTATCTGCTGTAGCCCCACGCGCCCGCCGATCGGGGAGGTGATGTGACAGTAGATGAGGTTCAGCTTCTGCGCATCGATCTGCGCCTGGTCGGTCTTGACGTTGCCCTCGTCCTGCACCACGAGTGACTTTTGCGTCGCGAGCTGCTGCTCGGCGATCGAGTCCTGGCTCCACAGGGTCTGGTAGCGCTTGAGATCGATGTGGGCGTTATCCAGCAGTGCCTTGTCGCGCACGAGGGCTCCCTGTGCCTGCTCGAGGGCGACATCGTAGGGCCTGGGATCGATGAGGATCAGGGGCGCGCCCTGTTTGACCGTATCGCCCTCCTTGAAGTTGATCTTCATGATCTGACCGGAGATCTGGCTCTGCACGGTCACGGTGGCAATCGGGGTGACGGCGCCCAGCCCGATGAGCGTGATGGGCATGTCGCCCGCGTGGGCCTTGGCCCCCACCACCGGCATCGGCCCGTTGGCGGCGAAGCGCCCGCCGGTGGGGTTGCGCGTGGCCTTCGGCGTCAGCAGCCACCCGAGCAGCACCAGCACCAGCAGCACCGCCACGATCACCAGCACGCGCCGTGTGGTGAAGGACTCGCGCCAGCCGCCCTTGAGGTCAGGCTCGGACACGGCGTTCGGATGCAGGAATCGGTTTTCGTCGTTCATGAGCTGCGCGCTAGCGGTTGCGGATGCCGTGTTGAGTCATGCCATGCGCACGGCGTCGCATTCGGGAGTCCGTAGGGACGGCCGTCCCGCAATGGGCCACGCTGGCGGGCCCGGATCGAGCCGCCCAAGCCGCTCGGGGAATGAGGGCGCACCATACCAGCCAAGCGCCTTAACAAACATTAAGGCTTTTTCAAGAACTGCAACAAACCTCTGGCTTGTCCGTGCCGAAGTTTACCGTGTTCCCGGCACCGCTGCGCCAGAGGGGCCCTCGCCAACGGCCGCCGCTTGAGGCGGGGGGTGAGCGGCCAGGAGCTGGACTGCGATCTGATACAGCCGCCCCCGCAGCGCGAGGCGCTCGCTGGCGCGCGTCACGTAGCGCACCGCGATCTCCACACCGCTCCCGCCCGCGGAAGGGCGGATCGCGATCCCCGGCTGGGCGGTGAACGTGCCGCGCTGACCTTTCGCCACGCGCCGCCACTCGGCCTCCGCGTCGCGCGCATCGTTGGCGGTCGCCGTGGTGACTTCCTTCTGGAGCGCATCGGCAATGGCGTGCGGGTCGCGGTCGTACGGCACCATCACCGACAGCTCATCCCAGAGCCACTGCCCCGAGGTCGAGAAGTTGAAGTAGTGGCCCGAGATCGCGAAGCTGTTGGTGAAGGTCACGCGCCGCCCGGTGGGGTGGCCGGCATCGGTCCAGTTGCCGGTCTCGAGCAGCACGGTGTGGAACATGTTGAGCTCGATCACTTCCCCGCTGACGCCGTTGATCTCGACCCAGTCGGCCAGGCGCATGCCGTTTCGGCCCATGAGCACGAACCAGCCGATGAAGGCGATGATGAAATCCTTCAACGCCACCGTCAGGCCCGCACCGATGATGCCCAGGAGCGTCCCGAGCTGTGCGGGCACGCCGACCAGCATGAGCAGGATCAGCACCACGCCCACCAGCTGCAGGCTCACTCCGAGGACACTGCGCAGTGTCTGCAGCTGCCTGCGGTCGATGTGCGTGCGTGCCACCAGATGCTCGATCCAGCCATCGAGGAACAGCAGGATGAGGAGCGCTGCGAGCACGATGATGGCGCCGGTGAGCCACGCATGCAGCACGATGCGCGCCTGCGATGCGATGACCTCGTACCACTTGCCGTAGATCTCTCCTAAGTGCTGCCGCGCGACGATGCGCTCATCGCGCAGCGTCAGCCGCCGCTGCTCGGCGGCGATCTGGCGCGTGAGATCCAGGAGCGTCGCGGGGGCGGCCGCCGCTGCGGCCGCCGGCGCTGGTGCGGGCGTACCCGGCGCGGGTGTCGGGGGCGGCGCGCTCGCGGGGAGAACGGCGTGCGTCTGCGGCGCGGCGGGTGTCGCGCGTGCCCCGTGCGCGCTGTACTCGGGGATCAGGGCCTTGCTCGCCTCGAGCTGCGCGGCCATCTTCGCTCGCTCGGCGGCGAGCTCATCGGCACTGGCACTCACGTGCTCGCGCGCCCAGGTGAGCCAGCGCTCCTTCCTGCGCAGCTCGAACCACTGGTTCATCTGGCCCACCATGCCCTTGAGGGTGCCGATGGTGTTGGTGGCGGCGGCCGGTGGCGGGGCGGGTGCATGCTCGGCCGTCTCGTGCTCCTTCTGCATGGACTGGATGCGCTGGTGCACGTTCCCGCCCGCCTGCAGCAGCGCATCGTTCGCCTCCTGCACCTCGTCCTGCTCGAGATTCAGCTGCGCCTGCGCGAGGTCCAAGTGATCCTGGATGGCGGGCTTCTCGGCGGCCGAGGCTTTCTCCAGCTGTGCGCCGAGCTGCTTGACGGTGTCGGTATCGGCCGCGAGCTGCTTCTCTTCATCGAGCAGGTGCTGCTGGATCTTCTGGGCCGCGGGGCTCAGGACCGGCGGGTGCGTTTCCAGGTGCTGGAGCGCTGCGGCGAAGGCCAGGTCGAGCTCGTGATCGGCAGTCTGCACCGCCTGCTGAGCAAGGGTCTGCTCCTCGGACGTGTTGGCGATGCGCGCCAGGCGCTGCGCCACCAGCAGCGTGTGCTGATCGATGACCGGCATGGCGTTGGTTGCGCCCACCACGACCGTCGCGCTCTTCTGCTGCACGGGGGCGGCCGAGGGATCATTCGTCGCCCACAGCCCATATCCGACCGCGATGAGAAGCAGCGCGAGGACTGCCGCGAGGCTCTTCTGCAGTACGCTCATGAGCTCATGATGCCACGGCGCGGGCGGCCATAACCTGCGTGCGCTACCGGGACACTGATCGACCCCGGCGGTTGGGACGACCGCCGGCGCTGGCCGCCTCAAGGCGAGGCGCGCGCCTTAAGTGTCGGTCAGTTGGCGATGGCGGCGAAGAAGGGCGCCGCGGTTTCGGTCTCGATCCCGAGATAGACGTTCTGACCGAAGAAGAACGGCAGCCCGAGGTCGAGCGACTGTGCGTCGAACCCGGCGGCGCCGAGGTCGTTGAACGCGGTGAGTGTAGCGCTGCCGCTGAAGAGCGAATCCGCATTGGCGATCGTGAAGCTCGCCGTCGCGGAGGTGTTGGTCCCGGTCAGTGTCGCGCTCTCGCTCAGCGTCGCGGTCGGACACAGGAACGGGTTGTCCGTGCACGTCGCCGCACCGCTCCCATTGACGAAGTTGGCGTTCGAGCCGCTGTCCAGGTAGCTGGTCGGGTAGGTCGCTCCGTTGTACGTCGCGCTGATCACGCCGGTATCGAGGTCCGCCGTCAGCTCGGTCGCACTCCCGATTGCATTGTTGGACTCGGTTCCGATGCCGAATACGATCACCCCGCCGCTCGGGTCGGTCGCCCCGGCCGCGGCGATGGCCGGCAGCTCGACGATGGAACCATTGTTGTCTTTGGCGAACAGGGTCACCGGGTTCTGCAGCTGCTGCGCCTCACTCGCGGTGAAGGCGGTGCAGATGGCACCAGAAGTCGGGCAGCTGTAGTAGCCGGCCGTGTTACCCGGCGAGCAGGGGCCGTCGTTGCAGTCGGTGCCGAAGGGACCTACCCCCAGAACGCCGTTGGCACCAAAGTCATCGACGGTATCCTGCGCGGTGCCCGTACAACCGGCGGGCGGGGTCGCCCCGGTGGCTGCAGCCCCGATCAGCTGCACGTTGAGGGGGGGGCCGGTCGTGGAGGCCGTCGTCTCACCAGAGACGGGAAGCTGAACGTCGGCCTGCACGACCTCGCCCCAGGCGGTGGTGTTGTCGGCAAACTCCAGGCACTCGCCCAGCAGATTTCCCGCGCCGTCGCCTTCGCCCGGCAGTGTCACCGAGGTGAGGGCGGAGGCCAACAGACGCAGCCCCACCGAGCCGGTATCGATCTCGACGTGATCGACGCTCTGGCACTGCGTGGTGCTGCCCGGCACACACACGGTGATCGTCACGTATGCGACGTTAGCGGTGGGTTCGGGCAATCCCGCAGGTCCACTGTCGATCACCAGCGGCTCGACGTTCGGGGGACCTGCGGTCGCGATCGTCGCCGTGGTACCCGTGCCGCCACCGCTCGGGGGGGTGGTGGACACGGTGCTGCTGCCACCACCGCCGCCGCAGCCGGCCAGCATCACGGGAATCAGCACTAGAGCAGGGAGCTTGGTCACGGGGTGTTCCTTTTTCCGGCTGTGACTAGTCGATGCTCGTCACGGAGAAGTTCTGCGGCAGCAGCGCCGGCACCCAGGCGCGCCCGACGAAGCTACGCAGGTACCCGCTCGACTGCACCACCAGCTGCGGGGTCTCGATCGACAGGTGACGGTGGTCGTAGTGCGTCGGGGTGGCCGCGCGCGCCTGCTCGAACGCCTCGTAGGAGCTGCCGAGCATCTGACGCAGGTCCGGAATGCGCGGGCCGCGCCAGCTGACGGCAAACACCTTGCCCTCGGCCGACACGTACTCGTGCACGGTGAGACCGGAGGCGGCCTTGATCTCGTGCACCGCATAGCCGGCCGCCGAGCTCACGCGCAGCGTGCCACTCAGGCTCGCGCGATCGGCTTCCACCGAGGCGGCACCACCGCCGAGTGCCGCGAGCGCCGGCACCGACAGGCAGCCGGCGGCCACCATCGAACACACGAGAGTGCGGGTGAGCCTCATTCGGCCTCCTTGGGTTAAGCGTTGCGGCATTGTGCCTGACGCAGGGGGTGACAAGGCATCCTGTCTTTAGTTCGCGACGTAACCTAGGCTCAGCTCGCCCACGGATGGAGTGCACAGCGCTCAAAACGCAGATCCGTTGACTGACCGGGCTCAAGTTCAGGGACGGTTCAGCGTTCTTCGGGTCGCACAGGGTGCGCGTGTGCCTTGAGCGCGCTCACAGGCCGTGCGCGGATGCGGCCACGAAACTGCTTGTAGCCTTATTGATCAATCCGTTAGCATTCGCCCCCCAAAATTCGGAGCGGTAGTTCAGCTGGTTAGAATACCGGCCTGTCACGCCGGGGGTCGCGGGTTCGAGTCCCGTCCGCTCCGCCAGATCCTCAGCACCGCCACAAGCCCACATGCTTCAGCGTATCGGAGACAGCCTCAAGGGCTACACCGGCCACACCTGGCGCAAGTGGTTCGGGTACGTGGTGTTGGGACTTCTGTCGCTGATTTTCGCGGCCTGGGGCGCCTACGGCATCGTGAACCTGAACTTCGGCGGCTCGAACTACGCCGCCGAGGCGAACGGCACCAAGATCCCGCTCGAGGATGCGCGCAACGCCTGGCTGCGCCAGCAGGCCCAGTGGCAGCAGCGCCTGGGCGGTGCGGAGCTGCCCGCGGAGCTGCGCACGCAGCTGCAGAACCAGGTGCTCGAGGGCCTGATCCGCAACGCACTCCTCAATCAGCGCACCCACGATCTCGGCTACCGCGTGAGCCGTGCGGAGCTGCGCGAGGCGGTACTAAGCGAGCCGGCCTTCCAGGTCGGCGGGCAGTACTCCCCGGATGCCGCCAAGGCGGCCCTCGCCCAGGCGGGCATCTCGCTTGATTCCTTCGAGCAGGAGCTGCAGAGCGAGGTGCAGCGGCTGCAGCTGGAAGCCGGGATCCGCGGCTCGGACTTCCTCACCGCGCGCGAGCTCACCCGGGTCACCGAGCTCGAGGACCAGGAACGCGAGCTGCGTTATCTCATTGTGCCGGCCGAACAGTTCAAGTCGGCGGTGAGCGTTGAGGATGCCGCGGTTGCGGCCTACTACAAGGCGCACGCCAGCCAGTACATGATCCCGGAGTCGGATCGGCTGCATTACGCGGAGCTGCGCCTTGCGAGCCTCATCGCGCAGCAGTCGGTGAGCGAAGCGGACGCGCGCGCCGCCTACGAGAAGGAGCGCGGGCAGCTCGAATTGCCGGAGAAGCGCCACGCGCGGCACATCCTCATCACCGGCAAGGACGATGCAGCAGCCCTCGCCCAGGCCCAGCAGGTGCTCGCGCAGGCGAAATCCGGCAAGGACTTCGGCGAGCTCGCCAAGCAGTACTCACAGGATCCGGGCTCGGCCAAGAACGGCGGCGACCTGGGCTGGTCCGATCGCGCAAGCTTCGTGAAGCCCTTTGCGGATGCGCTGTTCGCCATGAAGGTGGGCGAGATCGCAGGCCCGGTGAAGACGCAGTTCGGTTATCACATCATTCGCCTGGATGAGATCCAGGCGGGCAAGTCCAAGTCCTTCGAGGAGGCACGTCCGGATCTCGAGGCGCAGCTGCGTCGTGACAAGGCGACCGATCGTTTCGGGGAGATCCAGGAGCAGCTGCAGAGCAAGCTCCAGGAGCCCGGCGCTGACCTGAACGCACTCGCGCAGGAATACGGATTGCAGGTTCAGGACGTGGCCGCCTTCGAGAAGGGCGCGGGAGCCGCCCCGCTCGGGCCCGCCCCACCGCTGCAGGAGCTGCTCTTCGGCGAGCCGCCCCTTGCGGCGGGCCGGATCGGCGGCCCGCTGCTGGTGGGAGATGACCGGCTGGTGATCGTGAAGGTGCTCGAGCACCACGCGCCCGAGCCCAAGCCCCTCGCCGCGGTGCGCGATGCGATCGTCGCTGCGCTATCAAAGGAGCAGGAGACGGCCGCGGCACTCAAGGCCGCGCGGAGCGCACGCGAGCAGCTCGCAGGCGGGGCATCCTTCGATGCCGTCGCCGCGCAGCTGAAGTTGAGCGCCGAGCCGGCGCACTTCATCGGCCGCACCGATACGGCTGTGCCGCCGCAGATCCGCGAGGCCGCCTTCGCACTGCCCAAGCCTGCCGGCAAGCCCGAGTATCTGGCCGTCAAGCTCAACCAGGGGGGCGCGGCGGTCGTTGCGGTGAGTGCGGTGCGCAGCGCGGGTCCGAAGGATGCGCAGGCACGCCGCGATCGGGCTGTGCAGGAGTCCCAGCATCTGGGCGAGGCCGCCGCGCGGACCTACATCGAGCAGGTGCGCCGCACCGCCGAGGTGCGGGTGAACCCCAAGGCGTTCGAGTAGCGCTCTACCCCTCGGCCTCGAGCGGGAAGCTCATGCCGACGGTGCTGAAACCGCTGTCGACGTAGAGGATCTCGCCGGTGATGCCGGCGGCGAGATCCGAGCACAGGAAGGCGCCGGCATTGCCGACATCCTCGAGGGTCACGTTGCGCCGCAGCGGAGCGACCTCCGCGACCCTCGCGAGCATCTTGCGAAAGCCGGGGATCCCGGCCGCGGCGAGGGTCTTGATCGGACCTGCCGAGATGGCATTCACGCGGATCCCCTGGGGGCCCAGGTCCGCAGCGAGGAAGCGCACGCTCGCCTCCAGGCTCGCCTTAGCCAGACCCATGACGTTGTAGCCGGGAATCGAGCGCAGGGCACCGAGGTAGGAAAGGGTCAGCAGCGCCCCGTGGCGGCCGGCCATCAAAGGCTGTGCGCGCTGGGCGAGCGCGGTAAGGCTGAAACTCGATACGTCGTGTGCGATGCGGAAGGCCTCGCGGCTGGTGGCACTCACGAACGTGCCGGTGAGCGCCTCGCGCGGCGCGTACGCCACGGCGTGCACGAGGATGTCGATCTCGCGCCATTCGCGCTTGAGGCGTGTGAATGCCTCATCGCACTGGGTGTCCACGGTCACATCGAGCGGCATCGTGAGGTGCGAGCCGAGGGAGGCGGCGAGGGGCTCGACGCGCTCCTTCATCTTGTCGTTCACGTAGGAGAAGCCGAGCTCGGCGCCCTCACGATGCATGGCCTGCGCAATGCCCCAGGCGATGGAGCGCTCCGTGGCTACGCCCACGATGAAGGCACGCTTACCGGAGAGAAATCCCATGGTGTGCTCCTCCCGGGGCGATTATGCCGGAAGGACCCGCGCCGCTTCAGCCGTCGTGGCGCGTGGTGAGCTGGATGCGCAGTTTCTGGCCGGTGCGGATGTGCGAGTGCGAGGAGAGCCCGTTCCAGGCGAGCAGCTGCGGCACGCTGCACTGAAAGAGCTTGGCGATCTGCGGCATGGTGTCGCCCTCGCGCACCGTATAGGTGATGCGCCGCCCCGTCTGGTGTGCGGCCGGGTGCACGACTGAGGACAACCGCAGGCGCTGTCCGGCGCGCAGCGGATCACCCGGCTGCATGCCGTTCATCATCGCGAGCGTATTGACGTTCATGCCGTGGCGATGGGCGATGGTCCACAGCGACTCCCCGCGCCGCACGATCTGCACATGCGGGCGCGGCGAGCGCACGCGCCCGTCCACGCGCGCGGCGGCGAGCATCACCTTGGCCGGCAGGTCCGGCTCCGCGCTCGGCACGCGCAGGTCATCGCCCATGGACAGCCCGCGCGTGGGCATGTCGTTGAGCTCACGGATGACGTTGACGGTGGTGTGAAACTGCGCGGCCACCGAGACGATCGAGTCCCCGCTCTGCACGCTGTAGTGCGTAACCCCGAGACGCTGATCGACCGACAGCTGCGTGATGTTGTCCTCGAACACATCCGCGACGTCGATCGGCATCAGCAGCACGTGCGGCCCGGTCGGGTCCGTCGCCCAGCGGTGAAAGGCCGGATTGAGCTCGTAGACCTCCTCGGGGGTGATGCCGGCGATCTCGGCTGCGAGCCGCAGGTTCACCTGGCTTTGGGTCGAGACGCGCGCGAAATACGGCTGGTTGGGGATCGGGCTGATCTCAAGTCCGTAGGAGCCCGGATCGAGCACCAGCGCCTTCATTGCCAGGAGCTTCGGCACGTAGGCTTCGGTCTCGCGCGGCAGGCGCAGATGCCAGAAGTCCACCGGTTTATGGGCGGCGCGGTTCCTCTCCACCGCGCGCTCCATCAGCGCCCCGCCGCAGTTGTAGGCGCCGATGGCGAGCAGCCAGTCGCCGTTGAACTCATCGTGCAGAGCTTGCAGGTAATCGAGCGCTGCACGTGTGGATTCCACGATGTCGCGCCGGCCGTCATACCACCAGTCCTGCTTGAGTCCGTAGTTGGAGCCCGTGCCGGGAATGAACTGCCATAGCCCCGAGGCGCTCGCCGAGGAGTAGGCGTAGGGCTCGAAGGCGCTCTCGACCACCGGCAAGAGCGCGATCTCAAGCGGCATGCCACGCCGCTCAAGCTCGGTCACGATTTGGTACAGGTATAAGTCCGCGCGCGAGAAGGCACGCTGCAGGTAGTCCGGATTGTTCGCGTACCAGTGCAGCTGCCGGCCGATCTCCATGTGCTCGTTCTCGTCCTTGAGCCGGAAACCCGCGCGCATGCGATCGAACAGATCCCCGTACTGCGCAGGCGAGAGACCGGCCACCTGAGTGGGCAGCGGCATTGCGTCCGTGCTGCTGCCCGTGGATCCGGGGATCGCGGCGGCCTGCGCGCTCGCATCCGGCGGGGTGGAATCGCTGTTCCAGGGGGGTGCTTGCGGGGTGATCAGTGCCGGCTGCGCGGCGCTCACCGCTCCGGGTGCGGAAGGCGTCACGGGAAAAGTCCCGAGAGGACTGTTTACTACGCTCGCGGGCGCGCTCACCACCGGCTGCCGGGGTGCATGCGCACAGGCGGCCAGGATAAGCATGGAGAGTGCTGCCAGGGCGTGAGGCGTTCTATTTGTTGCCGTCGCCAAGTTCCGTACCCTCTGCAGGCGTGCTACTTTCCGGCGCCTGGGTGACGGGCCCTGCGGCGCTGGAACGCGAGAAGTTCGAGGCTAAGATTTAACCGCTAAGCTCATAGCATTACCAGTAATTCTGTCGTGGCATTTCGCACCCGCATACCGGACCGTGACGCGGCTCTCAGCTCCTGGTGGGACCTGGCGCTGGGGCGTGCGCTGCTCGCGGCCGAGTCGGAACTCCTCGCGGAGGCGCTCGAGGACGTATTCGGCTGGGAGCTGCTGCAGGTCGGGGCCTGGGGCAATGCGCGCGAGCTCCTGGCCGGCAGCCGCACGCGCCGCCAGAGCCTGATTGCGGCGGCGGATCTGCCGGTGAGCGCCGATATCATCGCGCGCCCCTCGCGCCTGCCGGTGCTCGGGGACTGCGTGGACGCGGTGCTCCTGCCGCACACGCTCGAGTTCGCCGCCGATCCCTACGCGGTGCTGCGCGAGGTGGATCGCGTGCTGACGGGCGAGGGGCAGCTGCTGGTGCTCGGCTTTCGTCCCTGGAGCCTGTGGGGGATGCGCGCGCGCTGGAGCCGCAGTGGTTTTCCGCCCGGAATGCGCCGGCTCCTCTCGGAACGGCTGCTGCGCGAGTGGCTGGTGCTGCTCGGTTTCGAGGTGACGGTCGCGCGGCGCTACCTGTACCTCGGTCCCTGGAGCCGGGGACTCGCGCGCGGGGAGGGCACCGGCCGGATGCTGCGTGCGGGGCTCACCTATCCGTTGCCCGCGGGAGCGTATCTGCTCAGGGCGCGCAAGCGCCTCTACACCCTGACGCCAGTGCGCCCGCGGCTGCGCGAGAAGACCGCGGTGATCGGCGCACTCGTCAAGCCCACGACACGCAACCAGGCGTGATCGAGATCTACACCGACGGGGCGTGCCGCGGCAATCCCGGCCCCGGGGGCTGGGCGGCGCTCTTGATGATGGGCAAACGCGAGCGCGAGATCAGTGGCGCCGAAGCCCTCACCACCAACAACCGCATGGAGCTCACGGCGGTGATTCGCGCACTCGAAGCGCTCAAGCGTCCGGTGCAGGCGCGCGTGTACACCGACTCGCAGTACGTGCGCCTCGGCATCACCGAGTGGCTTCCCGTGTGGCGCGCGCGCGGCTGGCGCACCGCCGACAAAAAGCCGGTGAAGAACCAGGATCTGTGGCAGCAGCTCGCTATTCTCGCCGCCGTTCACCAGCTCGAATGGCACTGGGTGCCCGGGCATGCGGGAGTGCCCGGCAACGAGCGTGTGGACCGCCTCGCAAATGAGGCGATCGACGCCTTCTCCGGCCAATCGTTGGGGTAGACTCGCGCCCCATGCGACAGGTCGTGCTGGACACCGAGACCACGGGACTGGAGCCCGAACTCGATCATCGCGTCATCGAGATCGGCTGCGTGGAGCTGGTGAACCGGCGCTGCACCGGGCGTGCCTTCCACCGCTACCTCAATCCCGAGCGCGAGATCGATGACGGCGCGCTCGCCGTGCACGGCATCTCGCGCACCGAGCTGGATGGTCAGCCGCGCTTCGCGGAGATCGCAGACGAGCTCCTGAAGTTCATCGAAGGCGCGGAGCTCGTGATCCACAACGCCGCCTTCGACGTCGCGTTCCTGGATGCGGAGCTCAAGCGTCTGCCCGGTGAGCCGCGCCAGATCACAGCGCTCTGCCAGATCCTCGATACGCTCGCCGTGGCGCGTGAGCTGCACCCCGGGCAGCGCAACAGTCTCGATGCCTTGTGCAAGCGCTACGGCATCGACAACTCGGCCCGCGCGGAGCTGCACGGTGCGCTCCTGGATGCCCGCATCCTCGCCGACGTGTATCTGGCGATGACCGGCGGGCAGGGGGCGCTCGCGCTCGCCGACAGCTTGACTCCCGCGCCGGCCTCCGCAGCCGCGCGCCTCGCCCGCGCGCCGCTGCGCACCGCGCTGCCCCTTACGGTGCTCGCGGCGAGCCCCGCTGAGATCGAAGCCCACGAGGTCATGCTGTCCATCATCGCCAAGGCCGGCGGCGGGCGGTGCCTGTGGGCGGTGCTCGAGGTGCGCGCGGAGGACACAGCCGTGCGCGCGCCGTGCCCGCCCGAGCCGCAGCGCTCGAGCGCCTGAATTCGAAGCAGTCACAAGGGTCGATAATGCTCAAGTTACGCAAGTGCCGCATTGGCGTGGTGGGCCTAGGCTACGTCGGCCTGCCGCTGGCGGTGGAGTTCGGCAAGCACTTCGAGACCATCGGTTTCGATGTCAATCCCACGCGCATCGCGCAGCTGCGCAAGGGACGCGACCTCACCCTCGAGGTGGCGCGCGCGGAGCTCAAGAGCGCCAAGCGTCTCTCGTTCACGACCGAACTGAAGGACCTGCGCCGCGCGCAGGTGTTCATCGTCACCGTGCCCACCCCGATCGACGCTTACAATCGCCCCGACCTGACCCCGCTCGAGCGCGCGAGCGAGAGCGTCGGCAAGGTGCTGCGCAAAGGCTCGCTGGTGGTCTACGAGTCGACCGTCTACCCCGGGTGCACCGAGGAGATATGCGTGCCGATCCTCGAGCGCGTGTCGGGGCTGAAGTTCAACCGCGACTTCTTCGCCGGCTACAGCCCCGAGCGCATCAACCCCGGGGACAAGCTGCACCGCCTCACCACCATCAAGAAAGTGACCTCGGGCTCCACGCCGCAGATCGCAGAGTTCGTCGATCAACTCTACGGCTCCATCGTCACCGCCGGCACCCACAAGGCCTCCAGCATCCGCGTCGCGGAGGCCGCGAAGGTCATCGAGAATACCCAGCGCGATGTCAACATCGCCCTCATTAACGAGCTCGCCCTGATCTTCAAGCGCCTCGGGATCGATACCGAGGAGGTGCTGAACGCCGCGGGCAGCAAGTGGAACTTCCTGCCCTTCAAGCCCGGGCTGGTGGGCGGGCACTGCATCGGCGTGGATCCCTACTACCTCACGCACAAGGCGCAGGAGGTCGGCTATCACCCGGAGATGATCCTCGCGGGCCGGCGCCTGAACGACAACATGGCGCTGAACGTGGCCGGCCAGATTACGCAGCTCATGGCGGCCAAGCGCATTCACGTGAAGGGCGCGCGCGTGCTGGTGCTGGGCATCACCTTCAAGGAGAACTGCCCCGACATCCGTAACTCCAAGGTGGTGGACGTGGTGCGCGAGCTCGAGAAGCAGGGCGCGCGCGTGGACATCTACGACCCCTGGGCCAGCCGCGCCGACTGCCGGCACGAGTACGGGCTGAAGATACTGCCGGCGCTGCGCGCGGGGAATTACGACGCTGCGGTGGTGGCGGTGGGGCACCGGGAGTTCGCCGTTCTCGGCGCGCGCGGCGTGCGGCGCCTGTGCCGCAGCAAGCACGTGCTGTACGACATCAAGCACGTGTTTCCGGCCAGCGCCGTCGACGGCCGGTTGTGAAGATCCTGGTCACCGGTGCCGCCGGGTTCATCGGCTCGCACACCGCGCTGCGCCTGCTCGCTCAAGGCCACGAGGTCGTAGGACTCGATAATCTCAACGATTACTACGACGTGACTCTCAAGCACGCGCGCCTGAAGCGCCTCGCGCACCCGCGCTTTCGCTTCGAGAGGCTCGAGCTCGCGGATGATGCCGCCATCGCCGCGCTGTTCGCGCGCGAGAAGTTCGCGCGCGTGGTGCACCTGGCCGCGCAGGCCGGGGTGCGCTACTCGCTGCAGGATCCGCACGCCTACGTGAGGAGCAACGTCACCGGGACCCTCAACGTGCTCGAGGGCTGTCGTTACAACGCCGTCGAGCACCTGGTGTACGCCTCGACCAGCTCAGTCTATGGGGCGAATACCAACATGCCATTCTCGGTACACCGCGGCGTCGATCACCCGCTGTCGTTGTACGCCGCCAGCAAGCGCGCGAATGAGCTCATGGCGCACACCTACTCGGCGCTGTTCAAGCTCCCCACCACCGGGCTGCGGTTCTTCACCGTGTACGGTCCCTGGGGGCGCCCGGACATGGCCCTCTTCATGTTCACGCGCAACATCCTCGAAGGTAAGCCCATCGACGTGTTCAACCACGGCCACCACCGCCGTGACTTCACCTACGTCGACGACATCGCCGAAGGGGTGGTGCGCGCCTGCGAGCGTATCGCGCAGCCCAACCCCGACTGGGACAGCAACGCCCCCGACCCCGCGAGCAGCTCTGCGCCGTTTCGCATCTACAACATCGGCAACAATCAGCCGGTGCAGCTCATGCGCTACATCGAGCTGATCGAGCAGTGCCTGGGGCGCAAGGCGCAGAAGAACATGCTGCCGCTGCAGCTCGGGGATGTGCCCGAGACCTTCGCCGACATCGACGACCTGGTGCGCGATGTGGGCTATCGTCCCGCAACACCCGTGGAGGAGGGGGTCAAGCGCTTCGTCGACTGGTTCTGCGAGTACTACGGCTATAAGCGCCCGTGAGCGCCAACGCACAGCGCCCCGCGATGCGGGTGCCGCTTCTGGACCTGAAGCTGCAGTATCAGCCGCTCGCGAGCGAGATCCGCGCGGCCATCGAGCGCGTGTGCGCCAGCCAGCACTTCATCTTAGGTCCGGCGGTCAGCGAGTTCGAAGCTGCGGTGGCCGCCTACAGCCACAGCCGCCACGGGATCGGGGTGTCCTCGGGCACCGATGCGCTGCTGCTGGCGCTCATGGGCCTCGGCGTCGGGCCGGGCGATGCCGTGGTGACGACTCCCTTCACCTTCTTCGCCACCGCCGGGACGATTGCGCGTGCCGGGGCGCTGCCGCTGTTCTGCGATATCGACCCGCTGACCTTCAATATCAGCGCGCGCGCGGTTTCATCGCTCCTCGCTGAACACTGCGAGCGCCGTGGCGAGCACCTGATCCATCGCGCGAGCGGCACGCGGGTGCGCGCTCTCATGCCGGTGCACCTCTACGGCCAGCTCGCCGACATGGAGCCGCTGATGCAATGCGCGCGCAGCCACGGGCTCTACGTGATCGAGGATGCGGCGCAGGCGATCGGTGCGGCCGATGCGCGCGGGCGGCGCGCCGGCAGCTTCGGGGACATCGGCTGCCTCTCGTTCTTCCCCACCAAGAACCTCGGCGCCTTCGGGGATGCCGGCATGTGCGTCACCAACGATGCGGCCCTTGCCGAGCGGCTCGCGGTGCTGCGCGTGCATGGGGGCAAGCCCAAGTACTACCACTCCCTCATCGGGGGCAATTTCCGCATCG
>Ga0302326_10009299_pt1 | contig 21514 bp, 19 predicted proteins | sample Palsa_T0_3_FD_202264 | JGI IMG/M metagenome (GOLD analysis project Ga0302326, IMG submission 202264) | Peat permafrost microbial communities from Stordalen Mire near Abisko, Sweden - Palsa_T0_3 | ecosystem: Environmental > Terrestrial > Soil > Palsa > Peat permafrost | place: Sweden: Abisko... | reverse complement strand
CAATGCCACAACCCAGGCCGTAACATCCTTCGAGCAACTCGACACTGTCATCCTGAATACCGCGAACGTCGCCAAAGCCATTGCCGTCCAGAAGTTTACCACCAATTGGGCGCAATGGTATCCGGCCACCATTTTTTACGAAGTCAATCTCAACACCGGCAATCAGGGCATTTATCTGCAACGCGAAGGACTACAGACCAATGTCTCTGACTTTTTCGGCAACAACTTCACCAATATGTTTTCCCAAAATGCGACAAGCGTTTTTAACACCACCAATTACGCGACCTCCCTTCCCTTGGGATAACACCGCTTTGGCGATTACGAATATAACCCAGTTTGCCAATTTGGCTTATCTCTCTTTCGTGGCCACCAATACCAATACTGTCGCTAACAACACCAACATGGCCTTCGATCTCTTTGGTTACAGCCAGGGGCAGATCGTGCTCGTGGGCGGTTACCTCGACGGACAATTGTACGAAAGGTATTTGCCCGAGGGTGAAATAGTTGGCGCAGGCACCTTCACCCTTAATCTCACGACCAATTTCTATGGCGTCACAATTCACAATTACACCAACGGCCTTGGCGTTGTAACCACCAACTATGGCAGCCTGCAAACTAATTACACGGGAGTGGCCCATGGGACGGTTTATATTGGGCCGCCGGTTTATTCGACGATTGTCCCGCCCAATGGGCCCTAAATTGTTACTGCGCGGCCACGGCTAACAAGCGGTGGTAAAGTCTTAAAACCATCTCCGGTTGCCGGCTCAAGGAAAAGAAACGCTCCACGCGTTCGTGCATGGCCGTTTTTTGAGCGTCATCGAGTCGTGGACTCCTGATTTGCTCCAACATCGCATGAGCAAGAGCATTTACATCTTCTTGCGGAACCAGTTTTCCCCAGGCGCCTGCAGCGAACGCTTCGGGAATTCCATCGAGTGACGACGCGACAACAGGTTTGCCGCAAGCATGTGCCTCACAAACGACCAGGCCCAGCGCTTCTGTACCGATTTGAGGATGAACCAAACAATCGATGGCGTTCATGATTCGCGGCATGTCCCTCTTTTGGCCGGTCAACCAGGCTTTTTGCTGCAAGCCCAATCGTTCGATATCGGCTTTGAGGATATTTTCCATATTGCCGCGACCAATAATCAGGAAGCGCGCCATCGGGGCTTCCTGATGGATGCGGGCGGCGGCCTCGAGGAATTCGCGCTGTCCCTTTCCCCGCGGCAGATCATATCCGCCTGCGACCGCGAGAGCGTAGTTTGAGGGTTGGAGTCCCAACTCGCTTCGCATGGCTTGATCTTGGCCCGGTTGAAACCGCGCCGTGTCAATACCACCGTAAATGACATGAATTTTGCCATAATCGCCGCGCAATGGAGGTCGGGCCCGGCGCTCGGCCTCAATGGCATTTGGCTCATAAACGCCTTTGCGCAGAACCTTGGCGACGAATTCAGAAACGGCGATCAATGCATCGCACTGGCTAAGGAGAAAATTGCGGCTGGCCCACGAGCTTGGACTTTTGGCCATGTGACGAGTCAGAACAATTTTTGGGCGCGTCCCGGCCAATCGGGCGGCGAAAATGGTCGGCCAAATATCCCGGCCATGATGTCCATGCACAATTTGAATCTTTTCGTCTCTAATGAATCGTGCCACACGCAAAATGAAGCTCAGTTTCCCTGCGTTGGCGCCGGTATCGAAAAAAGGCACGCCCGAACGTTTGACCACAGGTTCAAAATCGCGACCCGAGGGCCCTGCCAGCCAAACTTTTTGGCCGATTTGATGAAGCCCTGCCGCGAGTTTTACACATTGATCGTCCGTGCCGCCGCCGGTCAACATGGAGTTGAGATGCAAAATGCGCAACGGAGCTGGTGTGGCTTCCGAGATGCTCATGGCGTTGATGTTGGCCGCGGCACGCTTTCTCACTTATGCTGATTTAACCCCACGCTGCAACTTCGTCGGCCTTCGGCCACGGCGGAAGCAAGCAATTGATCGTTCGCAGGGACCCGAGCGCGGTCGAGAGGAGGATGCCAAAGGTGGTAGCAGAGAGCCCAACCCCGAACATCGGTCCGCAGCACGCCGTTGTTGATCAAGCGCAAGGCCAATTCCGAATCCTCCCGTCCCCAGCCGGTGAATTCTTCGTTATAGCCGTTTACCTTAAGCAAGTGTTGGAGCCAAATGCCCAGGTTGCAACCGCGCACGCCGCGCAAGTCACGTCGCGTGCGACGTAACGGAATAGGCCAGCGAAAGGCATGTTTCCAGCCGCTGACATCGCCGGATAACAGGGCTTGGCGGCGCTCTTTGCGCAAATTTCCTTCGCCGAAGGTTCGCGCGGCGCGACGCCCAATCAAGGCGCGATGTCCTTGCACGAATCGATCCGGCCCGGCTAGTTGTTGGTGGTCGGAAATGAAGCGCGGATGCGGCACGGTGTCGCCGTCCAGAAAAACGAGATACTCGGCGCGCGCCCGGGCGATGGCTTCATTGAGGATGCGCGAACGCCGAAAGCCATCATGGGCCTGCCAGATATGTTCGCACCGGCCAGATTGCGTCGTTGCCCAATCCTTGAAGATCTCCGCCGTGCGCTCATCGGAGCCGTCGTCTGCCAGCAGAACCTCGGCTGGCGGCGAGGCCTGCCCGTTTAGGGCATACAAAACCCGCCGCAAATAATCGGGCTGGTCATAAGTGTTAATGATGAGCGCGATGGACGGTTTCACTTTTCGCTTTGCTTTTTTTCCGCCTCCAGGACTTTGACGTATCTCGTCAAAGTGGAGAAAGCGGTCAGCGACGCAATGTAAAAACCTTGCCAGCCATCCAGAAAACCGCGCCGCAAAATATAGGAGCGAAGAAACCTCCAGGCGGGACGAATGGTCAAATCGGTGATACCGGTGTCCAGCCCGTTTTGCTGGCGGTGCCGGACAAAATCCGCGCTGTAAGGCGCGATTTTAGATATTTGCTGGTCGATGCTATCGTTGCTGTAGTGCGACAATTCGGCCGCGAGCGTCCCCAGACCACCACGCACTTGGAGCCGTGCATGAGGTTCGACGCCGACCCATTCCGCCGCATCTTTGCGCCAGAGGCGCGTGACGTAATCGGGATACCAATCACCGTGGCGAATCCAGCGTCCGCAATATAGCGTGCAACGCGGGAAGCGGAAGGCCGCTTCGGATGGGGTTTTTCCAGAAGTGAAAAGAGCCGCGATCTCGTCGCGCAACGACAAAGGCACAACTTCGTCGGCATCCAGGCCAAGAATCCACGGACATGAAGCTTTGGCCGCGACGGAATTCTTCTGAGCGATAAATCCCCGCCAGGGTTCGCGATAGATCTTCGCGCCAAAACAGGCTGCGGCCGAATCTGTGCCATCGCTTACTTCCTGATTGAGGACAATAATGGTTTCGCTCGTCCATTCCGCGACGCTGGCCAGCGCTTTGCCAATACGGTGCGCTTCAGCGCCCGAAATCATGCAGACGGAGATGGGAAGCTTGGTCACGATTTGCCGCGCCTCGTTCGCTTGATGCGGGTAAATGGCTGTTTGTGGTGGGCGATTTTTTTTTCACCAATAAAACAAAATCGCCAATGATGCGTTTGACAAACCGCCTGCAGCTCTAGCGCGGCCGCGAAAACATCATTCATTTCCGCTTCCGTTTGTGGAACCAAGCCTGTTGTTGCACCAAGCCGGATGTGCGCGACAGCCGCCGGTAATATGGAGCCATCGATAGTACTGACTCGATGGCACGCCATCCTTCCTCATCCGTCATGTTCGCGAGATCGTCCCGTTTTACTTCATCCAAATAATTGGTCGTCTCGCGCCATTGCTGCATCCATTGCCGCTGCTCTTCGGGCGTCATTGCCGCTTTCATTACTTTCAAGCTACATGATTTGTCGCCAAAGTCAGTCATAAATCGCCCGCTTTTTTATCGCCACGCGGGAAGCGGCGGGATAACAAGAGCGCCATGCCTGCCGGCCCAACTGTGCCCAGCTTCCTGGAGCGAACGCGCTTAGCCGCCAAAATCATTGTGATTGATTTTGGCTTCCTGGGGGATTCCGTCCACTTGGTGCCGGCGTTATGGGAGATAAAGCGACATTACCCAAAGGCCGAACTTCACACCTTGTCGGCCAGAGTCGGCGCGGAGTTGCTGGCGTTGGCGCCATGTGTGGACAAAGTCTGGGCCATTCCGCTAACCGCCAAAAGCCCGCCTTGGTGGAAACATTGGGATGTTCTTTGGGCTTTGCGGCGGCAGAAGTTTGACATCGCGTTCAACTTCACTGGCTCCGATCGCAGCCTCTTTGCGACCGCGTTCGTTGGGGCGCGCGAGTCGTTGTGCCTTGAAGGCCGTCGGCATTTTTGGAATTCCTTAATCGCCCGCGAATGGGTCCAGCGCGAGTCCCGCGAAATCCCCGTTTACGAGCAACGCCGGCAGGCCCTGGCAGCGAGCGGATTCTCTTTGGAGCCTGCGAGCTTCGATTTGCGAGTGCCCGATGAGGCCCGACAATACGCGCAACAGGCCGTTGCTGAAAACTCGATCCACCTTTCCATCAACGCCAGCACGCCTCTCAAAGAATGGCCATTGGAAAATTGGATAGCATTAGCCAACTCGCTTCTGGCCTCAGACGCGAGGCTTCATCTCGTAGCGACTTGCGGACCCGCTTCACGCGAGCACGAACGTGTCGACGCTTTGGCCAAAGCCGTTGACAGCGCGCGCCTGTTGTTGTTGCCTGGACTAAGTGTCGCCAGATTGGCCGCAGTCATGCAACGCAGCCGTTTGCACATCGGCGGTGATTCAGGGCCTCTGCATCTCGCGATGGCGCTCGGTCTGCCGACTTTGGCCGTATTGCGCGACCATGCTGGGTTCAAGGAATGGCTGCCCGTCGGCGAAAGGCACCGGCATTTGGTGGCCACTTGCCGGTGCATGAACGAGAATCGGACTGATTGTTTGACCGTTGGGAAAGCAGCCTGCCTGACTTCGATTTCTCAGGAGCAAGTTGTCAAAGAAGCTCTCGGCCTGTTACGTTGAAAATTCTCGCGCCCGGTGCGCTTCCCTCGCATACTCGCCGCGAACATGATTGAGTTTTGGCTCAGGCTTTGGAATTTGTCCCGCCCTTATAAGGGAAGATTTTTCCTTGGGCTGCTTTTTGGCGTTTTAAACGGGCTGGCTGACACCTTAGTGCTTTTAACCCTGGTTTTCGTGTTTGGAGTCGTTTTTACAGGATCCAAGGATCTGAACGTCAACCAATTGCCCGTCAAATTGCCTGATTGGCTATCGGGTCCCTTCTTTCATGCGCAGCAGTGGCTGGCTAGCCATGCTGGTTCTAATGCGACTCTATTGTTCGTCGTCACGCTGGTGCCTTTAGTCATGCTTATTCGCGGAATTTGCAGTTATTTGACTTCTTACCTCATGGGGTGGGTCGCTCTGCGAGCCTTGTGCGATCTGCGCGCGCGTCTGTTCGAACACTTGCTCAATTTGCCTTTCAGCTTTCTGAACCGAACCAGCACCGGCGAATTGATGTCGCGGGTCGGCGATGTCGGGGTGCTGCAAAACATGATTGGGGTCGCGATGGTAACGATCATCAAGGAACCGATCAGTATCTTGACGAAGGTTATATTGTTGCTTCGCACAAGTCCGCTTTGGACGGCCATTGCTCTGGTTGGCTTGCCGATTTGCGTCATTCCCGTGGTTGTTTACAGCCGCAAAATTCGACGCGCCGGTGCTGGCATTCAAACGGAAGTAGCCAATTTGAACACGACGATGCACGAGGCTTTCACTGGCAACCGCATTGTCAAAAGTTATAATTTGGAAAACACCATCGTCGCGCGATTCAAGGCGAACCAGGCGAAATTCATCAGCCACTACATGCGCGTCATCCGATCGACGGAATCGCCCGGACCGATCATCGAAGTCACCGGCTCTATTGGCGTGGCGCTCCTTCTGTTTTACCTTGCGCGAGACAAAACGGCTGTCGCGTCGTTCTTGTTTATTGCCTCTTTGGTGGCCATGTATTCACCGATCAAATCGCTCGTTCGTTTGCAAAGCGAATTGCAGCGAACCAGGGCGGCCACAGGACGAGTCTTTGAACTTCTGGCCACGAAAAGCACGCTCCTGGAACCACCGCAACCCGTACCTCTTCATGCGGCTGGCTCGGTTATTCATTTTGACAATGTCAGCTTTGGCTATGAAGAGAAAACCGTGCTGCGCCAAATTCAATTGCGGGTGGAACCGGGACAAATGGTGGCGTTGGTGGGCCGCAGCGGTTCAGGCAAAACCAGCCTGACGAATTTGCTCCTGCGCTTTTACGATCCGACCGCAGGCGCGATTCGCATTGGAGAAGTGGACTTGCGGCAGGCCTCCTTGCGCGACCTTCGATCCCAGATGGCCGTGGTGACGCAGGAAATAATTTTGTTTGACGACACCATTGCCAACAACATCGCCGTGGGCCGGCCCGGGGCGAGCCGAGAGGAAATCGAAAAAGCCGCGCGGCAAGCCTTTGCCCATGAATTCATTCTCGAAAAACCGCGCGGCTACGATTCAGTCGTGGGCGAAAAAGGAACCAATCTTTCCGTCGGCCAACGTCAGCGACTCGCCATTGCGCGGGCCATTTTGCGCAATGCGCCCATTCTCGTGCTCGACGAAGCCACCAGCGCTCTGGATAACGAGGCGGAGAAAATTGTGCAAAAAGCGCTGGACGAATTGATGAAAGGGCGAACGACCATTTGCATCGCCCACCGCCTCTCCACCATTCAACATTTTGAACGCATCGTGGTCATGGACGCCGGACAAATTGTCGAAATGGGGACACACGCCGAATTGCTGGCGAAGGGCGGCATTTACCAAAAGCTTTACACCTTAGGCTCAACACTCGACGGCGCGATTCCTTAACTCCTTCGGCTGGCGGTGTAGACCGACGATTAGGCCGAGCAGAATGACAAGGCTTCCCCAAAGTTGCCCCCAATGGAGGGATTCGTGCAGCCAAGCTACGGCCACCGCAGTGCCCACCACGGGTTGAATAAAGATGGTCAACGCCGCGACGTTGACCTCGGCCTCCCGGATGACCACAAGCCAAAGCGAGTAGCCGGCCAAGGTGCAGATCAAACTCAGGTAAGCCAAAATGAGCCACGCTCGGGGCGGCATGGAAGCCGCGGCTCGGATGGTTGGCGATCCATCGATCAACAAATTCGTTATTGTCCCAGCCAGCAAAGCGACGGCCAGCAGCTTCAACAATCCGGCGCGTTGCAGCACAGGCTTGCCCATGACCGAATAGGCGGACTCACAGAAGAACGACAGAATGATCAGCGCGTTTGCCGCCAACGCTGGCAGACGAAATCCTGGCAGCCAAAATTCCGAGACCAGCAAAGCACCCGCAACGCCAAGGAAGAAGCCAATCCAGCGACGGGGCCGGATGTGTTCGCGCAGGAAAGTTGCTGCGGCCAAAGAAGTGACCAGCGGTTCGAGTGTCATCATAACAGAGGCATCGGCTGCATTGCCCATCTGCACGCCGGCCACTTGCGAGCGCGGGGCGAAAACGAAAACGATGACGCCCATGACCATGGTGCGAACCAAATCGCGTCCTCGCGGCGACGGCCCCGGCAGCAGCGGCCAGCAAAGAATCAAAAGGGCGCCCGCCAAGCCAAAGCGCAACGTGGCCACGCCGCCCGCATTGAGCCAGGGGGCCAATGCTTTGAAAGCTGTGTAGGAGACCGCCCACAAAACGTTCATCACGATGAGCAGGAATAGATGCAGCGGCTTCATGAGGTAATGTAAAAAGGGCGAAAAGAAGTAAGGCCCTCTTACTTCTTGCTTTCCCCTCTTAATTTTTCCAACGCCGCTGAAAGAAGGTCGTCGCGGCTTCCGCTTAATCCATCCGCCGGAGGTGTGAAAGGAATTTGCGGAGCAAAGCCATGCTCGTCGATGGGCGTGCCGTCCGGCAAATAATCAATCCAGCGCGGCACGCCGACGGTCATTTCCAATGGCAATTGGAGAACTTGTGGATTGCCGCTCGAACCGCACGTATGGTCGCCCATGGTGGTCACATTGGTCGCACCCAGCATCATGCCGACAAACGACTCGCCGCTGCTCATGCACTTTTGCCCGATCAACAAAATGACCGGCTTTTCGTAATGCCAAAGTCCCGTTGGCTCCGCTTTTCGTGGAAAGCGCTTGGTGAGATTCGTCCGTTCCAAACCGTCGCGGAACTGATCGTAGGCATAGACCGTTTCCTTTTGCAGGAATCGGCCGGCTACTTTTTGGGCCAGAACTTCGTTGCCGCCGCCGTTCCAGCGCACATCGACAATCAAACCCTTCGTTTTTCGCATTTGTTCAAGGGCTTGGTCGAATGCATCAGGCACGGAACCATCGTCCCAGCCATAAATTCCGGCGAAGCCAATGTTGTCGGAAGTCACGGCCCATTGCAGGCGTCCGGCCACATGCAGATCGCCAAGGATCTTTTTGTGGGCTGGCGGATTGGAATTGGCGGCGCGGGGCCGATCGAAAACGGGGATGTCACTTCCGGCTAAATTAAGCGACACATGGAGATCGCGCAGCGGCTTGAGCATCTCCGCACAGGTGGCCGCAAACTCATCGGATGTTTGACAGGCCAGGGCCTTTGGACGCCATTGGTCGCGCGAGTGGTCCCAATCCACCTCGGGGCGAATGACGAACATGGCGTAGGTAGTGTCGAAAGTATCCCAAATCTGGTCAAAGGTTTCCGCGGCCAAGGCGGGAGTCAATGCGGGATGCGGCCGGAAGGCCTGATGCTCAAACGCGTTCGCGTAGGCGGCGGTCTTTTCGGCGCGATCCACGATAAGGAATCGGCGCACGCGGTCCGGGGTGTCCACATCGATAATCACATCGTTAGGCTTGGGAATAAGAGCGCTGTCTCCGGCGTGAAAGGCGGATCGGAATTTGTGAGCAGCGATGGCGTTCATTTCCGCGAGCAGATTGGTTGCTCCGGGGCCAATGACCGTGTTGGTTGGAAACAAAACATCCACTAAAGACGGATGAAATCTCAGCCAAACATGAGCGACGCTTTCTTCTGCATTTGTCGCCGGGCTGGACATTTGCCCAACCTGGCGCGGTATAACCAAACCCCACACGACCCCATCGGCGCAATGGCCGAAACCGACATCCGCAACGCCGGTCTGAAGACGCAAATTGCGCGCCATGATATTCGTGAAACCGCTGATTTGAAAAATGTCGCCGACGCCGAATTGCCAGGGCCGCGCGCGTTCAGTGGCCGTGTCACCTTCTCTTAATCGTGTAGGATAATGTTGCTGCATGAGGTCCACGCCCGCGCGTATGTTAAAGGGCGCGAAAGCGAGCGTCGCCAGCATCAGGAGCAGTTTGACAAGCTGCGTAGAACACCATCGGGCCGAATTATTGACTCTATAAGCCATGAAGCCGCCAATGTGTCATGGAAGCTTTGTTTCGCGCAAGAACGCAAGCGACTGAACATGCAGGAAAGGGCGCAAATTTTTCTTGGCCGCGAAGGTCAAGTTACTTGCAAAAAATTGATTTCGCCCGATGGCAAATATCGTCGTATCCGAACTTGACTCGTCCTGCGTCTTGAGTATTTTATGGGGTATGCAGTTCGCTAAGGATGGGGTAAAAAAAATCTGGATTTCGGTGGCCACTCTTCTGGTTTCCGCTCTTTTCGCGCCGACCCAAGCGCAAACATCAACTCAACCACGAACGGTCTTGCGCGGCCAGTTGCCGGCGGCCGTTCCCAACCTTCAGCCGCTAGGCCGCGTGGATGCCACGAAGGTGCTTCAGCTTTCCATCAGCCTGCCTTTGCGCAACACGGAAGGCCTCGCCAGTCTCCTGGAGCAAATCTACAATCCCGCCAGCCCTGCCTACCGGCATTACCTTACTCCCGACGAGTTTGACGCCCAGTTCGGCCCGACGAAGGAGGATTATCAAAGCGTCGTCGATTGGGCTAAACACAGCGGCTTTACCATTGGTGACAATCAAGTCAATCGAATGCTTTTGGAAGTGAGCGCGCCGGTATCAGCCGTCGAGAGCGCCTTGCACGTGGCGATGCGTAACTATGCGCACCCAACGGAGCATCGCACTTTCTTTGCGCCGGATACGGATCCTTCGCTCGACGCGAATTTGCCGATTTCAAATATTGAGGGCCTGGACAATTTCGCCCGGCCGCATCCGAAAAATCTGCATCGCGTTCCGTTAAATAAATCCGCGAAGCTTACGCCCAAGAACATCGGCACGGGCCCGAATGGCATTCTGGCCGGCACGGATTATCGGGCGGCTTATGCGCCCGGCGTCACGCTGACGGGTACTGGTCAATCGGTGGGTTTGTTAGAGTTTGACGGTTATTACCCGGGAGATATCACCTCTTACGAAAGCCAGACGGGAGTGCCAAGTGTCACGTTGCAAAGAGTTCTCGTAGGAGGGTTCAACGGAACTCCCACTCCACCCGGGGAGGATAGCGGCAACAGCGAAGTGGCCCTGGATATCGAAATGGCGATTTCCATGGCACCCGGCTTATCGAGCGTTGTGGTCTTTGAAGCCAGCCCGACCACTGGCAATCCTTTGACGTTATTGAACACGATGTCGTCGTCCACTTATGCAAGTGTCAAACAATTCAGTTGTTCCTGGGATTTCGGCTCGATCAACCGAACCTCGATGGACACCTATTTCATGAAATTCGGCACCCAGGGGCAGTCTTTCTTCGACGCGGTGGGGGATTACGGCGCTTATAATAGCGCCAATCCCAGTACGCTGCCGGATGACGATCCATATGTTACGTTAGTGGGAGGAACCACGCTCGGAACGGCCGGCCCCGGCGAGCCGTGGTTGTCGGAGACGGTTTGGAATATTCAGGGCGGCCCATTTAGTTATTCCAGCAGCGGCGGCGTCAGCACTTACTACAATATTGCCACCATGGCCAAGTGGCAAGAGGGCGTCAGCATGACCCTCAATAACGGTTCGACAACCAAACGCAATATGCCGGACGTGGCCATGGTGGCCGATAACATCTTCATCGTGGCTGATGACGGCACGAACGAAAACACCGGGGGGACCAGTTGTTCCTCGCCTTTGTGGGCAGGTTTCACTGCGCTGGTAAATCAACAAGCCGTCGCCGCTGGGCTGCCGACCGTCGGCTTCCTTAATCCGGCTCTTTACAACATCGGCACGAATTCAGGTTACCTGGCCTCGTTCGATGATGTCATCCTTGGCAATAATACCAACAACGTCGCCAACGAGTATGTGGCCGCGCCCGGCTTTGATCTTTGCACAGGTTGGGGCAGTCCTACGGGCAGCAGTATGATTATTGCCTTGACGCAACCGGACGGTTTTCAAATTACGCCCGGAAGAGGCGCGGTTGCAAATGGGCCTGTGGGCGGTCCCTTCACTGTGTCGTCGCAAGTCATCTCTCTGGCGAACACCGGAAACGCCGCGTTTAACTGGTCTTTGAGCGAGGCTCCGACTTGGCTGAATGTCTCAAGCACCGGCGGGACACTTGCCGGCGCTGGTTCCGACAGCGTTTCTTTGAGCCTCAATTCTGCGGCCGACGGCCTGGCGGCGGGTGTTTACACGGCAAATTTATGGTTCACCAACCAAACCAGCGGATTGGCGCAACTTCGGCAATTCACCTTGCAAGTAGATCAGAATTTGGTGCTGGACGGCGGATTCGAAGCGGGCGATCTGTGTTATTGGACTTTGTCGGGTGACACAAACATTTGGGACAACAATTTTGTGGATACAGGCTACTACAGCGGCTTAACGCCCTACGATGGAAATTATTTTGCCGCGCTGGGAAACTACACCTCTCTGGCCTTTCTTTCGCAAACGTTGCCGACCAAGCCGGGTCAATATTATCTTCTTTCTTTCTGGTTGGAAAACTTAAACGGCGCAGGCGACGATATTCCGAACCAATTCCAAGTCCAGTGGAACTCCAATAGCACTTCTTCCAAAATCATTTACAACCAGGTGGACATGGGAATTTTCGCCTGGAGCAACATGCAATTCATGGTTCAAGCTTCGAGCGACGCCATGACTTTGTCGTTTGGCGCCACAAACTATGCCTATTTCGGGCTGGATGACGTCAGCGTAACACCGATAGCCGTGCCCGTGCCCAGCTTTGAGGCCCCAACTATCGTTAGCGGAGCTATCCAACTATCCTGGAACTCGGTTTCTGGCGTCTCCTACCAGATGCAATACACCAGCACTTTATCTCCGGCCGATTGGGTCAACATCGGCAGCAGCATCACGGCCACCGCCAGTTCCACGACGGTTTTTGAAACGCTCGGCACGGGTTCAGGGGGATTTTATCGCGTGATGATTTCGCCGTAGCCCGGTCAAATCAAAAATCCGGGAATCGGTTTGGCGCGCGCAGCACTGTGCCGAGCGCGTGGACTCATTGACATCCGGTACGGCCTTCGTGAAAATCGGCCGCCAAGCATGACATTCCTTCCGATTGTCGAGCGAGAATTGCGTGTGGCCGCCCGCAGGCGCGGCACGTATGGGATGCGGACGATCATCGCGGGCGTTGCCACCGTGGCCTTTGCCGGTTGCTTCCTCGCCAGCCAAATGAACCCAAGCGTTCCCTTTGGCAAAACTCTCTTCTGGGGCTTGTCTGCATTATGCCTCCTTTACAGCCTCGGCGCCGGTCGAATCATGACGGCGGACTGCTTGAGCCGCGAAAAAAGGGAAGGCACCCTCGGCTTGCTCTTCTTGACTGATTTAAAGGGCTACGACGTGGTCCTGGGCAAGCTGGCCGCTACTTCGCTCAATGGGTTTTACGGTTTGTTGACTTTCTTCCCCCTGCTGGCGATTCCACTCCTTTCGGGAGGAACGACCAACGGCGAGCTTTGCCGCACGGCGTTGGCGCTGGTCAATACTTTTTTATTTTCGCTGGCCATTGGTCTTTTTGTCTCTGCCTTATGCCGCGACGAGCAAAAGGTGATGGCGGCCAATTTCGGCCTGCTTTTGTTGCTGGCGGCCGTCCCTCCGGCGCTCGACGGAATGCTCATGATGGCATACATGTCGTCGCATCGCGGCCCACCGACAATGACTCACGAATTCTTCTATTCGTGCCCCGTATATTCCTTACTTCAATGCGGCGATGAAGAATACAAAAAAGCGCCCGCCCATTTCTGGTTTTCGATCCTTATAACCTTCAACTTGACTGCGTTGCTGCTGCTGTTGGCTTGCAAGGTTGCGCCCAATTCGTGGCAGGATAAGCCGGTCACACTGCGCTCGCTCAAGCAAAAAGCCACCCCACGCTGGCGATGGTGGCGCGAAGGCAAACAGGAAAAGGCCAACGCTTTCCGGCGCAAGCTTCTCGGCCAGAATGCGTATTTTTGGCTTGCCGCGCGACCGTATCTCAAAGCTTCCTACGTTTGGACATGCATGATCTGCATGGGGATTTGGTGGGGCTTCACGACCCTCATCGTCGGCCATGTGGACGATGCAGTCAATTTTGGCTTCGCCTTTCTGCTCAATGGCATGCTCAAACTCTGGCTCATCACCGAGGCAGGACATCAATTGGCCGCCGATAAGAAATCCGGAGCTTTCGAATTGCTACTCTCCACGCCACTGAGCGATGGCGACATCCTACGGGGGCAATGGCTGGCCTTGCGCTGGCAATTTCTTAAACCGGTCATCGTCGCTATCCTTTTTGAGTTCTTTCTGATGTTCTCGGCTCATCACGTCAAACACTATGAAAATGTCTTCGATTGGTGGGTCTGGTCGGCCGGGATTTTCATGGTCGTGGCCGATCTAATCACACTTGGCTGGGTTGCCATCGCCGCGGCCTTGACCGAAAAAAACCACGACCGCGCCACGCTCAAGACAGCCGCCTTTGTCCTGATGCTGCCATGGATTCTCTTCGCGGCCGTGGAACCCGTGACCTATTTGTGGAGCATTCTTATCGGCAAAGCGTTTGAACCCGGCGACTATTATTACTTAGGCTGGTGGTTCGCGTTTGGCATTGGCGTGGACGTTCTTTTCCTGCTCAAGGCATTGCGCCGCGTACGAGCAAGTTTTCGCACGCTAGCGCTGCAAACTCCCACACCCAAATCCAGCGTTGCCTGGCTTGATAAGTGGTTAAAAAGAAGCCCGGAAAGGAAAATTCCGTTGCGCGCCAGGCTCCGCCGCGTCGCTATTGCGGGAGTAATCTTATTGACTATTGGGGCGAGCGTGAGGACGGGTGTCAGGCGCGCTTTTTCCTTCAAACTTCCAGATCCCGTTGTTGTTTCGATCGGCGAGAGCAACCATCTGGCCCGCGTTTCCTCAGGGCAAGGAGGCTTTCTGTTCATTTTGCCCGACGGCTCACTCTGGAGTTGGGTTCACTCCGTAGGTACGGGCTTCGGCATTACCCATCCTCAGCAGGTGGGAACAAATCGCAATTGGGTGCAAGCGTCGATGATGAGGCTCAACGTCGCGGCGCTGCGTTCGGACGGTACCTTATGGGCGTGGGATGCTCTGGAACAGGAGCCAAGCCAGGTCGATACAAATCTGGATTGGGTGGAGGCTTGCGCCTACTGGGATAAGGTCATCGCCCGGAAAAAGGACGGAACGTTGTGGGAGCGAAAAGCCGCCGCCGATGGCACTTACAGACTCCTGAAGCAGGTGGGGACGAATAGCGATTGGAAAGCCATCAGCGCAAGCGCTTCCCAAGCCTGCGTGCTTGCTTTGCGAAACGACGGAACCATTTGGACCTGGGGCGATTTCACTTTCCTCACCAACAATGTTTGGAGTCAAACGAACAACCCATTGCCGATTCAGCTCTGCCAGGAAAGCAATTGGGTCGCTTTCGCCGACGCCGGTCGGAGCGCGGCCCATAATCAGGCGGGCGAATGGTGGAATTTCTGGCCTTTCCGCGGCCTTCCGGGCGCGGACGTGCCGGTGGCATCGATGGGCCTTTTGGTCTCTTCCAATTATGCGACGCATGCCATCGGCCCTTGCTTTAGCAACAATTGGAATTGGTGCGAATATGAAATCAAGCCGGAACGGACATTGTGGGTCAGTCCTTTTAACTGGCAAATGAACGCGGCCGAGGCCCAATTCACTCGATTTGACCAGCGGTCTGATTGGATTTCCATAACGGGAGGTTCTCAAACTCTCATAGGAATGACGTCGGATGGCACGCTGTGGACCTGGGGGTTGGATTTCGCACAAAAACGGCATTACGATCTCGGCGAAAGAATAGGCCTCGTCGCAGCGGCGATTACCAACTCATTCGCTCCAAAACGCCTGCGACAGTACGACGAATGGGCTGGTTACCAGCCACAGAAAGATCCGCGGCCATTAATGCGCGTTGTCATTACTAATTGAGCGTAAGAAAATTTGGTGGCTAAAATCGCACCAAGTCTTCCAACATCTTGCGTCGCTTTTCGATGCCAGCGCGGTTGGCCCGGGTTGTGGCCGTAACGCCGAAACCTTCGCAACAATACGAAGCCACAATACTCCCATAAACCATCGCACGACGCAGGTTTTTCTCAATCGGCCCTTTGGCGGTGGATAGGTATCCCATCATTCCGCCGACAAATGAATCGCCCGCGCCCGTGGGATCAACCACTTTTTCCAGCGGAAAGGCGGGCGAAAGGAAAAGACCACTCTTGCTCGAAAGAATTGCGCCATTCTCTCCCTTTTTAATAATGACGAATTTCGGGCCCAGTTTATGAATTTTCTTGGCGGCGCGCAGCAGGTTGTCTTCCTGCGTCAACTGCCGCGCTTCGCTCTCGTTCAGCACGAAGCCATCCACGCGCGGCAATAATTTGAGCAACGAAGGCAGGGCGATGTTCAACCACAAATCCATCGTGTCCGCCACGACCAGTTTGGGCCGGCGCATCTGGTCCAGCACGTGATGCTGCAAAGCGGGAGCGATATTGGCCAGCAAGACAAAAGGGCTGTCCTTGTAGGTTTCGGGCAGGTGCGGTGTGAAAGTCTCGAATACACCCAATTCCGTCTCCAGGGTGCGTCGATTATTCATGTTGACTTCGTACTCGCCCGCCCAATGGAATGTTTTGCCCGGCGCGATTTGGAGTCCTTGCAGGTCAATTTTATGTTTGCGATAAAGGCGCAGGTAAGCTTTGGGGAAGTCTTCACCCACCACTCCCACCATCCGCACGGGAGCAAAAAAACTGGCCGCGATGGCCGCGTGACTGGCCGATCCGCCCAGAAGCCGGGGATTTTGCGCGGTCGGAGTGGTAATGGAATCAAGGGCCGTCGAGCCGACAATAAGGACACTCATGCTAATTTGGTATGTTCTGCGTATTGTTTAATTGTGAGAACTATGAAAATTGATGCCTTAAGTCCCGCTCAAAACGGGGGGAACTGCGGCTAAGGGATCCGCTCCAGGGCTGGGTGACACGTGAACAACCACAGTACCCGCAATGAAATCGTGCAGGGCCCGCCTCTTCTTGTTTGTCAGCAAAACAATCAGCTCACTCCAATACCAAAGCTGTGATAGTACGTGCACAGTTTGATGCCAAGAAGGTGCAAGCTCACTGATTCGATGGTAGCGCTCAATTCTAGACAGGGAGAAATATTCGGCATCGCTCATGTGAATCAATGGGGCGATCGAAGCTATGTTCAGCAAGAGTCCAAACAGGAAATCCGGGAAATATCGGAGAATCGCTTCGCGGTAAGTAACTGGCTCGCCATTCAATTTGCGAATGCGAATACCCATGATGAGCTTGCCCGGGGTGCCGCCAAATCGCTTAACCAAATAGACGCTGTAAAAAAGTCCGAACAAAATATCAGGAATGAGGTAATAAACATCAAATAACCGATAATGTGATTTCGCCCAGAAGATTAACGCGATCAGCGGCGACATTATGAGACAGTCTAAAAGTATTGAGGCCAAACGGGGCCCGAATCCAGCATAACGAAGGCTGTCGCTATTCATAATTCAATTGGTCTTACCAAACTAGAAACCTATTGTCGAAGATTCGTTGCAACTAATCAGGCTTGGGTCAATGCAGTTGAATCACAGCGCCCGCTTGCCACGGATATTCCTTCTTATCCACAATGAGCACGCGCGGTAGAAATTCGACGAGGTGGCCGAAGAGGCGCATGGTCACCGTGCCGGGCAAAAAGGTTGGGTCCTGAAAAACCATTTCGCCAAAGGGCAGATCGGCTAGCTGTTCCTCAAAAGCAATGGTGCGCGAGAAATTGGTCAAACCGTTGGTTGGCGCTGGAAAGACGATGGTTTCGGAAACATTTAGATTCGTTTGGGAAATGAGCAGCGAAGGGACCCCGACGTCATCGGCGCGGAACTTCACCATCCATGGACCCTTGAAAGTCCGGCGATGTTCCAGCCAGCCAAAGATTGAAAAATAAAAAACGAGCGCGATGCCCAGAGAAATCGCGAGATGTTTGAACAAACCGTCGGAACGCATTGGGAAAATTGTTCGGCCAATGCCGCTCTGTGTCAAGGCGGGCTGGCCGCGTTTGTCACGAATTTGTTACATGATTTCGCTGTCGCCGGAGAGAAGGACGCTCCATGTTGATACGTTGATGGTGCGTGCTATTGCCAACGAGAGCCCGACGCCGGCTTCGCCAGAAGCGGCGACTCTCACCGCGCCCGGTTCATCGACACGCCACGCCACAATTCAACCGCGCATCACTTTTGACGTTCAACATCTCCATGTTCGATTTGGCTCGCATCAGGTCTTGACCGATGTTTGCCTGCAAATTCCGGCCAAGGCCGTGACGGCCATCATTGGGCCGAGCGGATGCGGCAAATCAACTTTTCTACGCGTTTTAAATCGGATGCACGATCTGGTGCCAGGCGCTCGGGTCGAAGGCCGGGTGGCTTTGTTCGACGACGACCTTTATTCGGAAAAGATGGATGCCACGCTGGTGCGGCGGCGCGTCGGGATGGTGTTTCAAAAATCAAATCCATTTCCGACTATGTCCATCGCCGAAAATGTCACGGCTGGATTGCGCCTGAACGGCATTCGCGACAAGAGGGTGTTGCGGGAGAGCCTTGAACAAACTTTGCGCATGGCCGCACTTTGGGACGAAGTCAAAGACCGGCTCCATGCGAACGCCTTGAGCCTTTCGGGCGGACAACAACAGCGGTTGTGCATTGCGCGCGCTTTGGCCATCGAGCCGGAGGTGTTGCTGATGGATGAACCGGCCTCGGCCCTGGACCCTTTGGCCACTTCCAAGATTGAGGAATTGATCCTGGAATTGAAGAAGAAGTTCACCATTGTCATCGTCACCCACAACATGCAGCAAGCCTCGCGCATCTCCGATTTCGCCGCCTTTTTTTATCTTGGCAAGCTGGTGGAGTTCGGCCCCACGCGAAAACTTTTCACCAACCCGGCCAACAAACAGACGGAGGATTACGTGACCGGCCGCTTTGGATAATTTTATGCGCTTATTTTTCCTGCGTCACGGCAAAGCCCATCCACGCGGCCCGCAGTGGCGGCCCGATAGCAAACGTCCGCTGACGAAAGAAGGAGAAAAGGCCATGTTCGACGTGGCGCGGGGCATCAAAGCTTTGGACATTTCATTCGACGCGATCCTGACGAGCCCTTATGCGCGCGCGTTGCGCACAGCGGAAATTCTGGGCGAGGTCTATGATACGCAGAAACTTTTCGAAACCGGGCACTTGACGCCTGACGCCGACATGGAAAAAATCATTGCGGAAATAAATGGAAATTTTTCCGTTGCCACAGGGTTGGTCCTGGTCGGCCATGAGCCTTTCCTGAGCGCGCTCATTTCCATCCTCCTGACTGGCGAAAAAGGGGCGGCTTTGGAATTGAAGAAGGCCGGCTTCTGCAAATTGACGGTGGAAAAGTTGGTTTTTGGAAAATGCGCCAGTCTTAATTGGCTGCTGACGCCCAAGCATCTCGCTCGTTTGGCTGGGCGAGATTAGCCTTTCCACGGATTTTTAACGCCAAGACGCCAGAAAATGGTAATTACCACCCAAATCATTTTTCTTAGTCCTTGCGTCTTGGCGTCTTGGCGTTAAAAAATGAACCGGACGGTTATGTCGCCCGCAACTCATAGTTGATGATCGACAACGCGCACAGCGCCGCTGTTTCGCTGCGCAGCACCAGCGGGCCCAATGTCATCGGCAAAGCGCCCGCGCCTTTGATCGCTGCCATTTCCTCCGGCGCGAAATCGCCTTCCGGTCCAATCCAGACGCAAACCTTCCTGGCCTCGCCCATGCCGGCTGGGAAATAAGCGCGCAGATGTTTGCTGTCTTCCTGCAAGGAAGCCACCAGAGTCAAATCGAATTTCTCTTCCCGCGCCATCAAGACAGGCAGGGCCGTGGGTAAATCCACTTGCGGAAGAAAACGTTGACCGCATTGCTTGATGGCCTCTATCGCCGTCAGTCGCCATTTTTCCGCTTTGTTTTCAATGGAGTCCCCCTCCAGATGAGTCGTCACGCGCTGGGAGAGCAGAGGGACTATGCGCCACGCGCCAAGTTCTGTCGCTTTCTGGATAATCGCCTCGAAAATTTTGCCCTTGGGAATGGCCTGCACCAAAGTGATTTGCCAGGGCGGCGGCGCCTCGGTTGTTCTGTGTTGCACCTCCAACTGCACCTGTTTGCGAGTGAAAGTCTTGACGCGGCAAGCCAGCTCGCAGCCAGCGCCGTCCAACACCACAACTTCCTCCCCTGCCCTGAGCCGCAACACATCCGCCGCATGATGGGCTTCGCTGCCTGTCAAGAAGACATTATCAGATCGGCATTCCTGGGGCGGGAGATAAAAACGCCGCATGGCCTCGTTTAAGTGAAAAGGCTCTTGGCCTTTTCCAGAAAACTCTTGCCCATGGGATGCACATTTTCGTCGCAGAGTTTGGCGAACTCTTCCAACTTGGCTTTTTGCGCGGAGTTTAATCGCGCCGGAACTTCCACTTGCACGCGCACCATGAGGTCGCCATTGCCGTGTCCATGCACATTCCTGACTCCTTTGCCTTTAATGCGGAAAACCGCGCCCGCCTGAGTGCCCGCGGGTATTTTGATCTCCGCCTGCTCCGTCAAAGTCGGGACTTTAATGATATCTCCCAAGGCCGCTTGGACAAAACTAATAGGAATTTCGCACAGCAAATCGTCGCCGTCGCGATTGAAAATATCGTGGCGTTTGACATGCAGCACCACAAACAGGTCGCCGGGCGGGCCTCCTCGCCCGCCAGCCTCGCCATTGCCAGTTGATCGCAAACGCGAGCCGCCCTCCACGCCGGCGGGCACTTTGATTTTGATCTTCGTCGTCCTCTCGTGGCGGCCCGAACCGCTGCAGGTGCGGCAAGGCTTGTCAATCACACGCCCCATCCCTTCACAACGCGGGCAGGTTTGCGCAATGCTGAAAATGCCGCGCGAGCTGATGACCTGGCCGCGTCCTCCGCAGACCGAGCAAGTTTTGGCCGTCGCGCCCTGCTCGGCGCCGTTGCCGCCGCAAGTCTCGCATTGGTCCAATTTCGTGACGGTGATTTCTTTATCGCACCCCTGCGCGGCCTCCAGAAAAGTCAATTCCATGTCGTAACGCAGATCCTCGCCGCGCTGGGCGCCGCCGGGACGGCGTTCGCCGCCGCCACCGCCAAAAAGGTCGTCAAAAATACTGGCATTGCCGAAGACCTCGCGAAAGATGTCGGTTGGATTGTTGAAACCGCTGCGGGCGCGCGCGCGTGAATCGAAGGCAGCGTGACCGTATTGATCGTAAGCGGCGCGTGCTTGCGGATCGCTCAAAGCTTCGTAGGCTTGGCCGACTTCCTTAAATTTCTCCTCGGCCGTTTTATCGTTCGGATTGCGATCCGGGTGGAACTTGAGCGCCAATTTGCGGTAGGCCTTTTTGATCTCGTCGTTGTCGGCCGACCGATCCACGCCGAGGACTTCGTAATAATCTCGTTTTGACATCGAGGTTTAGGCCGTTGGTTTTTTGGCGACGACCACTCCCGCCGGGCGTATGAGACGCTGGCGAAATTTATAACCTTTGCGAAGCTGGCGTATCACGCGTCCCTCCGGCACTTCGGCGGTTTCCTGCTCCGAAACAGCTTCATGAAGATTGGGGTCGAAAGGCTTGCCGCTGGCGTCGATCTCTTCCAGGCCTGCTTCGGCCACGACCGACTTTAGCTGGTTGGAAATCATCACTATGCCAGCCTGGAGCGATTGGGCGGCGGAATCGGCCGGAGCCGCGGCCAGGGCCATTTCGAACGCGTCCAAAATAGGCAGCAATTTAACCAGCAGATTCTCGTTGGCAAAGGCTTTATCGTCCTGGCGCTCGCGCGCGGCGCGCTTCTTGTAGTTGTCAAAGTCTGCGGTCAAACGCACGAACTTATCCCAGTTTTCGTCGGCTTTGGCAGCCTGGGCCTTGAGCTGCTCGAATTGCTCGGTCGTCAACTCCTCTATGGGAGCCGTCGATTCGTCCGATTCCTTGTCTTTCACTTTTTTATCCATGCGCACAGAAGTAACCCATAAACGGCCTGTTTTCAACTTTCATCAGAGCGTAAAGGTCGCGCTGGGAACGTGCTGGGCTGCACATTCGACGCCGACGTGCGTGCCGCCGAGCCGCTCCAAGCGCCCGCCAACCGCCTTTCGGGCCAATTCGGGC
>Ga0302326_10009297_pt1 | contig 21521 bp, 16 predicted proteins | sample Palsa_T0_3_FD_202264 | JGI IMG/M metagenome (GOLD analysis project Ga0302326, IMG submission 202264) | Peat permafrost microbial communities from Stordalen Mire near Abisko, Sweden - Palsa_T0_3 | ecosystem: Environmental > Terrestrial > Soil > Palsa > Peat permafrost | place: Sweden: Abisko... | reverse complement strand
GCGTGTTCTTGTTCCAGATGGCCAACGCGTCGATGCTGCCACTCGCCAGCGAGGCGTTCGGGTACAGCAAAGAAGCTCTTTCCTCGCTCATCGTCTCAGCGCTGATCATGGTCCCGCAGGTAATCGTGGCGATCATGGCGCCATGGGTCGGACGCCGGGCGAACACATGGGGCCGCCGCCCGCTTCTACTCGTCGGATTTGCGGCCTTGCCGATCCGTGCGCTTGTGTTCGCCTGGACTGCCAATCCAACGATTCTCATCGCCGCCCAGGTGCTCGACGGCGTCAGCGGAACGATGCTGGGTGTGCTCACCGCGCTGATCGTCGCCGACCTCACAGCGGGCACTGGCCGGTTCAACCTGGCGCAGGGTTTCGTCGGGACGCTGTCCGGCATCGGTGCTTCGCTCAGCACGACGCTTTCCGGCCTCGTGGCGGGGAGCCTCGGTCGCGCGGCGGGATTTCTGAGCATCGCAGCGGTAGCACTGGGCGGTGTACTCCTCATCTGGTCTCTGATGCCTGAAACCAAGCCGTCGAAAACAAACGAGCGCCGATGATATTAGCACTCAATCGCGGCCGGAGGCACGAGCGGGATTTCTCGGTCGACCGACGCTGTGCTGCTTTTATCAGCACGGGCGTGACGGACTCTTTGCCATAATCTACATGGGGTTTTTCGCCCACTAAGCCGCCTCATTTTTTGACCTGCTCCCAACTTGCAACGTTTTCCGCGAGGAGCACCGGTTGCTTGCAGTCATGATGTGATGGATAGCCCGCTCTCAAGTTTGGCAGTTAGGCCGCGTGATCCGATTGCCATGGCACCGCCCAAAAAAGACGGCGGTGCTCTCTCCTCGACGAGAACCGGCATGTTTATCCTGCAACAATGAAAACCCAAAAAATGTCTTCGAGACAATGAGGAGAAAATTTACCTTTGCTGCACGAGATCGTCGACTTGGCGTCGGGCGGCGGCGAACGCGTCTTTGATCGCCACCTCAATATGCTCGTGCCCTTTGTCGTCGGACGGCGCGCGATTGACTATGACGTTTTCGTGCGGTGGAATTGTAAGCCAGATATGGACGTGGAAGTCGCTGCCGTGACGGTGTTTGTGGCTGGGTGCTATCACTGCTACGCGGCATCCAATGATATGGCTATTGTGCTTTTCCAGCTGCTCTACTTCACGTTCGATCGCAGCGCGCGCAGCCTCCGACGGATCGGATCCTTCAAAGGTCACTTGCAGCGGAATTTGCATGACAATCTTTCGGTAGCCGTGGACCCCTGGGTTGGAGCACAGGGAACTTTCTATTTCACGGCCGGTGGGAACGATGGCCTGCCAAGCAAAGTAGAAAATCAGTTGTTGCTAAAACAATGCTGGACAGGTCGGAAAGGTTGCAACCGTTCTCGTTTGGCCAGCGACGACCATTTCCATGACCTGGCGCGGTCGGACCAAGGCCCGCGACGTCGCTATGCGTTGCGTCCTGACGCGCCGATATCGGCCGAGGACCATTATTTTACGCCTCACCGCTACAGGTTCATGTGCTGACCTTCTGCAGAACGAACTTCCGCACCGCTTTGGCGAAGCCCTCATTCTCGTTTGTGTCGGTCACCGCGCTCGCCTGGGCCTTCACCTCGTCACTGGCATTGCCCATTGCAACAGAAAAGCCGCTCGCGCGGAACATGGAGATATCGTTCGGCATGTCCCCCATTGTCGCGATCCGGGCGGCCGGAATGTTCATAAGCCTGGACAGGGTCGCCACGACGGTTCCCTTGGTGGCCTTTGGGCTGGTCACGTCAAGATAGTACGGCTGCGATCGCGCCGCGCTCGCCTTGTCACCCAAGCTGCTCTGCGCCGCCTTTTCACAGGCCGCAACCACGTCGAGATCGCTGGAGATGCCTGTGATCTTCACCGCGTGCGCCAAGTGCGCGTCCGTGAAGGAGGGCACGACCTTGGCGTCGAACTTCACCGTGCTCGTCTCCCGCGCCACATACGGCGCCTCCTTGTCACGGATCAGCCACTCTTCCTCGGTGTAAACCCAAGCGTCCAATCCCTGGTCGAGGATCAGCTTCAAGGTCTTCTTGGCCGTTGCTAAATCAAGCGTGTGGCTTTCGATGACAGATAGGTCGGGATTGACGAACACCCCGCCATCGAAACCGGCGATGGCGCACTGCAGAGCGAGGGGCTCTATCAGCATGCTCATGCCACGTGGCGGTCGACCGCTGGTGATGGCGAAGACAATGCCGGCGCTGCCCAATTCACGGACCACTTTCTTCGTCGCTTCGGTCAGCACTTTGTCCTTAGGGACCAGCGTGCCATCGACGTCCGCGAGCAGAAGGCGGATGTCCGGTTGTCCGCTCATGGTTGCTGCGCCAATTATTGGTCTCACGCTGCTTTGCGACAGATACTGGTCAAGAGCGCCTGGACCTTATGCGGCAGCGGGTCTTCCAAGGTAGACTCGGAAACTACTCAGATCGCGCCGCTGCGGCTGCCTGTTTATCATTCGATGCGGAAGTGCCGCTGAGCGGCGGCTGCTAAATCTAGCGGGAAACAGTCACACGACGAACAACCTACTCGCACGCTTCTGGTTCGACGGTGTGGCGCCAGCCGTAGGTACATTCCGAGCCTACCGCGGCGGCAGCGTTCGTCGGTATCCTTTGTCACAACCCTTAGCAAAGGCTAGCCATTCGCCCGGTCGCTACCGACGGCGCTCGGATCTAGCGTTTCGTTGATGGAGTATCCGTAATGAGGAACACATGCGGCCTTTGATTGCCGGAAATTGGAAAATGCACGGGCTGGCGCAGCAGCTTAGCGAGATCGAGACAATTGCCGCCTCTGTGGAGGCTGCGGCGCCGGTTGCCGACATTTTGATCTGTCCGCCCGCTACGCTGATCGCCCGCGCGGTTCAGACTGCCGCGGGCCGCATCGCCATCGGAGGACAAGATTGCCAGACGCAAATCGCCGGGGCGTTTACGGGAGACATCAGCACTGAAATGCTGAAGGATGCGGGCGCCTCCGCGGTCATCGTCGGACATTCGGAACGCCGCCAACATCATGGCGAGAACGATGCAATCGTGGCAGCGAAGGCAAAAGCCGCACGACGCGCGGGGCTTCTGGCAATTATCTGCATCGGCGAGACGGAATCGCAGCGGCGAAACGGCAAGGCATTATCGGTGTGCGGCGATCAGATCGTCGGCAGCGTGCCTGAAGGCATGACTTCGTCTGCCATCGCGATCGGCTATGAGCCGCTCTGGGCGATCGGTACCGGGCACACTCCAACCATAGAGCAGATCGCTGAAGTGCATGCCCATATCCGCCAGTGCCTTACGACACGTTTGGGGATCGAAGGCAAGAAAGTGCGCATCCTTTACGGCGGGTCGGTCAACGCGTCCGACGCGAGGGAAATACTGGTGCTTCCGGACGTTGGCGGCGCGCTGGTCGGTGGCGCGAGCCTGAAGGCCGCGGATTTCGAAGCAATTTTTAAGACTGAATGCATGAGTCCTCATCGCGCTTAGTCACGTTTCGTTGCGGTCAAGGAGAAGACGTAATGCGCATCGGAATTGCCGCGGACCATGGAGGATTTATTTTAAAAGGAGAACTTGCGGAGTCATTGCGCGGCGCGGGCTACGAAGTCGTGGATCTCGGCGCGCACCAACTGAACCCGGGGGATGACTACCCGGACTTCATCATCCCCTTGGCCAACGCCGTCGCTGCGGCAGAAATTGAGCGCGGCGTTGCGCTCTGCGGCAGCGGCGTCGGAGCGGCCATCGCCGCGAACAAAGTTCCCGGTGTGCGTGCCGGGCTTATCCATGACGTTTTCTCCGCCCATCAGGGCGTTGAGGATGACGACATGAACGTCTTTTGTCTCGGCGGAAAGGTGATCGGGTCTGCGCTCGCCTTGGAATTGATCAAGACCTTCCTGACTGCTCGCTTCAGCGGCGCCGTACGCCACCGACGCCGCTTGGCGAAAGTGCAGGCGCTCGAGAACCGGAAGACATGGCCTGTTGAAAGTAGTGAGTCCGATGAAAAATGAGGCCAAGTCCGACGTAAAGCCATTTGTCTACGTCGCGGTCGGGGTCGCGGCTATTGGTGGCCTGCTCTTTGGCTATGACACGGGCGTTATCTCAGGCGCCATCCTGTTCGTGAAAAATGAATTTTCCCTGTCTGCCACCATGGAAGAGATTGTCGTCAGTTCCGTTTTGGTTGGCGCCGTTTTTGGTGCTGCTATCGGAGGTGCTCTGACTAACCGCTTCGGGCGCCGCAAAATGATAATACTGGCCGGCATCATCTTTACTGTCAGCGCTATCGGCACGGCTCTGGCACCAACAGTTATCTGGTTGATTGCTGTCAGGATTGTGAGCGGAATTGCCATCGGCATCGCCTCATTTATCTCGCCGATGTATATTGCCGAACTGGTGCCGGCAAAAGTCCGCGGCTCACTGGTGGCCGTCAACATGCTTGCGATCACCACCGGCATCGTGGTTGCCTACCTGGTGGATTATGCACTATCCGGCGTCCACGGATGGCGATACATGTTTGGCTTGGCGGCCATTCCATCCGTCATTCTAACCGTTGCAATGTGGTGGTTGCCGGACAGCCCGCGCTGGTTGATCAGCCAATCAAAGGTGGATCAGGCGAAGCGGGTTTTGCAGCGCGTGCGGACTGAATCAGATGTAAGTGCGGAAATCACGGACATCCAGAAAAGCATGGAAAAGCAGGGTGCCGGCGGGACGACTGGACTATTCCAGCCTTCACTCAGGATGCCATTGATTGTCGGCTTGGGATTGGCCGTATTTCAGCAGATAACCGGGATCAATACAGTCATCTATTACGCTCCGACTATTTTCAAGTTCGCCGGCATCGAGGATGTAGGACCCGCGATCCTCGCCGGAGCGGGGCTGGCCATGGTGATGTGGTGCTTTCACGTGCTGGCCATCTTCCTGCTCGACCGCGTCGGAAGGAGACCTTTGTTATTAACCGGGGTTGGCGGGCAGATTGTCGGCCTCGCGATCTTGGGCGCGGCTTTTCAGTTCCACCAGTTCGCGGATTTCAAAAGTTACATAGCTATTGGCGGCCTGGTGATTTACGTCGCTTGCTTCGCCTTCGGACTCGGGCCGATCTTCTGGCTGCTGATTTCCGAGATCTATCCCTTGAGGGTCCGCGGCGCGGCTATGAGCGCCGTGACAGTTACCAATTGGGCATTCAACCTGGCGGTCGCCGTGACATTCCTAACCCTGGTCGGGGTTCTCGGGCACGCAGGAACCTTCTGGTTGTACGGCGCGATAGCGGTCGCCGCCTGGGTCTTCTTTTATCTTCTGGTGCCCGAAACCAAAGGGAAGAGCCTTGAACAGATTGAAGCGCATTGGCGGACCGGCAAGCCTCCACGCGCATTATGAAGGGGGTGGGGCTGAGTAGTTTCCGAACCTGCCTCGCGGGATCGCCGAGGGATATTGTGGCGATGGAGGGCGTTCATTTCGGCTCAGTCCAGGAACTCATATCATGACATCCGACGCACTCACTCTGGAACGAAAAACCGGCTCTATCGCACCGAAACAAAGAACCTACGCGCTCACACCGGAACTGCTTCGCAAGATGCACGCTTATTGGCGTGCAGCCAACTATCTGTCTGTCGGTCAGATTTATCTCTACGACAATCCGCTCCTGCGCGAGCCGTTAAAGCTGGCCCACGTGAAGCCGCTGGTGGTCGGACACTGGGGCACAACGCCAGGCCAGAATTTTATCTATGTCCATTTGAATCGAGTCATCAAGAAGTACGACCTGGATATGTTTTACATCGCCGGTCCCGGTCACGGCGGTCCGGCGATCGTCGGGAACGTCTACCTTGAAGGCACCTGGAGCGACGTCTACCCGAACGTCACTCAGGACGAAGCTGGGATGAAAAAGCTGTTCAAGCAATTCTCCTTTCCCGGTGGGATTTCGAGCCATGTCGCCCCGACGACGCCGGGCTCGATTCACGAAGGCGGCGAACTGGGATACTCGCTCAGCCATGCTTTCGGGGCCGCGTTCGACAATCCGAGTCTGATCGTCGCTTGCGTCATCGGCGACGGTGAAGCGGAGACCGCCTCCCTGGCGACTTCTTGGCAGTCCAACAAGTTTCTCGATCCGATCAGCGACGGCGCCGTGCTGCCGATTCTGCACCTCAACGGCTACAAGATCAGCAACCCGACAGTCCTGGCCCGCATCGAACCCAAGGAATTGGAGCAATTCTTCCGAGGCTGCGGCTGGATGCCCTACTTTGTCGAGGGCGACGAGCCAGACAAGATGCATGAACTCATGGCCACTGTTTTGGATAAGGCCATCGAGGACATCAGGCAGATCCAAGAGAACGCTCGGACCAAAAATGATGCTGGTCGGCCGCGCTGGCCGATGATCGTCCTTCGGTCGCCCAAGGGCTGGACCGGACCGAAAGTCGTTGACGGCCTCCAGATCGAAGGGACCTTCCGAGCGCATCAGGTGCCGCTCCTGGTCGATGCCGCGCATCCCGATCACGTCGCGCTGCTTGAAAACTGGATGAAGAGCTACAAGGCCGAGGAACTGTTCGACGAAAATGGCCGTCTCATCCCGGAATTGGCCGAGCTGGCGCCGAAAGGCGATCGGCGCATGGGCGCCAATCCGCACGCCAACGGCGGTATTCTGCTGCGTGACCTGCGGATGCCGGACTTCCACATCCACGCGGTTACCGTGCCGTCGCCCGGCGCCGTTGACGCTCAAGATACGCTCGTCCTGGGTAAGTTCCTGCGTGACGTGGCGAGCCTCAATCAGGATAAGCGTAATTTTCGTGTCTTCGGCCCCGATGAGACGCTCTCGAATCTTTTGGGCGCGGTCTTTGAAGTCACCAACCGCCAGTGGGACGCTCGCGAAGTCAAAAATGACGAATTTCTCGCGCCAGCCGGGCGGGTGCTGGACTCGATGCTCAGCGAGAACCAGTGCGAGGGCTGGCTTGAAGGATATCTGCTGACTGGACGGCATGGGCTGTTCAACAGCTACGAGGCCTTCATTCGCATTGTCGACTCGATGTTCAGCCAGCACGCCAAGTGGCTGAAAGTAACGCTTGAACTGCCCTGGCGCCGGAAAATCGCGTCGCTGAACTATCTGCTGGCTTCCCACGTCTGGCAGCAGGATCACAACGGCTTCACGCACCAGGACCCGGGATTCCTCGATCACGTGATTAACAAGAAAGCCGACATCGTTCGGGTGTATCTGCCGCCCGACGCCAATTGCCTGTTGTCGGTCTTTGATCACTGCCTGCGCAGCCGGCATTACGTCAACGTGGTGGTGGCCGGCAAACACGCCCTTCCACAATGGCTGACCATGGATGAAGCCGTTGTACATTGCACGGAAGGTATTGGCATCTGGCAATGGGCCAGTAACGACCAAAGCTCCGAGCCAGACGTGGTGATGGCGTCCTGCGGAGACACGCCCACGCTGGAGATCCTGGCGGCTGTTTCCATTCTTCGCCGGCATCTGCCCGATCTGAAAATACGGGTGATCAACGTCGTCGACCTGATGCGGCTGCAGTCCGCGAGCGAACACCCGCACGGACTGAGCGAAACCGATTACGATGCGCTTTTCACCAAAGACAAGCATATCATCTTCGGCTTCCACGGATATTCCTCGCTCGTGCATCGGCTGACCTATCGCCGGGCCAACCGCAACCTCCACGTCCGGGGTTACAAGGAAGAGGGCACGATCACGACGGCCTTTGACATGAGGGTGCAGAACGACCTGGACCGGTTTCACCTGGTGCAAGACGTCGTCGATCGGTTGCCGCATCTAGGCGCTAAGGGAGCGTATTTGAAGCAGATGATGCGGGACAAGCTCATCGAACACAACCGCTACATCGATATGCGTGGCCAAGACATGCCCGAAATCCGAAACTGGAAGTGGAGCGACCCCATGTGAATGGGCGAGAGCTTACAGAGACCGCGAAAGCGCAGGTTGCCGGCGACAAGGGCCTGCTGGCGATAGATGAACGTAACCCAACCTGCAACAAAAGATTTGCCAAGTTGGGGATTCACCAAACCGAGGCGGCGCGGCGCGCCTATCGGGAGTTGATAGTAACGACGCCCGGTCTCAGAGAGTACATCAATGGTGCGATTCTCTATGACGAAACGATCCGGCAGCGGAAAAGGGATGGTACTCCCTTTGTTAAGGTCCTCACTGTCTCGTGAAACTGGAGGGCGGCATAGTTCGCTGCCCGATCGAATTGCGACGCTCTACTGAACCCGCGACAGCAGCATCTCCGAATAGCTGACGACATGCAATGCCACGTACTCAACAGAAGAAGAGATCGCGCACGTATTCGCCGCGCTCGAATTCCGATTGCAGCAGGGATCGATCGTCGGAGAGTCAAAGATAGCCCCCCAAAACGGAGCATCCACACAGGTCGATCGGGCCTATGAGAAGCACTTCCATAACCACTATGACGACGTCCGCTCGAGCGATCAACAATAGCTTCACGGTTCAGCGATCAACTAGACTAGGCATCCGCGCGTTGCTTGCCGGCCGTGGAGCTCCACAAGCTATATCAACGAGCACTGCGAGGGCATGCTGGAAGCCCGCGATTGGAGCTTGTAAGCGCGATATCTCGGCGGATTGCGCGTGACCGTCGCCGAACCACAGTTGAATGTCCTTGCGCTGAATAGCGGTTCCTCCTCGCTCAAATTCGGACTGTATCGTGTCGGAGCTTCACGGATCGAAAGGATGGTCTCCGGCGAGGCCGAGTCGATCGGCGACAAAAGCGGGAAATGCCATGCCGAAGACTCGCGCGGGAACGTGTTGCTCTCCGAGACGGGTCCCATCCCCGGCCAACGGGAAGCAATCATTCGCATCAGAAGGCTTCTTGTCGACGCCAAAATGCCGGTGCCGGACGCAATCGGACATCGAATTGTCCATGGCGGTCCGAAGCTCCGGCGGCATTGCCTCATCGACGATGCGGTCTTAACGCAACTTGAAGCGGCGAGCGCCTTCGCGCCGCTGCATATCCCGTCGGCTCTGTCGGTCATTCGTTTCGCCCAAGAGCATTTTCCGGGGGTTCCGCAGGCGGCGTGTTTCGACACCACCTTTCACGCCGAATTGCCGGCCGTCGCGCGCGTGCTTCCGATTGCCAAGGAATTTCAATCTGAGGGAATTCAGCGCTACGGATTTCACGGCCTTTCGTGCGAATCGATCGTGCACCAACTTGCGAACGATCTGCCGAAACGTCTCGTGATCGCTCATCTCGGCAATGGCGCGAGCGTGACCGCGGTCGAAGCCGGTAAATCGATCGACACCAGCATGGGATTGACCCCGACCGGCGGCGTTATCATGGGAACGCGAAGCGGCGATCTCGATCCAGGCGTTCTGGTCTATCTGATGCGTGAGAAGAGATTTGATGTCGCGATGCTCGAAGAGTTGGTCGATCACCGTTCCGGTCTGCTCGGAATCTCAGGCGTCGGCAGTGACATGCGGGAATTGCATGAAGCCGCATCGTCAAACGCCGATGCACGACTTGCTATTCAGATGTTCTGCTATTCCGTGCGCAAGCAGATTGCCGCGATGATCGCTGCGCTTGGGGGCCTCGATCTGCTCGTGTTCACCGGAGGCATCGGAGAGAACGATGTTGAAGCGCGGGCAGAGATCTGTGGGGGCTTGTCTTGGCTCGGGCTCGGCCTCGACGAAGCTCGGAACCGGTTCGCAAACAATCCCGTAAGCGGTTCTGGATCGTCTTGCTCGGTACAGGTCCTCCCCTCGCGGGAAGACGAGCAGATCGCTCGCCATACCTTCGCATTGGTCCCGCGGAATTTTTCCCGATAGCCACCCGCAACGCCCGTTGAAGCCGCCGGGAGAACACGCTTTTCGCCACCGACAGATTACAGTTGATTAACTCACGAACCGGGCAAAGAATTGCGCTTTTGCACTGCGACTAAATTCGCACCCCGCGGCGCGTAACCTCCCGCGACTCGCGCGACGGGCAATCCCAGCTTACGGTGGATAGCGATGCGGCTAATCCTTTTCGGGGGTTTGCGGCCTTTCAGCCGCGGCGGCGCGGTGCGTGACGCCGTTGCGGGTGTGACCCTTTCGTCTATGAACATCCCGCAGGTGCTGGGTTATGCCCGCATCGCCGGCATGCCGGTGGTCGCCGGGCTTTACACCGTGCTTCTGCCGCCCGTAGCATTCGCGGTCTTCGGTTCGTCCCGCCATCTTGTCGTCGCTGCCGACTCGGCCACGGCCGTCATCTTCTCCAGTTCGCTGTCCGACATGGCCGTGCCCGCCAGTGAGAAGTACGTGGCGCTGGTCGGCACGGTGGCGCTGCTGACGGCCGGGATTCTGTTTCTGGCATGGGTCTTCAAGCTAGGGTTCCTCGCAGATTTCCTCTCGCGTACGGTTCTGGTCGGGTTTCTCACCGGTGTCGGGGTTCAGGTCGGCATAGCGATGCTGAGTGACATGTTCGGTGTCACGGTCGGCTCGCATCGCACGCTCGGTCAGGCGTGGGAAATCTTGCAGGCCCTGCCGCGATCCAATCTTGCGACAGTGGCGCTCTCCCTGCTCGTGGCGGGCAGTATCCTGCTCGGTAATCGCGTTGCCCCGCGATTGCCTGTTTCGCTGTTCGCGGTTGTGGGGACGATCGCGGCGAGCGCCGCGTTCCGCTTCGCCGAGCGAGGCATTGCGGTCATCGGTCCGGTCCCCGGCGGGCTGCCGCCGATCGGGCTACCAGACGTGACCTGGAGCGATGTTCTGGCGCTGCTGCCGGTGGCTGCTTCATGCTTCGTGATGATAATCGCTCAAAGCGCCGCGACGTCGCGCGCATTCGCGCAGAGTTATCACGAACACGTCGACGAGGACGCGGACATCCTTGGGCTGTCGGCTGCGAATGCAGTCGCCGCGGTGAGCGGGACGTTCGTGGTCAACGGCAGCCCGACGCAGACCGCCATGGCGGATCGCGCGGGCGCGCGCAGCCAGGTCGCACAGTTGGTATTTGCAGGCCTTGCGCTGTTGGTGCTGCTGTTCTTAACCGGCCCGCTCCAGTATCTGCCGCGCTGCGTGTTGGGCAGCATCGTGTTTACGATCGCGCTAGGGATGATCGACATAAAGGGTATGCGCGGCATTCGCCGCGAAAGCCCGGGCGAGTTTTATCTTGCCATCGGCACCGCGGCGGCAGTTGTCGTGATCGGCGTCGAGCAAGGCCTCCTGCTGGCCATCACTCTGTCGCTCTTCAGGCACGTGCACCACAGTTATAGTCCGCACACCATGATGCTTGCGCCGAACGCAACCGGCCGGTGGGTATCGGTGCCTGCGACACCGGGCAAGGAGACCGAACCAGGTCTCATTGTTTATCGTTTCGATTCGGATTTGTTCTACGCAAACGCAAATCGCTTCGCCGTCGAGGTGCGTGCCCTCGTCGACGGCGCGCCGACGCCGATCCGCTGGTTCATCGTCGATGCGGGCGCGATCACGGATATAGACTACTCCGCCGGGCAAGCCATACGCGATTTGCTCGATGATCTGACGCGCCAAGGGATTGCCGTCGTCTTCGCTCGCGTCAGCCCGTACCTTCGTTCCGATATGGACCGACACCGCATCACGGCGGCTATCGGTGAAACGCGGATTTTCACGACACTGCACGAAGCTGTCGCGGCGGTGCGTGGCGGCGCGCTTGGGGCACATATGCGCTGAGTTGCACCAAATTGAACCGGAATGGGGCTGTACCGGCACGGCTAGGTTGGTTTGCAACAACCCTTGAGCGCCGCGCTCAAAATTTCACTTCGCCAGCTGCTTGCGGATCGACAACAATTCGCGCCGGCGTGCTGCGCTCGTTTTCGGGTAAGCCATTTGTAGTCCTTCGAACGTATCGATGACAATTTGGGATACAATCAGTCGAGTGTTCTCTTTGTCGTCGGCGGGAACGACATACCAGGGGGCGTCTCGGGTACTTGTCGCGGTGAGACACTCCCCATAAACCTTCATGTACTCCTTCCAGAATTTTCTCTCGGCAATGTCGTTAGTACTGAATTTCCAATTCTTGTCCGGCTCGTCGATGCGCGCCAGAAAGCGCTTTCGTTGTTCCTCGTTCGAGAGGTGGAGGAAGAACTTGATGATGCGGGTTCCGTTGACGTAGAGGTGTTTCTCCAAATCCACGATCGAACGATACCGGTCGTGCCAGACTTTCTTGTCGTGACGCGGCGTGTCCGGAATCGCTTCGCTTCGTAGGATCTCGGGATGCACGCGGGCGATCAGTACCTCCTCGTAATAGGATCGGTTGAAGATGCCGATTCGCCCGCGTTCCGGCAGATCGCGGCTGGTGCGCCAGAGAAAATCGTGTTCCAGTTCGGCGGCGCTTGGGTGTTTGAAGCTGAACACTTGGCATCCTTGGGGATTGACCCCGGACATCACGTGCCTGATGGCGCCGTCTTTTCCCGCAGCATCCATCGCCTGAAAGATCAGCAGGACCGCATGGCGGTCCGATGCGTAGTGAAGTTGCTGTTGCGAACTTAGTTTCTCAACGTGCTCCCCAAGGAGTTTTTTGTATTGCTCCTTTGACTTGTATGTGGGATCGACCTTGGTCGGCCACTTTTTTAGATCGACCTCGTGTCCCTCCCGCACGCGGAAATCCTTTGAATGTATTTTCATCGACTACTTTCTAGCGGATTTGCCGCTCATCTCGTTTGATTGGATTACTTTGCGGTGTGCAGCTTGGAACCTGACGGTGTCTTGATTTCGGCGTCTGGCTTAGCCGCGGCTTTGGGTTCAGGTCTAGGTTCCGCTTCGGCTTCAGTTGCGGACGCTGGGACCACGCTAGGCGCCCCAGCGATCGCCGCGGCGATGACACGCCCAGCATCCTCCGGGTCTTTGACGAGGCCAGCCATGAGGAGATCACCGAGCGGCGTTTTGAGCAGTGCCGTGGCGCCGGTATCGGCTCGAGACTTAGGCTCGGCCTTGGCTTTCGGCTGAGGCGCGGCTTTGGTCTCAGCCTTTGGTTCGGCTTTGGCCTCAGTCTTTGGCTCGGCCTTGGCTTCCGGCTGAGGCGCGGCTTTGGTCTCAGCCCTTGTTTCGGCTTTGGCCTCAGTCTTTGGATCGGCCTTGGCTTCCGGTTGAGGCGCGGCTTTGATCTCAGCCGGCGGTTCGACCTTAGCGTCAGGCTTTGGCTCCTTGGCGTCAGGCTTCCGCTCTCCTTTGGCGTCGAGTTTGACGTCAGGCTTGGCTTCTGGCTGAGACGCGGCCTTCGTTTCAGGCTTGGTTTCCGCTTTGGCCAGCTGCTTGGGCGCGGCTTTGGTGGCGTCAAGAACTCGGTACGCGAGCAGTTTCACCGGATCCGTCACGAGGAACCAAGCGAAAGCATAGCCCCAAACGAACGCTGCCCAACCCCACCACAGAGGGGTGACAAGGAAGCCGAAGACGCAGATCAACGTTGCCACCATCTGCGTTCCGATTACCGCCAGCAAGAGAATCCGTGCCGGACGTATTGACCACCACGGGCCGCGCGTGCGCGTCTGGAAAATCGTCAGATGGCCAGCCACCGAGAGCATGAGATACATCATGGTCTGGATCTGCGGACGGTCGATGTGAAACACGCGGTCACCGAGGTAAAACAGCCCGAATGCGGCGCACGGGCCGACGAAACCCAGCACCGTGGCGACGCCCAAGACTGTGCGCATGTTCCAGGCTTCGGGCTGCTTACTGTAGAGGACATTATCATAGGCGATGGACAGGATGGCGCCGTCGTTGAGCAACGCCAGCATCACAATCATAATCGCCGTCAGCGGATAAAAGTTGAAGACGACGATCGCCGCCGTCATGAACAACAGCACCCGCAGCGTCTCGGCAATGCGATAGATCGCGTAGCTGTTCATCCGCTGGAAGATCTTCCGGCTCTCCTTGATTGAATCGATAATCACCGATAGCCCCGGTGCCACCAGCACAATGGAGGCTGCGGCACGTGCCGCGTCCGTCGCGCCGGAGACGGCGAAACCGCAGTCGGCCTTCTTCAGCGCGGGGGCGTCGTTCACGCCGTCGCCCGTCATGCCCACGCTGTGGCCGTGCTTCTGCAACACGTCGACGATGTGAAATTTGTGCTCCGGGAATACCTGGGCGAAACCGTCAGCCTCCTCGATGGTCTTGGCCATCGCTGCGGTCTCCTCAGTCTGGGAGTCGCCGAGCGTGGCGCCGTCGAGAATGTTCGTGCCCATGCCTAGGGTTTTGGCCATCTCGCGGGCGATCGCCAGGGCATCGCCCGTCACCATCTTGATCTTCACGCCCATCTGGCCCGCGGTCGCGACGGTGGCTTTGGCATCTTCGCGCGGCGGATCGAACAGCGGCAACACGCCGAGAAGCTGCCATTTTCCGTCGCCATCCGCTCGGGCCACGCCGAGCGCGCGAAAGCCGCGGGCGGCGAAGTCGTTGACGGCCTTGTCGACGGCGCTCTTCACGGACGCGGCATTGGCCGACAGTTTTTGGATGACCTGAGGCGCCCCCTTCGTCACCTTGAAGGTGCTTCCATCTGCGGCCTTGACGGTGGCCTCCGTGCGTTTGTGCACCGGGTCGAACGGCACGAAATGCGTGACCTGGAACGGTTTGAGCGCCTGCTCGTCTTTTAGGCCGCCGAGGACGGCGAGATCGATGGTGTCGTGGTCGTCCGCTCGCGAGGCGAGTGCGCCGGCGAGGATGATTTGCTCAGCGGTGACCTTATCCAAGCAGAACGGATGGCCCAGCGTCAGCTTGTTCTGCGTCAGAGTGCCGGTCTTGTCGGCACACAGCACGTCCACGCCGGCCAGTTCTTCGATGGCGACCAGCTTGCTCACGATCGCCTGCTTCTTGGCGAGCAGGCGGGCGCCGACGGCCATTGTCACCGACAGAACCGTGGGCATTGCCACGGGGATCGCCGCCACGGTCAGTACCAGGGCGAATTGCAACAAGGTGAGGATCGGGTTGCCGCGATAGATTCCAATACCAATGATGATCGCCACCATGGCCACCGCCAGCATGATCAGGTAGTTGCCGATCTTCAGCACGGCCTTCTGGAAATGGCTGACGGTAACCGCCGTCTCCACCAGTTCCGCCGTCTTGCCGAAATAGGTTTTCTCGCCCGTCGCATAGACCAGCGCACCGATCTCGCCGCGACGAACGATCGAACCGGAGAATACGGCCTCGCCGGATTTGCGCGTGGCGGGCAAAGATTCTCCCGTCAGCGCGGACTGATCGACGGAAATTTCGTCACCGTCCAGCAAACGCGCGTCTGCCGGCACGATGTCGCCCAGGCGCAGGCGTATGGCATCGCCCGGCACCAGTTCCCGCGCCGGCGGGGTGACCCATTTTCCATCGCGTTTCACCCGGGCCTTAATCGCCAGCCTGGCCTTCAGGGCCTCAATGGCATCCCCTGCCTGGCGTTCTTCCCAGAACCCAATGGTCGCATTGGCTACAAGCAGCAGAAGAATGATACAGAAGTCAGGCCAGTGGCGGACGACGCCGGACAGAACCACCGCGACTTCGATCATCCAAGGGATCGGACCCCAGAAATAGGAGAGAAATTTCAGGAACGGATTGGTCTTCTTTTCCTCGATCTCGTTGGGCCCATATTGGGTCAGCCGTTTCTCCGCCTCCGCTTGCGTGAGACCGTCCGGCGACGACGCCAGTTTTTTCTCCACCTCAGCCAGGGGCAGGGTTTTCAGATCGTCCTTCGCATCGGGCTTCGAACCCGGCTTGGATTCGGGACCATTGAGCTGGCCGGCATTGGGCTTCATGATGGGCATTCTTTCTGTCCTTGCCGTGCTTCAAGTTTCGCGACTTGCAGATCCTTGTGCCAGCGCCGTGTCCTTCGCATCGCGGCATTGTATTCGTCGCGGCATGCAGCTCGATTGCGCCTGAGTATTTGGCATCGAGTTGGGTCGAACTTCTCGAGGCGACGGCACGCTTCATCGCCCGTCAAGACGCTCGGCAAATCATCATTTGCAAGTGTTGCCGGTTTGGCGGGATCGTACCCATGAGCTAGCCAACGCGACCGTATCAGGCAGCGTTCCTACACAGGTAGGCTCGGAAACTACTCAGCCCTGTTCCCTTCGAGGCCATCAACGGTAGGGTGTCGGCCAAATTCGTCCTAAGGCGAGACTCGGTGATCATCGAGCTCGATATCGATGCTGCCTCATATGAAGTGATCAAAACAGAACAGACTCGATCCCGCTCGGATCAGCAAAATGGTTGGGTCTCGATCCGGCCCACGCCGAAATCCAGACAGCTCCGGTTGCTTGCCGCGCCCCCCAGCTCCCGGCAACCGGAGCGCTTTCTTTAGGGACCTGGTCAGTTCGGTCGACAAGTGAAGCCGTCCTATCCGAATGCCGCGGAACTTTGCTGCACTGCACGCGTTGGGATCTCGCCGGGGAAAGTCTAGGTCATCATGAAAATCGCGCAGGTCGCCCCCCTCATTGAGAGCGTTCCTCCTCGTCTCTATGGTGGCACTGAGCGGATCGCTTCCTACTTGACGGAAGAGCTTGTCAGGCTTGGCCACGACGTGACTCTCTTTGCAAGCGGCGACTCCATCACCAGCGCTAAGTTGGCCACCTGCTGCACTCGCGCGCTTCGCCTTGATCCTACCGTTTGCGACATCATTCCGCACTTCATGCTGATGATTGACAGGGTGCGCGAACGGGCAGAGGAATTCGACGTCGTTCATTTTCACATCGATCTGTTCCATTTCCCGCTTTTCCGCTCGCTGGCAGCTCGAACCTTAACCACGCTTCACGGCCGACAGGATCTGGGGGACCTCAAGCCGTTTTATTCCCGCTTCGGCGAAATGCCATTGGTTTCCATCTCCAATGACCAGCGCAAACCATTGCCGCACGCCAATTTCGTTGCGACGATCCACCACGGCATTCCACCTGACCTGCATCGGCCATCGCTTAAGCAAGGAAGCTACCTTGCCTTCCTGGGGCGGATTTCGCCGGAAAAGCGCCCGGACCGCGCTATCAGAATAGCGCGTGCGGCCGGCATCCCGCTGAAGATCGCCGCCAAGGTCGACAAGGTGGATGAAGACTACTTCCGCAATCATATCCTGCCGCTCCTGGATGGCCCTGGCGTGGAGTTCATCGGCGAGATCAACGAGCGTGAGAAGACAAAATTCTTGGGCGACGCGGCCGCTCTGTTGTTTCCGGTGGATTGGCCGGAGCCATTTGGACTGGTGATGATCGAAGCCATGGCGTGCGGCACCCCGGTGCTCGCGTTCCGCTGTGGGTCGGTCCCCGAGGTCATCGAGGATGGCGTTACCGGCAAAGTGGTCGACACCGAGGAAGAAGCCATCGCGGCGTTGCCGGCAATCTTGTCTTGTGATCGCCGCGCTGTGCGGCAACGGTTTGAAGAGAGATTCACCGACGCAAGAATGGCCAAGGAGTATGTCAGTATTTATCGCCAGTTGTTGAAGAGGCGCACGTCCAACGGCAAGACGCGGAGGCCCAGACCGCACCAACTGGATCTCAATGGCGGCAATGGCTTAATTGCTGTGCCGATTGAAAAGCCGCTGCCCGCGTTGTGAGCATTGCGATGCGAACGGCAGATCGAATCCGGGCGCTTTCCGCATACGGCGAGCTATAGGTCATGGCGGCGACGCCTGACCATTACGACGTGATTGTCATCGGCAGCGGTCCGGGCGGCGCTTCTCTTGCGCACCGTTTAGCCGGTACCGGCAAGCGCATCCTGATGCTGGAGCGCGGCGACTACCTACCGCGCTCGCGGAGTAACTGGGATTCCAAGACAGTCTTCGTGGACGGCACCTACCAAGCGACAGAGACTTGGTACGGCAGCGACGGCAGCGCGTTTCATCCCGGGTTGCACTATTTCGTCGGCGGGAACTCAAAGGTGTATGGCGCAGCTTTGTTCCGCCTGCGCGAACGTGACTTCGGCGAAGTGCGGCACAAGGACGGAATCTCTCCGGCGTGGCCATTAGGCTACGACGTTTTCGAGCCTTATTACAGGCAGGCCGAAGTGCTCTACCACGTGCACGGTCAACGTGGAGAGGATCCCACCGAGCCGCGGTCCAGTGCCCCTTACGCCTATCCGGCGGTCAAGCACGAGGCGCGCATTCAGGGTTTGAGCGACATCCTGCATCGCGAGGGATTGCACCCGTTCCATCTACCGCTGGGCATTAAGCTGGATCAAAACCCGGACGGCAACGCCACCACCTACAGCCCCTGCATTCGTTGCGATGCGTTCGATGGATTCCCGTGCGCGGTCAACGCGAAGGCCGACGCCCAAGTGATCTGCGTCGATCCCACCCGCGCCGCATACCCAAACTTTATGTTGATGACGAATACCTACGTCACCCGGCTGGAGACGGACGCCGCCGGCCGCAGCGTCAGCCGCGTGCACGTGATCCGCGACAATGTGTCGGAACAATATTCAGCGGACATTGTAGTAGCCGCCTGCGGAGCGCTGAGCTCCGCTTTGCTGCTGCTGCGTTCCCGCAGCGATGCGCATCCGAGAGGACTGGCCAACGGTTCGGACCAAGTCGGGCGCAACTATGTCCGGCACAACATGTCGATCGTGATGGCACTCCTAAAGGAGCCGAACCACACGGTGTTCCAAAAGACGCTGGCCATGAGCGATTTCTATTACAGCGCGGATGATTGGGAGTATCCGCTGGGTTTGATCCAGATGTGCGCAAAATCGCACGGGGAGCAGATTCGCGGCGAGGTGCTGACCGGCTATCTGTCCTGGCTGCCGGAAATGCCGTTTGAGAAAATGGCCGAACATTCGATCGATTTCTGGCTGCAGAGCGAGGATCTGCCGCGGCCGGAAAACCGCATCCGGTATGACGGCGACCGCGTGGTTCTTGATGTTCGCGAAGGTAACGAAGAGGCTGCGAAGCGCCTGCGGGCTAAGCTCGAGGGATTACTGACACCGTTGGGCGCGTGGCCGCATCTGATCGAGCGTCGGCTATATCTGGGCAAGGACATCCCGATCGGCGGTACTGCGCACCAGGCCGGCACCTGCCGTTTCGGCGTTGATCCGGGCAGCTCGGTGCTGGATCTTGACTGCAAGGCGCATGAACTCGACAATTTGTACATCGCGGATGCGAGCTTTTTCCCTTCGATCGGGGCTGTGAACCCGACGCTGACGATCATTGCAAATGCGCTTCGAGTGGCCGACCGGATCAAGGAGCGATTGGGAGCGTGAAGGCTCCTCGCATCTCCTTCCTCCTACCGGCGGCGCTGCTGCTGGCCGCGGGCATGCCATGGCGCCGTCGGTTTCAGGCGGAGTGCATCTTGCGAATCACTCGCGTGGTGTCGGACCTGGACCGTGCGGAGGCCTTCTACCGGGACGGGCTGGGGTTTCGTGTCATCGCGCGAGGACGCTCCGACCAGCGAACGCTGGCGGCGCTCGGCGCAGGGGATTGCGCCGTGGAGGTCGTAATGCGGCTGGGCGCACAAGACATCGCCCTGGTTCAATTCGCCTGGCAAGGCCGGACTTACCCGCGGGACAGCCGGAGCGACGATTTGTGGTTCCAACATTTGGCGATCGTGGTGAACGACATGGATCTTGCTTACGCTCATCTGTCATCGCATGCCGGATGGTGCCCGATCACCGAAGGTGGCCCGCAATTACTGCCGCCGTGCAGTGGCGGAGTGCGGGCGTTCAAGTTTCGCGATCCGGATGGCCACCCGTTAGAGCTTATCTGGTTTCCGCCAGAGCAAAGCCGCAGTGAATGGCACAAGAGGGCCTCTGACGCGCCGTTCCTCGGCATCGACCACACCGCGCTTTCCGTTGCTTCTACGTCGCGGAGCCTCGCATTCTATCGCGCGCTGGGCTTGCGGGTGACCGAACGATCGTTGAATCGGGGTCCCGCCCAAGAAAGGTTGGACGGCCTGCCGAGCGCGCGGGTGCGCGTGACAGGCCTACGCCCGGTTTCGGCTGCCAGTCCGGGTCTTGAACTATTGCGTTATCGCCCATCAGGCCGCGCCGCCGGAATGGTCTTTCCGAACGACTTGATGACGGATTGGATTACGCTAGCCGTTCGTCCTTCGTCCGGCCATTCAGGCTGCGCCATACAAGATCCCGATGGTCACCGTTTGGTTCTGGTGGATCAGGGCGTCGGAGCAATGGGGCTGGCGGCATGAGGCCCGATCACGTGGGTTGACGCGAGTGGGTGCTGCATGACCTCGCTGACCGGCAGGGTTCTTGGCGCCAGCACGACGAAGCCGAGACCGCCGACCAGGGCAAAGTTCTTCAGGAACTCCCAGAAATGTTCAAGTCCTTCGCCTTCGTTGAAACGCCAGAAATCCGGAAAGCGCCAGAACTGGTGAAACAGCACCGCCGTTATCACGCAGAACCCCGCCAAGATGAAGGCGGCGAGCCGGTCATGCCATCCCGCGACAATACAGACCGGGGTAACGAACTCGACAATGATGGAGGCCACCAGCATGGCGGGTTTGAATGGGATGTTGCCGGCCTGTTTCATGGCCGAATCCCAATTGAGTATCTTGTCGAGGCCGCTGAACGGGAAAAGCGTCACCAAGCAAATACGAAGCAGCAGCGGCGCATAGTCGTTGATCAACGTCATCGTCCAAGAGCTCCCAGAAGATTAGAGTCGCTCTGGTGCAACCTTAGCGGAACAGCGTACGTGCTGGAAAGTTCTGCCATGCACTACCCTATCGACGAAAGTAGCGAATGAACGAGAAGACAGGAGCGCGGCCGGAGATTCCCTACTGGCATCTTTGGACGGACGGTGATGGCGTCAGTCATCAAACCCGTTGCACCCTGACCGAGTTCGAGCTGAAAGGCGTCGGCGGTGCCGCTCCGCAATGGAACAACAAACAGAATCGATCTGAGGCGACGGTCGTCTACACCGTGCAACCTGTTGGCTGGGTGGGCGACTGGCATGAGAACCCGGCGCCGCAGTGGATCGTCGTGCTATCCGGTCACTGGTGGATTGAGTCGATGGACGGCACGCGCATCGAACAGGGTCCGGGTGAGTTCTCGCTCGGCGAGGACCAAGGCTGCAGCCTCACGGACGGGCGCAAAGGCCACCGATCCGGGACTATGGGCGACATGCCGGCGGTGCTGATGACGGTACAGCTGCACGTTCCTCCTAACCGCAACCCCTGCCACATGAAGTAAATGGACGAGTTCGAGATCCTAGACTCACGTTTCCGGGCTTACGTGTTGCCGAATGCGCCACTAGTAAAGCTCGGCGAAGGATTCGCTTGGTTGGAAGGCCCGGTCTGGTTCGCGGACCAGGATTGCCTGCTGGTCAGCGACCTTCCAAACGACCGAATCATGCGCTGGATACCTGACGGCGGGATGTCGGTGTTTCGCCACCCATCCGGCTTCGCCAATGGCCACACCCGCGACCGCCAGGGCCGGCTGATCGGCTGTTCGCATCAGCATCGCTGCATCACCCGCACCGAATTGGACGGCAGTATCACCGTATTGGCCGACCGCTATGCGGGCAAGCGCCTAAATTCACCTAACGATGTGATCTGCAGGTCGGACGGTACGATCTGGTTTAGCGACCCGCATTACGGCATCAACACCGATTACGAAGGCGGCAAGCAGA
>Ga0302326_10009295_pt1 | contig 21522 bp, 20 predicted proteins | sample Palsa_T0_3_FD_202264 | JGI IMG/M metagenome (GOLD analysis project Ga0302326, IMG submission 202264) | Peat permafrost microbial communities from Stordalen Mire near Abisko, Sweden - Palsa_T0_3 | ecosystem: Environmental > Terrestrial > Soil > Palsa > Peat permafrost | place: Sweden: Abisko... | reverse complement strand
GCTGATCGGTGTGGTAGAGCAGCGGCCCGATGTAGCAGAACACCAACAGGACCACGATCACGACGACGCCGACGATCGCCAGCTTGTTCTGCATGAACGTGCGCCCGACGAGCCGCCAGGGGCTGCCGCTGGAGACGACCTCGCCGCCTTCGGGGACCAGTTCCACCTCCACCTGTGACGGATTGACCGTAGCCATTGGAGACCTCAATACCTGATTCGTGGATCCAGGATCGCGTATCCGATGTCGGCGACCAGATTCCCGAGCACGGTGACCACCCCCACGAGCACGGTGATGCCCAGCATCACCTCGTAATCGGGGCGCAGCGCGGCCTGGTAGTACTCGAGACCCGCCCCCGGATAGTTGAACACCTGCTCGATGATCAGCGTACCTGTGAGGATGACCGGAATCGACAGCCCGACGAGCGTCACGACCGTGACCATCGAGTTGCGCAGCAGGTGGCGCATCAGCACAAGCCGCTCCGGTAGGCCCTTGGCGCGCGCGGTGCGGATGTAGTCCTGGGCGAGCGTGTCGATCGCGGAGGAGCGCATGTACCGGCTGAAGTACGCGTAGCTGACGAGCGTCAGGCTTGCCACCGGCAGCACGAGCCCCTTCGGATGAGTGAGCAGCGTGATCGCCGAGGAGTTCGCCGGTACCGTTGCCGGGAAGACGTGGAAGCTGATCGCCAGGAGCTGGATCAGCAGCAGCGCGATCGCGTACTGCGGCATCGAGTAGAGAATGAAGCTGACCCCGGTGCCGACGTAGTCGACGGCCGTGTTGCGCTTGACCGCCTGGGCGACGCCGACGGGGATCGCGATGATCAGCGAAAAGATCAGCGACAGGCCGCCGAGCACCAGGTCTCGGGGCAGATCCGTGGCGAGCAGGGAATCGGTCGAACGGTTGAACTGGTAGGAGTACCCGAGGTTCCCGTGGAGCAGCTGCTTCAGGAAGTACCAGTACTGGACGATGAACGACTTGTTGTAGTGGTTCTGGTCTGCGAACTGCGTGACCACCTGCTGCGTCGCCCGTTGGTTACCGAGGATCTCACGAATCGCGGCCGACAGCCCCTGGTGCAGAATCAGCAGGTGCAGCATGAAGAACGAGATCAGCGTGACCCCGAGGACCACGATGATCGACTGCCCCAGGCGGCGGATGATGTACCCGATCATGCCGGGTACATCATCCCACCGGGGGTCACGTTCGTCGACACGCTACTTCGTGAAGTACCAGTACTGCGGCTCCAGGAAGCCCAGGGCGTTGGCCGCGTAGCCCCCCAGCTTGTTGCTGATCACTGTCGCTGCATCGCCTTCGAACGTACCGACCGAGGTCGGACCGAAGATCACCGGGTCCTGCTGCGAGACGTACGTGGCGTACGTCGCCAGCGCCTGGCTCTCCGACGCCAGCGGTCCGGTGATCGTCTGGCCGATCAGGGACGTCATCTTCGAATCGACGTAGCTGCCGGCGTTCGCCGCCGACCCCGGGTTGTACAGCGGCTCGCCCGTCGGCAGGTATGACGGGCCGTAGATCCAACCGGCACCCCAGTTCTGGGCTGTCCACTTGCACGAGGACGCGCTTGGCAGACAAGGCGTACCGGTGGCGATCACGGCGCTGAATGGGTGCGTCGTCAGGTTGATCGCGATCCCGATCTTCTTCGCCTCGGAGGCCAAGTCGTTCATCTCGTCCTGAACCGCGACCACGCCGGACTCGTAATCGATGTTGAACGAGATTCCCTCGCCCTTGCTGATCCCGGTGCCGCACAGGCTCGGGGTCTGGCAGGTGGTGGTCCCGCCCGGGACCACCTTCCAGCCGTGGCTCGAGAGCAGCTGGCTCGCCATCGACGTCGAGAACGCGCAGGGGCTGAACGAGATCGCGGACGTGTTGACCAGCGAGCTCGGCGGCGCGAGCGGAATCGGACCGCACGTCGGGTTTGCCGTGTTGTACAGGAACGCGTGGATCCAGCCCTGCTGGTCGACCAGATGCTGGAGCGCGTTCCGGAAGTACGTCTGCTTGAAGATGTACCTGACCGGCTCGCCGCCAGGCGATGTGGATGCGTTGGAGTTGAGGTTTAGCGGGAAGTAGTTGAACGAGTAACTCGCCGCCTTGTTGACCGTGTACCCCTCGGCCGCGAGCGCCGACAGCTGCGGCGCGTACTGCGACGGGACGTTCGCGATCGTCGCCGCGCTCGGGCCTCCCGAACGGAGCGTGTTGTAGATCGCGGCCTCGCTCGTAAAGGGAAGCTCGACGAGCTTGGCGATCGAGGGCTTCGGCGTTCCCGACCAGTCCGGGTTGGGCACAAACGTCGCTTCGCCGTCGGTATTGAAGCTCTGGAGCTTCATCGGCCCATCCACGACGCTCCACAGCGGCGAGGATGCCCAGGTGCCGAGATCCTTCGCCTGGGCGTCGAGGAACTTGTAGACGGCGGCCCCGCCGGCCTTCGTCGTGTCCGGCAAATGCCCGTTATCGACCTTCGGCGCCGGCTGCGACAGCGACGTCCGGTCCCACGCAAGTGGCATCGGGTAGATCTGCGAGAGCTCGCTGAGCAGAACCCATTCGGGGTCGTAGGACTTGTTGAAGGTGATCACGAACGTGCTCGGATTCGGGGCCGAGTAGCTGACCACGTTGTCGGGGAAGTACCCCTTCGCGTACCCGCACCATTCCGTCGAGGGACTGGCCTTGAGGACGTTCATCCAGAAAACGAGATCCCGCGAAGTCACGGCCTCGCCGTCAGACCACTTGTACGGGTTCAGCTTGATCGTGTACGTCTTGCCGCCGTTGGAAGTGACCGGCGCCTGGCCGATCGAGTGGTCGTAGTCGATCGTCGGCCGATAGTCCTCGCCGTACGTGTACAGCGGGAAGTAGAGCATGTTCATCAGCTGGTCGGAGTTCGTCGTGCTGCAGACGCTGAAGGTGTACATCGGGAAGATGTAGTTCGGCGTCGCGTCCGAGCCCTCGGTGAAAAAGACGGTGCCGCCCGCGACTTTGGCGCCGCTGGGACTCGTCGGTGACGTGAGCCCGGGGCCGCTAACGGGCACACTCGTGCTTGACGGCGTCGAACTTGTGCTGCTCGGTGAACTCGACCCGCAAGCGCTGATAACCACTGCGACAACGCCGACTGCAATCGCCGCCGACATTGTCCGTGCGAACTTCTGCATGCTCCATCTCCTCCTCATGATCAACAGTACCTCCCGGCCTCGCCCAACAGCCAGGCGGCCTCGCCCACGACCCCAGCCCCAGTCTCGCTGAACAGCTCTAGAAAGCTCACGTTCATCGCTGTTGCGTCCTTTCAACGACGCGCCTCAGGCTCCTGCCCGCAGGCTACATGTACGCACGGGGCCTGTCATGCATGTTTAACCGTCCCGCAACGTGGAAGCTCCCGCCGCTCTCCCGGCCGCTACCCTCTCGCCCGCCGCCCTCGTAGCTCAATGGATAGAGCACGCGCCTCCTAAGCGCGGGATGCAGGTTCGATTCCTGCCGGGGGCGTGGAGTCGGCCGGCTCCGTGGCCTGGCGAAGATCCTCACGCATTGTTTGCCGGCCGACTCCATTGGCGCATTTGCCTGGGGCAAATCCGCCGGGGCGTGGAGTCGGCCCTAAGGGTCCCCGGGATGTTCGCCGCCAGGCGCGGCTAACCGGGTCTAAGAATCCCCGGGACGTTCGCCGCCAGGCGAACTCCCAATTGAGTCGGCGCCAGCCGACTCAACGCGGTCGGGGCGCTCCGGATAGACCTCGTCGATCGTGGTCAGGGCGATGAACGGCGCGCCGGCCGCCTGCTCGATTCGTTCGGCGCCTCCGGCGAGACGGTCGCAGATCGCGAGCACGCCACACACCTCGTGTCCTTCTGCCTGTAGCGCCTCCAGCGCGCGAACCGTCGAGCCCCCCGTGGTGACGACATCCTCGACGAGCATGCAGCGCTCGCCGGCCTCGAGCAGGGGGCCCTCGATCCGGCGCGCAAGGCCGTGCGGCTTGGCCTCCTTACGCACGAAGAACGCCTTGACGTCGGCGCCCCCGGCCAGGGCCGCGCAGGCGATCGGGTCGGCGCCCATCGTCATCCCGCCAACGGCTGTGGCGCCCCAGGCGCCTGCCTGCTGGGCGACCAGCTCGGCGAGCGCGTTGAACCCCGCCGGGAGCAGGATCGCGCGCTTGGCGTCGACGAGGTACTGCGCCCGCGCACCGCTCGTCAGCACAACCTCGCCGATCACGAGCGCGTGCGCTCGAAGTTCTGAGAGAAGACGCTCCCGGCTGGACAAATGATCGATCTGCATCGCGGCAACCCTCATGCTAACCGGGGGCTCGGCCGATGAAGTCGAGGTGATTCACCGGGCCCTCGTCCTGATCGCGCTCATCTGTAGCGGTCTCGTGCTCGCGTCGTTCGTAATGTTCGCGCACGATCAAATCTCCGGCGCAGCGAAGACTCAGGCGACCGAGGTCAACGGCCCCGTTCAGTCACAACAGACCCGGACGAAGCACCAGGTAGGCGAACCGGGCCGCTTCATCACGGGCGCGGCGAGCAAGCTGACCGCACCCTTCCGCTCGATCATCCAGTCCACCAGCGCGTGGGTCCAGCAGGGCGTCCCGACCATCATCGCGCTGCTCGTGTACGGCGTAGGGCTCGGCTTCCTAGCCCGGTTCTCGCGAGGGTTCGCGTGAGCTCTACACCCGAGGTCGCCGCGAGAACCGCTCAGTTTGGTCCGTAGTAGACGTCTACCGTGGTGCCGAGCGGAATCCAGTTATAGACGTCGATCGCGTCGTCGATCGGGAGGCGCAGACACCCGTGGCTGGCGGGGTAGGTCGGCGACGGGTCGTACCCGTGGATCGCGTAACCGGTGTAGAAGAAGTTCGAGTAGTACATGCCGTCGGGTAGGTAGCCAGGCGTCTTCATGTACACGTGGTAGGTCCCGAGGACGGTCGGCGTCGAAGGCTTGCCCGAGCTGATCGGGTAGATCCGGTAGACCTTCGACCCATTGATCAGGGCGATCACCTGGTCGGTCAGGTCCGCCTCGACGTGACGACCCTGTTTGGGGTACCGGACCGGGAACGTGCCGATGCCGTTGAGCAGCCCGTGGATGACGGAGGGGTCGAGGGTGAAGATGCGATCGAAGCCGCGAACCTTGCGGTAGGCGAGGATCGCGTTCTGGGTGAGCTCGTCATAAACCCCATCCTGGGGAACGGCGAAGTGGAGCGCGGCCAGGCGCGACTGGATCAGCGACACGAACGTGCCGGTCGATCCAGGACCGGCGACCGGGCTGACGACGTCGACCTTCTGAGGCTTGGCGACCACCCGCACCTGCTCGGGCGTCGAGACGTGGATTGCGGTGATGTTCAGGCTGCCGGCGGACCCGCTGACGAACCGTACGGAGAAGAAGCCGAACGTGCCGCTACGCGACCGAAGAACCTTGACCGTTGCGGATTTGAGGAGCCGGCGGCCCTTCCAGATATGAAGGACGACGACCTGCTTACCGATGAACGGCCGCACGCTTCCGTTCACACGCAGGGCGCGACCTGTGACGGTCACGTTTCGCGACTTCAGGCTGAAGACGCCTTCGAGAGCGAGGCGCATGCTGGCGCTTGCCGGCGGCGCGACCGGAGTGGTCGGAGTCGTCGGAGTGGTCGGAGTCGTCGGAGTGGTGGGGGTGGTCGAGGTGGGCGTCGTCGCCGTTGTCGCGGCCGTAGCCGACGTGCCGGCGACCGCCGTCGCGGGCGCGGCCAGCGCGAGCATCGACAGCACAAGCGCACCCCGAGCAGTCCTGAGCATGCTCGGAAATGTAGACGAACCGGGTTCGCGAGGGGGCGATGACGGCGTCCGGTCATCCGTCGGCGTGAGATGCCCGGAGCGAGATGTCAGCCGCATGACACTCCCCAGCGGACGTGATCACCCTCTGGCGCCCCGGGGTCGATGACGTGACGGTTGAAGCGCCGCGGCGTGTGCCGCGACGAGCCCGCCCAGGCATCGCACCAGAAGTTGGCACGCTCCAGATCCGACAACAGGACGGTGTTGCGCAAACAGACGGGGCGATCAAGAAAGTGGTCACCGCGATGGCAGGGATGGCGCCGTCGGTAACCGTCGGCGCTGGTGTCCGGAGCGGGTGGGCTTGGCGACCGCGCGGAGACGCGGCTCGCTCGGGTCGACCAAAGCTGGCGGGTGGTGGGCCTACCGTGCGAGAAGACTCGAGGGGCTGTGCTCGATCACCCGCCGTATTTCCGGTCAACTGACCACACCCCCCCCCGGCCGCGTCCCTGAATGGCGGGCGGTACCGGAGGGATCGGCGGCCGGCAGGGCAGGCGGGATCGAGGTCGATTCTCTCGAGCACCCAGCTGATCTCTCCCGCGAACACTCGCGGCGTCCCGAGCTCGTGTCGGCTCAGGCCGCCACAGCCGCGATGAAGAGACGACCGGCCGCCGCCGGCCTCTCCGAGGCGAAGTTCCCGACCCTCGCTCTCACAAACGAACACAGAACCCCGCCAAACCCTCCTCCGACAAACAACGCACCTCAGGCCTCACCGTGCCGACCATGCCCTCGCGGTGATGAATTTCGCACTTCCGCGCCCGCCACCCCCACCCGCCCAGCACCCCCACCCGACCAGCACCCTCCACGCGCCCGACACCCCACCCGGCCCGCCCCCCACGTCCAGCCCCCGTCAGGGCCCGGCCGCCACCGCCGGCTCCCGCGCGCCGATCGGGCCGGCGATCACGGTGATCGCAGCGAGGGCCACGACCGCCATCGCGATGATCTTGGCGGCGTTCCAGTGGAGTTCGTCGATTCCGAACGCAACTGAGTTGTTGATCGAGTGCAGGGCCATCCCCGGGTAGAGCGAGCCGGTCTTCCAGCGCACGATGCAGAGGAGGAAGCCGAGGATCGCGAGCGGCACCAAATACTTGACGGCTGCTGACCCGACGTGTGCTCCGCCGAACAGGAGGGCGGTAATGATCGCTGCGACCCAGGTGCCCCACGCCCCCTTTGGCGATAGCCAGCTGCGCAGAACTCCGAACAGGAAGCCGCGAAAGAAGAACTCCTCGCAGATCGGCGCGATCACGGTCACGAACAGGCCGACTCCGATCATCGCGACGGTGTCGCTCGAGCTGCCGAGACCGCTCGGCAGCTGCTCCCGGCCGCTGAGTCCGAGCAGGGCCGCGTACACGTCCGTGGCCACGAAGTAGCAGACTGCCGCGAGCGCGACGATCAAGACCGCGCGCACAAGCGAGGCGCGCCGGAAGCCGAAGACGGCCAGGCGCAAGCCGCCACCTAGAGTCGCGATGTAGATCGCCGCCGCGACGAAACCAAGGTCGAATACGACATCGCCGACGATGTTGACCGCGGGTGGGGGGTGGGTCAGGCTGGCCCCGCTGGCCGCCCCGACGATCGACACGACGAGGTCGGCGATCGCCCCGAGAGCGAAACCCATCACGACCCCGGCGGGCGCCGCCCATGGCCTCCACGGCGGAAGCTCCTCGACGACGGCCCGCTCACCGCCGGCCCCGTCGGGCAGGTCCGGCTTGGTCAGTGGTGGCGGCACACTGGACACTGCCTCTAGGTTACGGCCAGCTCGCTCAGGCTGCCGATGGTTCTCGTGCCCGGAGGGCCCGGGCCGCCATCGCGGCGGATCAGCACTGGCTCGATCTCAGCGGACCGCGCCCCCGCGATGTCCTCCTCGACGCTGTCGCCGACGTGAATCGCGTCGGCCGCCGGGACGCCCGCGAACGCGAGGCCACGGCGAAAGATCGCCGGGTCGGGCTTGCGCGATCCGCACTCGGCGGAGGTCACGATCCCGTCGAGCATCGGCGCGATTCCGAGGCGCGAGAGCACGTCGTGAAGCGAGACGTCCCAGTTGCTGACCACCACCAGGCGGATGCCATGCGAGCGCGCCGCGACGAGAGCCGGCAGCACATCATCGAATGCACTGAACGCGAGCGCGGCAAGCAGAGCTTCCGTGAGCAGCTCGATCGGGAGCGACGCCGCCTGCTGAGGCAGCTCAGCCTGCAGCGCAATCGCGCACTGATGGCGCAACGCTCGCAGCCCGCTGTCGTCACGGCCCTGGTCGAGATGGGAACGGTAGTAGGCGATCTCCGCCGCGATCGCACGCGTCGCCTCGGCGAGCGAGATGTTTACGGCAAACCTGTCAGCGAGCTCCGCACGGAGCCGGGGGGCCGGCGGCTGCAGCGCAACGAGAGTCCCGAGCGCGTCGAGCAGGATCGCCCGTGGATTGGGGGCGTGGCGAGAAACGCGACCACCGCTCACGTTTCTCGCCACGGCTCCTCACGCGGTGGGCGCCGATCCCTCCTCACGAAACGAACCGCCAGGTCGCGAACATCGCCGTGAACAGCCCGAGTAGCACTGCGGAGCCGGCAAGCCAGCTGTCGCCCCAGCCTCGCTCGTCGAGCCATGCCGCGGCCCACATGAACAGCGGAAACAGCACCACCTCGTAGCGAGCGAGCGAGGCAAGTGGCTGTGGGCCGACGGGATCGGACAGCGGCAGCGCGAGCGCGGCGACCACGTATGCGCCGTAGGCGATCGGCAGCCGCCGCAGCGCACCGACACACGCCACTGCCCCGAGCGCGAGGAACCCGAACAGCATCAGGTTCTCGCCCGCAACCACGAACGGATCGCCCCCGGCAGCCGTGAAGTACACCGGCGTGCGCGACCCGTGAATCAGCTGGCGCAGGCCGTCCCACGCGGCCACAGCGCCGTCGTAGACGCCTCCGAACGGGCCGGCGAAGTGATGGAACCAGAGGGCCTGAGCGTGCAACGGCGCGAGCGCATTCCCCAGCGAGAGGCCGAGGTAGGCGAAGTAGGCCAGGAGACCGACAGGAACGACCGCAATCCAGATGATCTGAGGCTCGATGCGGTAGCGCGGTAACAGCCGGCGCCAGCCGGGGCCGGGACGGCGTTCGGTGTCCGAGCCGGGCGGCCGGTCCGCCCGCGGGCCGTAGAGGAACAGCAGCGCGAGCGGCACCACGAGGACGACGCCGCTGTTTCGTTCCGCAGCCCCTAGCGCGCCGAGCAGGCCCGCGGTCGCCCACCTGCCCATCCGGGCCTGGAACACGGCGCCGAGCGAGAGCGCGAGGAACATCGACTCGCTGTAGACGGCCGAGAAGAAGAACGCAACAGGACAGAACGCGACCAGCATCACCGCGAGCCGAGCCCGCGACGCGCTGCGGAGCTCCAGCAACGCAAGCCTGTACAGCAGCACCAGCGCCACCCCGAACGACACCAGTGAGAGGATCACCGCGGCGATCAGATCAGAGCGCACGATCACGCCCAGGCACCTGACGGCCAGCGGGTAGAGCGGGAAGAACGCCGTCCGCATCACAACGTGCTCGTAGCCGTGCATGGCGATGCTCAGGTACCACCACGAGTCCCAGCGTGCGAGCGGCGCGACCAGCAGGTTCCCGAAGTAACCGAACGGCGCGGTCAGGTTGCCCGGGTCGAAGCCGGCTGTACCCGGCGCGCGACCGATCTCGAGCACGGCCAGGATGCCGGCAGCCATGACGACGAGGCGCGAGGTCCAGAGCGCGTGCCAGGCGACGCGAACCCCCGTGCGCGCGTCAGATCTCGCGCTTGCATCCGGCGTGGTGTCCAAGGGCGCGACCCTACCGATCGGCGCCGGCGAGGCAGCCGTGCTGACTTCCGGGGTTGACACGGCGCGCCAACACGGGACACTGGAGCGCGATGACGGTTCAGACCGAGGGGGGAATTCAACTCCGCGGGCTCGTCAAGACGTTCCATGGCCCGCAGGGCCCGATCCGCGCGGTGCGGGGAATCGACCTGTCAATCGGAGCCGGCGAGACCGCGGCTCTGCTCGGACCCAACGGCGCCGGCAAATCGACCACGATCGACATGATGCTCGGTCTCGCGAAGCCCGACGACGGCACCGTCACGGTCTTCGGCCGCCCGCCTCGAGCGGCCGTCGATGCCGGCCTGATCGGCGCGATGCTGCAGACCGGCGAGCTGATCCGCGACCTCTCGGTGCGCGAGCTGGTGGCGATGATGGCCGCGCTGTACCCCGATCCGCTCGACGTCGACGAGGCGCTCGGGATCGCCGGCCTGAAAGACATCGCCAAGCAGCGCACCCAGAAGCTCTCCGGCGGCCAGACCCAGCGGGTCCGCTTCGCGGTGGCGATCGTCAGCAACCCCGAGCTGCTCGTGCTCGACGAGCCCACCGTCGCGATGGACGTCGAGGGACGACGGGAGTTCTGGGCGATCATGCGCGGCTTCGCGGCCCGCGGTAAGACGGTGCTGTTCGCGACCCACTATCTCGAGGAGGCCGATGCGAACGCCGACCGCGCAATCTTGATGGCGCGCGGTCGGATCGTCGCTGACGGCCCGACAACGGAGATCAAGGCACGAGTCGGCGGCAGGACGCTCCGCGCCACCCTCCCGGATGTCGATCTCGCGGGCCTGGCAGCACTTCCCGGCGTTGTCTCCGCTGACCGCCACGGCGACGCGGCAATCCTCAGCTGCTCGGATTCCGACCAGACGGTTCGGGCTCTACTGGACCAGTACCCGCAGGCGAAGGACATCGAGATCGTCGGCGCCGGCCTCGAGGCCGCGTTCCTCGAGCTGACTGGCGAGCCGGACATCGAGGAGCCGGAGGTCGTGGCGACATGAACGGGGTCGTATACCTGCGCTTCGAGCTCTTGCGCACCTTCCGCAACCGCCGGTTTTACTTCTTCTCACTCGGTTTTCCTGTGATCTTCTTCTGGCTGATCGCGTCGCCGCAACACAACAAGATCATCGGCGGCACCGGGCTCACCTACGCCGCCTACTACATGATCTCCCTGGCGTCGTTCGGCACGATGATGTCGATGATCGGGACTGGCGCGCGCATCGCCGGCGAGCGCCAGGTCGGCTGGACCCGCCAGCTGCGGATCAGCCCGCTCTCCACGCGCGCCTATTTCCGCGCCAAGGTGCTGACGGGGTACGCGATGGCGCTAATGAGCCTCCTCTTGCTTTATGTGTCTGGCGCTCTGCTCGGCGTCAGCCTGCCCGGGGGGCGCTGGCTGGCGATGACCGGCCTGATCGTCGTCGGACTGCTGCCGTTCGCCGCCCTCGGCGTTCTCGTCGGCCATCTCGTCAACACCGACTCGGTGGGTCCGCTGATGGGGGGCCTGGTATCGATCCTCGCCTTCCTCAGCGGCACCTGGTTCCCTATCACCAGCGGCTTCCTCCATTCGTTCGGGCAATTTCTCCCGTCCTGGTGGCTGGTTCAGGCCCGCAACGTGGCGCTCGACGGACAAGGCTGGAACGCCCGTGGCTGGATCACGGTCGCGGCCTGGACGGCGATCCTCACCGCAAGCGCCGCCTGGGCCTATCGCCGGGACACCGGTCGCGTTTAAGGGGCGGCTTCGCCGCTTGTTTGTTTGGCGCCAACGGTCTTGGGGCTAAAGCCGATCGTTTACGCCACCGTCACCTCGACCGGCGCCGACACGCCGGGTGCGCTGATCGCGTCTCCGGGCGTGTGAACGGACAGCCCGTACGTGCCCGCGCCTGCCGTTGCGAGGGTCGCGGCGAATCCCCCGCGCTTGACCGTGACGCGCTTAGTTTGGAACGGCTGCCAATGCCCGTCTGGCTGCACCGCGAAGAGATCGACCGTCGCCGTCTTGGTCGGTGGATCGATCCTTCCCGTGACCTCGAGCGGTGCCGTCGAGGGCACCGTGATCGTGATCGCGGGCGCTACCGCGACCCCGACCAGAGTCGAGACAGCAGCCGGGGCGGGGCGGTGGAGCGCACGCAGCAGCGTGTACCGCGTCAAGGGCACCGGCGCGGTGAAGCGGCCGTCGGGCCCGGTCGTGGCGCTCGCGAGGGTGATCTCGGTAGTGCCCTGCACGGTGGCGGCGAACTGCTGCAGTTCGACCGGCGCGCCCGCAATCGGCGATCCGCTCAGATCCGTCAGCCGTCCCGCCAGCTCGACAGGAACCGAGGCGCTCCCCGGCTGGGCGGGCGCGGTCAGGGTGATCCGGGCGGGGCTCCCGGCCAGCTGGTGGATCCGGGGCCGCATCACCGGCAGGTGGTAGTAGAGGCCGTTCCCGGGGCAATCGGTCGTGCAGCCGTCGCGATGGCCGGCCACCCGTGGCAGCGACACGTGCTGCCCTGGACGGAACGGGGTGTAGAAGTAATCCGCCGGATCGACCACAACCGTCACGTGGCCGAGAGTCGGCAGCCCGTGCAGCGACATCTTCCACGCGAGCAGCTGCTGCACTGCGCTCAGCGCGGTCGCCGACGGCAGCACATCGCTGAACGTCCCGATCACCGCAACCCCGGTGGACTGGAGGTTGTAGCCGCCTGCCTGGGCGCCCACGACGGCCTGGTCGATGCCGCCCAGGCGCGCCTCCCAGATGCGCCCGTAGAGGTCGACCACGAAGTTGTAGCCGATGTCGTGCCAGCCGCGGACGTAGCGGTGGTAGACGTAAATCCCGTCGATGATCGCCGGGACCTCCGCGCTCGAGTAGTCGTTCAGGGAGTCGGTGTGGTGGACGAAGGCCATCATGACTTCGCCGTAACCCGGGGCGACGGCGGGAGGAGCATGGCTCCCCGCCCAGGCCGAGCGAGCGATGATCGGCGGCTGGCCGGGGCCGGCGTCGAGCACGGGCTGAGCGAGCGGCGCGGCTGCCGCGTCGGTCGCAGCGGCGGTGCCCGGCTGCTCGATGTTGACGAAATGCAGGCGTACGCCGCGTAGCGGACGCGAGCTGCGCAGCTCGATGTAATCGGCTCGGCCGGTCCACACAGCCTCGCCGATCAATGCGTCGGAAACGGGCTTGTCGGGGCCGTGGCCGAGGGTCGACGCGACCCCCCAGCGGCTCCAGGCACCGTCGCGGCGCCGGACGCGAAGCTCGATCAGCACCGAGCGCGGTGACTCCCATTGCACGCCCGCGAGAGTGAATGGGCTCCGGGCCGCGAGCTCGCCGGAGCGGCCGGCGACCGTACCCACCGGCTGGCTGAATACCGAGGGCCCCGGAGCGAGCGCCGCAGCGGCGGGCACCGACTTACCGAGCATGCCGGCGGCCCCGGCGCCGGCGAGACCGCCGAGCAGGGCGCGCCGCGTCAGTCCTGGCTGTGCGCGCGGGTGGGGCATGCGCGCAGGGTCTAGCAGGCGCCCCTCAACGACTCCTAACCCTGCAAGACGCTGCGCTCGGGCAGGACCGGCGGCCGATCGGAAGAAGAACCATCCTCGTTACACTCGCTTCACGACGCTCGGCGCCGTCGAGATCGCGCCGAACCTCAGTTCATGAGCAGACTCGAACGACAGCGGCGGCGTCGGCGCCATGGTGGGAGCCCGCTCAAGCGGGCGTTTCTGATGGGCTTCGTCCTGGTCGTGGCCGGCACGGCGCTGGCGGCACTGGCGGCGATCGGATGGGTCGTTTCCGTCGCCGAGTCGGCGCCCAACATCAATCAGCTGAAGGCGCGCAACCCGGGCCAGGTCTCCGAGGTCTTCGCCGGCAACGGCGCGCGCCTCGGATTCCTGCAGTCGCCGGTGCTGCGCACCGTGGTCGCGAGCAGCGTGATCCCCGAGACGCTGAAGCAGGCGACCGTCGCGATCGAGGACCGGCGCTTCTATCAGCACGGGGGAATCGACTACGAGGCGATCCTGCGCGCCGGAGTCAAGGATGTGTTCGGCGGTGGTGGCTCGATCCAGGGCGGCTCCACGCTGACGATGCAGCTCGTACGCAACACATACGAGCCCGAGAAGGACCTCCAGAGCCGCGACCTGAAGTACAAGATCATCGAGGCCAAGCTCGCAGAACAGCTCGAGCAGCAGCACACGAGGAACTGGATCCTCGTCAGCTACCTCAATGACGTCCCATACGGCACCGTCGGGGGGCAGACCGCTTACGGCGTCGCCGCGGCGTCACAGATGTTCTTCGACAAGCCCGTCTCGACGCTCGACCTCCCGCAGGCGGCACTGCTGGCCGGATTGCCACAGGCCCCCTCTGAGTACAACCCGTTCCTCGACCCGGGACCGGCCCGCACTCGTCGCAACGAGGTACTACAGGCGATGGTCACCTCGCACTACATCACCCAGTCCGAGGCCGACTCCGCCGAGGCCGCCCCGCTCGAGGTCCAGCAGAACACCTACTACACCCAGCGCCAGCAGCCTTACGTCCTCGACTACGTCGAGCAGGTGCTCGATCAGAAGCTCGGCAAGAAGGTCGTCGATGAGGGCGGACTGAAGATCTACACCACGATCAATCTGCAGGACCAGGAGGAGGCGCGAGCGGCGATCCTCGACGAGCTCGATCAGCCCGGTGACCCGGCGGCCTCTCTGGTGACGGTCAATCCCTTGAACGGGCAGATCCTCGCGATCGCCAACTCGACCACCTACGCGCAGACGCAGTTCGACTACGCGACCCAGGCGCAGCGACAGACCGGCTCGGCGTTCAAGGTGTTCGCGCTGATGACTCTGATCCACGACTACAACGGCAACCCCAACGACACGTACTACGACTCGCACTACCTCGCGGACGGCTGGTTGCCGGGATACCCGACCTACAACGTCTCCACCTCCGAGCACACCTACCAGGGCCGGATCAACATCACGAAGGCGGCGATCCTTTCCGACAACACCGTCTTTGCCCAGCTCGCCGCTGACATCGGTTTCCAGAAGCTGGATGCGATGGCTCACGCGATGGGGATCACATCGCCGCTGTTCGGCAATCCGTCGGAGGTGATCGGCGGCCTCAAGGTCGGTGTCTCAGCGCTGCAGATGGCCGACGCGTACGCGACGGTCGCCAACGGCGGCTACCACATCCCCCCGACCGTGATCTCAAAGGTCGTCTATCCGAACGGCAAGGTCGTCAACCTCGGCGATCCCCCGCGTACCCAGGTATTCAGTGACGCGGAAGCCTACGCGGCGACCCAGGTCCTGAAGGGCGTGATCACCGAGGGAACCGGCACGGCGGCGAACTATGGCTGCCCCGCCGCGGGCAAGACGGGCACGACCAGCAACTACACGGACGCCTGGTTCGTCGGCTACACGCCGAAGCTCTCGACGGCGGTCTGGGTCGGCTATCCGAACGCCACCACCTCGATGAATGACGTAAACGGGCTCGGAGCGGGCTTCGGTGGCACCTTGGCGGCGCCGATCTGGCACACGTACATGGAGAAGGCCGCCGAAGGGTACTGCGGCGACTTCACTCCGCCCGCGGTTCCGTTCGTCGGCGAGCCCTTCCTCGGCTACTACCACCACTACGCGCTCGGCGGTCCGCAATCGCAGATCCAGGTCGCGCCCGGCACGGCGACCACCCTGACCACCCAGACCACCCCCACGACCACCACCCCGGGTACGCCGCAGACGGGGCCGGCGAACGGCACCACGCCTCCGGGTTTCGGCGACGGACATACCGGGACCGGCTCGGGCGGAGCGTCTCCCGGCGCTTAGCCCGCTAGCATCCGCCGCGTGCCGAAGGAAGAAAAGGTAGAGCTGGAGGGCGAAGTGATCGAAGCCCTCCCAAACGCGATGTTCCGCGTCAAGCTCGACAACGACCATGTCGTCCTCGGGCACGTGGCCGGGAAGATGCGTCGATTCCGGATCCGCATCCTGCCCGGCGACCGCGTCCGGGTCGAGCTTTCGCCGTACGACCTCGATCGCGCTCGGATCGTCTACCGCCACCGCTGAGCGACGCCCCGCCGGCGCTGTGCGCGAGCTGGATCTGATCGCCGCCCTGGAGACGACGCTGCGGTCCGGCAGCCCACGGGTGGTGCGATGGCTCGGCGACGACGCCGCCGTCGTGCGCGGACGCGGCTACGCGGTCACCTCGGTCGACACGATGGTCGATGGCGTGCACTTCCGGCGCGGACAGCTGTCCGCGGATGAGATCGGGCACCGCGCGCTCGCGGCCGCGCTATCGGATCTCGCGGCGATGGGAGCCCGGGCCGGCGAGGTCTACCTCGCCCTCGGCCTCCCGGCCGAGACGGAGCTCAGCTACGCACTCGAGCTCGTGGCCGGAGCTCAGGCTCTTGCCGGCACCACGGGGGCGACGATCGCCGGCGGCGACGTGACCCGCGCCCCAGGGCTGACTGTCTCGTTCACCGTGGTGGGATGGGCGTCGGACCCCGGCCTACTCGTCGGCCGCGACGGCGGACGGACGGGCGATCTGGTGGCGACCACAGGAACGCTTGGCGGTTCCGGCGCAGGACTGGCCCTGCTCGACGGCCGCGCAAGTGGCCCCGCCACACTGGCGACCCGCTACGCGCGACCTGAACCCCGGATCGCCGAGGGCCTCGGCCTGGCTGCCGCCGGCGCCCACGCGATGATCGACCTCTCGGACGGGCTTGCTACGGACGCCGATCATCTGGCCCGGCGAAGCGGCGTCCGGATTGAGTTGCTCCTCGCGAGCCTCCCGCTCGCCGACGGCGTAGCCGCCGTGGCCACGCAGCTCGGTTTCGAGCCCGGGGCGTTCGCGGCTACAGCGGGCGAGGATTACGAGCTGTGCGCCTGTATCCCCCCGACAGCGCGCAGGGACGCCGAGCTGGCCGCCGCGAACACTGGGCTGAGCTGGATCGGACGCGTCATCGACGGACCGCCTGGCTTGGTCTTCGCCGACGTCGACGGCGGGCTCGTGGGGTACGAGCATTCGTTCTGATCTGGTCGCGGCTCAGCTGTCTCCGGCGCACGTACTCTGCGCAGGATCGCGTCCGCGACTGCATGGGGATCGACGTGATAATCGCCCCGTGCGATCTGGGCCCTGAGCTTCACCAGCCTTGCCTCTCGTTCGGTATGCATAGGGTCTTGCTTCCCTACCAAAGTCCTCGGCGCGCTCGCGTTCGACCTACGTGTCCGCCGCCTGCCTGCGTTGTGAATAAGTGTCGGCATTGTTACCTCCTGGCAACAGCATCGGCGCCGAAACACGGACGCTAGATGGGGTCATGACCCTAATTGGCCTTTTGGCCAGCGGCGCGCGAAGCGCGCCTCTCATAGCGCGGCGCGCCCCAGCGGCTGCTGCTCGTAAAGGCTCGCGAACACGGCGATCCTCTGGCTGGCGCTGTACAGGGGGTTGCATGCTGACAGCACGAGGCGCTCATACCCCTTGTCCGCCGTGATCCACAGCGAAGTGGGCGTGACGATCTGCTGGCGCTGGACCCGGTACGTGAAACGGGCGTAGGGCATGTTCACCACGATCAGGTCACCGGGATCAAGCTCGTTGAGGTAGCGGAACGGCGCCAGATAGGTCGTTCGGTGTCCGGCGATCGCCACGGTGCGGCCGGGGATCCCGGGAAAGGCGGTGGCGGGGTAGTGGCCAGGCCCCTCTTCGAGGCTCGCGGTGTTTGTACCCTGGACGACGTCGTAGCTGGCATGGAGCTTCGGGAACTCGATGCTCCCGATCTGCTCGCCGATGGCCGCGCGACGAGCGTAGAGCCGGGCGTAGAAGGCGATCCTGCCCTGAGTGTTGGTAATCCCCGCCAGAGCCCGATTGTCCAGCGGCGACAGCGACAGTGGCCGATCGACGAGTCCATGATTGATCTCGCCGCGTTTGATCAGGCCGATCACGGCGGTCACGGGCTCCTGCCAAAGCAGCGTCACGCCCGCGTCGAGCACCAGCAGCAGCCCCGACAGGATCAGCACCGAGGAGGTCGCGCGAACCAGCCTTCTCACCTCAGCTCACCGCCTGAGCGCCGATTCGGTCCCGCCGAGCGACCCCGGCCCGGCATATGTGGCCGGCCCGCGCACCGTCACCGGCGTGGCCTCCGGCGCCCCCGCGCCTGCAGCACGCGCCGCGATCACCGCCACGCTGACGGCACACCCGAACACAGCGCTCCACTCGAGCAACGCGGAGATCCCGAGTCCACCGCCCGCGATCAGGGCCACCGCGGTCCCGATCACACCGACGGGCCCAAGGGCGAATTGGTTCGCGTAGTACAGAATCACGAGCGCGATCGGGGCGAGGCTGGCCAGCAGCAGCGTGATCGCAAGCGGCGCCCGGAGCCGGATCTCAGGCGCCACGATCCACATCCACAGATGTAGCGCAGGCAGGATCAGCACGGCCGCGAACGGATTCCCGACCCAGATCGCGAGCGAGATCGCGCACATCACCAGCAGCACGGCTGCTGCTCCACCCGCTTCGCTCGGCTCTCCTCGCACACCGATTAGGCTCACGATGAACGTTCTGATCGGGAACATCGCCAGCACGATCACGAGCACGGCCGCAGCGATCTCCGCAACCTCTCGGAGATGGATGTGGATGGCGCTCGCCACCACCGGCCCCGGCGGCAGCACGGGGATCAGCCCGATGGCGCCCAATCCGAGCAGGAACAGCGAGCCCAGCACGAACGGAAGAACTGCGGCGAGCACCCAGCCCGCCCACTTTCCGACCGTGTGGCCGCGCCGCCGGGCGCGGGCGAAACCATCGACGGCCGTGCACAGCACCGGCAGCATCAGGGCAAGCACCAGCAGTCGAATCGGCCACTCCGGCACGGTCATCCCCTTGAAGATCAGATATGCCGACGGCGGTGGAACCTCGGCGCCCGCGTCGAGCGCGCTGATCGTCTGCAAGGCTGCCTGGCCGAAGCTGTTGAGCTGCGGTTCGCCCACTGCCGTTTCCGCGCTCGGACCTCTTTCCCCGGCGCGGGAGAGCAGCACCGCGGGAATCCCGCGCGCATCGAACGGCCCCTGCTCCGACAGCGTCATCGGGAACGCGAGCCGCGCGAACTGCGAAGCCAGGTCCGCGCCTCCCGGGGCGAGGCCGGTCTCACCGCTGACGGCGGCGGCGGCGGTATTGCGCAACAGCAGCGGAGCGATGTTCTCACCGCTCGACCAAGGCACGACCACGGGCTCGCTCACGCGGCTACCGGCCACATCGCCAAGCACGATCACGGCATCGATCGGCCCGCCGAGCGTGTTCGCGAGCTGGGTCGCGCCGGCGAGCCCGGCCGAGCCGCTGATCGAGGCGAGCTCGACAGTGCGGTCGAGCGTGCGACCAGCCAGAACGCGGGCGAGCTCGAGCATCGTCGCGGTTCCCGACAGGTCCGCGGTGGCATTCGGGCCGAGTGCGTCGCGGTGGGCGACGACCAAGATCCGGCCGCTCGATGACCCCGGCTGCTCGCCGATCACAGTCTCCAGCCTCTGCGTGCCGTCGGCGGTGTGAGCCTCGAAGATGTCGGTCCGAACGCTGAACTGGATCGGAGCGGCGCGTAGGTCACGCGCGATCAACGCGGCCAACGCATCGTCGCCGGGAGACCCTGGACGCCGCTCCGGATATTGCGGCGCCAGCTGGTGGACGAGCATGCTGTACGCGGCCGGCCCGTTGAAGGCGGCAGGGGCGAGCGTCGTGCCGAGCGGAGCAGGCTCGCTCTGGAACGAGAACGCGAGCACGATCACCGCCACGATCACCGGAAGAAACGCAGCGCGGTAGATCCGCGGGTTTAGCATCGACCTTAGGTTAACCAGAGTCGGGGACCACCGGCGTACGTTCTGACGATGCCAGCCCCCCGGGATGTTCGGCCGAAGGCCCCAACTCCCAAGGGCCGAAGGCCCCGTCTACCCTGTGTAGGTCTCAGGAGACGCACGGTGGCCGATCGCTCAGCTCGCATACTGCTCGTCGACGACGAGCAGTCAATCCAGACCCTCCTGTCGTATCCGTTGCGTAAGGACGGCTATGAGGTCGTTCAGGCCACCGACGGCAGGCAGGCCCTGCTCCGGTTCGGGGAGCAGCAGTTCGACCTGGTGGTGCTCGATCTGATGCTGCCGAACGTCGACGGGCTCGAGGTTTGCCGTCGCCTGCGGAGCCAGAGCTCAGTGCCGATCATCATGCTGACGGCGAGATCCGAGGAGATCGACAAGGTCGTCGGGCTCGAGCTGGGGGCGGATGACTACATCACCAAGCCGTTCTCGATGCGGGAGTTCCGCAGCCGCATCAAGGCCGTACTCCGGCGCGCGGAGATGAGCCGACCGGACGAGACAGCCCCCGACGAAGCGCCGCTATTCGTTCGTGAGCTGAGGATCGACTTCCTCAAGCGCTCGGTCCGCGTTCGCGGCAACGATGCCCCGCTGACGTTCGTCGAGTTCGAGATCGTCTCGGCGCTTGCGCGCGCCCCGGGGCGCGTATTCACACGCGACATGCTGCTCGCGCGGATCTGGGGAGACTCCGCGTATCGCGATCCGCGCACGATCGACGTCCACATCCGGCACCTGCGCGAGAAGATCGAGCGCGATCCCAAGGATCCGGAGTACCTGTTCACGGTCCGCGGGGTGGGTTACCGATTCCGCGACACCGACCCATAGCGAGCGCCGTCCCATGAACGCGCTGCGCAACCGCTTGGCGATCGCGACGAGCATGGACTCGCTGCGTAACCGCCTCGCGCTGATCTTCTTCGGAATCACATTGCTGGCGATCGCGGTGCTGTACCTGCTCGTCGCGCCGGGACTACGGTCGCGGCTGCTCAACGACCAGCTCTCATCCCTTGCCAACGCCGCCCGCCTCGACTCGGGCATGATCAAGCAGACGATCGGAACCAGCGCGAGCGGACTCGAGGTACAGAGCCTCGTCGAGCAAGCAGGCCTCGCCTCGGGCGACCGTGTGACGCTGCTGTCGGTCTCGGTCGCCGAGGGGCGCCCGCAGCTGATCGCGTCCGCCGACTCGAACCTGTCCCACCTGACCAGCGAGGATCTCCGCTTCGAGCCGGCTGAGCAGGCCGCGGCGAGCGGTGAGCCGACGACGGGGACCGAGTCTGCGGCGACCGGCACCGTCGCCGAGGCGGCGCTGCCGCTTTTCCACCAAGGTCAGCTCGCGCGGGTGGTCGTGTTCTCCGCACCAGTCAGCGACGTCGTGCGGAGCAGCTCGATCGTGCGCCACGAGATCCTCGTCGCCGGCGGCCTGGCGCTGTTGGTAGCCCTGATCGGCGGTTACCTGGTTGCGCGGGCGCTCGCTCTGCGCCTCAAGCGTCTCGAACGTGCGGTCGAGCAGGTCGCCCGTGGCGACTTCGCCGATCCGATCCCGATCGACTCGAACGACGAGATCGGTCAGCTCGCCGTCGCATTCAATGACATGCAGCGTCAGCTCGCCCAGCTCGATCTGGCTCGCAAGCAGTTCATCGCGACCGCTTCGCACGAGCTGCGCACCCCCGTGTTCTCGCTCGGTGGGTTCGTCGAGCTGCTCGAGGACGAGGATCTCGATGCCGAGACGCGGGCTCGTTTCCTCGATCAGGTGCGCGGCCAGGTCGAGCGGCTGCGCAAGCTGTCGGTCGACCTACTTGACCTCTCCAAGCTCGACGCGGGCGCACTCGAGCTCAGGCCCGAGCAGGTGGACCTCGGGGAGCTGACGCGATCGGTCAGCGGTGAGTTCGAGCTCGCCCTCGCGCAGCACGACGCCCACCTCGAGCTTCGGCTCGGGGGCCGAGCGATCGAGACCCTTTGCGATCCTGTGCGTGTAGCCCAGATCATGCGAATCCTGCTCGACAACGCGCTCACCCACAACCCGCCTGGCACCCGTATCGTCGTCAGCACCGCTCGGGAGAACGGTCACGTCTACCTGGCAGTCCGCGATGACGGCGTGGGCATACCGGCCCACGCGCTTCCGCGGATCTTCGAGCCTTTCTACA
>Ga0302326_10009292_pt1 | contig 21529 bp, 20 predicted proteins | sample Palsa_T0_3_FD_202264 | JGI IMG/M metagenome (GOLD analysis project Ga0302326, IMG submission 202264) | Peat permafrost microbial communities from Stordalen Mire near Abisko, Sweden - Palsa_T0_3 | ecosystem: Environmental > Terrestrial > Soil > Palsa > Peat permafrost | place: Sweden: Abisko... | reverse complement strand
GTCGCCACGCACCAACACGCGCCGGGTGGTAAGGCAATGACGCAACGCGACGTCGCGCAATCGGCGGTCACCGGTTTCACGCGCGGCATAAAAGATGATTCCAACATCCATCATGACGTCAACAAACACGGAATTTTCGCCGATGAACGAGCGCAGATATTGGCCGTTCTCCTTGAACCGCAGCGCCTCGGTCTTGCCGGCGGCGATGAGTGCGTCCTTGAGCTTGGGATCCTGCGTCATGCGATGCCAGCGATAGTAGCTGGACATGAAGATGAACCCAAGATCGTGAACGTCGCCATTATGCTGGCGCGGCGCGAGCGGCGTGGTATAGCGGATGGCCTGCTCCAGCCAGAATTTGTCCGGCGATGACGCCGCTACGTTTCGCTTGTGGAAGATCCACATCATGCCGGGAAGAAAACCGTCGCACCAACTGGTCCAGACCTGGCCTTCATGTTTCCAGCGGCCCTCCACCGTATACATCGGATAGAAGTCGGGATGATTTTCAATCAACTTGCGCACCTGCTGCTGCGCGAACTGGAACGCGTCTTCGAACAGTTGACGGTCCGTTTCAAGGACAAACTGAATCATGCTCTCTGGATTCTATCAGCCTCAAGATCTTCAATTCGGCGGCGGCGACTCCGTGCCGTCAAACTTGAGAACCGATTCGCCGACGAACTCCCGGCAGTTCTCGAAGGTCATCACGTTCCGTGTCTCGGCGCCGCGCACGTCCTTTGCTTCGGAGGTGGAATGTTCCGGCAGCAGAAAGTCGCGGCCCCCAATCGAGACGCTGCGGTAATCAGTGGTGGTGACGTCGGAGAGCAGCTTGAGCGACGGAGGCAGGTTGTCCGCCAAGACCACGAAACGCATCAAGTCGAGGCTGTCGCGCGCCACCCAAAAACGCCCGCTATAGCCAATGATCGCCTCGCCAAAAGGTGGAGATCGCAGGAGGAAACCGCTTCGGGCAACAGGTACCTCATAGTGAAAACGGAACGCCGGCGTCCCGTCCAGGCTGGTTTCGGCGGCAGGACCAAAGGTCGCTCGATTTTCCACGAAAACGCTTCTGACGAAGATCGCAAATTGGCCATTGCTGATGCTTCCTCCCACCAGTCTGTCGACTTCGGATTGGTCGATTCGGCCTGTTCCAGGAAATCCGAACAGTTCTTTGCCCCCGACATAGGCGACGTTCAGGCGGACCGTGTCCCAGTGGCGAGGGCGCCGTTCCCGGCGGGCTTTCAGGGACCGCTCAACGTTCTCGGTACAGGTGTAATCGGGCAGCCGCTTGAGGTTTTCTTGCGCCCGGGCCTTCACGTTGTCAAGGAGCGGCGGCGATTGCGCGCTTGACGCCATGGCGGCAACGCACATAATCCACCAGCGCATTTGGCACGATTATATCTCGCGACCATCGCGGCGATCTGCTACCATCGCAATGCATGGCCGCAACCAAGATCACGGTGAACAACAATGGATCGATTCGCATCGAAGGGGATTTCAGCATTCAGGACGCCGAAGGCAAAGAGTTCGGACTGGGCGGGCGCACGGTAATTTCACTATGCCGCTGCGGCCACTCCGCAAACAAGCCGTTCTGCGACGGGAGCCACAAGATGGCGGGATTCGAATCGGTCTGTGGGGCGCGGGACCTGCCGGTGAAGGTCTAGTGGCTAGTTGTTGGTGGCTGGTGGCTGGTGCCGATCACCCGCTCCCTGATGGAGGTCCGCAGACGATGGAGTTTCTTTCCCAGCAATTCAACTTGGGCCAGCGCAGTGCTAATCTCCGTGGCCGGGTATCCAAGCCTCGAAGTCAATTCGAGTTGGGTTTCCAGTTCGGCCAGGGAGCCTAGCGAAAACGAGAGAAAGTGAAGAAACTCTTTCGAAGATGAGCGGGCTTGGCCTTCCGCAATGTTCGATGGAATGGAAACCACTGCTCTCCGCATTTGAGCGGCAAGTCCGTAGATCTCATTTTTTGGAAACCCCGCGGTGCAGCGATAAATCGTCTCCACCAGGTCCAGTCCGAGACGCCACACTTCCAGGTCGCGGTAGCTCTTGACCACTGATCGGGTAGTGCTCGAACGCCTGTGTTTTTCTCAACCCACCAGCCACCAGTAACCAGCCACTAGCTATTCTTCCCCCAAAATACAAATATCCTTCAAGTTCCGATAGTCCTCTGCGAAATCCAGACCATAGCCGACCACGAATTCGTCCGGGATTTTGAAGCCCACGTAGGACACGTTCACGGGCCGCAGGCGGCGCTCGGGCTTATCCAACAAAGTCGCGATCGCAAGCGATTTGGGACGCCGCTGCTCCAGCACGTTGAGCAAGTACGTCAACGTCACGCCGCTATCCACGATGTCTTCCACGATCAGCACATGATGGTTCTCGATGGATACATCCAGATCCTTGGTGACGCGGACCTGGCCGGAGGATGTCTTGCCGCGTCCATAGCTTGAAATGCCCATGAACTCGATGCGCGACGGGGTGCGGATGGCGCGCGACAAATCCGCCAGGAACATGAATGCGCCTTTGAGAATGGAGATCAGATAGATGGGACCTTCGGGATAGTTGGCGCTGATTTCGTCGCCCATTTCCTGCACGCGCTTTTGAATTTGTTCGGCGGTGAGGAAAACGCGCGGGACTAAAGCCATTCGCTAGTCGGCGCTGCGGGCGCGCGAGGCCAGGCGGGTGCTGAGAGGAGCAAGGCGAGTGCTTCCGGGGCCGATATGGACGTGGGCCGCGGTGGCCTTGCCCGGAATGGCGTGCGCGAAAGCGTAGTAGGGGATTTTGTGAAGCTGCAGATATTGGCGCAGCCAGATGCCTTCCGGCTGGCTGGGAACGACGGCCACATCCACGCGTCCGCGATGATCGAAGCCGAGCGCGCGATGCACCTCCGTCTCGCCCTCGGCGCTGATGGGCAGCGGACGGTCGAACCGGCTGGCGAAGGCGAACTCCAGCGGGGCGAGCTCGCGCGATTCGTCGAACGCGCCGTCCCCTTCGTAATGCTCCATGCCCTGCGCGAAGAGATCGATATCGTCGATGGCCACACCCGGATTGGCGGCGGGGACGGGAGCGGCTTTTTGCGCCGCATACTGTGCCATCATGTGCGCGCGCAGGCGGGACAAATCGAGACTGGTCTGGCGGATGGTCAATTCTTCTTCGATCGGCAATACATAGGACTGCGCCGCCACGCCGGCGGCAACGATCTCGCGCGCGTGCGCCAGCCGGGCTTGCTGACGGTCCACGCGCCGTTGTGCGGCTGCGAGCATTTCCTTGGATATTTCCGTGCCCTGGCCTTTGGGCGGAAGGTCGCCAAACAAGGTGTGCTGAAGAATCGCCTCATCGCGGGCGTCCTCGAGATCGTCCTGGGCTTGTTGCGCGCGAACGCGGGGAAGGGCTCCGGCGCTAACCAAACCGGTGATCCTCTGAAGCTCAATCTCAGCCAGCGCGACGCCTTTGTTGCCGGCCGCGCTTACGTCGATGTTGGCCTGGGCCTCGGCCGTGCCGGGCGCGTCTTCAGCCGAATACGCGGGAAGGCCGACCATAAGAACCAGGGTGCCAGCGGACAATACGAGCGTCAGGATTTGCCGCATTGGAAATTCCAGTGTACCATACCAATAGGAGACAGTTTTCCCTATTCGACAGCAACGCACGACAGCAGTTCAACCCTCAGCCGTTCCATCTATCGCACCGCTGAACACCACTCCACCGTGGCTCACCGCAGTTCGAGCCGCTGAATCCAAAAAGGCCCTGGACATTCGGGTGCTCGATTTGCGCGAAGTCACCTCGTTCGCCGACTTCTTCGTGATATGCAGCGGAAGCAATCCCAAGCAAATCCAGGCCATCAGCGAAGAGATTGGACAGGAGTTGGAGAAGCGCGGGGAATATCCGGTGAGCGTCGAGGGATTCGCAAACGCGGAATGGATCCTAGCCGATTTCGGCGATTATCTGATTCACGTCTTCTCGCCAAAAGCGCGCGCGTTTTATGAGCTGGAGCGGCTGTGGCGGCACGCCAAGGTGGTGGAGATTCCTCCCGGCGCTTAGGACTCCTGCGCCTTCGCCTTTGTACAGCAACTGGATCCGTTCTTCGCAACCACCGGCTCCAGAATTCCGGTAATTTCCTCGAAGATGTAGCCCGGCGAGCGATCCCCGCGAATTTGGTGGTACTTGCGGTCCTGATAATACGCGAGCACGGGCCGCGTTAACTCATCGTAGGTGCGAATCCGTTCCGTGACCACATCCTCGCTGTCGTCTTTGCGCGTCACCAGCGGGGTGCCATCGTCATCGCAAATCCCGCGCCTCCTGGGCGGCTGATGGAGCAGGTTGTAAATTCGCTTGCAGACCGGGCACTGGCGGCGCGAAGTGAGCCGGCCCACCAACGCATCCATCGGAACATCCAGGTGCAACACGATCGGCGTCCGCAATTGCTGCCCGGCCAGCACCTCATCCAGGTACTCGGCTTGTTCGACAGTCCGCGGGTAGCCGTCCAGCAGAAAGCCGTGCGCGCAGTCGGGTAGTAACACACGCTGCGCCAGCATCCGGTTGACGAGGTCGTCACCCACCAATCCCCCACTCGACATGATGGACTTCGCGGCTTTCCCCAGCGCCGATTCAGCCTTGATTTCCTCGCGCAGCATGTCGCCCGTCGAGATGGCCGGAATGCCCAACCAGTGTGAGATCTTGCCCGCCTGCGTTCCTTTGCCGCTACCCGGTGGTCCAAAGAGTAGAAGGACCAAACCACCCTCCATTCCCGTTAATGCTACTGAAATATGCTGACACGTTCAGCTACAAAAGTCAGCCATCCCCACGAAAAGCCTATCACTATTTGGTCCCATGCGTACCACGCGCGACGCTCGCACGGTTCCAGTACCGCATCATGCGGGCTTTTTGCAAGCGAGGGTCAGGCCATCGCGTACCGCCAGCATGCTCAACCACACCCGGCCGTCCGCTTTTAACTGCTCGTTGAACGCCCGGATCGCACGCGTGTCTGGATCATCGAAGGATGCATCAATGACACGACCGTACCAGAGTACATTGTCCACGGCGATCAATCCACCTGGGCGGAGCAAGACCAGAGCGCGCTCGTAGTAGTTGGCATAATTGGTCTTGTCGGCATCGATGAAAACGAAGTCGAATCGGTTTCCTTCACCGCTTGCGATGAGGTCGTCGAGGGTGCCCAATGCCCGGCCGATGCGCAGATCGATTTTCCGGTCAACGCCCGCTTCCCGCCAATAGCGGCGCGCGATCGCCGTCCATTCTTCATTGATGTCGCAGGCGATGACGCGGCCGTCGTCGGGCAATGCCTGGGCGACCGCCAGCGCGCTGTAACCGGTGAAGACGCCGATCTCGATGGTCCGCCGAGCGCCGATCAGGTGCATCAGTAGAGCCATAAACTGGCCCTGCTCCGCGGAAATCTGGAGGTTCGAGTTGGGAAGCTGGGCGGTCTCCTCGCGAAGCCGCCGCAAAATATCGGGCTCGCGCAATGCGACGCGCCGCATGTATTCCCAGAGTTCGCCGCTGATCGTGAGGTCTTGCATCGACATGGCCGCTAGTGAAACTCCTGCAGGCCAAACATGGGCGAATGCCGTGTCTCCAGAACCTTGCCATCACCCAGATACATGTGGACGCCGCAAGGCAAGCACGGGTCGAAGCTGCGCACGGTCCGCATAATATCGATGCCCTTGAAATTCTCACGACCGTTTTCTTCAAAGAGCGGCGTGTTTTGAACGGCATCTTCGTATGGGCCGGGGGTTCCATTCGAGTCCCGCGGGCTGGCGTTCCAGGGCGTGGGTGGATACGGATGGTAGTTGGCGATCTTTCCTCCGCGAATCACGACGTGGTGGGAAAGCGCGCCGCGCACGGCCTCGTGAAATCCGCAACCGATGGCTTCCTCGGGAACCTTGAACTCCTGCCATGTCCGGGTTCGTCCGGCGTGAATCTCCTGCATGGCCTTTTCCACGAAGTGGAGCGCGCACGCGGCGGCGTACGCTTGAAAATAGGTGCGCGCCCGATTCCGCTCGAGGGTGTTGCTCCATTTTGGAATCTTCCATTCGAACTCGGCCTGAGGCATGGAAGCGGTTTTGGGCAGGTTGATCTTCACGCTCTGCCCAGTCGCTTTCACGTAGCCGATGTCCACGCGGCCAGCCAGCGCGGTGGCCCAAAATCGGGCCAGCGGCCCGCCTCCGGTATCCAGTGCCAGGAGGTTGCCGGTGCGGCGGTCGTGCCAGCGCGGCGACATCACCCAGGTGTACTTGCCCTGAAAGTCCCGTTTCTGCGGCCGCGGCGTCGTGGTCTGATTCCAAGGATGCCGCTGATCCACTGGATTGCCCAACGGATCGGCTTTGACGAAAGTCTCGCCGTTCTGCCAGTCGTCGTAAAAAGAGCTGCCGAGCAGTATCCGGATACCTAAATTAATGTCCACCAAATCGGTGGTTACCAATTTGCCGTCGACGACCACACCCGGGGTGACAAACATCTTACCGCCCCAATCCGCCATATTCGCGTAGGTGTAGTCACAGGCGCTGGGATCGTTGAAAGATCCCCAGCACCCGAGCAATACACGCCGCTGTCCCACTTGTTCATAACCAGGCAGCGCCTCATAGAAGAAATCGAATAAATCGTCATGTAATGGCACCATTCTCTTCATGAATTCGATGTATTTCATGAGACGCGTGAGATAATCGGTAAAAAGCTCGACTGAGGCCACTGTGCCCACTCCGCCGGGATACAGAGTGGACGGGTGCACGTGACGGCCTTCCATCAGGCAAAACATCTCGCGTGTCAGCCGGCTCATTCGCAGCGCCTCCAGATACAGGTCGCCCGCGAAAGGGTTCAACGCGCGCATAATGTCGGCGATGGTGCGATAGCCGTGCCACTCGGCTTGCGGCGCCGGCGTTCTTTCCGCCCGCTCCAGAACTCCAGGATTGGTGGCCCGTACCGTCTGCTCGCAGAAGTCCACGCCCACCAGGTTGTCCTGAAACAAGTTGTGATCGAACATGTACTCGGCGGCTTCGCCGAGGTTGATGATCCATTCGGCCAGATGCGGTGGACGAATACCAAACGCCATGTTTTGCGCATAGACGGCGCAGGTCGCGTGATTGTCGCCGCAGATTCCGCAGATGCGGCTGGTAATGGTGTGGGCGTCGCGCGGGTCCTTGCCCTTCATGAACACGCTGTAACCGCGAAAGATGGACGAGGTGCTGCGGCACTCGACCACCTGCCGGTTCGCGAAATCGATCTTGGTATAAATACCGAGACTGCCCACGATCCGGGTAATCGGGTCCCAGTTCATTTCGACCAGCTGGGTGGATTCACTCACGCTTCGGACGGCTGGCTTGTTCATCAAGAGGCACTCATAAGAAGATTCACTATACTATGGAGCAAGCGCTTAATGATTGAGGAGATGGAGGTACTCTGGCTGACGGCCGGGCTCGGTTGCGATGGCGACACGATCGCCATCACGGCTGCCACGCAACCTAGCATAGAAGATCTGGTCCTGGGGGTCTTTCCTTCGGTGCCCAAGGTCGTTCTAAGGAACCCTCTGCTCGCCACCGAAACCGGCGATGAGTTTCTGGAATATTTCCATCGCGCGGCTGATGGGCGGCTCAAAACGCCTTTCCTACTGGTGGTGGAAGGTTCGATTCCGAACGAGAAGATCAAGGCGGAAGGTTACTGGGCGGCCTTCGGCAGCAGCCCGGAAACGGGGCAGCCAATTCCGGCCTGCGACTGGATCGACCGTCTGGCGCCTCGCGCGTGGGCCGTGGTCGCGATGGGCACTTGCGCGGCTTACGGCGGAATCCACGCAATGGAAGGCAATCCCACGGGCTGCATGGGTCTGCCGGATTATCTCGGATGGACATGGAAATCCGCTGCCGATATTCCCATCGTCTGCATCCCCGGATGTCCTGCCCAGCCCGATAATATGACTCAGACGCTGCTCTATCTGTTGAACCAGGCGGCGGGCCAGGCGCCCATGATTCCTTTGGACGAGCATTTGCGGCCGACCTGGCTGTTCGAAGCAACTGTGCATGAGGGCTGCGACCGCGGAGGCTACTACGAGCAAGGACAATTCGCCAGCCGCTACGGTGAACGGGAGTGCATCGTTAAGTTAGGTTGTTGGGGGCCGGTGATCCAGTGCAATGTCGGCAAGCGCGGTTGGATGAGCGGAATCGGCGGCTGCCCGAATGTCGGGGGCGTTTGCATCGGCTGCACCATGCCGGGTTTTCCGGATCGCTTCATGCCGTTTTTGAGCCAACCGCCGGGATCGCTGTTGTCCGCCCACGCCATCACGAACTATGGGCGGGCCATCCGGGCGCTGCGCAGATTCACGCAGGCGTCGTTCAACAAGGAACCATCGTGGCGCCGGAAGAGCAGCGAGTTGACAACCGGCTACATTTCACCCGCTAGTGGAGACCGATAATCCAAGCCGCCAGGAAACGATATGCATGACTGAACCCGGTCTTCCCGGCGAGATCCCAGGGCTGAGTTCCGAGGAAGCCGAAAAACTTCTCGATCAACTTGCCCGAGCCTTCGGCAATCGCCTGGACGGGACACCCCCGGACGAAACCGAGCTTAGTCTCGAGCTCCGGTACAAGACGCTGGTGGAGCAGATTCCCGCTGTAGTTTTCCTGGCGCCACTCGATTCTCGATCCGGCGAGGCCTACGTCAGCAATTACGTGCAGTCCCTGCTCGGTTATACCCAGGAAGAATGGCTGGGCGATCCGTTGCGTTGGTATGAACGGATTCATCCGGACGATCGCACGCGCTGGAGCAAGGAGGCCGCGGAGCTGTTCCTTACCGGACGGCCCTTGCGGTCGACGTACCGGGTAATGGCGCGCGATGGAAGGGTGGTGTGGTTCCAGTGCGAGGCCAAGATGGTGTGCCATTCCGACGGGCGTCCCTTGTTTGTACACGGGGTAGGCTACGACATCACGGATCTAAAGCGGACCGAGGTTGAGCTGCGCGAAGCGAAGGAGCTGGCCGAGGCGGCCAGTCGCGCCAAGAGCGAATTTCTGGCCAATATGAGCCACGAGATTCGCACACCGATGAACGGCATTGTCGGCATGACGGAGCTGGCCCTTGGAACGGGCCTCACGCAGGAGCAGCGCGAATACCTTCAGACGGTGAGAACTTCGGCTGAAGCGATGCTGACGGTGATCAACGACATCCTCGATTTTTCGAAGATCGAGGCCGGGAAATTGGACCTGGAGCCTGTGACGTTCAGCATCCTGGATTGCATCGGCGATGCCCTGAAAACCATTTCGCCAGATGCTCACGCGAAGGGTTTGGAACTGATGTTCGATCCCGATCTGGAGAACGAACTGTTGGTGGGAGACCCGCATCGGCTGCGCCAGGTCATTTTGAACCTGGCCGGAAATGCCGTGAAATTCACAAATGAGGGCGCCGTTGCTCTCGCCGTGCGGGTCGAGTGTCGATCGGAATCGGACGTGACTCTCCATTTTCAATGCAGCGATACCGGAATCGGCATTCCTCTGGACAAACAACAACTGATCTTCGATCCATTCGCACAGGCGGATACATCGTCGACCCGTAAGTATGGCGGTACGGGTTTGGGACTCACCATCGCCGCCCGGCTGGTAGGGATGATGGGAGGAAACATCTGGGTGAACAGCAAAGCCGGCGAAGGCAGTACTTTCCACTTCACCGCGAAATTTCGCCTGCACGGGCCGGGGGCGTTGGTAGATGACTCCGCCGATATCGCGATCTTAAACAATCTCCCGGTGCTGGTTGTTGACGACAATCTCACGAATCGCCTTATTTTGGAGCGCGTCTTGCGGAACTGGGGCATGCTTCCCGAGCTGGCGGCTTCCGGCCGCGAGGCCTTGGGGCTGGCCACCGCGCGCGAAGCGCTCAACCAGCGGTTTCCGTTGATCTTGATGGATCAACAGATGCCCGAAGCGGACGGCTTCACGGTGATCGAGAACCTCTGCTCCACCGCGGGGGCCGCGGGTGCAACGATCATGATGCTCACCTCTAGCGGTAAGAGAGGCGACGTCGCGCGATGCGAGCAACTGGGACTGGCCGGCTATCTCTTCAAACCGATCAAACAGTCCGAACTGTTGAACGCGTTGTTGACTGCCTTGGGCGGTGGTTTCGAGAATCGTCCGCTCATCACGCGGAGCTCTCTCGCGCGGGCGCAGGTTTCGATCTCGCCCCTTCACATTCTGCTGGTGGAAGACAACTTGGTGAACCAAAAGGTCGCCGCTCGTCTCTTGGAGAAGACCGGACACGCGGTGACCATCGCCGGCCATGGGCAAGAGGCTTTGGATGCGTTGGAGACACTGGGTTGGGAAACCTTTGACCTGGTGCTTCTCGACCTTCAGATGCCCGTGATGGATGGCTTTCAAACGATCCGCGCTATTCGGGAACGCGAGGAGGTCAGCGGGCGGCGCTTGCCGGTGGTCGCGCTGACGGCGCACGCCATGGAGGGTGATGCCGAGCGGTGCCTCCAAGCCGGCATGGACGGTTACTCTTCCAAGCCGATCATCCTCGCGGATCTCCTGGCAGTGATTCAATCGGTCCTGAAAACAACTTGAGCGCCTCGGCTAACACCAGCGTCCCTTGGGCGATTGCTTCGGGCGATGCATATTCGTCCGGACGATGGCTCACGCCGCCGCGGCACGGAATAAATAGCATGGCCGCAGGCGCGATCCGCGACATAAAGAGCGAGTCGTGATAGGCGCGGCTGATCATCCGTTCGAACCGCAGACCGTGCGTTTCCGAGGATTGCACCAGCCCGTCCACGACAGCCGGGGCGCAGCGGCCGGGCGGATCGGCGTTGACGAGTTGCATTCTGGCTTGGACGCCACGGCGGAGCGCGATCTCCTGGCACGCGTGCTCGATTTTTCGCAAAGCGGAATCCCGGCGGGCTTCGTCGATATCGCGAACATCCACATCCATCCGCACGCCGCTGGGGATGCTGTTCACGGCGCCAGGGAAAAGTTCGCACACGCCGACGGTTGCAACGGTGTCGGGCGAGCCGCTGGAGCGCGCGCTGTGCTCTACAGCCAAAGCGATTTCGGCGGCGGCGAGAAATGCATCGTGGCGTTCCGACATCAGCACGGCTCCGGCGTGTCCACCTTCGCCTTCGACCGATATCTTGAGGCTGGCGGGCGCGGCGATTGCTGTAACCACTCCCAGCGGCACGTTGTGGCGCTCGAGCAGCGGTCCTTGTTCGATGTGCATTTCAATGAACGCCGAATAATATCCCGGCGGCAGGCGCACGGATAACAAGGGACCATCGAAACCTGCCGTGCGTCGCGCATTCGCGAGCGTCACTCCATCGCGATCTTTGTATTGATCCGCGGCGACGGGGTCTAGCAGGCCCGACAGAAGCCGGCTTCCGAGGCAGCCGATTCCAAATCGAGTGGGCTCCTCGGACGTGAAGATCACAAGCTCGATGGAGCGCCGCGGCCGATGGCCCGTTCGTGCGAGGGCGCGAATCGCTTCCAGACCGCCCAGCACGCCGACGGTCCCGTCGAAACGCCCGGCATTGGGGATCGCATCGATGTGGGAACCGGTTGCAACTGGTGCAAGATCGGCATCTTCGCCGCGCCAACGCGCGAATGTGTTTCCCACCGCGTCCTCGCGAATCGCCAGCCCAGCTTCCCTGCACAGCTTCTTGACGAATTCACGGCCGCGCAGGTCGGCTTCCGTGAAGACCACGCGAGTGACCACCGGCGGAGCTTCGGCGGAAATCGCGCCCAGTGCGTCCAGCTCCCTGATCAATCGCTCCTGATCGATTTCCAGTTTCACCGCGGCCCGCGATTCCAGTCCTTGTAGATAAGGTATTTCGCGGGAGTCTTGCCAAGCGCTCCGAACCACTGGGGACAGAAGGGCGCCATCCAGATGAAGTCGCCTTCCGTCACCGGATACCATTGGTCGCCGAGGCGGTAGATGCCGCCGCCCGCAAGCATCAACAGCCCATGCTCCATGATGTGGATCTCAACCATGGGCAGCGTCGCGCCGGGAAGATAGGTCATGGTATTGATGGCGAAATCGAAGGACGGATTGTCGGGCAAGAGCGCGCGAACCTGGAGCGACTCGTCGCTCATCAGCGGCGTGGCGGCAACATCGCTTTCGCGTCCGGTGAAGAACGCGGGCGTCGAGATGCCAGGCAACGGCTGAAACGGCTTCTCGATAATCGCGGCCCGCGCGGGAGTTTTCGTGGAGACATTTGCCGCATGCTCTGGTGGAAAATACGCATAATCGCCACTGGTCAGGCGTGCGCCGTTGACTTCGAGTTCGCCCTCAAGAACGTACACGAATCGTTGCTCCGCAGCGGGCTCAAGCACGCCTCCCGCCTCGAATTCCGCCGTGTATTGTGTGAATCGCGCCCCCACCGCCGGTGCGATGTGAACGATCGCCGCCGCCTTCGTCATCCCAGGCAGAACGGTGCGAACGAACGTATCAGGCGTCTGAAGAAGATGATCGGCCCGGCGAGCGCTGCGAGTTTGTCCCAAATGATGCATAAAAGTTTTTAGCGAATAGGCCGCACAAACTTTCCCGGACTCCGCGCCGTGATCTTACCTGACGCAAAGATGGTCTCGCCGCGACGGATGGTACGTTCAACGTTACCGCGGAACGTAGAGCCGAGGTAGGGATTATGCAAAGGGTGCCGCTGCATCAGATGCTCGGGCTGCAATTGGGCCGAGCGAGAGACATCCACGAGCGCCAGGTCGGCGTCCATGCCGATGGCGATACTGCCCTTGCCTGGAATCCGAAATCTTCGGGCGGGCTCGGCCGCGATGAGCGATGAGATGCGATCGAGAGGGAGCTGCCGGCAATGGTACCCGCGATCGACCAGGACGCTCAATGTCGATTGAACGCCGGCGATGCCGCCCCAGGATGTTGCGAAATCCCCGGACTTCATCTCTGGCGGCGCGGGCGAGTGATCCGATGCGACGATGTCGACCACCCCCGCGAGCAGTTGCGTCCACAAGTCATTTTGTTCGACGGCATCCCGTAGAGGCGGCGCGCATTTCGCGATGGCGCCCAGCCGCTCGACATCTTCTTCGGTGAAGAAAAGATAGTGCGGGCAAGTCTCGATGGAGACGTCGGTTCCTTGCGCGCGTGCCTGGGCGGCAAGGGCAACGCCGCGCCCGGAGCTAACGTGAACGATGTGCAGTTTCGCGCCGGCCTCGCGGGCCAGCAACGTGGCGCGCTGGATGGCTTCGAGCTCTGCGATCACGGGTCGCGAGGCAAGAAAGGCCGTGACGCTGCCGCGATCCCGCGGGGCCACTCGCTCGGTGAGCTGCTTTGTAATCTCCTGGCTTTCCGCGTGGACGGCGACAGGCAGACCCAGCCGCGCCGCTTCGCGCAACCCATCGAATAGCGTCAGATCGTCGGCGCGCGGAAACTCGGGCAATCCGGAATCGCACAGAAACGCCTTGAACCCGACGACGCCTCGATCGGCCAGTTCGGCCATCTCGGGAATATTGCCGGGAATCAGTCCGCCCCAAAGCGCGAAGTCCGTGATGGAGGAGGTGGCCAGCGCTGCGCGCTTGCGATCGAACGCCTCGGCATCGACGGTGCAAGGCGTCGAGTTGAGCGGCATATCGAAAAAGAGCGTTCCACCTCCCGCGGCCAGCGCTCGGCTTCCGGTTGCGGCGCCTTCCCATTCTGTGCGGCCAGGTTCGTTGAAGTGGAGATGCACGTCGATCAATCCGGGAAAGACGTGCAATCCGCGCGCGTCGATTTCTTCCACGGCTCCTGGGAGGTCCGGTCCAATCGCGACGATCGTGCCGTCTTCGATCGCGATATCCTGAGCGTCACCTCTTAATACCAGGTCAGGCATGACAGCGCTCCAGTTCCTCGAGGAACCGCATTCCAACTTCAAGAGCGGCGTCAACGTCTTCGGCGAGCACCGATTCGTCGGGATGATGACTGATGCCGCCGGGGCTGCGCAGAAACAACATTGCCGCCGGCATGCGGCGCGCGAGAATCATGGCGTCGTGGCCGGCGCCGCTCGGCATGCGATGAACCAGGCGTCCCGTAGTCGCCACGGCGCGCTCCAGCATCTGTACGAAGGATGAATCCATCACGACGGCGGCTTGATCCAAGCGCTGGTCCCACGAAACCGTGAGGCAGCGGGCGGCGGCGATTTGCTGCGCGCTTCGCAGCAGCCGTGTTGCCAGGTCGTGACGAACTTCGTCGCTGGCGTGCCGAACATCCAAAGTGGCTGCAACGGAGCCAGGAATCACGTTGCTCGCTCCCGGAGAAACGGTCACGCGGCCGATGGTAGCCACTGCGCCGGGAACCGTGCGCGCTTCGCGCTCCACGTTGCAGATCCATTCCGACGCGCCAGCTAAAGCGTCGTGCCGAAGACTCATCGGCGTAGTTCCCGCGTGATTCGCATGCCCTTCAAAGAGCACGTCGAAGCGACTTTGGCCGGCAATGGTTTCCACAACGCCGAGCGGCAGGCCGAGGCTTTCGAGCACTGGCCCTTGCTCGATGTGGAACTCCAGGTATCCGAGCGCGTCGTCGCCGGCGCGCGCTTCGTTGATTCGCTTCGGGTCCAGACCGAAGGCAGTGATGGCGGGCGCGATCGTCGTGAGCAATTGATCGTCGACATCTCCAATCAACGCGCGGCTTCCAATGAATGGCACGCCAAATCGCACACCTTCTTCTTCCGAGAATCCAATCACCTCAATCTCAAATGGAAGGCCGCGGCCACCGAGACGCTCGATCAAAGCAACGCCCAGCACTACGCCCAAGATCCCGTCGAATGCCCCGCCGCGAGGAACCGTGTCGAGATGCGAACCAATGAACAGGCGTTTCGAAGAGGATCGCGTGGATGAGTAGCGGCCCCGCAAGTTGCCCGCGTGATCGGTGGCGACGCTCATGCCGGCGCGCTCCATCCAATCGCGCAGACGCGCGTGCACCTGATGCATGGGATCGGACAGAAAAGTCCGCGTCGTTGCGCCGGGCTCTTCGCTGAATTGCGCCAAAAGGCGGCATCGTTCGATTACGTTCATCACGAGCCTCGATACGTGCTATAGGCGTACGGGCTCAACAAGAGGGGCACATGATAGTTGCCGTTGGGATCGGCGACTCCAAAGCGAACGACGACAAGGTCGAGGAACGGCGGGTCGGCCAGCTCCACTCCAGCGGCGCGGAAATAATCGCCTGCGTGAAACGCCAATTCGTAGACGCCGGGTTCGAGACGATCGGCCGAGAGCAGCGGTTCGTTCGTTCGACCATCCACATTGGTAACGGCCGATTTTACGAGCTTCGCGCCAAAGTGCAGGTCGATGACCACATTTTGCGCGGGTTTGCCACGTGAAGTGTCGAGCACATGCGTCGAGATGCGAGCCATTTTATATATACGGCCTTATCTCTTCAAGCGTAAGCCAAGGACGCCGAAGGGAGGGCGCGCTTCGGTGTAGACGCCGAGTTCCTCGCCGCGTTCGACGATGGTGTCCCACGTCCGGTTGTTCGCTTCCAGATGCACCTCGGCGATGCCGGGGAGGTCCGCCAGCATTTTTGTACCGATTTGATAAATCACCTGCTGGATGCTGCCGGATTCGAATCCATGGAAGACCTCGCGCACAATGCGCCGCACGGCCACCGTGACCGCACCTGCGCTGAAGCCGTTGGAAGGCTCGGTGTACAGCCACTCCAGATCTAGCCACATGTGCAACGGGCGATTGGCGATGTCGGGCAGCGTGGTGTATTGGTCCCGCACGAAGCCGTGGAACGCGCTTCCGCCGAGCCGCAAGAGTTTGAAGCCGGAGATGCCGGACGCGATTTCAGCAACTCCGTTGCGATCGAGTTCCAGGCGCGCGAAAGCTCGGTCCGGTCCCGCGGGCGCAAACGCGACTTCGCTACCCGGAAGCGCTGCATAGGGAATCTCAACCGCCGACATTTGTACGCCTTCCACCTGCGGATATGTGTCGAGGAACTTCGCACCCAGGAAGCGGCAACAATCTTCCAGATCCGATCCTTCGTAATTGAGCATCTCGCGCTGAACGAAGTTCTTCATCGAATCCGTGGCCACCAGACCGGTGTTGTCGCCCGTCGTGTAGGTCGGCCAGAACGCATCGCCATACACCAGGATCGTAATACTCGCGCCGAATACTGGACTGCCGCCGAGCGTGCTCTTGCCGTCCCGGTTGAGACGGTACACGACGATGTCCCCTTTGCCGTAATAGCTTCGCTTCCAACCGCTCGCAAAGTGTCCAATCACGATGTGATGATGTCCTCCAGCCGAAATCTCGCGATGCGATACACCTGGCGGAGCGCCTCGCGGTATTCATCCTCAGCAGAAGATTCTATTCTCGCCTGAAGCGACCGCAAAATATCGTGCTTCGTGCTTCCTTTCACCGCCAGTAAAAAAGGAAATCCGAACCGGCTGCGATAGGCGGCATTCAGACGATGGAGCTGTTCGAATTCACTCGGCGTTAAACCGTCCAAACCCGCGCCCGCCTGTTCTTCCGTGGAAGCCGCGCTTAAACGCGCGCGTGCGCCCAAGTCCGGATGCGCCTGCAATAGAGCGAGTCTCTCGGCGAACGTGGCGTTCTCCACTTGTTCCGTCATCGCGACGTGCAACGCGTCCAAACTCGGGAATGGCCGGGCATCGAAGGCGCGCTCCGCCACCCACGGAGAATGTTCGAAGATCCAGCCGACGGCCTCGACAAAACGGGAACGATCCAGCAGATTGAGCTCGGCCATCGTCATGGCTGATCCGCGGTGGAACGATAGACAACGGAACCTTCCACGCGCACTTCGCGCACACTCTCCGCGCCCGCGAGAGTAAAGATCGCGGCCAACACTTGCTCCGGACTCGGCTCGCGTTCGAGAACGGCGGCAAGTGGGCTATCGGCGGGCGGCTGAAGATAGACAAAGTCGGCGGATTTACCAGTGCGAAAGTCTCCTGTCTCGTCGCTCAATCCAAGCGCCTCCGCTCCGGCCAGCGTCGCCAGATAGAGCAAGTGGGCCGCGTCCAGCAGCATTCCATCGGGCGCGATTCGCTGCAACAAGTACGCCTGCAGCCCTTCTTTGAGCAGGCCAAAGCCAGTGCCGCCCCCGACATCGGTCCCGAGCGCGCATCGCACGCCCGCATTCAAGTGGCGCCTGAGTGGAAACAGTCCGCTGCCGAGTGCGGCGTTGCTGCACGGACAATGCGCGACCGCAGCTCCGCCGTCAGCCAGACGATCCAATTCGGATTCGCTGGGATGAACATTATGCGCCATCACCGCGTTCGGACGGCTAAGTCCGAATCGTTCGTAGACCGCCAAATAGTCGGATGCCCAAGGAAACAGGCGCGCAACTTCGCCGATCTCCTGCTTGGTTTCGTTCAGATGCGTTTGGAACAGAAGTCCATCGTGTTCGCTCAGCAGCGTCTGGCAAACCTCCAGCATGGCCTCGGAAGTGGAGAACGCGAAGCGTGGAGTGACGGCGTACAGCGATCGACCGCGCCGATGGAAGCGGCGAATCAGCGCACTGCTCTCGCGATAAGCGCGCTCCGGCGTCTGATGCAACTCAGGAAGCAGCAACCGGTCGGAGAGCACTTGTCCGGCGGCAATCCGCAGACCCACGGAGTCCGCAGCTTCAAACAGCGCCGCGGTCGCGGGGGCGAAGTGCGCGCCAAAGACCAAAGCAGTTGTCGTTCCGTGAGACGCGAGCGCGTGGACGAACTTGCGGGCCACCCGGCAAGCGTAGGAATCATCCGCCATGCGAGCCTCTTCGGGTAGCGCGCGGTGCTCCAGCCAGTCCAGCAATGATCGGCCCAAGCCGCCGAGCAAGCGCAGTTGTGGGAAGTGAATGTGCGTGTCGATGAAACCAGGCAGAAGAAAGCCGCCGCGCAGATCCACGGTGGGAACGTTCGGATGCGCGTCGCGAAGAGTTCCGTAATCGCCGCAGCCGGCCACGCGGCCTTCGCGGATCAGCAAGCCGCCGTCTTGATAGGTCTCGAGCGCGCTGCTCTCTCGAAACGGATTGCGCGGCGTGTGGAACAGGGGCGCGCGCAAAAGTTCGCCCCCTGGGGCGGGAATCACTCGGTGGCACCAACCGGACTTACTTGCGACGCGCGCTCGGCTCGCGCCCGCTGTACCGCGAAAAACACGCGCTCGGGCGTGGCTGGGCTTTCGAGCAAGATCGGTCCGCCGGCGCCGAACGCGGCAATTGCGTCGCGGATCGCTTCGCGCACCGAGATCGCCAGCATCAAAGGAGGCTCGCCCACGGCTTTGCTGCCGTAGATGGTCCCCGGCTCGGAGGCGCGCTCCAGGAAGTTGACCTCGAAAACTTCCGGAACCTCGGTCCACGACGGTAGCTTGTAAGTGGACGCGCCCGCGGTGGCCAGACGGCCCTTTGAATCCCACACCAGCTCTTCCAGGGTGAGCCAGCCGACGCCTTGAATGAATCCGCCTTCGATCTGCCCGAGATCCACCAGCGGTGAAATGGAATCGCCCACGTCTTCCAGGATGTCGGTTCGCAAGAGCCGATAATCGCCGGTAAAGCCGTCCACTTCCACTTCAGAAACCGCTGCAGCGTAGGCGAAATAGTGGAACGGCTGGCCCCGGCCGGTTTGCGGATCGTAGTGAATATCGGGCGTTCTGTAGTAACCTTGCGCGAAGAGCGGAATCCGCTGGCGATAGGCCGCATCGCAAACGCGAGCGAATGAAATGGCTCGCTGTTCCTCGCCATTCGGAAAAACGAAGCCGTGCGAAAAATGGACGGCTGCCGAGTCACAGCCGAGCAGGACAGCGGCAACCTCCGCAAAGCGGCTGCGGAGTTCGCAACAGGCGTTCGCCACCGCGGCGCCATTCAAGTCCGTGCCTGCCGATGCCGCGGTCGCGGATGTATTTGGAATCTTGCCGGTGCTGGTGGGCATGACACGCACGTTTTCGAGATCGAGGCCCAAGCTCTCAGCAGCGATCTGCTGGATCTTGGTGTGCAGTCCCTGTCCCATTTCGGTGCCGCCGTGATTCACCTGTACGCTGCCATCGCGGTAAATCAAAACCAGCGCCGCGCCCTGGTTGAAAAACGTAGCAGTGAACGAAATCCCGAACTTTACTGGGGTAATGGCGAGCCCGCGCTTCAAGTGCGGATGACGCGCGTTCCAATATTCAATCTCCTCGCGCCGCTGGGCGAATGCGCTCGATTCCTTCAGTAAACGCCAGATCATTTCGATGCGGCTCGCGTGCTTGACAGTCTGCCCGTAGTGCGTGGTGTCGCCCTCGCGATAGAAATTGCGTTCACGGACCAACTCCGGCGGCAAGCCCAGCCGGCGCGCGGCTTGATCCAGAATCTCTTCGATCGCGAGCATTCCCTGTGGACCGCCGAAGCCGCGAAAGGCAGTTTGCGAGGTTTTATGCGTGCGGCAGATCAAGCCGGTGAGTTCCGCCGCTGGGAGCAAGTAAGCATTGTCGCAATGGAACAGCGAGCGGGAGAGCACCGGCTCCGATAGATCCAGGCTCCAGCCGCCGTCGGAATAAAGCGAGATCCGTACGCCTTCCAGACGGCCGTCCTTCGTGAAGCCCGCCGCGTAGCGCGCCAGGAACGGATGTCGCTTTCCGGTGAGCGCGAAATCCAGCGCACGGGTGAGCCGGACACGCACCGGCCGCCGGGTTTTCCAAGCACCCAGTGCCGCGATGGCCGCCCACGCGTTCGCCTGTACTTCCTTGCCTCCGAAGGCGCCGCCCATTCGCAAACATTCCACTGTCACTTTGTTGCGTGGGATTCCCAGGACGCGCGCGATCACGTCTTGTGTTTCCGTGGGGTGCTGTGTGGAGGAATGCGCCGCGATGCCGCCGGTTTCATCCAGCCAGGCGATCGCGCATTGCGTTTCGAGATAGAAGTGCTCCTGTCCACCAATCTTCAATTCGCCTTCGAAATGCAGCGCGCTGGAATCGATCACGGACGCGTCGCCGCGAGCGAGGCGCAGCGGAGCGGAGTGAAAGCTTCCCGCGCTAATCGCGTCTTCGATCGTTAGGATGGCCGGGAGCGGTTCGTAATCCACCAACACGCTACGGGCGCCACGCTGCGCCGCCTCCAGCGTCTCGCCCAGCACCCAGACGACAGGCTGGCTGTGATACATCACCTCAGTCGGAAAGAGCGGTTCATCGTGGCGGTTCGACCCCGAGTCGCCTTCGCCTGGAACGTCTTTGCCGGTGAGAACCGTGGCGACGCCCGGTTCCGATAAGGCTCGCGAAACGTCCACGGCTTTGACCATTGCATGAGCGTGAGGCGCAATCACCGGCCAGGCGTGCAATGGGCGGGCAAAACGCAGCAGCAGATCGTCTGTGTAGAGAGCTTCGCCCGTCACGTGCTCACGCGCGCTCTCGTGCGGAACCGCTTGTCCGGCAATCTTCATGCCGCCGCCACCCGCCGCTCCCACAGGAACTTTGCGACTAAACTCTTCGCCACCGCCAGCCGGTATTCGCCCGAACCGCGATGGTCGCTGATCGGATCGAGCGTTTTTTCCAGCGCCTCTTGGGCGCGCTCGACGGAGGCATCGTTCCAGCGGTGGCCAACGATCGACTGTTCGGCTGCAAGCGCGCGCATCGGAACCTCTGCGACGCCGCCAAACGCGAATCGGGCGCGTGCGATTTTGCCTGACGCGTCCCAATCCATGGCCATGGCAGCTGCAACCGTGCTGATATCGTCCATGCGCCGTTTCGCGACCTTGTAGAAGCGCACGAACTCGGGCAGCGGCTTGGGAATTTCGATCGCGGCGATTAGTTCATCCGGCGCAAGCGCCGTGCGGCGGTAGCTGCTAAAAAACGAAGCCAGCGCAATGGTTCGCCGTCCGCGCCGGCTCGCGAGATGTACTCGGGCGTCCAGCGCCAACAACAGAGGCGCTCCATCGCCAATCGGAGAAGCAGTGGCGAGATTGCCGCCTAAGGTGGCTCGATTACGAAGCGGAGGTGACGCGAACAGCCGCAGCCAATGGAGAATGGCCTCGGGCGGCTTGCTCCAGCGCATGGCGATTTCGTTGAGTGGCAGCGCGGCGCCGATGGTGATCGAGTCTGCGCTTTCGAAAAACTCGCGCAAATCCGCGATCGCCTCCACGCTTACCAGGTGCTTCCAGCGCCGCGACCGCAGATTCGATTCCACAACCAGATCCGTACCGCCGGAAATCAACCGGGCCTGGGGATCGGCCGCGAGTATCGACAGGCATTGCTCGATGTCGATGGGACGCGAAAATCGCGCGCCTCCGCTTTCGTGTTCGATGGCTTCCAACCGCGGCGCCGGTCGTGACAGGCGATCGAGAAAATCCCCCGCAGGCGCCGGCCCCAGTGACAACGCCGCGTCGCGAATTGGCCGGTAGCCAGTGCAGCGGCACAAATTGCCGCCGAGTTCATGCGGATCGCAGGGCCCCGCGCGTCCCGGCCGGTACTGCTCGGCGAACATGCTCATCACAAAGCCCGGCGTGCAATAGCCGCATTGCGAACCGCCGGCCGCAGCCATGGCCTGCTGAACGTCAGCCAATTTTCCGCCGGCCGCCAGAGCTTCGACGGTGTATATTTCGTGCCCCGCCGCCATGGACGCCAACATTAAGCAGCTATTCACGGCGCGGT
>Ga0302326_10009290_pt1 | contig 21531 bp, 19 predicted proteins | sample Palsa_T0_3_FD_202264 | JGI IMG/M metagenome (GOLD analysis project Ga0302326, IMG submission 202264) | Peat permafrost microbial communities from Stordalen Mire near Abisko, Sweden - Palsa_T0_3 | ecosystem: Environmental > Terrestrial > Soil > Palsa > Peat permafrost | place: Sweden: Abisko... | reverse complement strand
GTAAAGGGCGGCCGGGGCCGCGACCGCCTCGGCCGGCGCGCCGAGCAGGACCAGCCGGACGGCCAGCACCGCCAGCGCGGCTCCGATCGAGTAGCTGCCCACGTCGCCCAGGAAGACCCGCGCCCGGACCGCGTTCCAGGGCAGGAAGACGGCGGCGCCGACCGCCAGCGCCAGCCCGGCGGCAACGCCGAACCCGTCCTGCAGCCGTCCAGCCAGGCACGCGTACGCCACCCCGCCGATCAGCGCGTGGGCGCCGGAGATGCCGTTCACCCCGTCCATGAAGTTGAACGCGTTGACAAAGCCGACCAGCCACAAGGCGGCCGCGATAGCCGCCGCGACGACCGCCAGCGGCGGCCACGGCAGCCGCAGCACGAGCAGCGTCGCCACCACCGCGGCGCCCGCAGCCTGCACCGCCAGCCGCGCCACCGCCGAAAGCCCGCGCAGGTCGTCAACCAGGCCGAGCAGGCCGAACAGGCCGACCGCGAGGCCGAACGCGAGGCCGGTGACGACGTCACCCGACGCGACCGCGACCGACGCCGCCACCAGCAGGCCCAGCGCGATCGGGGCCCCGCCGCCGCGCGGTGTCGGCACCGAGTGCGATGACCGCTCGCCGGGGACGTCAAGCACCCGGCGCCTGCGCAGCAGCGCGATCGTCGGCGGCTCGGCCGCGAGCACGATCGCACCGCAGGCCAAGACCGCCCACACCACCATGTCCCCGGTCACGTTGTCCCCGGTCACGTTCGGCCTGCCAACAGAGATAGTTAGGTTCAGTTATTTTCAAATGACTTAGAGCCATCCGGCAGGGGCGACGCCTTGGTCGGCAGGACGAACGGCTGATAGCCGCCGCCGTAGTAGCCGTAGTCCCGCTGCGCGCTGGCCTTGTTCAGGACCAGGCCGACCAGCGGCGCGTTCGCCTGCGCGAGCTTCTCGGCCGCGCGCCGCAGCTCGGCCCGCCGGGTCTGGCCGGCCGCCGCCACCAGCAGCACGCCGTCGGCGTAGCCGGACAGGATCAGCGCGTCCGCCACCGGCAGCACCGGCGGGCTGTCGATCAGCACGACGTCGAACCGCTCCGCCAGCTCGGCGATGACGGCCCGCATCCGGTGGCTGCCGAGCAGCTCGGTCGGGTTGGCCACGATCGAGCGCGTGTCCAGCGTCCACAGGCCCTCCGCCCCCGGCACCGGCGTCACCGCCGACTCCAGCGACTTCTCGCCGGTCAGGACCGAGGACAGCTCGGCCCGGGTGCCAAGCGGGAAGAACTGGCCGAACCCCGGACGGCGCAGATCGCACGAGACCAGCACCGCCCGCGCCCCGGCCTGGGCGAACACCGCGCCCAGGTTGACGACGGTGGCGGTCTTCCCGTCGCCGGCGCACGGGCTGGTGACCAGCAGCGTGCGCAGCGGGCGATCCTGCCGAACGAACTGGAGCGAGGTCCGCAGCGACCGGTACGCCTCGGCCGGCTGCGAGGTCGGGTCGCTGACCGAGATCACCGCGTGGCCCGACTTCTTCCGCCACGAGGACACCACCGGCACGGTCGCAAGCACCGGCGCGCCGGTCACCTGCTCGACCGCCTCGCCGCTGGTCAGGGTGTCGTCCAGGCTGTGCCGGAGGAACGCCGCCCCGACCCCGAGGGCGAGCCCCGCCAGCAGCCCGAGCAGCGCGTTCTCGACCGGCTTGGGCGAGCTGGGCGAGGTCGGCGCCGTGGCCGGCGTGACCAGCTCGAGCCCGGAGGACGCGGTCGCCCCGGCCACCTGCAGCTGGGCGAGCTGCCCCTTGAGCACCGCCTGCTGGTTGGAGAGCGCGGCCGCCTGCGACGAGCTGGCGGAGAGCTTGCCGATCTCCTTCCCGAGCGCGCTGATCTGGCTGTTGAGCTGGGTCTCGGCGATGGCCAGGTTGCTGATCGTGGTCGCGGTCGACCAGCGCACGAAGGCCCGCGCGTAGGTGTTGGCGATCGTCGCCGCGCGGGCCGGGTCGGAGCTGACCGCGGTCACCGCGATCACGTTGGTCTCGCCCACCTCGGCCGCCGAGATCCCCGGGGCGCTGCCAAGCTGCGCGCGGACCTGGCGTTGGACCTGGGCGCTGGTGACCAGCTGGAGCTCGGTCTCCACGTCGGCAGCGGTGAGACCGTTCGAGTTCGCGCCGGTGGTGAGGTTGACGCTGCCGACCGACTGCACCAGCAGCTGGGCCGTGGCGGTGTACTGCTTGGCCGCGGTCAGCGATAGGGCCAGGCTGATTCCCAGCCCCAGGAGCGAGACCGCGACCACCCACCAGCGGCCTGCCCGCAGGATATGCAGGTAGCCGCGAAGCGTCGGCTCGGACCCAGGCTCAGCCATCGTCGTTTCCCCCGGATTTACTCTCGGTCTGGCGACATGCGATCTGAACGAGAGCTAACAGTACATGAATAATTACTGTCCGTGATCTAATGTGGGCAGTGTCTGCGGTTCTCCTTCTCTGCACAGCCAACGCCTGCCGTTCGGTCATGGCGCAGGCCATGCTGTCGGCCCGACTGGCCGCGCGCGGCGTCACGGTCACCGTCGCCTCGGCCGCGGTGCTGGCGGGCGACCGGAGACCGCCGCCGGAGGTGATCTCGGTGATGGCCGCCCGGGGCATCGACGTCAGCCGCCACCGAAGCCGGGCGGTCACGGCCGAGGATCTCGCCGCCGCCGACCTGATCCTGGGGCTGGCCAGGGAGCACGTCCGGCACGCGGCGGTGCTGCTGCCCGCCGCCTGGCCGCGCGCGTTCACGCTCCGCGAGCTTGTCCGCCGGGGCCGGCAGGCGGGCCCCCGCGCCCCCGGCGAGCCCATGGGGCACTGGCTGGCGCGGGCCGCGGACGGCCGCGAGCGGGCCGGCTTCCTCGGCCGCAGCCCGGCCGACGACGTGGCCGATCCGGCCGGCCGGCCGCTGCCCGCGTACCAGTCCACCGCGTGCCTGCTCGACCAGCTCACCCGCGACCTGGTCGAGCTGGGGTGGCCGAGCCGCGGGTCGCTGCCCGAGTCGCCCCGGACCGTTCGGGATAAAGATCCCTAAGTCTTTTCCCCCGAACGGTCCCTGGTTCCGCCGTCATCCGTCAGGCGCTTTCGATCACGGTGGCCCGCAGCTGCCGTGGCACCGACGGACCCAGCGCGGGCGACGCCTCGCCGGTGGCGCACTCGGCCAGCCGCCGAATGAGGTCGCCGGCCGGGCCGTCCAGCGTGAGCCGGGCCAGCTCGCCCGGGTCAAGCGGTTTCACCTGGGCATGCCTGACCAGCGGATGACGCGGGCGGTAGTCCACCTCCTCGATCCCGAGCAGGTCCTCGGTCAGCTTCTCGCCCGGGCGGAGCCCGGTGTAGACGATGTCGACCGGATGAGCGGACTGGGCCGACAGCCGCCGGGCGATGTCGGCGATCCGCACCGGCTCGCCCATGTCGAGGACGAGCACCTCGCCGCTCTCGCCGATGACGGTCGCCTGCAGGACGAGCTGGACCGCCTCGTCCACGGTCATGAAGTACCTGGTCACCTCCGGGTGCGTCACCGTCAGCGGACCTCCGGCCTTCACCTGGGCCGAGAACGCGCCGAGGACCGAGCCGCGGCTGCCGAGGACGTTGCCGAACCGGACGCTCAGGTAGGTGCCGTCGGCCTGGCCCGCCATGTGCGCGGTGAGCCGCTCCGCCACCCGCTTGGAGTACCCGAGCACGCTGACCGGGTCGGCCGCCTTGTCGGTGGAGATGTTCACGAACGACTCAACCCCGGATGCCGCGGCGGCCTCGAGCACCGTCTGGGTGCCGAGCACGTTGCTCTGCACCGCCTCGGCCGGGTAGCGCTCGAGCAGCGGCAGGTGCTTGAGCGCGGCCGCGTGAAAGACGATGTGCGGGCGGAACTGCTCAAACACCTCGCGAACCCGGCGCGGGTCGCGAATGTCGGCCAGCAGGCTCTCGTCGGAGTCGAGCAGCGCCCGCCCGTGCAGCGTGAGCTGGACCTCGTGCAGGGCCGACTCGTCGCGGTCGAGCATGATCAGCTCGGCCGGCCCGAACTGGTGGAGCTGGCGGCAGAGCTCCGAGCCGATGGAGCCGCCCGCCCCGGTGACGAGGATGCGCTTGCCCGCGAAGTGCCCGGCGATCGCGGCCAGGTCGGTCCTGATCGGGCGGCGGCCGAGCAGGTCGCTGATCCGCGGGTCGCGGACGCCCTCGATCCGGGCGCCGCCGCTGATCAGCTCGGTCGTCGTCGGCACCACCTTCGGGATGAGCCCGCACTGCTCGGCCCGGGCGGTCAGGTCCCGGATCACGGTCCCGCTCGCCTTCGCGATCGCGATCACCAGCACGGTCGCGCCGGTGGCGGCGGCGACCTCGGCCATCCTGGTCCGGTCGCCCCGGACCGCGATCCCGTGCACCCGCAGCCGGCGCTTGTCGGGGTCGTCGTCGAGCAGCGCGACCGGCTGGTAGGCCGCGCCCGGCTCCGTCAGCAGCCGGGTGATCAGCGCGATGCCCGCGTCGCCGGCCCCGAACACGATGACCTTGACCCCGGTCGTCGTCCGTTTTCCGCGCCGCTGCCGCGCGGCGTACAGCACGTACCGGGCGACGGCGATCGACGGCAGCGCGATCAGCGTGCCGCCCGCGACCGTCTGCACCGCGTCCCGCTGACCGCCGACGAGCAGGCCGCTCAGCAAGACCAGCGGCACCAGCATCAGCCCCCCGGCCGTGGCCACGCCCAACACCTCGTCGAGGCTCCCCCGCTGGTGCCGCCCTCGGTAGAGGCCGGCCAGCAGACCGCAGACGACGGACAGCAGGCCGATGCCGAGCACCGCGCCCGCCAGCTGCAGCCCCCCGATCCTGCTGCCGCGCATGTCGGTGGTGATCCAGGCCGCGTAGCACAGCGCCGACACCCACACGATCGCGTCGTAGCCTGCCTCGACGCCAAGCCGCGCGAGTCGTTTCGCGTAGGCAACGCGCCAGTTAAGGGCTGTCGCGTATCCCAGTGCGAAGACGGCCGGATCGGCCCCCGCCTGCTCCGTGTTCACGCATCCTCCTTCGACGGACGACGACGCCACGCGACCCCCGGTGGTCGCGATTGCGCGCAGTCCGTACGGCGCGTGATATTACACTGAGTAATCAGAAGCAAACACTAAGTTGCTAAAGACATGCCGACGCGAGAGGAAACGAGATGGCCGACACCCGCGCCGCCACCGCCGCACCACCGTCCGTCCGGGGGCGGTCCGGCCTCCGGATCACGCTGCTGTCAGTCGCGGCGGCGATCCTGCTGCTCGGCGCGACGGCGGCGGGCGCCTACGGCTACGTCGCGCTCACTCACCTGAGATAGAAGAATCCCGCCGACGAGCGGAACACCTACCCGGCCCGATAAACCGCGAGGTCTCGGACGCGCAGGGTGCCGCCAGGCGCCGTGGCGCCATCAGGTGTCGAGCAGTGACAGGCAGCGTGCGGATAAGCGCCGCCCATGGCGAGGTCAAGAATAATACGGAACCCATGGTCGATGGCTTCGTTCCATGCAGCGGCGCCCACTTCAGGCTCGGCCACGGCGAAGAACTCTCTGCCATCGAGGTACCAGCGAATCTGTTCAAAATACGGGTCAGAACGATCGATAATAACCGCATAGGTATGAAAGCCGTCTTGGCATAGGTTACACGGACGCAAATGGCTGGAGAATCCCGTGTACTCATGGCACGGCCCCAGTGTGCCATCGGCATTATGCTGATACAGGTTGCCGCAGTGAAACGAACCGGAATAGTCATCCAGTTCGTTGACGTCTTCCAAGATGTCGATCTCGCCATGCGCGGGCCAGGTGCCCTCGCCGAGCAGCCAGAAGGCCGGCCAATAGCCGAGACCGTTAGTTGGATCCGGTTGCCGGATCGACGCCGTGACCTCGATCTCTCCGCCCGCGGGGGGCGAGAAGGCAGCAACGCTCCTGATGCGCCCCGACGTCCACATGCCCCCTTGGAGCAGTGCCGTGATATCTAGCTCATCACTGCCATTGACGTAAACGTTCCGCGTCGAGTTCGTCATCGTCTCTATCTGGCCGTTGCCGAACCCGCCGCCACCCGTCTGATACGTCCATTGCGCTGGGTCTACTGCACTTCCAGCCGGACCGCTGAAGTCGGCGGCCCATACTTTCGTCCAGCTAACCGGCGCAGCCAAAAGCTGGGAGCGCATGACCACGATACCCGCAATGGCAATCAGCAGAGTCAGCCCGCTCACCGAAATAATTCTCGGCCCGGAAGCGCGTGCGCGCACTATTTTTCACTCTCCCGATCAGCTCGCGCGAATTCAATTGTCGCCCTGACGAGGCGCAGGAAATGATTTCCAATCGGCGCCACCGCAAATGCCGACATCGCGCCCGCGGTCACGCAGCCCCAAGCCAAGAATACGACGTCTGCGTGCCGCGCTGTGATCCCCACGTCGAGCCCAGTCACAATGATGACAAGTAGGACGATATGCGGCATGAAGACGCGGAATCCGTCCGCGTCCTGGCTTGCCGCAGCTCCCTTGGGGGTGGTCTTCCAGGTGACCCGCTTACCAGATAGGACTCCGACTAGGGCGAGGAAGTAAATGGGTATCGTCGCGATGGTGAGCATCCGGCCGACGAGCATCATTCCACGCTCCTGGCGGGGACGCACGTTAAACCGTTGCAGCCACCGCAGCATTACCTGCCGCCAGGCGAACAGCGGGAGATACCACAGCACTAGCTGATGTACTTCAAAATTCGCAGGAACCCAGCCGAATAGATAATAGCAAAGCAGTTCAGCGACGGCGATCGCCATCGCGAACCCACTGAAATAAAATTGCTCGAGGAGAAAATAATAGAACGCGTGATTCGGCCGCATGCGGAAATTATGCCGAAACGACTGGGTGAAGAATATGTTCATGCAGCCGGAAGCCCACCGGTACTGCTGGCTGAAGTACGATGACCAACTCGTCGGCCCCTCCCCGACCGCGAGTACTTCTGGCACGTAAACGCTCTGCCAGCGGCCGGCGTGGAGCCGGATTCCGGTGGCGAGGTCTTCCGTCAGATGCCCCTGGTAGAGCCCCACGTCGCGCAGCGCGGCGACCCGTATCACATGGTTCGCTCCGATGAGAAGCGCCATCCGACGATAGCTGAGCGCCCGCATGATCGGGCCGTAGAACAGATAAGTCTGCTGGGCCGCTCCACGGGCGATGAAGTTATCCATGTTGCCGTACACCTGCGGCGTGCCGACAAAGGCTATTTTCGGGTCGCGGAAGTATCCGAGTGTTCTGGTCAGGAAATTAGGCTCGACCTGGAAGTCCGTGTCGATCTGGGCTACAATGTCATATTTATTTGAGTGCTCGGTGTACCACGAATTATGGTTTCCGGCCTTCGTTCTAACGAGGAAGCTGCCTCGATCTTGGTTATAGTGATCGAGCCCCTTCCGACTGAAATAACGCACGCCCAGCTCATCGCACGCCGCCTGCACCTCGGCGCTGTTGCCCTCGTCGAGCAGCCACGTGTCGTGCGGGTACTCCGCTCGCAGCATGTTCTCCAGCGTCCGCAGTAGCAGGTCAAGCGGTTCGCTGCCGGGGACGAAGGTCGTGATGAACGCCACCCGCAGGTCACGTTCCGGTGACGGCGGTTCCTCGTGCCTGGGTACCTTGCGGCAGATGATCCACGCCGCGATCTCCATCACCTGGCGGTGCCAGATGACCACGGTCAGGCCGGCGAACAGAATGAAGTCTCCCGGCTCAAGCGCCCGGCCGAACGACCGCGGCAGTCGGGCCGGATTGAACCAGAAGACGGCGAACCGGCCCACCAGCAGCAGGCCAATCGTCATCAGAAACCAGTAGACAACGCGTTCCCATGACGGAATCCAGGTCGGCGGAAGTCCCGCGTGCCTGAGCGGCGCCCGGGTGGGGGCAGCTTCCGTCTGAGCAGGCTCGGCTATTCCGATGGGGGAGGGCCCGGCATCGTTAGTCATATCTCCGATATTCCAGAAATGAGGTGCCTAAAGGCGCGCATGGCAGCGACCGGATTGAGGGTGGCCTGGTACGACAGGGGAAGGGCGCACAGCGTAAGCGAAGCTTGCCCCGGAGCCAGAGTTTACCTGCTCTCACAATTGGGATGTGCAATCGCGGTGCTTATTGTCGCCCGGTCGTACATGACACTCTGATCAGCAGGGCATTCAAAATTTAAATGACAAATGCGCCGCTTGACCCAGATGATGGCCAGTTGTCGGGCGTCATTTCCGTGACAAGCAGGCAAGGCGGTCAGCCAGCACCTCATCGAGCGCCAACCGGCGGCTTCACCGCCATCCTCCCCAATGGGAGCGAAAGCAGCGGTATCCACTGTTCCACCGACACGTACTCGACGTCCATCGTCCCGCCGGATAGCGTACTTGCGTTCGGCGTGAAACATTTACAGGTCGCGTCCGGATAAGAGCCGCCCATGGCCAGGTCGAAGATGATCGAGAATCCGTGGTCTACTGCCTCGGACCAGGCAGCCGCGCCAACCTGCGACTCATTCAACGTGAAGTACCGCTCGCCGTCGACTTCCCAGACGATCTGCTCGTCAGCGGCGTCCTGACGGTTCATAATCACCGTGTAGACGTGATACCCAGTCTGGCATCCAGAGCATGGCCGCAGCTCACTCGTAAGTCCGGTGTACTCATGACACGGCCCCGTCGTCCCGTCCGGGTTCCGCGATGTCAGGTTCCCGCAGTGCAGGGTGCCGGAATGCTTGCTCAGCGAGTTCACGTCTTCCATGATGTCGATCTCGCCGTGTTCCGGCCACTGGCCTTGTCCGAGCATCCAGAACGCAGGCCAGTAGCCGTATCCAGCGTCAGGCTGCTCGATGGCCGCTGAAACGGCGAGCTCGCCGCCTGCGGGAGCCGTGAAGATCCGCTTGGTGTGGATCCGCCCCGAGGTCCAACTGACGCCTTGATGCAGGGCTGTGATCGCCAGGTCCCCGGTGCCGGTCAGGTGGACGTTGCGCGGCGAATCGGTCATGGTTTCTATCTCGCCGTTGCCGAAGATCCCGTGCCCAACGTCATACGTCCACTCCGCGGTGTCGACGCCGGAACCGGATTGACCCCGGAAGGTATATGAGGCCACGTTCGTCCACAGGCCAATCGCGATCCCGGCCTGGGCCTGCGGGCCCACGGCGCACAGTAGTCCGGCAGCCGAGACGGCCGTGCCTATCGTCAGAACGAGCCTCGTGCGGGAACGATTGCCGCGCATGTTGCCCCCTGTACCCGCGGCCACAATCAGACCGATTAGGACAAGGATCCCCATCATTACTCAACATCAATCATCCTCGGCCGAATTATGACCGACAATTCGTTTCAAAACGGGAGAAAAACTCCGCAGGAACCGTGCCGAAGGGCCGTTTTTGACGGCTGCCCGCTCCCGCGTTTGCCACGGGCCTACCTTCCCTGCCGGTGCCTTCCCCTCATCCGCAGCCGCGAGGCCGGACGACACGCTGAGGCGACAGCTCGGCGGACCGGGTTTTCATCAGAGGCGATGATGAACACGATCAGAGTCCCGTAGAACACACCGAGGATGCCGATGAGCGCGAACCGGGCGCTGTCCTCCTGGACGGCGCGATAAGCGGCGAGGCTGGTCCAGGCCACTGCGGTTCCGCCGTTCCAGACGGCGATGCCGAGCCACAACCGCCCGACCGGGCTGACCCCGACCCCTGTCGCCTGCCATTGCATGGTGCGGCGGGTCGCCCAGTCCCACACGGCGAACAGGTGCGCCCAGCTCCGCACGATCGCCAGCGGCCACACTGCGGGCCCGAACTCTTCCTTGTGCCACAGCGGATACAGGATGAACCCGGCGATCAGCGCCGGCGCCAGCGCGAAGTAGTTGTAGAGGTGGACGTGCTGCGGCCAGAAGATGAGCATCGCCAGCGGCACGATCGGGCCGGTGAACACCATGGCGGCCGAGTACAGGTAGTAGAACAGGCCCGACGCGTAGGCGGTGAACACCCGCAGTCCCTTGTCCCTGGGCCAGCGCAGGATTGAGGAGAGCGTTCCTGACGTCCACCGGTACTGCTGCCGGACGAACGCGTCCACGGTCCCCGGCGACATGCCGGTGGCGAGGATGATCGGGATGTATTTCACCGTGAAGCCGTGCTCTCGGACGCTGAGCCCGGTGTGCTCGTCTTCCGCGTACGCGAACTCGGTGAACCCGCCGTTCCTGGCCAGCGCCCTGCGGCGGTACACCGCGCAGGTGCCGCAGCAGACGGCCGAGCCTTTCAGCGCGTCCCGGGCGGGCTGGACGTTACGGTAAAAGATCTCCTGCACGGCGTTCCCGGCGCGCTCCACCCACGTCTGCCGGTCACGATGGTTGCGGAAGAACTGGGGGGTCTGTAGCAGCCCCAGGCCCGGGTCTTGGAAGTAGGGAACGGTCTCCAGCAGGAAATCGGGCCGCGGCCGGAAGTCCGCGTCGAAGACGAGGATCAGCTCGCCCTGCGTCCGGGCGAACGTCCAGTTCAGGTTCCCGGACTTCCGCATCCTGGGCCGGTCGTCCCGGACCATGTAGCCGAACCCGAACTCCCGCGCCATCTCCTGCGCTAGCGGGTTCGCCGCGTCGTCGAGCACATGGACGGCGGCGACACCGGGATACGCCCAGACGACCCCGGCGACCCCCTCCCAGGTATTCCGCAGCACCTCGAGCGCCTCACCCGAGACCGGCAGGAAAATGTCAACCGTCGGCCATACGTAGGCCCCGTCGACCGAGATGACGCGCTGATGCTGGCGGACGTCGAAGTCGCTCCCCGCGAACATGAGCACGCTCGCGCTGACGACCTGGAGGGCAAGCAGGATCGTGACCGGAAAAAGCCACGGGCTCGCGAACACCTCGAACCCAAGCTGGCAGAAGATCATCGACAGAGCCGCGGTGTAGATCGCCCCGGCCAGGTAGGGGCGATTGCGGTCCAGGTAGCTGAGTCGTTCCGAGTCGTTGGGGGCGCTCGGCAGAAGTGCGCCGGGCGAATCCGCCCGGAGCTGGTCGGTCGTCTGGATAAGGCTCATCGGGCACCTCCCTCGTACTTCCAGATGTGGAAGTCGCCGTCGTACCAGGCATCGCGCCAGGGAATGGTGGCGACCTGCCGGTACCCGGCTGTGTGATCGACCAGGGAGACGAGGGCCACCCGCGCTATCTCGGCGCCCTCGTTATCTGCATTCGTCCAGATCGCGCCCGGAGGCGGCTGCTGGGTATTGATCTCAATGACTGCGTAATAGTGCCGCCGAATGCTCGTGACGACCTGTTTGTACAGCGGGGAGTCTTCCGGTGAAGCCTCGATGGGAAGGGTCAGGCCGGTGAACCGCTCCGTGTCGACATCCGGCCCGAGATAGTAGTTCACGGGACGTAGCTCCTGGCAGAGGACCGGCCCCGAGGTCGTGCTGAGGACGCTGCGCAGCTCTGGCACGAGGGCGGCCGTGCCCGGCCAGTACTCGTACTGGGTTGTCCCCTGCCCGTACCCGGCCAGCGCGGCCAGCGAAAGCACGGCCGCCCCGATTCGCCAGCCTTTACGGGGATGCACCGAGGTCGCGGCGGCGAGCAGGCGACCGCTGGTGACGGCGGCGAACCACGCCCCGAACACGACGTGCTTGTAGACCGACGCCGCGCTGTGGGAATGGGCCGCCTCGATAATCGGCAGCAGCGGCGCGACGGCCATGGCAACGCTGAACATCAACTCGGGGCCATGCCCGCCGCGCCGCGTCGCGAGGTTGCCGATAAGGGCGGTCACGCTCAGGAAGACGATGACCCAGACGTAAGAGAACCCGACCCAGAGCACGATCGCGGGCGCCAGGTAGATGTCCTCGACCTTCCTGTCCAGCGTCGTGAACATGATGCCGTAGACGTAGGAGCGGCCGGCCTCCCGCAGCGCGAAGCCGATGCATGCGCCGAGGACCGCCGTGACGAACAGGGCCGACCCGACGCCGCGCCGCCAGTCCCCCCGCACCCGCCAGGCGGTGGCCAGGACCGCAAGGATCACCACCGGATTCCACAGCGCGGTGGCGTACTTGACAGCGTCGCCCAGCCCCATCACCAATGCACAGCAGGTGTACAGCGCGAACGATGACGCCGCACTCCGGGCGTAAACCCCTCGAATACCGAGCCAGAACGCCAAGGCCAGGCAGAGAATCGCCATCGCGTCATAGGTCGCGAAAGCGCCCAGATCCTGGGCACACCCGATCAGTGCGAACAGGGCTGCGGCGTAGAACGCGGCCCGGGCGTCGTAAAGCCGCCGCGTCGTGCTCCACAGCAACGCCGTCGCTATCGCGATGAATACCAGGGACAGCAGTCGCGCGGCCGTGAGGCCGCCGAGCGAGTCGAAAACCGCCGCCAGCGGCGGATAGACGACTGGCGCGCCGCTGAAGTAGTACTGGAAGCCGTAATGCGCGATGTTCAGCCCGTGCAGCCAGTGCTGCCATTCGAGGTGGCCGGCCCAGATATACAGCGCCTCATCGCTGAACGCCGTATTCGACCACACCAGCCTCAGCGACAACCCCGCCTGAACCGCCAGGATGCCAAGCAGCGGCCACGGCAGGCGGGACAGAGGCGCGGGGACGGACCATCTCGACGGACGTATCGGGGCGTCCGTCACCGTTGGCGATGACGCGCCGCCGTATAGATCGGGAGAGGTTGTGGGCGTGGTCATGTAGTTGTACACGTCCTTGTCCGAGAGGGTTCGGGCACCACACGAAGGCAGGGCGGTAAGGGCGCCCTGTCCGCGAATTGATCCACACGCGACCAGTCGGACACTCTGCGTATACGGATGAAGACAGCCGCCATCCATCCCCGCAGGAACATACCCAGGTTCCGCGTGGAACACGAAGAAGGTTATCGGGAATGCGCAGTCGCCCGCTGGAAGACGCGCTTGATAATTCAATATGAATTAATTCTGCGACGTTCCACGGGATCATATAAGCGGACATAATAAGTCAGATCGAGCGATTTTAAGGAGGCGCTCTACACTGGACGGACCGGTCGCCGACCAGCAATAATCGTCGCAATTAGCCTTTTATTCCGGATCTATAAATTTTCTCATCCCGTATTTCCTAGCGGAAATAAAGGGAATATCAAAACGTCGACGCCGACCGCCATCGGCCAAAAGAACGTTGCGACTAAAGGCGCAGAGCCGGACCGTTCGAAATGATGGATTTGATCTTAATTTCCGCTTTTAAGCCGGCTAGCTAGACCCGCGCCCGGCCGCGGGTCGCGATCTCGGTCAGCTGGTCGGCCACCCAGCGATGGACGTCGTGGGTGGCAACGTGCTCGGCCATCGCGGCCAGGGCCGAGCGGCGCTCCGGCTCGGGCATCCGGAGCGCCTGCTCGATCCGGAACGACAGCCCCTCGACGTCAAACGGATTGCACAAGATCGCCTGGGACAGCTCGACCGCGGCGCCGGTGAACTCGCTCAGCACCAGCGCGCCGCTGCCCTGGCGGGCCTGCTGCACGGTGACGTACTCCTTGCAGACCAGGTTCATGCCGTCGATCAGCGGGGTGACCAGCAGCGCGTCCGCCAGCGCGTAGTAGGCGGTGAGCTGCTCGGGCGAGAGGCTGCGGTAGAGGTAGTGCACCGGCACGTCGCCGCCCGGCTCGGTGAACACGCCGTTGATCCGGCCGGTGAGCTGCTCCACGCTGGTGCGCAGCTGGCGGTACTCGCGCACGTTGTCCCGGCTGGGCACGGCGATCTGCAGGAACACCAGGCGGGAGCGAAGGTCGGGGTTGCGCTCGAGCAGCATCTCCACCGCCAGCAGGCGCTCGACGATGCCCTTGGTGTAGTCGAGCCGGTCGACCCCGAGCAGCACCGTGCGGCCGCTGAACTGCTCGACCAGGGCGCCGATCTCCTCGTCGGTGCCCAGCTCGGAGGCGAGCCGGGAGTACTCGGCGGCGTCGATCGAGATCGGCGCGGTGGAGGTGGTGACGACGCGGCCGTCGGGCAGGATCACCGACGAGCCGCGGACCTCGATGCCCGCGCCGCCGAGCAGCCGGGAGCAGGAGCGCAGGAAGTTGCCGCGGTACTCATCGGTGTGGAAGGAGACCACGTCCGCGCCGAGCAGGCCGGTCAGGATCTGCTCGCGCCATGGCAGCCGGGCGAAGATGTCGGGCGACGGCCACGGCACGTGCAAGAAGAACCCGACCGCCTGATCGGGCCGGCGGCTGCGGATCAGCTGCGGCACCAGCATCAGCTGGTAGTCGTGCACCCACGCGATCGCGTCCGGGTAGTCCTCGAGGGCCGCCAGCGCCCGGTCGGCGAAGATCGCGTTGACGTCCCGGTAGGCGAACCACCAGGCGCGCTCGAGCCGGGGCTTCTCGATCGCGTTGTGCAGCAGCGGCCACAGGGTCGCGTTGGCGAAGCCGTGGTAGTAGCCGCGGACCTGCGCGGCCGACAGGCCGATGGGCACCAGCTGGATGCTGGAGTCCGGCAGCGCCTGCGGCATGTCCCGGGTCCCGCCGTCCCAGCCGACCCACGCGCCGCGGTGGGTGGACATCACCGGCCGCAGCGCCGTGACCAGGCCGCCTGGCGACAGCTCCCAGCCGTTGTCGCCCTGCTGGACCGGCAGCCTGTTCGCCACCGCCACCACGGGCATGTCGAGGCTGTCCGGCCGGGTTCCACTCCGCGTTTTAGTCATCGCGGTAACCGTATCGTGACCGGCTTTCCCGCGACCGCCCGGGATGGAAGCGCCGCGAGTTACTCAAGCGGCTACGGCCGGCCCGCTCGCCGCTTGGCCGACGATCGGCGCCCGGTCTTACGCGACGTATGGTGCGACAGCCGCGGTCCTGACCGCTTGCGCGGGCCGTACACGCGGTAGAAGATGAACAGGATTATCAGCAGCACGGCGACCACGAACTCCCAGGCGCCGCCGAAGTCGTGACTCGGCCCTCGGACCATCAGCGCGATACCGGTCATCATTGACCTGCTCCGATCGTTGCGATGCCGGCCAAGATGAGGTTGACGCCGGCCAGGAACTGCTCGCGGTCGTCATGTCCGGGCAGTTGCGACGCCACCTGGCGGACGAACGGGTACTCGGCCGGGTCGAGTTGCGCCCACCGTTCGGCGAAGGCCCCCAGGAACGCCGCCCGATCCGTATCGCGCGGCAGCAGGCGGGCGCCCGCGGCGAACTGCCCGGCGAGGCCGAGGATGTAATTCAAGAGCGCGGACGCGCAGTCGAAAAGCGCCCGCGAGGGAACTCCGAGCGCCGTCAGCTGCTCGCCGATGCCCTCGAAGATCTGCACCATCGCGGAGTGCCAGGGCGTACGGGAGAGCTGAGCCCCCACCCACGGGTGCGCGTCGATCGCGTCGAAGACCCCGAGGGCGATCGCGCGGATCGCCTCCGGCGGCCCGGCCTCGCCGGTGACCTCGGTCATCACCCGGCCGATGACGTCGCTGGTGGTCGCCGCGAGCAGGTCGTCCTTGCTGGCGACGTGCCAGTAGATGGCCCCGGCCCCGGTGGCGAGGCGGGCCGCGAGGGCGCGGAAGGTCAGCCCGCTCTCGCCGTCGGCGTCGAGGATGTCGATCGCCGCCTCGACGATCCGCTCCTTGGAGAGCGCATCCGTGCGCCGTTCGGCCCGCTGCGTCTTGGTCGCCATGGGCACCATCTTGACACGGATGGAACGATGTTCCAAGATAGATTCATGGAACGGCGTTCCAATCGTCCTATGACGGCATGAAAGGAGCATGACGATGACAACGGTCACGATCATCGGCGCGGGCCTCGGCGGCCTCACCCTCGCCCGCGTCCTGCACGTGCACGGCATCCCGGCCACGATCTACGAGGCCGACCCCTCGGAAGACGCCCGCACCCAGGGCGGCCAGCTCGACATCCACCCCGACGACGGGCAGCGCGCGCTCGCCGCGGCCGGCCTGACCGACCAGTTCCGCGCGATCATCCACGAGGGCGGCGAGGCGCTGCGCGCGCTCGACCGGCACGGCGCGGTGCTGCTCGACCAGCCCGACGAGGGCACCGCCGGGCGTCCCGAGGTGCTCCGCGGCGACCTGCGTCGCATCCTGCTCGACGCGCTGCCGGACGGGGCGGTCCAGTGGGGACGCAAGGTGGCCGGCGTCCGGCCCCTCGGCGACGGCCGGCCCGAGCTGACCTTCGCCGACGGGTCGACCGTGACGGCCGGCCTCCTCGTCGGCGCCGACGGCGCCTGGTCGAAGGTCCGCCCGCTGCTGTCCGACGCCACCCCCGAGTACGTCGGCACCACGTTCATCGAGACCTACCTGTACGACGCGGACGAGAGGCACGCCGCGACCGCCGCCGCGGTCGGCGCCGGCGCGATGTACGCGCTCACCCCGGGGAAGGGCATTGTCGCGCACCGCGAGGCGGGCGACATCCTGCACACCTACGTCGAGCTGACCCGCCCGGCCGAGTGGGTGGCCGGCATCGACTTCACCGACCCCGCCACCGCCACCGCCCGGGTCGCGGCCGAGTTCGACGGCTGGGCGCCCGCCCTCACCGCGCTGATCACCGACGGCGAGACCGCGCCGGTCGCGCGCATGATCTTCACGCTCCCGGACGGGCACCGCTGGGATCGCGTGCCCGGGGTGACGCTGTTGGGGGACGCGGCGCACCTGATGCCGCCGTCCGGCGACGGCGCCAACCTGGCGATGTTCGACGGCGCCGAGCTCGGCCGGGCGATCGCCGCCCAGCCCGACGACATCGAGGCGGCCCTGGCCGCCTACGAGGGGGCGATGTTCGAGCGCAGCGAGGCGTTCGCGGCCGACGCGCGGGAGATCCTCGACCTCTGCCTCGGCGACCGGGCGCCGTTCGGGCTCATCGACTTCCTCACCGGCGCCCCCGAGGCCGCGCGCGAGGGGGCCGGCCAGTCCTGATCCGCCGTCACGAATCGGCGATGGCGCTGAGCAGCTCCGTCGCCCGGGCGATGACAGCGCGGTCTTCGGCGCTGAGCGCCCGCAGCCGCTGGTCGAGCCAGGCGTTGCGCTGCGCCCGGGTGGCGCTCGCGAGTTCGTCGCCCTCGGCGGTGGCGCTGAAGAGCACCTTGCGGCGGTCGTCCGGGTCGCCGGCCCGCACCGCGTAGCCGGCCGAGGTGAGGCGGTTCACGGTCTGGCTCATGGAGGCGGGTGAGACCCGGTCGTGCTCGCTGAGCTCGGTCAGCGTCTGCGGTCCGCGCTTGTGCAGCCCGGTCAGCACCTCGAGGGCCGCGTCGCCGAGGCCGCCCTCTGGGCGCTCGCTGCGGAAGCGGCGGTAGAGGCGCCCGACCGCAGAGCGCAGCTGGCCGCCGAGGTCGGCCCCCGCTGCCTCAGCCGGCTGCTCCTGGCTTGCCATCTTCTCCATAGCTCATTAGTATACCTAACTAAGTCTTTCGTATACCTAAAGAGTTAATGCGGGTCGGAGCAGTGATGAGCAGTCAGCCAGGCGGGCCGCCGACGGCGGCGAGGCCGCGCGCCTCGGAGGCCGAGCGGTACCAGTGGGTGGCCCTGACCAACACGACGATGGCCGTGTTCATGTCGAGCCTGGACGGGATGATCATCTTGATCGCCCTGCCGGGTCAGGATCTACAACCTGGGTTTCGTGGTGTTCACGGTCGCCTCGGTCCTGCTGTCGCTTGATCCCTTCACCGGGACCCACGCGGCGCTGTGGCTGATCGGCTGGCGCTTCCTGCAGGCGTTCGGCGGCTCGATGCTGGCGGCGAACTCGGCCGCGATCTTGACTGACGCCTTCCCGCCCGAGCGGCGCGGGTTCGCCCTCGGCGTCAACCAGACCGCGATCCTGGCCGGGCAGTTCATCGGGCTGACGGCCGGGGGGCTGCTCGCGGCGTGGGACTGGCGGGCGGTGTTCTGGGTAAACGTGCCGGTCGGGATCGCCGGGACCCTGTGGGCGTACTTCCGGCTGCGGGACAACGGGGAGCGGCATCCGGCCCGGATCGACTGGTGGGGCAACGCCACCTTCGCGGTCGGCCTGAGCGCGATCCTGGTCGCGGTCACCTACGGGATCCAGTCGTACCACGGCCGCACGATGGGCTGGTCGAACCCGGCCGTGATCGCGGGCCTGGCCGGCGGCGCGGCGCTGCTGGCCGTGTTCGCGGCGATCGAGCGGAGGGTCGAGGAGCCGCTGTTCCAGCTCAGGCTGTTCAAGATCAGGGCGTTCACGGCCGGCAACCTCACCGGGTTCACCGCCCGGCTCGCGTACGGCGGCCTGCAGTTCGTGCTGATCATCTGGCTGCAGGGCATCTGGCTGCCGCCGCACGGCTACGACTACCGCCAGACGCCGCTCTGGGCGGGCATCTTCGTGCTGCCGCTGACGGTCGGATTCTTCATCGCGGGCCCGCTGTCGGGCGCGGCCAGCGACCGGTTCGGGGCGCGCTGGTTCGCCTCCGGCGGCATGTTCCTGTTCGCCCTCAGCTTCGTCGGCCTGCTGCTACTGCCGGTGAACTTCCCCTACCCGGCGTTCGCCCTGCTGATCGCCCTGAACGGGGTGGGCATCGGGATGTACAGCTCGCCGAACTCCTCCTCGATCATGTCGAGCGTGCCCGCCAAGTACCGCGGCGTCGCCTCCGGGATGCGGTCCACCTTCCAGAACTCCGGCACCTCGCTGTCGATCGGGGTGTTCTTCTCGCTGATGATCGCGGGCCTGGCCGGCGCCCTGCCGCGCACCCTCACCAGCGGTCTCGCCCAGCACGGGGTCAGCCACCAGGTCGCCGGGCAGATCGGCGGCCTTCCGCCGGTCTCGTCCCTGTTCGCGGCCATGCTCGGCGTGAACCCGGTGCACTACCTGCTGTCCCGGTCCGGGGCCCTGTCGTCGCTGACGCCGGCCAACCGGGATCTGCTGACCGGGCGGGAGTTCTTCCCGAGCCTCATCGCCGGGCCGTTCCACGACGGCCTGGTCCTGGCGTTCGCGGTCGCCGCCGCCCTCGGCCTGATCGCCGCGATCGTCTCCCTCCTGCGCGGCACCGCCAAGCCCGCCGCCGAGACGGCGGCCGCCCCCAGCCCAGCTGCCACACTCTCAGGTAGCGACACCCGCCCGTAGCCCGCAGCCCGCAGCCCGTCCACAGCTAGAAGGAGCCCGCACCATGCCCGCAAACCCCCTTGGCGTCGCGCTGCGCAACCGGCGCGCCGGCCACCACACCCTCGTCTGGGCCCGCCCCGACCTGCAGGCCCCGGAGAACTTCACCCTGACCAGCCCCGCCTTCGAGCACGGGACTCCGATCCCGGACAAGCACCGCGGCAGGCTGCGCGGCCCGAACATCTCGCCCGCCCTCACCTGGACGCCGCCGCCGGCCGGCACCGCCGAGCTCGTCCTCATCGTGCAAGACCCGGACGTCCCGATCGGGAAGCCGGCCACCCACGCGCTCACGCTCGGCATCGACCCCGCCCGGGACGGCCTCCCCGAGAACGCCCTCACCAACCCCAGCCCCGTCCCCGGGATCCGGCACGGCAAGGGCGCCCTCGGGCGGCGCGGCTGGGCCGGCCCGATGCCGGTCCGGTCACACGGGCCGCACGCCTACGTCTTCCAGCTCTTCGCTCTCGACCAGGCCGTCGCCCTGCCGGACGGCTGCACCCTCGACAGCGTCATCGCCGCGATCGAGGGCCACGTCATCGGCCGCGCCCGGCTGGACGGAACCTACGAGATCCGCTAGCGCCGGGCCGGGTCAGAGCGGGACCGGGCGCACGGCCGATTCGGGAGTGGGGCCCTCCCAGTAGAAGCCGGCGACCGTCTTCTCCACCAGGCGAAGGTACCGGTGGACCGAGTTCTGGCTATCCGGCTGCACCCGGTGCTGCTCGACGACGCCACCGTCCACGCCGTCCCATACCGCCCACCAGATGGCGGGCGGGACGTACTCGGGGTCGAACTCGACCCGCAGGTCGATGTTGTCGACCCGGCGCATAACCGCCCGGCGGTACTGACGCTCCTCCCCGGTCATCTCGCCCCGGTAGTGGAATGTGGTGGCGTACTCCAGGGACAGCGTCTCCCCTTCGGCCAGCGTCCGCGCGAGCGGAATGCGGAGCACGTACGGACCGTTCGCGACCTGGCTGCCGGGTGCCACGGGCGGCTCGCAGCCGTGGCCGACCCGCAGCGTGAGCGCCGACGTGTCGTAGATATACGGGATGCTGTCCACCCCGTCGCGGATCGCCTCGATCACCTGTATGGTCCGGACCCCGCCGATCCGCCCGTCCGCTCCGACGAAGGCGTGGTCATGCAGCGAGACCGTCTGATGGCCGGGCGGGCCGAGCAGTGCGCTTACCCTTTCCGCCGTGTCCGAGCGGACCGCTCGGTTGCCGGTGAGCATGCGCACCCGGGGGGACCCCTCCCACAGCCGCCACAGCTGATCCTGCTCGGCGTCGGGTAGCGCGAAGGCGTCAATGAACAGCTCGAGGGTCACCCGGCTGAGCAGCCTGCCGGACAGCGCGCGCCCGGCCGTGTCCTTCAACTGGCGGGGCAGCAGGTCCGTGTCCCCGCGTCGCCGCGGATGCTGCCACAGATGCCGGGCGAGCACCTCCGCCACGGCAAGCTGGTTGACCTGGCCTGACCGAGTGCGCTCGGCGTACTGCTCCCAGGTGCGCCGCGGTCGACCTGGCCGCAGCAGGAGTTCATGCAGGTACTCTGCGGCGGCCTGCCGGGCAAGGTCATCGGGGGCAGGGCCCCAGGGATCGAGGCCGTTGTCAGCCATAGGCGCCTCTCGGCGGTTCGAGGCGGGCAGTGCGAAATAAGTGCGACATTTAGTCGCTATCGTATGGGCCGCTGGTCCCGTCGAGGGGGTGGGATCACCAGATGAATATTGGCTTGATCATCACGGGCGCTGCGCTGCCCACTGCCGAGGCCGCCGGTGCCCGGGCAGCGCCTGCTCGGTCGACCCCTTGTGGGCGTCTTTCTTGCCCGATATGGTGGGGCGCAACGCGACGGTACCGCCACGCGGTGCCCCCGGTCCGCGGCTGACTGCTTGTCGCTCGGCCTCCCCCCCGGCTGAGCGGCGGTGACCTGCGGTACCGTCGCGTTCATGGCTGTCGACTGGGCCGTGATCCCGGGCCCGAGGTGGTACCAAGGTGAGCTAGCCGCTGCTGCGGCGGGCACTGTGGCAAGAGCCGACACCCCCAGCCGGGTGGTTCAGGCGGTGGCGGAGCTGCGGTTCGCGGTGGGCAACGATCACCGGGGCACCCTTTACCCGGCGGCGGTCCCAGCGACCGGAGTGTTCGTGGGGATGATCGTGGAGCAGCCCGGCGGGCCGCGGGGGTACGCCCTGAACACCTTGCTGGACTGGTGGGGCTGTTTCCGGCCCGAACCCGGCTATGACACCTACGACGACGCGGCCGCCGGGCCAGTAGAGATCACCGAAGGAATCATGCAGCGGGTCCGCCAGGCGGCGCCGGCGCTGACGCGGCTTACGGCCGACTTCCGCGCCGTCGAGCACCGCCGGGCTATCACCGAAGTACTGCGGCTCCTCGCCCTCGGCTGGGTCGTCAGTGACGGCTGACCTGGGTTGCGGGTGGTGGCCCGTGGCTGCGGAGTATCGTCTTGCGGTCGGGGCTGGTGGCGCGGGTGGATCCGTCGGGCAGGAGTTCGATTTCCCAGCCCAACCGGTGGATGCAGATGTCATGGTGATACTGGCATAGCAAGACGC
>Ga0302326_10009289_pt1 | contig 21532 bp, 14 predicted proteins | sample Palsa_T0_3_FD_202264 | JGI IMG/M metagenome (GOLD analysis project Ga0302326, IMG submission 202264) | Peat permafrost microbial communities from Stordalen Mire near Abisko, Sweden - Palsa_T0_3 | ecosystem: Environmental > Terrestrial > Soil > Palsa > Peat permafrost | place: Sweden: Abisko... | reverse complement strand
GCAAGCTCGGGGCGGGTGATCTCGGGAGGATGCTCGGTCATTTGTCGCGGAGTCCGCCCATCGACATATGGAGTCAAAGGATTGGCGCCATGGGCGAGCAATGTTTTCGCGGCCGCGACATTATTGAACTGTATCGCCTGATGCAGCGCCGTGCCTTCTTCGGGGTCAAAATAATTGGGATTCGCTCCCCAGCCGAGGAGCGTCTTGATCTCGTCGGCCGTTGCATAGCGACTTGCGCTGACCAATGTTTGGGCGCCTGTAGAACCTGAAAAGTCTTTCAACAGCCCTGCAGCTCGAATGGCAAATACCACGGGCAGCGAGCTCTCGTTTCCGGCCAAAGCTGGACAGGAGGCTGCGAGATCAGGATCGATCTGCTGCGCCTGCGCGACGTATGAGGCGGAATCGGCTAGCTCGCCCGCGGTGTACAGCTTCGCCGCTTTTGCCAACAGTACACCAACAAGAAATTTTCGCCCGGCGCCATAATCAAAGAGCTCAAGCGCTTGCCGTCCCATGACTATAGCAGCGTCGATGTCATGCATATAATAAAAGAGGAAACCGCCATAGCGCTGTAACGCATATGCGTGGCATTGCCGGTCTGGAACGCAGTAAGACACGAATCGGCGCTGGAACGAGTCGGCCTTTTGCAACTGGCCGAGCGCGGCGTAAATATCACCCAGCTGCTGAACGACGCGATATTCAATGATGCCTGTTGGACGCGTGTTCAGGATGACCTCGAACTCGTCCGCCGCTTGCTGCGTCAAGTCGTGGTCAGGCGGTTGCCCCGGTCTTCGCTGCGCGAGTGCGCAGAGCGTGTCCCCCATATCGATCCCCAGCCATGGATCAGTCGTGCCAATTGTCTTGGCCTGCTTTAGTAGTTCCAGGCTATGCTTGAAGTCCTTTTTGAGGTATGCGACGTGCGCGTCGATCAATAATGTCTCGGCACGATGAGGGTCGAACGCGAGTGCTTGATCAAGCCAATATTGCGCAACATCGAGGCTCATTGCATCTACCCGCGGTACACGTGCTATCTGTGACACCTCTCCAAGCACCGCCCCTTGCATGAGCGTTACCCGCGCCAACTGAACGAGAACGGCGGGATCAGAAGGCATTGCGTGCCTTAAAAGTCCCAATGTCATGTGCGCGCGAACTAGATCCCCGCCAGCGTCCATGTCTGCGATTACCAGTTTCAGGGTGGCCGCGCCGCGTGACCCGAACGTCGCCCGAGAGTACGTGTCGATTGCCCGAGATGCCTGCGTCAGCGCATTGTCCCAGCTGTCCTGTTCGACCGCCGACAGTGAAGCGTGTAGAGCCTGAATTGTCGATCGTGTGGAATCCAAGCGAAGATAGACCAAATAGGCGCTTACGTCGCCGCTTGAAATGCGCGAATAGCCGTGAGTCGCCGCGGTCGCGACGTGCTGTAATCGTTGCGCGCGGCCAGCGCTGTCGGTCACAGGTTTGCCTCGGGCGCAATCCGGGCCGATATTGAAGCTGGAATACAGGCACATCCGCGATGTTTCGGTGGCAGTCAGCAGATCGGCGATGAACTGGGGGAAGCCGCCGGTGCCCATGAGCTCCGCAAGCTCTGTCGCGTTCAAGTCGCGCGAGGCGGTTGAGTTGGGGTTGTAGCCCTGGAAGGTACTACCCGGGAAAAGCTCTGCATAGGCACTCGATTCCGCCTTGGCGACTGCGCGACCGGAGTCAGAAGCCCACCAACGCAGACTGTTTTCGAGCGTCGCTAAGTCCACTGAGGCCGCGACAGATTTGATCAGGGCCGCCTCCATCTTGTCATACGCGAGGTTCTGATCAATCGCGCTGCGAAACTGCGAACTCAACTCTTTGGGCAAGTCTTCCGGCAACCGGTCGGCAATTTGGGATGCCTGTTCGGCATCGGTCCGCAGGATATTCACAAGACTCGTGGCGTGGATCAGCTCCCGCGCCGCGTCGGCCTGATCGCTGGTATGCGCGGTAGTGCTTTGGACACGAGGGAAAAGACAAACGCGCATGCGAGCGCCAATCTGCGCGCAGCAGCAGCGCCCGCGACCACCTGCCAGACACGCCGGCCATCCGATCGCCTGTAAGGTCGCTCTGGCATCGTGGGACGAGTTTAATAGGCGCTTTAGGTCCCTTCTGTGCTATTCCCCGAATTATTGAACTGCATCACCAAACAGCCGTCCCGAAAACGAGGTGGAAACACCGTGAACCGACGATCGACGCGGTTCTTGGCGATGGAAATTGAATGAGGAGGCGCCGATTGGCCGCACTGTTGCCCAAGTTCTCAGGGCTGTAAATTCATAATCGCTATTTGAACACCACCGTCCGGTCGCCGTTCAGGAACACGCGGCGCTCGATGAAGAGTTGCACCGCGGTCGCGAGTGCGCGGCGCTCCGAATCCCGTCCGGCGGCCGTCAGCATCTGCGGTGTGAAGCCATGATCAACGTGCTCCACGATCTGTTCGATGATCGGACCTTCATCAAGGTCCGCGCTCACAAAGTGGGCGGTCGCGCCGATCACCTTGACGCCGCGCGCGTGCGCCTGGTGATAAGGTTTAGCGCCCTTGAACCCCGGCAGAAAGGAGTGATGAATATTGATCGCGCGGCCACGCAGCCGGCTCGAGAGCTCATCGGAGAAGATCTGCATGTAGCGCGCAAGAATCACGAGTTCGGTGTCCGTGGCCGTGATGAGCTCGAGAAGCCGACGTTCCTGCTCCGGTTTGGTCGCCGGCGTCACCGGCAGGTAATGAAACGCGACGCCCCGATGCTCGGCGATGGATTGAAGATCGGTGTGGTTCGAAACGATGGCGCTGATGTCCATCCGCAATTCGCCGATTCTCTGCCGGTACAAAAGATCCTCGAGGCAGTGGTCGAGTGTCGAAACCATGATGAGCGCGCGTGGTTGAAGCGCGCTGTCATGGATCGCCCATTCCATTTCTTCTACCGCTGCGACATAAGCGAACTCATCGCGCAGCCGTGCAAGATCAAAGGATTCGCCCTTGACCGCACAAAAAGTGACGCGGACGAAGAAGCGCTCGGAGAGTGTGTCGTCGAACTGCTTCATCTCGACGATGTACAGGTGACGTTCGGCAAGAAAGCCCGTGACTCGGGCGGTCGTGCCGATGCGACTGGCGCAGCTCGCGGCGAGGACATAGGTGCGGGCGGTGTCGAAGGTCATGGAGCGGTAGTTTAGGAAGCGCGGGGGCGGCCGATTGTCGAAAAGCGACAACCTCGAACCCGGCAACGACCGCCCAAAACGTCGATTTCGACGCCTTTAGGGTGCCCGGATGTCGTTCTTAGACATGCGCCCGTCGTGAAGCGGCCAGTCTCGATTACCCTTGCCCCGTACCATTCTGGTACCGGAGCGTGCTCATGTCAGACCAGACGGAAGGCGAGTTCGATCTTAAGGGCCTTAACGACGAGGAACTCGTCGAGCAGGTTCATGACGACCTGTATAACGGCCTTAAATCCGAAATCGAGGAAGCCACGCGGATTTTCCTCGGCCGCGGCTGGGGTCCGGAGAAGGTCCTGAACGAGGCACTCGTGGAAGGCATGCGCATCGTCGGCGTCGACTTCCGCGACGGAATCCTGTTCGTGCCCGAGGTGTTGCTCGCGGCGAACGCCATGAAGGGCGGCATGGAGATCCTGCGGCCGCTTCTGGTGGAGACCGGTGTCGAGCCGATCGGGAAGATTGTGATCGGGACCGTCAAGGGCGACATCCACGACATCGGCAAGAACCTGGTTTCCATGATGCTCGAGGGCGCTGGCTTCGAAGTCATCGACCTTGGCATCAATAACCCGGTGGAGAAGTATCTGGCGGCTCTTGAGCAGCACCAGCCCGATATCCTGGGGATGTCGGCGCTACTCACGACCACCATGCCCTATATGAAAGTCGTCATCGACACCCTGAAGCAAAAGGGGATCCGCGATGACTACATCGTGCTCGTCGGCGGGGCACCCCTCAATGAGGAGTTCGGCAAGGCGGTCGGCGCCGACGCCTACTGCCGGGATGCAGCAATCGCCGTCGAGACTGCGAAGAGCCTCATCGCCGCGCGACGCGCCGCCAACGCGTCGGCTGCCTAAGGCGGCTGTCGCCATGAGCAGCGATCGCGGCGCGCTCGTGATTGCATGCGGCGCGCTGGCACGCGAGATCGCGGCCCTGCGCCGGGTGAACGGTTGGTCGCAGCTGGATGTCTGCTATCTGCCGCCGGAACTTCATAACCGGCCGGAGCGCATCGTCGCGGCGGTTCAAAAGGAGATTCGTGCCCACCGTGATCGCTACCAATCCATTTTCGTAGCTTACGGCGACTGCGGCACGGGCGGTGGACTTGACGCCATGCTGCGTGCGGAAGGCATCGAGCGCATTCCCGGCGCACACTGTTACGAGTTTTATGCCTCCCCGCAGATCTTTGCGGCACTCGCGGACGCGGAGCCGGGCACGTTTTATCTCACCGATTTTCTGGTGCGGCATTTCGAGCGTCTGGTGGTTCGTTCGCTCGGCCTTGACCGCCATCCCGAGCTCGGCGCGGTCTATTTTCACAATTATCGCAAGGTCGTGTACCTGGCCCAGGCACCGAGCGAAAAATCGCTGCTCGAGGCTCAGGCGATCGCGTCGCGCATGGGCCTTATCTTTGAATTCCAATTCACAGGCTACGGCGCTCTGGCAACAAGCCTTGAGGGTGTCGTTGGTACGCACGAGGCAGGCGGATGGGTACGCTGACCGTCATTTCCTGGCGCGACATTCCGGCGCAGGTCATCGCCAAGCGCGGTCGCGACACCTGCAAAGTTCAGCTAACCGCCCGTTTTCAGGAGGCTGTCGATCGCGCTGCGATGCGTGCCGGCAAGGGCAGCTCCGACGCCTACCTTGCGGATTGGCGCCGCGCGGCGCGCCCGTGCTCCGATGACTTGCAGGCGGAAGCGAACGCCGAAGCGGCGCGCCTCGAAGGGCGCTACACGGATGAAGATCTCGAACGCGTGATTCGCGCCAAAGGTATCGACGAACTGGGCGCGCAGGCGACTGATCCTGTGTCCGGATCGGGAACGCCCTGATGTACGCGATGCGGCATTGGTCGGTACGTCATGCGCGCGGTTTGAATGCCTTCTACAACCGCTTTGAGTCGATGCTGGTACGTTACCACCGGGCGCTGAGCGCGGTCGGCTACGGGCGACTCGAAAAACCGGTCGCAACCGTCGAGCGTGCCGTCAAGGGCTTCATGTTTGACTGCCAGATGTGTGGTCAGTGCGTGCTGAGCGCGACCGGCATGTCCTGCCCTATGAACTGCCCGAAGAATTTGCGCAACGGGCCGTGCGGCGGCGTGCGCCGGGACGGTCATTGCGAAGTGAAGCCCGACATGAAGTGCGTCTGGGTTGCGGCGTTTCAGGGCAGTCAGCGTATCCCAGGAGGGCTCGCCGCCATGCAGGCCATGCAGCATGCCGTCGACCGACGCCTTGAGGGGACCTCCTCCTGGCTGCGCGTGGTGCGCGAACGGGTCGCGCACAAGGCGCCGGCTTCGACATGATCTTCGAGGACGAACCCGTACCCGGCTATCCGTTGCCGATACTGCCGGGTCACACCTCGCCGGGCCGACTGGAGCGGGTGCTGCGCGCCGGTGCGTTCGTCGTAACTGCGGAATTAGCGCCGCCAGACTCCGCTGATCCCGACGACGTGTACCGCCGCGCCCGCGTGTTTGACGGTCATGTTGATGCGATCAACGCGACCGACGGCAGCGGTGCGAACTGCCACATGTCGAGTCTTGCGGTCTGCGCCCTCCTGACGCGCGTCGGTTACGCGCCCGTCATGCAGATCTCCTGCCGGGACCGCAACCGCATCGCGATCCAGGGAGACATTTTGGGCGGCGCGGCCATGGGTGTATGCAACATGCTGTGCCTGACGGGCGATGGCGTGCAGGCGGGCGATCATCCCCAGGCAAAGCCGGTTTTTGACCTGGACTGCATCTCACTCCTGCAGATTGCGCGCACTTTGCGCGACGAGCACCATTTTGAAAGCGGCCGCAAGATCACTTATGCGCCGCGCGTGTTCTTGGGCGCCGCCGAGAACCCATCAGCTCCGCCGCTCGAATGGCGCGCGGCGCGGCTGCAAAAAAAAGTCGCGGCCGGCGCGCAGATGATCCAGACGCAGTATTGCTACGACAGCGCTGTTCTCAAAGAATTCATGCAACGGGTCGAGGACCTGGGCGTCATCGGCAAAGTATTCATTCTGATCGGCGTCGGGCCGCTGCGCTCAGCAAAGGCCGCCGAATGGATGCGCGCGCATGTGCCGGGTTTGCACATACCTGACGCCATCGTAAAACGGCTAGCCGGGGCAGAGGACCAGGTGCGCGAGGGGCGCAACATCTGCGTCGAGCTCATCCAGGAAAGCCGCGCAATTCGGGGCGTAAGCGGCGTGCATGTCATGGCCTATCGACAGGAAGAGTCCGTCGCTGATGCCATCGAGCGCTCCGGCGTGCTCGCGGGGCGCGTACCTTGGTTTCCGCAGCGCGACCGCGCGCCACAATTCAACAGGGCCATGCAATGACCGATACCGTCATCAGTTCGAAAACAAAAGAAGTGATCATTGGCTTTGATCGCCCGTTCGTCATTATCGGCGAGCGCATTAATCCCACCGGGCGGAAAATTCTCGCGGCGGAAATGTCGGTCGGCGATTTCAGCCGTGTCACGGCCGATGCGCTTGCACAGGTGGCCGCTGGCGCGCACATGCTCGACGTCAATGCCGGCATCCCGCTTGCGGACGAGCCGGCGATCCTCGCGCGCACCATCCAGCTTGTGCAGTCGATCACCGATGTGCCGCTGTCAATCGACTCCTCGATCGTCGCGGCGCTGGAGGCGGGACTCGCCGTCTATCAGGGCAAGGCGCTCGTCAACTCCGTGACGGGCGAGGAGGAGCGCCTCGAGCAGGTGCTGCCGCTCGTCAAAAAATATGGCGCCGCGGTGGTGGCCATCTCCAACGATGAGACCGGCATATCGGAGGATCCGGATGTGCGCTTTCTGGTCGCGAAAAAGATCGTCGAGCGTGCCGCCGACCACGGCATTCCGGCGGCGGACGTGGTGGTTGATCCGCTCGTGATGCCCATTGGCGCGATCAATCAGGCAGGCGTACAGGTCATGCACCTGTTGCGCAGGCTGCGCTCAGAATTGAAGGTGAACAGTACCTGCGGAGCCTCCAACGTGAGCTTCGGCCTGCCACAGAGAAATGGCATCAGCAGCGGGTTTCTCACCATGGCGATTGCTTCGGGGCTCACATCAGCCATCACCAATCCGCTGCACGCCGAAATTGTCAGGGCGTGTATGTCGGCGGACGTGATGATGGGGCACGATCCGGATTGCGCCCGCTGGATTCGCGCGTTTCGCGATCCGCCTACGGCTCCCCAGGGCAGCGAAGGCGCTGGCCGCGCCCGACGCGAGGGCGGGCATCGCCGCCGTGTCTGAAGACGCCCTGGTCGTATTCACGCCGTCCGGCAAGCGCGGCCGGTTTGCGCTTGGTACCCCGCTGCTACAGGCGGCGCGCTCACTAGGCGTGGACGTTGATTCAGTCTGCGGTGGTCGCGCCCTGTGTGGCAGATGTCAGGTCCTCGTCATGGAGGGCGACTTCGCAAAACACGGGGTACAGTCAACAGCGGCGCATCTGACGGCATTGAGCGAAGCGGAGCTGCGGTATTCCACGCGCCGGCCGTTGCCGTCCGGGCATCGACTGTCCTGCTCCGCGCGCGTTCTTGGTGATCTCGTGGTCGATGTGCCGCTCAGCAGTCAGGTGCATCGACAGGTCGTGCGCAAGGAAGCAGAGGCACGCGATATCACGCTCGATCCAGTTCTGCGCTTGCATGAAGTCGAAGTGGAACAGCCGGATATGCACAATCCATCGGGTGACCTGCGTCGCCTGATGGCCGCGCTCGAGCGCGAGTGGCAATTGTCCGGACTCAGCTGCGACGCCTCGGTACTACCGGGTCTGCAGAAGGCGCTGCGCAGCGGCGAGTGGAAGGTGACGGTTGCCGTGCATGCCGGTGCACACATCATCGGCGTATGGCCGGGACTCTACGAGCACACGTACGGTTTGGCGGTAGATGTGGGTTCAACGACGATCGCCGCGCATCTGTGCAACCTCGTCACCGGCGAGGTGGTTGCATCCAACGGACTCATGAATCCGCAAATTCGCTTCGGCGAGGATCTCATGAGCCGTGTGTCGTATTCGATGATGAACCCGGGAGGGGCTGCGCAGATGACGGCCGCCGTGCGCGAAGCTCTGAGCGCGCTTGCGGCGCAGGTTGCAGCCAGCGCAAAGATTTCCGCCGATGACATTCTGGAGATGACCTTCGTCGGCAATCCCATCATGCACCACCTGGTGCTCGGGATCGATCCGGTCGAGTTGGGCGGTGCGCCATTCGCACTCGCGGTTGATCAGGCCATGACCGTGCGCGCAGCGGAGATCGGTATCGCGCTGCATCCGAACGCGCGAATCTATTCGTTACCGTGCATCGCCGGCCACGTCGGCGCGGACGCCGCGGGCATGATTCTCGCCGAGCGACCTGATCTGAATGATGAGCTCACGCTGTTGGTGGATGTCGGCACCAATGCGGAAATCGTCCTGGGTGATCGGCGCCGACTGCTCGCTTGCTCGAGCCCGACAGGGCCCGCTTTTGAAGGCGCACAGATCAGCTGTGGGCAGCGTGCGGCGCCGGGTGCCATTGAGCGCGTTCGTATCGACCCGGTGACTCTGGAGCCGCGGTTCAAGATCATCGGCAGCGATCTGTGGTCGGACGAAGCGGGCTTCGAAGACGCTGCCGCACGCAGCGGCATTACCGGCATATGCGGATCCGGAATCATTGAAGTCATCGGCGAGATGTATCTCGCCGGCATCATCAACCAGGATGGCGTGGTTGATGGACAACTGAGTGCCCGCAGCGATCGGGTGATTGCCTCCGGGCGCACGTTTTCCTATGTGGTTCATCGGGGCAGCGTGCCGCTCACGGTGACGCAGAATGACGTGCGCGCCATCCAGCTTGCTAAGGCCGCCCTGTACGCCGGAATCCGCTTGCTGATGGAGCACATCGGAGTCGAAACCGTGGATCGCATCCGGCTCGCCGGCGCATTTGGTTCGCACATCGACGTTAAATACGCGATGTTGCTCGGCATGATTCCGGATTGCGACCTTGCCAAAGTGCAGTCCGCGGGTAACGCGGCGGGCACCGGGGCGCGTATCGCGCTCCTCGATCACTCATCAAGGAAGACGATCGAAGACCTCGTGCGTCGGGTCGAAAAGATCGAGACCGCACTTGAGCCGCGCTTTCAGCTGCATTTCGTCGAAGCGATGGCAATTCCGCATAAGAACGCGAGCTACCCCAATTTGCGCAAGGCGGTGCAGTTGCCCGCCGCGAAGGAATCGGCGAGCCAAAGTGAAACGCGTGGCCGGCGGACTCGTCGTACTCCCCCCGCTTCTGCCCCGGACTAGTAGCTCGAGTCCGGAAACGATGCCTTGCGGCGATTCATGTAATCCTGCAAGGCCTCATCCACACCAGGATCCAGGGGCGGTGCCTCGTATTCGGCCAATTGCTTCTTCCACAGAGCATTGGCCCGTTGTGCCATGTCTTTCGCCCCTTCGGCTTCCCATTGTTCAAAGCTGTTGTTGTCCGCAAGCGGCGAACGGTAGAACGCCGTCTCAAAGTTTGCCTGCGTATGTGCACAGCCGAGAAAGTGCTTGCCGGGGCCGACTTCGCGCAGGGCGTCCATGGCCTGGCCATTGTCGGAAAGGTCCACGCCCTCGAGCAGCGTGTGCATCATGCCGGCCTGATCAACGTCCATGACAAACTTTTCGTACCCCATGCTGAGGCCGCCTTCGAGCCAGCCTGCGACGTGCAGGACAAAATTAACGCCACCGAGACAGGTCGGCAGCAAGGTATTGGCGGACTCAAAGGCGGCCTGCGCATCGGCGATTTTCGAGCCGCACAGGCTCCCGCCGGAGCGGAACGGCACGCCCAGACGTCGCGCGAGCGCGGCCATGGCGTACAGCACGAGCGCGGGCTCCGGCGTTCCGAACGTCGGCGCGCCGGACTGCATCGATAAAGAAGAAGCGAAGCTACCGAGAACGACCGGCGCGCCCGGGTTCACAATCTGCAGGAACGCCATGCCGGCGAGTGATTCCGCGAGCGTCTGGGCGACGGTGCCGGCCACCGTCACGGGCGACATCGCGCCAGCTAAAATGAACGGCGTGATGATGCAGGCCTGATTCGCGCGCGCGTAGGCCTTGGCCGCGCCCAGCATGGTCGAGTCGAAGGTCAGCGGCGAGTTGGCATTGATCAGATTGATGAGCACGGTCTTGGGCCGGCCGGTGTCTGGATCCACGAAGTCCTTGCCGAACAGGATCTTCGCCATTTCGACCGAATCCTGGGCGCGCTCCGGGTGGGTTACCGAGCCCATGAACGCCTTGTCGCTGTATTTGATATGGCTATACACCATTTCAAAGTGACGCTTGTTGACCGGCAGATCGACCGGCTCGCAGATTGTGCCGCCCGAGTGATGCAGCGCGTTCGATACATAGGCGAGCTTCACAAAATTGCGGAAGTCCTCGATGCAGGCATAACGCCGCCCCTCATCGAGGCTGCGCACAAACGGGGAGCCATAGGCCGGTGCGAAAACGGTGCGCTTGCCGCCGATCGTGACATTGCGTGCCGGATTGCGCGCGTGCTGTACGAACTCGCGCGGCGCATGGGCCTGGATCAATGATCGGCACAGGCCGCGCGGCATTCGTACGCGTTCGCCCTGCACGTCGGCACCCGCCTGCTTCCACAGCGACAGCGCTTCGGGATCCTCACGGAAGTCGATGCCGATCTCCTCAAGGATCGTATCGGCATTTTTTTCCAGTGTAACGAGCCCCTCCTCGTCGAGCACCTCGTAATAAGGAATCTTGCGTGTGATGTAGGGCACGGACGCGGCGGCGCGCGCGGTGCGCGCGGCTCGCTTGGCGTCGCGGCCGCTCGGGCGCCGTGCGCGCGGGCTTGGTGCTGTTTCGTCCATAATCAAAGCGCTCCTGAAGGCATCTACAGTATCCCCACAGCTTCTACCCGTGGCTGATCAATTTGCGGCATCCGCATGTCAGGCTGCGCCATGCAGGTCTTCCGCGCGCCCGGCGAGCGCTCTCACGATCTCCGCCTCGTCACAGATTCCGCAGAAGCATCCGTTATCGACCAGCAGTACCGGGTGGCCGGTGCGCTGTCGCAGCTGAATGATCGCTCGCAGCGATATGGAGGCGGGCGCGACGGCGACCCCCGCCTGGATCTGCTCGCAGCTGTCCTCCTCGACGTGACCGAGGACTTGTTGCGCTCCATTCCAGGAAAGTCCCGTCGGCTCGCTCCCTGCATTCATGAAGATCTGGTAGCGGCGCGCCTCATCGAGCCAGATTCCGCCGTCCTCGCGCACGAGGTCCGCCGCGCGGCGCATGACCATGGCCCCGGTCAACACGGTGAGCGGATTCATGTGCTGTACGAACTCAGCGATGTAGTCGTTGGCCGGTCGCAAGACGATGTCCTCGGCTGTACCGGTCTGCACAATGCGCCCACTCTCCAGCATTGAAATGCTGTCGCCAAGCTTCAAGGCTTCATCCAGGTCATGACTCACGAAGAGAATGGTCTTTTTGACGCGCTGCTGCAGCGCGAGCAATTCGTCCTGCAGCTTGCGGCGGATGAGCGGATCGAGGGCCGAGAAGGGCTCGTCCATTAGAAGAATGTCCGCGTTGGTCGCGAATGCGCGCGCAAGGCCCACGCGCTGCTGCATACCTCCCGAGAGTTCCGCGACGGCGCGATCACCCCACTGCGACAGACCCACGATCTCCAATTGTTCATCAATGATCCGGCGCCGACTGTCGGCCGACTCACCGCGCAGTTCAAGCCCGAACCCGACGTTGTCGCGCACGCTCCTCCATGGCAGCAGCGCAAACTGCTGGAACACCATCGCGATGCAGCGCCGACGCACACGGCGCAGGGTCGCGGCATCACATTCAGCGACGTCGATGACATTCGTGCCGTCGTTAACCAATACCCGGCCACGCGTCACGGCGGCAATCCCGTTCGCCGCACGCAGCAGCGTTGATTTTCCTGAGCCGGAAAGTCCCATCAGCACCGAGATCTCGCCGCGCTCAACTTTGAGGTTGGCACCGGCCATTCCAACGACGACGCCGAATTTCTCGGTGATTTCGCCACGCGTACCGCCGGCGTCGAGCGCCGCGAGGGCCTGCTGCAGGAGTGCCGCGCCGCGCCGTCCGGCCCCGGCGCTGAAGAGGATGTCGACGCCGCAAAATTCGAGCGCCGTGTTCATGCCGGGGGCTTTTTGTCGGTGGGCCGGCTGATGCGATCGAGAATAATCGCGAGCAGCACGATGGCGAAACCGGCCTCAAAGCCCATCCCTACCTGCACGGTGTTGAGCGCGCGCACCACCGGCACGCCAAGTCCGCCGGCGCCGACAAGGGCTGCGATGACGACCATCGAGAGGCTGAGCATGATGCACTGCGTGACGCCCGCAAGGATCGTCGACGCGGCGCTTGGCAGTTCGATCTTGAAGAGCAGCTGCGTTCCGGTGGCGCCGAAGGCTTGTCCGGCTTCGATGAGCGCACGCGGCACGGATGAGATGCCAAGGTAGGTGAGCCGAATCGGCGCCGGCAGTGCAAATATCACGGTCGAAATGAGCCCTGGCACGACTCCAAGCCCGAACAGCACCAGTGTGGGAATGAGGTAGACGAAAGTCGGCAAGGTCTGCATGAGGTCGAGGACCGGCCTTAAGCTCGAGTAAAGCCGCGGCCGGTGGGCGGCTGCTATTCCGAGCGGCACGCCGATGAGCGTCGACACGAGAGCTGAAATCATCACGAGCGACAACGTTTCGAGGGTCGCAAGCCAATACCCCTGATTCATGATGAAAAGCAGCGCGCCAGCGACGAACGCCGCCAGCGCAAGCGAGCGGTGCAGCAGCCAGGCGAGCACCGCCGCGCCTAGGATGAGAAGCGGAGAAGGGATGGCGCGCAGCAGAGTCGTCAGTCCGTTGACTGTGCCGCCAACGACTTTCGCGACGCCATCGAAGAACGCCGTACCGTGGGCCTTCAGGTACTCAATCATCACCGCGACGGAATCGCCGAGGGGGATCTTGTGGAGCATCATCCACTCTTCGAACCCCTGTTGACCGGCGAGGGCTGCGATGCCATGCGTGCCCTGGAGCGCCGGCCGGCCGTCAAACCTGGTCACGCCCGTGAGCCATGCGGCCTTTACGGCAGGATGCCCGACGAGCCAGGCATCAGCCGCCGCAGCAGGGGACTGATGCTGGTCGAGGATGGCGGCCATCACTTCGCTCTCACCGCGCGGGGTGAACGTCAGGTTCTTCAGCAGTCGACCGACGTTCGGGCACTGCGCGGAGTATCCGGCCCGAGTGTTTGTAAAGACGCTCGCGCCACCGTAATTGGGGCCGAACGTCGCATCTCCGCCGGTCAGGTACCGGATCGGGAAGCGCATATTCATCGGATGCGGGTCCCAGGCGAGGAACACGATTGGCTGATGCGTGCGAATGGCGCGCTCCACTTCGGCGAGCATTCCCTGCTCGCTTGATTCGATGAGTTTGAAATTGCCCAGGTTGAACTGATTGTGCGCGAGGATACCGAGGATCTGGCGATTGCCGTCATTGCCCGGCTCGATTCCATAAATCGAATGATTGAGCGCGTCACCAAAACGCCCGATGTCGGCAAAATCCTTAAGGCCCGCATCGTAGGTATAGGCGGGCACCGCCAGCGTGTATTTCGCGCCTACGAGATTGGCGCCAATGACATCGACTGACCCCCCGGCAACAAAGGCGTGACGGTCTGCCTCTTGCGAGGGCATCCAGTTGCCGAGGAAGACGTCAATGTCCTTGTTCTTCATCGAGGCGTAGGTCACCGGCAAGGACAAGACCGTCACGCGCGGCTCGTAGCCAAGGTCACGGAGCACGCTGCTGGCGAGCGCCGTCGTCGCCGTGACATCCGTCCAACCGATGTCCGAGAGGCGCACGATCTGGCAGGAGGGGCTTTCGACCGCGAAGGCTGGATGCGCGCAGGCAAGCCCAAAAAGCACACCGACGGTTGCGCACAGAACGAGGCCGCGGTGACGGATACGGCTCACTGAAGCGGACGCTTGTAATTGCTTTTCCGTCATGCCCTATTTTATCTTAACATGGCTTGAACAGCCGTTTAGCGAACCTCAGTCGGGACACATCATAGGTGTCGTAAGTAGCTGATCGATAGACTAATGCTAGGTAGGCCGCCCGCTTATCTGAAGCGACTACCCGGTAAGATCGAAGGTGGGCCGGAGAAACGAATTGAACAGACAATCAACACCTCGACAGGCCAGCGGGCGCAGCTCAAAGCCGCGCACATTGCCGCGCGATGAACTCGAAGAGTCGCGCCGCCAGCAGCTCATCAGCGTCACGATCGACAGTCTGGCAGAGCTGGGCTATGTAAGCAGCACGCTTGCGCAGATTGCCGGCCGAGCCGGGGTCTCGCCCGGACTGGTTGCGCACTACTTTGAGGACAAGGACGGGCTTCTCGAGGCTGCGTTTCGCTCGCTGTCGCGACGGGTACGAGATCAGGTGCGCAGCCGCTGGGCGCGGGCGCGCACACCGCGCGGCCGGATCCAGGCAGTGATCGATGCCAACCTGGCACCCGCGGAATTTGACCGGCGCACCGGAACCGCCTGGCTCGCGTTTTGGGGTCAGGTCGTACATGTTGCACGCCTGAAGAGAGTTCAGAGGGCGTACCAGCGGCGCATGTTGTCCAATCTGCAGCACGCGCTCAAACATCTCCTGCCGGCGGATGAGGCGCGCAATCTCGCATACATGATTGCTGCCATGATCGATGGTGTCTGGTTGCGTGCCGCGTTGTCGGAATGGACCGAAGCGGACAGCGAAAGTGCGCGCGCTCTGCTGACCGCGTTCGTTGATGGCCGTCTGCAGGCGTTCGCCTCGGCCAACGAGTTGGCCATGACGCCCGCAGCGGGGACGGCGCCGAATCCTGCCGGCGCGCGCGCGCGCGAAACGGGGACCTTCACGTCGATCAATCCTGCCACTGGCGCCGTCCTGGCGCGCATCAAGATTGACGGCGAAGTACAGGTGGACGCCGCGGTCGCAAAAGCACGGGAAGCGCAGCTGAAGTGGGCGGCCACTCCCGGAGCCGAGCGCGGCCGTGTCTTGCGGCGAGCAGCGCAGATTCTGCGCGGCCGCAACGATGAACTCGCCGAGCTTGAGACTCGCGACACCGGCAAGCCGATCCAGGAAACCCGCGTCGTGGATGTGGCCTCGGGTGCGGACTGCCTAGAATATTTCGGCGCGCTCGCGGCTAGTTTATCCGGTGAGCATATTGATTTGGGCCCACAGGCCTTTGGCTACACGCGGCGCGAACCCCTGGGGGTAGTCGCCGGAATCGGCGCCTGGAACTACCCGTTGCAGATCGCCTGCTGGAAGGCGGCGCCGGCGCTCGCCTGCGGCAATGCCATGATCTTCAAGCCCGCTGAGCTCACACCCCTGACCGCCGTGAAACTGGCCGAAGTATTCGCGGCGGCGGGACTGCCCGATGGCGTGTTCCAGGTCGTGCAGGGTGAGGGGGACACCGGGCGGCTTCTCACGCGACATCCGCAGATCCGTAAGGTCTCGCTGACCGGGGAGGTGGGAACCGGTAAGGCCGTGATGACCGATGCCGCTGCCTCCCTCAAATACGTAACCCTCGAGCTCGGCGGCAAGTCGCCGCTCATCGTCTTTGACGACGCCAAACTCGATAACGCCGTTGGCGGCGCGCTGCTCGGAAATTTCTATTCGGCGGGCGAGGTCTGCTCGAACGGTACGCGGGTGTTTGTACAGCGCCGCATCAAGGCCGCCTTCATGGAGCGGCTGAAAACGCGCGTGCAGGCGCTCGTCATCGGCGATCCGCTGGATCCGCGCACGCAGGTGGGTGCCCTCATCAGCGAGGCGCACATGCAGCGCGTGCTCGACTACATCGAGCGCGGCCGTGCCGATGGAGCTCAACTTCTCGTCGGCGGCGAGCGCGTAACGACGGGCGACCTTGCCAATGGGTTCTTCGTCACGCCCGCGGTATTTGACGGCTGTCACGACGACATGACAATCGTGCGCGAAGAGATCTTCGGTCCGGTCATGTCGGTGCTCGAATTTGACGATGAGGCAGAAGTCATCGAGCGGGCGAATGCCACAGAATTTGGTCTCGCGGCCGGCGTCTTTACCAACGATCTGACCCGCGCGCATCGCGTCATAGCAAGCCTGCAAGCTGGAACTTGCTGGATCAATCACTACAACATCACGCCGGTCGAGCTGCCGTTCGGCGGCGTGAAAATGTCCGGCCTGGGACGGGAGAACGGGCGCGTGGCGATCGACCATTACACGCAGCTGAAGAGCGTGTACGTGGCCATGGGCGACGTCGAGTCGCCGTACTGACTGGGTGGAGTCGTGTCCGAGGAGACATTTGATTACGTGATTGTGGGCGCGGGCTCCGCAGGGTGCGTCCTGGCCGACAGGCTGACCGAGGACGGCAGGCACACGGTGCTGCTGCTCGAATATGGGGGCTCGGACCGGTCCGTTTTCATTCAAATGCCCTCCGCGCTGTCGATCCCGATGAACAAGACGAAGTTCAATTGGGGCTACCACACCGAGCCGGAACCTCATCTTGGCGGCCGGCGCCTGCACACTCCGCGCGGCAAGGTTCTCGGTGGCTCCTCCTCGATCAACGGCATGGTCTTCGTGCGTGGCAACGCATTGGATTTCGAGCGCTGGCAGGAAGAGGGCGCAACGGGGTGGAGTTATTCCGATGTGCTGCCGTATTTTCGGCGCTTGGAGAAAAGATCCGAGGGTGGCGACGAATATCGCGGCGCCGCTGGCAAGCTTGCGGTCAGTTACGGCAGCCTGTCGAATCCGTTGCATCAGGCGTGGCTCGAGGCGGGAATCCAAGCCGGCTACCGGCGCACCGCCGACATCAATGGATTTCAGCAGGAAGGCTTTGGGCGGCTGGATATGAGTGTCGGGCATGGGCGGCGGTGCAGCACGGCGAACGCGTACCTGCGCCCCGCCATGCATCGCAAGAACCTGACGGTGCGCACCCATGCGCTTGCGACCCGTGTCCTGTTTGCCGAGCGCCGTGCGACAGGCGTCCACTATCGCCGCGGCGGGGAGGAGCTGACCGCGCGCGCACGGCGCGAGGTGCTGCTGTGCTGCGGGCCGATCAATTCACCGCAGTTGCTGAAGCTCTCCGGCGTGGGTCCGGGCGAGGAATTGCGGGCGCAGGGCATCACGGTGATCCAGGATCTGCCCGGAGTCGGCGAGAATCTGCAGGATCATCTGGAATTTTATTTTCAGGTCGCCTCCAAAGAGCCCGTCACCCTGTATTCGGTGCTGAACCCATTCAGCAAGGCCTTGATCGGCGCGCGCTGGTTGCTGCGCAAGGACGGTTTGGGCGCGAGCAATCACTTTGAGACCGGCGGCTTCATCAGAAGCGCCGTGGGTGTGCGCTATGCAGATATTCAGTATCACTTCCTGCCCGCGGCCGTGAGCTACGACGGCTCATCGCTCGTGAAGGAGCACGGTTTTCAGGCCCATGTCGGGCCCATGCGCTCAAAGAGCCGCGGCTGGGTGCGCCTGGCGTCGGCGAATCCCCTGGATCCACCGCGGATTTTCTTCAACTACATGAGTCACGCGGAAGACTGGGAGCAGATGCGCGCCTGTGTGCGCTTGACGCGCGAAGTATTCGCGCAACCGGCCTTTGATCGCTACCGGGGTCGAGAGATTCAGCCGGGTGCCGAAGTGCAGTCGGACGCTGAAATCGACGCCTTCATCCGTGCACAAGTGCAGACGGCGTATCACCCCTCCTGCACCTGCAAAATGGGGCGGCCGGATGATCCCCTTGCCGTCGTTGACCCGCAAGCGCGGGTGAACGGCATGACCGCGCTGCGCGTGGTGGACTCATCGATCATGCCATCCGTGACGACCGGCAATTTGAATGCGCCGACGATCATGATCGCCGAGAAGTCCTCCGATCATATCCGCGGTCGCGCCATGCTGGCGGCGTCGGACGCACTGTTTTTCGTTGCGCCCGATTGGCAGAGCACACAGCGATAGCCGCGCCGGGCGAGGCGGAGCGCGTATGCCCGCGAGCTACTGCACGCGCTTGCGCGCCAACTCGCGACGCGTGCGCCAGTCGCTAAAATTTATAGCCGAACGACACTCCCAGGACTCGCGGGCGAAGCGGTGTCTGCGCGACGATAAACTGATCGGTGCTGACGAATGTGCTCGCGTTCGAATTGGCGAGGTTTTGGCCGTACGCCTCCACGGACCAGGCATCCTTCGTGAGGCCGATCGACGCATCGAAAGTCGAGTAGGCGGGATTCTCGAAGCGCAACCGGCCGGTGGAGAGGCCGGCTTCGGCTAACGTGGGATTCGCTCCTGCCTGTGTGAACGAATGGCCGGAATGAGTCGCAGAGAATTGAATGAACGGGTTGTATTGGGCCATGGTCCACTCGTAGCGCGCGCGCAGACTGAACTGAATCGGCGGCGCATCGGCGCTCGGCGATCCCTGCGGGCCGAACGGATTGTGGACCGTCCCGCAAGCGGCGCCGTATTGGTTGCAAGCGTAGGTGATCTGCTTGCCGAAATTCGGGTTTTGCGGATTGTTGTCGAGCAGAATCGGCGCATTGGTCTGTGTGCTCTGGTTCCAGGATGCTGCAGCCTGCAGGCTGAGCCCCGTCATGACCCGCGCCACGAGGGACGTTTCTGCGCCCTTGACGAGAAAGTTTTGCCCGTTGGTATTGAAGAAAATGTTGCCGACCACCGTAGGGTAGAAGAACGCCACCTGAACGTCGTCCCAGTTTTCGCGGTAGATGGCGCCGTTCCACTGCAGGCGATGGTCCAGGAATTCCGTCTTCCAGCCGATCTCATTGTTCGTGAGCTTATCGGACGAGTACGACTTGGGAATGATGTACTGCGGCACGAGCTCTGGCGTGAAGGCATGGTAGGAACCGCCATTCTGGTTGAAACCGCCCGGGCGAAAGCCCTGCGAGAACGTGTAATACACCATGGTGTCCGGTGTCGCGTGCCAAGTGAGGTTGCCACGGCTCTTGAAGCCGGACTCCGTGTCGGTGAGATTCGCCGCATTAAGGTTGTACGAATAGAGGGCAGTGTGGCAACCCGCCGGCGGCACACCACCCTGGAAGCAGCCAAAACTTGCGAGCACGCTGCCCGCGGAGGAGTTGTCAAAGCGGAAATGACGCGTGCCGAGCGTGGCGGTCAAGACCTTTGGGATCAGGTCGTAGTCGATGGACGCAAAGAACGCGGTCTGTTTGGTCTCGCGCACGGTATCCTGGTAGAAGGAAGCGGGAGCCGGATGAATGCCGGGATTCACAACCGTCGTCCCCGGGAATGTGCCGACGTCCGCGAAGCAACCGCTGTTACCCGGATCGCCGGCCGCTGCGTTCGAAGTACAAGTCGGCACCGTCTTGTAATTCCAGGCGGTCTGGTCGTAGAGTTTGTTGGCTTCCCAGAACACGCCGCCAATTGCCCGCAGGCGCCAGTCATCCGGGGTGCTGACGCGAAATTCATGCTGCTGGTGCTCGTTCTTCTCAACCGAATGCCAGGTGGCGCTGGGTGAGAAGCAGGTCGACTTCAGGCTGTTGTTGTAGCCGGAGCCCGGACCGTAGCACTGGTAATAGTCGGCATACACGCCGCGCGCGTAGTTGGTGTAGTCACCGACCTGATTGACATTGCGCACGAGATAGCCGCCGGTGTAGACGGCCTTTAAATCGCCGATCTTGCCATTCACCGTCCACGCGGTGCTTTCGAACTTGTCCTTGTCGTAGGTCGGGTTGAACACGGTGACTTCGAGAGGCGCAAGCGGCGTGCCGTCCGAGGCGTTAGGCTGCTGGTAGAACACACCCTGCGAGTTCATGTCCTGGTAGGACTGCGTGATGAGCACGTTCCAGTCGTCGTTGAATTTGTAGAGCGCCTCAAGGCGTCCGCCCTCATAGGTGACAGGATTAATGGCTCTGCCGGCGAGGCCGGCGTTGTTGACGGTCGGGCTGCCCGGCGGCACGCAAGAGCCCGCGTTGGGCTGACCATCCGGGCATTGTCCGTTGACCGCCGGATAGTTTGCATAGTGGATGCCGATGTCGGTGTCCTTGCGCGCAAACGTCGCGGGCACATTGTCGATGTAGCCGCCGCGCCGGTCGTTGTAGATCACTGCGCGCATGGCCATGGTTTCGGGAATGAGCGGAAGATTCAAAACCGCGGTCAGATCAGCGTTCGGGTCGCCATGCGCGGTCACGCCGTAGCCGGCCTTGACGTCGCCCTCGGTGACATCGAGCTTGGGCTCGTTTGTGATGTAGCGGATGACGCCCGCCTCGGCGCCGGCTCCGAACAGCGTTCCCTGCGGACCCTCCAAAACCTCGATGCGATTGAGATCGGCGGCATAAATGTCAAGATTGCGATTCGGCAGCTGTCCTGATTGATTGTCCAGGTAGATGGCGACATTCGGCCACAAGCCTGTTGAACCGCTGCCTTGACTCGGCTGCGAGCCGGCGCTGAGACCGCGCATGAAAATTTCGCTCTGGCCGGGGCCGTTGCTGGCCGTCGTCACGTTGGGCAGAAACTTGATGTAGTCGTCGAAAGTCGAAATGTTGAGCTGCTGCAGCGACTGCGCGGTCAAGGCCTGCATCGAGATCGGCACGTCTTGCATGTTCTGCGAGCGGCGCTGCGCCGTGACGGTGATTTCCGCAATCTCGGTGCTCTCAACAGCGGCACTGTCCGCCGCCGGCGCAGTCTGCGCCCAGGCGCCGGCGGGAGCCGCCAGAATTGCCGCGACCGCAGCGGAAACTTTCGCGTTGTACTTCATCTCGTTCTCCCCCGTCCCAAAAAAACCAATCAGTGATAGAGCCGTCCGGACCGATTGCGTCTGAGCCGCCCGCGACATTTGCATGCTTGGGTGCCATCGCCGTAATTCGCACAGGTTCTACCGCGTTCGCAGCGATCACCGCGTCTGCACCCATTGTGTTGCTGCTCAGCGCGAGGACTTCTGCAGTAAGAGCGCGGCTCCCCGAGCGCCGGGCGCACTCGGCGGTCACCGCAAAGGAGGGTGGACGAGCCTGCTTTTATTGGTCGCTGGGGCATTAAACGAACACTCAATGCCTTGGGTCCCCCTCAAGTCCGTATAATCCATCAAAGACAGGCTCCGGCGCAAGATGCCGCCAAGCCTAGCGTATTGCCCTCATATAACAGTACCTTATGACTACATTGCGGCGTCTTGTTGCGTGCGAAATACATTGAACAGGCGTTCAGGGCAGCGAAGGTCACGACATTATTCGTCGGGGGCGCAGATTCGATCGGGCTGCCGCTGTACCGGGCAGCCGGGCGCTTCGATGACGCCAAAAGCGGCTGCGAATTCGCCGAGCCGCAGCAATCGGATGCTCAAGTGGAAGCATCACCGCGGTCTGCGGCGAGGGCAAAGAGTCCGCTCTTTGCCGCGAGCCGAGCATAGTAGG
>Ga0302326_10009288_pt1 | contig 21534 bp, 17 predicted proteins | sample Palsa_T0_3_FD_202264 | JGI IMG/M metagenome (GOLD analysis project Ga0302326, IMG submission 202264) | Peat permafrost microbial communities from Stordalen Mire near Abisko, Sweden - Palsa_T0_3 | ecosystem: Environmental > Terrestrial > Soil > Palsa > Peat permafrost | place: Sweden: Abisko... | reverse complement strand
GAGTTCGAGCGCCGCCGCGCGTGCGGCGCGACCGTCGAGCGGATCGACCTCGTCCCGCCCCTCCCTTCGGAGGCTACGCTTCTTTGGCGTCCGCACCGCGGTTCATGGTCGCCTTTTCAGGAATCAGCTTGGCGCGAATCTGCGCTTCGATGTCGTTGGAAATTTCCGGATGCTGCTGCAAGAAGGTGCGGACGTTGTCCTTGCCTTGTCCGATGCGCTCGCCCTTGTAGCTGTACCAGGAGCCGGATTTCTCCACCAGATTGTGCAGCACACCGAGCTCGATGATCTCGCCTTCCTTGGAGATGCCCGTGCCGTACATGATCTCGAACTCGGTCTCGCGAAACGGCGGCGCCACCTTGTTCTTCACCACCTTGACGCGGGTCATCGAGCCCACCACTTCCTCGCCGTTCTTGATCGCGCCGATGCGGCGAATGTCCATGCGCACCGAGGAGTAGAACTTGAGCGCGTTGCCGCCCGTCGTGGTTTCCGGATTGCCGAACATCACACCGATCTTCATGCGAATCTGGTTGATGAAGATCACGATGGTGTTCGAGCGCTTGATGTTGCCCGTAAGCTTGCGCAGCGCCTGCGACATGAGCCGCGCGTGCAGGCCCATGTGCTGATCCCCCATCTCGCCCTCGATCTCCGCCTTCGGCGTGAGCGCGGCCACGGAATCGACCACGACCACATCGACGGCTCCCGAACGCACCAGCATGTCGGTGATTTCGAGCGCCTGCTCGCCGGTGTCCGGCTGCGAGACCAGGAGATCGTTCACTTTGACGCCCAATTTTTCCGCGTAGATCGGGTCCAAGGCATGCTCTGCGTCCACGAACGCCGCAGTACCGCCGTGCTTTTGCGCCGAGGCGATGACGGCGAGCGTGAGCGTCGTCTTACCGGAGGATTCGGGACCGAAAATCTCGATTACACGGCCGCGCGGGATACCGCCGACGCCCAACGCAATATCGAGACCCAGAGATCCCGTCGGGATCGACTCCACTTCGTAGGTCGCGCCCGCATCGCCCAAGCGCATCACGGAGCCTTTGCCAAATTGCTTTTCGATTTGGCTCAATGCAGCAGCGAGAGCCTTCTTTCGATTCTCTTCTATCATTGGAAGTCCTTGACAAGGTGTGGCGCTATTATTCCATATCCAGCGGCTGACGCTCATCCCATATGCGTCCAAACCACAGAGTTTTATTCACCGCAATCTGGCTTATCCAGTAGGGACCACCGGTCGAGTACTGTATAAGCGGAGCCAGCGTCCGATCCGACGGAGCGCACGAGTTGAAACGCGGTTACCGTCCATAGAAATCCCGACATTGCTTGCTGCACAGGCGCTTGCACGACCTTTCTCGCAATAGTTACATGCGGGCGGAATGACCTGGGGTCCGAGGCGATGTCCTGATGGGCGAGCGCGCCGCGGAGTGTGCATTGCAAATCGAGCAAGGCTGGTGGACATTCGTTCGCCGCGATCACGACGACTTCAGATTTCGGCCAGTGCTCGTAGGTGTCGAAGCGAACGGCAAAAACAGGCACCTGGGCCGGTCCGATGGTGCGCAGCGAGGCGGCCTGCGCATTAGACACCTCGCCCACAAATGCCAACGTGAGGTGGTAATTCTCGCAAGGTACACGGCGAGCGTCATCGCCGAGTTCGAGTGCTGCGGCGGTGGATGCGATCAGGCGCCGCGTCTCGCCATCGGGAAAGGCGGCGAAGAACAAGCGCACAGGGCTGCTCGCTCCTAACGTGCCGCCAGCCGGCGAAGTGCATACCGCACGGTGCTTCGGCGCACGGCATCGCGCCCGCCGCGAAAGCGCTTGTGCTCGACGAAGGAGAGCGTACGACCCCCGACGCGTTGGACCCAGCAAAACCACACGGTGCCTACCGGCTTCCCGGGAACCGCCCCGTCTGGGCCTGCGATACCCGTGACGGAGACGGCGACCTCGGCTCCGGTGCGGCAGAGCGCTCCTTTCGCCATAGCGCGAGCGACCGCCGCGCTCACTGCGCCCTCCCGCGCAAGAGCCGCGCGTGAGACACCGAGAGTTCGCACCTTGGCGTCGTTGCTGTACGTGACGAATCCCTCGCCGAACCATTGCGAGCTACCGGGCACGTCGGTGAGCGCTTTCGCGATCCAGCCGCCGGTGCACGATTCGGCCGTCGCGACCATTTGTCCGCGCTCGCGCAGCCTCTTTCCCACCCGGGCGGCGAGTCGCATGAACGCGTCATCTCGATCTTTCATCGCCACCTCACCGCGTGCAAGCGATGGGGCAGCGGGCTCGCAAGGCTCGTCGATGCCCCGGTCGGCGCCGCCGCCGACTGGCGCGGCTTCGCCTCGAGCTTGAATAAACCTCGAATCTTCTGCAGCATGAATCAATAATATCAGCACCAAAACGTGCGCTGACTTCTATCCGGACGCACTCGCGGGGTACCTGCGCAGCAGCCTAATTCCTGGAAAGAGATCAGGGCAGGAAATTCGTCGCTATCTTCATGGCCTCCTCATTCGACATGACCTGTTTGAACGAGACGATCCATAGATCAAAGTCTTTCGGCCGGGCGGCGCCGACATTGAACTTGAACCCAGCCTTGAAGAAAGCATCCTGCAAGGTGGAGAAGGTAAACCCAGTCTTGTGCGCCATATAGATCGCGCCTTTCGCAATGGCTTCTCGATACCCGTATAGGATATCTATCGGTGCAATCGGACCCGCCGGCGACACGTACAGCGTCTCCATCAGCCTGTCGTTGACTACGGCCTGGCAAACGCTGACCAGGTCCGGACAGGTCAAAACCACAATGCCGTCCTGCTTCAGCACTCGATGAAATTCGAGCAAAACCGTGTGAACCTCGTGCGGAAACACATGCTCGATGTTGTGAGACGAGTAAATGGCGTCCACACTTCCGGTGGTTACCGCGTCCATGTCCGTCAGGGTCCCCTCGATATCGGGGTAGACCGACGGGTCGATGTCGAAGCGGATTTCCCGCCAGTCATCGGAATCAAAGCCTTTCAATCCGGATTTATTTTGCGAGCCGCACCCGACATGCAACAAGGTTCTCATCGCCCTGTACTCCGATAGGTCATTGCGCGTATTCCCCTCGTCACGTTAACACAGACGCACAGCGCCTTCGCTTTGAAGCCCTGCAAAGTGTGCGCAAACGGGTCCCCACCCGGCTCGATAACCCGCCTGGACAATTCTCAGTGTTCTGTCAATATCCGCGGGTGAACACTTGGGGAAAACAGACATTGAACTCGCCTCGACCGGCGAAAACCAACGACAAGCTGCTCGGCAATCGGCCCATGAGGCCGTTGTTCGAGATGCCACGCTTCACCGGCAACATTGAAGCGGCGTATACGCCCATCCGCGATCGATACCAGGCGAAATCGGCGTCTGACAACATAGTATTTTGATGATGCAGGCCGGTGACTCTCCGGGCCACACTCCCATGATGCAGCAGTATCTCCGCATCAAGGCGCAGTACCCTGAGACCCTGCTGTTCTACCGCATGGGCGATTTCTACGAGATGTTCTACGATGATGCGCGCCGCGCCGCGCAGCTCTTGGATATCGCCCTGACACAGCGCGGCGCTTCCGCGGGCGCGCCGATTCCCATGGCGGGTGTTCCCGCGGTAAGCATCGATATATACCTCGCGCGCCTGGTTCGCAAGGGCGAATCGGTCGCGATCTGCGAGCAGCGCGGCGATCTCGCCAAGACCAAGGGTCCCATGGAGCGCGAGGTGGTGCGCATAGTCACCCCCGGCACGGTCACCGACGAGGCGCTGCTCGAGGAGCGCCGCGACACCGTGCTGGCAAGCGTGTACGGCCGAAACGGACGCTTCGGCCTCGCATGGCTGGATTTGTCAGCCGGGCGCTTCACGGTCATGGAAGTCGATGATGCGCAGGCGCTCGAAGCCGAGATCGAGCGTCTGCGTCCGGCGGAACTACTGACGCCGGATGGCGCACTTCCTGCCGCAGACCCGCAAGCTACGGAGCGTACGTGGCGGCGGCGCCCACCCTGGCATTTCGAGCTCGACTCGGCCACTCGCGCATTGACGGAGCAATTTCACACTCGTGACCTTGCTGGGTTCGGATGCGCGGATAAGCCGCTCGCAATTGCGGCAGCGGGCGCGCTACTCAATTACGTGCGCGAGACCCAGAGGGCGGCGTTACCGCATTTGCGTGGGCTAAACACAGAGGAGCGCGACGGGGCGCTGATCATGGATCCTGCCACGCGGCGCAATCTGGAACTGGATGAGAGTCTCACCGGGAAACCCGAACTCACACTTGCGGGCGTGTTCGACTGCACGGCAACCGCGATGGGCGGCCGCATGTTGCGTCGCTGGCTGCATCGGCCGCTGCGCAACCGCGCGGTGCTGCGCGCTCGCTATCAGGCCGTCGCAACGTTGATGGAAGGCTCGCGTCGTTCGGTGCTCGCCGAAACGCTGCGCGAGATCGGTGATATGGAGCGCATTTTGGCGCGCATCGCGCTGCGCTCGGCGCGGCCGCGAGATTTGGTGCGCTTGCGCACGGCGCTCGGCGCTCTACCGGCCCTCAACGAATCGTTGCGAATTGCGAGCGGCGAGGCATACTCGCCGGTGCTCGAGCGGCTCTTCTCGGAACTCGGTGACCATCGCACCGAGCACGGACTGCTCTGCCGCGCCGTGGTTGATTCGCCCCCGCATTTTCTGCGCGACGGCGGCGTTATCGCGGTCGGCTATGACGCCGAGCTCGACGAGCTGCGGCTGCTCGGCAGCAATACCGAACAGTTCTTGCTCGAGCTCGAGCGGCGCGAGCGCGAGCGCACGGGCTTATCCAGCCTGCGGCTCGGGTTCAACCGCGTGCAGGGCTTCTTCATCGAGATCAACCGCTCCCAGGCGGAGACCGTCCCGAAGGACTATCAACGGCGCCAGACCGTCAAATCCGCCGAGCGGTTCATCACTCCGGAGCTCAAGGCATTTGAGGACAAGGTGCTGGGTGCCCGCGATCGAGCGCTTGGCCGCGAGAAAGAGCTCTACGAGGCACTGCTGGACCTTCTGATCGAGCGTTTGCCAATCCTCCAAAAAACCGCCGCGATGATCGCAGAGCTGGACGTGCTCACCTGCTTCGCCGAGCGCGCGGCGACGCTCGATTGCATCCAGCCCGAGCTCGTCGACCAGCCGCTACTGCATATCGAGGGCGGTCGCCATCCGGTGGTGGAGCGAGCGAGCCGCAACCCTTTCATTCCGAACGATGTGTGCCTCGATGAGTCGCGACGCACCTTGATAATCACCGGTCCCAACATGGGCGGCAAGAGCACATACATGCGTCAAACCGCGCTCATTGTCATCCTCGCGCACATCGGCTGCTTTGTGCCCGCGAGGCGCGTGCAGCTCGGGCCGCTCGACCGCATTTTCACGCGGATCGGCGCTTCCGACGACCTGGCGGGCGGCCGCTCGACGTTCATGCTCGAGATGACGGAGACTGCGACTATCCTCAACAATGCCACCGACCGCAGCCTGGTGCTGATGGATGAAGTTGGGCGCGGTACCAGCACTTTCGACGGCCTTTCGCTCGCCTGGGCTTGCGCAGCCTTCATCTCTCAGGTGATCCGCGCGTTCACGTTATTTGCGACCCATTACTTCGAGCTCACGAGCCTTCCCGGCGAGGTACCCGGTGCCGCCAACGTGCACGTCGAAGCTGTGGAGCACGGCGACGCCCTGGTGTTTCTCCATAGCGTCAAGGAGGGTCCCGCCAATCAAAGCTACGGGCTCCAAGTCGCCGCACTCGCGGGTATTCCGACGGATGTGATTGCCGCGGCGCGGCGCTACTTGACCGAGCTCGAGCGTGAGCGCGATGCGCTGCGCAGCTCCGTGTCGACGCAGTCTCAATTGCAGCTGTTCACGCCGCTATCCGCGACATCGCGCGAGTCTGTGCGGCCGGCCGTGCTCTCGCCCGTGCTTTCTGCGTTGCGCTCCGTCGACCCCAACGGATTGAGCCCGCGCGACGCACTCGACCTTGTATTTCGTCTTCGCGAGATGGACGAAGGTGAGGTTTGACCGCGCTCGCGACTTGAGGGCAGTGCGCCTCATGTTGCGAGCCGGTCGTTGAGGTGGGCAGGCGGCGAGCCCGAACGCTGGCGCTCGTACATCGCCTGGTAGACGGCCTCGAGGTTTCTCGTGTAGCGCTCCGTATCGAATATCGGCGTGTTCCTCATGGCCAGCCTGCGTCGCAATTCCTTGAGCCGCACGGGGTCGGCGGCCAGCTCCAGAGCCTTCTCTTCGTACTGCAACGGCGAGCCGGCGATGAGCTCGGGCAGAGCGACCGTGCGCAACAAGCTCGCCGCCACGCGGCTCGCGAAGCTCTCGCCCGCATACGTCAGCAACGGCACCCCGGCCCATAACGCGTCGAGCGCCGTCGCGTGAGCCGTGTACGGAAACGTGTCGAGAAATAGATCCGCAGCTCGAAGCCGCGCCAGATGCTCCGGCAGGGAAGCCACCCGGTCAGCGAAGATCAATCGCGCCCCCTCGATTCCGCGCCGCGCAGCCTCCTGGCGCAGATTGTCGGCGACGGCCGCATCCGCTTGCTGCAGCCATAACACGCTGTTCTCGGTCCGCTCTAGAATCCTCATCCACCGATCGAACATCTGAGGCAGGATTTTGTAGCTGTTATTCAAGCAGCAGAACACGAACCCCTGCGGCGGTAACCCCAACTCCTCGCGCGTGACTGTCCTTTCCGCAATTGCGTAGCTGGAATCAAAGGGCAGGAAGCAATCGGGCAGATAAGCGATTTTCTCGACGTAATGCGCTTGCTGCTCGCGCGGCACGACCGTTCCGTCGGCGATCAGATAGTCCATGAACTCCGCGCCCATCGTGCCGGGGTAACCCAGAAAGTTGACCTGAATCGGGGCAGCACGCAAGGCAAAGATCTTGGTGCGAGAATGCAGCGTGAGTCCGTTCAGATCGACCGCGATGTCGATCCCCAGTTCGCGAGCCGCGACGACCACCTCGAGATCGGATTTCTGACGCACATCGATGAAGCGATCGAAAGCTCTGGTCAAGCGCGGCAGGATGGCATCGTTCGTCTCCGGTCCGAACGCAAAGGCTGTCACGTCGAACGTCTCGCGGTCATGGCGTTCGAATAAGCCGGCGGTCAGATGCGCCACAGGGTGCGTCCGAAAATCCGATGAGAAATATCCTATGCGGATTTTGCCTGCTCTTCGCCCCGGAACATGCGCATAAGATATTCCCGGGATTCCGCCGAGCCTCTCCTCGTGCGAGCTATTGATCTGGTCGCGCACGAAGATTTCGGCTGCGGACCGCAGCAGCGCCGGAGAATCCGTGAGCGCCGCAAGCACCAAGGGCACGCAGACGGGCTTTCCTTCGCCCACGCCTTTGGCGATGCGATCCAAGTCCTCGCCCAAGCCATCCCAGCGACAGGCTTGCATCTTGGTCGAACGACTGGTCCCTAGGAGGTATTTTCCTTCCGGGTCGATCGCCATCGCCTGATCAAGGCTCGTAATTGCAAGGTCGAAGCGCTTTAGTCGAGCAAGAGATGACGCTAGACCCTGGTGATACGCGGCATCCGGCTCCAGCCCGGTTGCCTTGAGATAATCGGTCACGGCCTGGGCGTGACGATCGAGGTCGGCAAGGAGGTTACCCCTGCCGAAGTATGCAGCGGCGAGATCTGGCTTGAGCGCGATCGCGTTGTTGTAGTCGCCGAGCGCTTGCTCCAGGCGCTTGATGAAGTGCCGGCAGGCGGCGCGTCCCAAGAAGGCTTGGGCAACCGTCGGCTTGAGCGCGATAGCGTGGTCGAAACTCGCAATCGCCGCCTCATGCCGCCGCAACTCCTGTAGTACGTTGCCGCGGTTGACGTAAGCCTCGGCGTAACTGCCGTTAAGACCAATCGCCGTCTCGTAGCTCGCGAGTGCCTCTTCAAAACGTTTGAGATCCTTGAGCACCGAGCCGCGGTTGTAGTGCGTCAAAGCGTCTTCGGGATCCACTTCGATGGCACGATCATAGCTTGCAAGCGCCTCGTCGCGCCGCTCGAGTCGCTCCAACACCGATCCTCGATTGCACAAAGCATAAGCGTAAGCAGGGTCGAGGCCTATTGCGCGATCGTAATCCGCGAGCGCCATCTCGAATCGCTCCAGAGTGTTCAGCACGTTTGCCCGCTTGTAATAAGTTTGCGCCCGCTCCGGCGCTCGCTCGATGCACTTACCGTACACTTCGATCGCCCCCTCCAGCTGTCCCTGCTGCTGCAGCCTCTGCCCCTCCCGGAATAGCTCGTCCCACGATGCAGCGCTCGACGCGGACGTCGCGGAGCCTCCCATCGGCGACTCCGGCGACAGTGCCCGGCTTCGGCTTTTCTTCGGCTTCAGTAGGTCGCGCAGTCTCGGCAGCATGGGTCAATGATACCAGTACCCAAACCTGCGCTATTTTGAATTGCAGCACACCTCGCAGTGCTAGACTCGTTTCGTGTCATCGATCTTTCAGAGACTCTTCCGGCGACAGGTGTCGACGCAGACGCTGGTATCGCGCTCCCCTCTGGCTGTTGACCCATCTTGCTCGCTTCCTGGGCCGTCACCAGAATCGAGCTCGCAGAGCGCTTTCGATACGGTCTACGCGGCGGCTGCGGACTGTGCAGCGGCGCAGGATTTTGAGCGCGCGATTCCTCTATATGACCAGGCCATCGCATTGAATCCCGCGCGCGCTGAGCCTCATTACAAGCGCGCCAATGCGCTCAAGATCGTTGGGCGGCTTCAGGAAGCGCTGGCCGGCTACGATCGTGCGATCGAGCGGAACGCGGACTACGCGCACGCGTACTGCAACCGAGGCGTCGTGCTGCAGATGCTCGGCCGACGGGAGGCCGCGTTGCTCAGCTATGACCGCGCAATAAAGCTCGACGCGACCGACGTCATGGCCCACTACAATCGGGCGCTATTGATGCAAGAGTGTGCTCGGTGGAACGAGGCGCTGGCGAGCTATGATCGGGCGGTCGAACTCAACCCGCAGTTCGCCGATGCGCAGTACAACCGATCCATGGCCCAGTTGTTCCTGGGCGACTTCGAATCGGGGTGGCGCGGGTATGAATGGCGCTGGGTCAACGCGCACCGCCTGGGCATCGGGGAGGCCCGCACATTTGCCGGGCGGCGCTGGCTCGGCGAGGAGTCCATCGCGGGAAAACGCATCCTGCTGTACAGCGAAGCCGGCCTCGGAGATACGCTCCAATTTTGTCGTTATGCCACCTCGTGCGCCCGGCTGGGAGCCAGCGTTATCCTTGAAGTACCGGGTGTTTTGCGCGAGTTGCTCGGTAGCCTCGAGGGTGCCTCACAAGTCATTGCCGCAGGCAGCCCGTTGCCGCCTTTCGAATTTCATTGTCCGCTCCTCAGCCTCCCGCTCGCGTTCAAGACGACCCTAAATTCCATCCCGGCGACCGCTGCTTATCTGCGAGCCGATCAGACGAAGATTTCGCAATGGCGCGCCCGTCTCGGGGAGCCTCGCCGGCCCCGTGTCGGGCTGGTGTGGAGCGGGAACCCGAAAAACCCCATCGATGTTCACCGCAGCATTCGCCTCGCCGACTGGCTCGAGCAGCTGCCGACCGGATTGGAGTATTACCGGTTGCAGACGCAAGTGCGCGATGCGGACCGAGTCGCACTCGATTCCGATCCTCGAATCATATCGTTCGGAGACGATCTGCTCGACTTCGACAATACCGCCGCGCTGTGCATGTGCATGGATGTCGTGGTCACCGTCGACACCAGTCTTGGGCATCTCGCGGGCGCGCTCGGGCAGAGGACCTGGCTGCTGCTGCCTCAGACACCGGACTTCCGGTGGATGCGCGACCGCCCGGACAGCCCATGGTATCCGAGCCTTAAGCTCTATCGCCAAACGGCCGCCGGCGACTGGAGCGGCGTCTTCGAGAGAGTCGCGGCCGATTTGCGCCGTGAATTCGACTAGCAGCGAAGAATTGCACGAGCGCAGCGGCAGGTCAGCACGAGGATCAATGATGAGCGATGAGCCACAGCAAGGGAACGTCCGCAATGACGACGCCCTTGCCACGATTGCCGAAGCCGCGGCCCTGCATCAAGCGGGAAAGCTGGATGAGGCCGCCCGGATCTATCGCGAAATCCTCGCACGTTCGCGCTACGACTTCGACGCCAACCACTTGCTCGGGGTCGTCGCGCTTCAGCAGGGGAAATTCGACGTTGCGCAGCGGCTGATCAACGTTGCTCTCGCACTACGTCCAAATGATGTTGCGGCCGTTGGTAATCTGGGGGTCAGTTATCTTCGCGACGGCCAACTCGAGCCGGCGCTTCAATGGTTCGAGCTTGCGGTGAAACTCCAGCCCGATTCACTGGCCGCGCTCACGAACCTTGGGGAAACGCTGTATCACCTGGGCCGTCATCGCGCCGCTATCCCGCTGCTGGAAAAAGCCTGCGCAGTCGACCCATCCTCGTATGCAGCCTACAACCTGCTCGGCGCGTGCTTCTTGCAGGTCGGAGACGATCACAACGCGGCCAAGGCGTTCGAAGAGGCGACTCGGTTGCGTCCCGAGGATGCGGAGGCATGGGCGAATCTATCGGTGGCGTCGAAAGCGATCGGCCAGGATGACCGGGCGCGCGACTCCGCCGATAAAGCCGTCCGGCTGCGTTCGGATTCACCGGCGGCACTCGACGCGCTCGCCCAAGCGCAATTCGAGCAGGGGCGCATCGCAGAAGCAGTGGAGAACTATCGACGAGGAGTGCCGCTTGTCGCCCCATCCGTCAACATGTTGCTTTCCTACGCGTATACGCTGATAGCTAACGGGCTCAACGATGCGGCAATCCAGCAGCTGGAGCGCGCGCGCGCGCTTGACGACAAGAACCTGACGGTGCGTTGGGTGCTTGCCATTGCACAGATCAAGACCATCTACGAGAGCGAATCCGAGATTCCGGAATCGCGGAAACTGTTTGCCAAATCCTTGGATGAAATCGAGTCCTGGTACGAAAGCATGCCGGGAATCGAGGCACCCGATAGGGCGGTTGGCGCAGTGCAGCCGTTCTGGCTGGCATACCATCCCTACAACAACCGCGACCTGTTGAAACGATATGGCGCGTTATGCGTGACTTTCATGTCGAAGCTGCCGAGGCGTGCGCCGGGCGGCCGCGCGCAGAACGGCGATTCGCCGGCAGGCCGCAAACTGCGGATCGGCATCGTATCCTCCTTTATCAGCGAACATTCCATTTGGACGGCCATAACCCGAGGATGGGTGCATCATCTCAACCGCGATAGGTTCGAAATCAGTGTATTTCACTTGAGCACCATCGTCGATCGGGAGACCGAGACCGCAATGGATTCGGTGGCTTATTTCGACAATCGCGCCAAAAATTTCCCCGAATGGGTGGACGCCATATCTGGCCGACAGCTGGATGTCATTCTCTACCCAGAAATTGGCTGCGACGCGCTGACCGTCAAACTTGCCGCGTTGCGCTTGGCGCCAATTCAGGCCGCAGCGTGGGGACATCCCGAAACGAGCGGCTTACCCACCATCGATCTGTTTCTGTCCGCGCAAGCCTTCGAGCCTGCCGATGCCGCCGAGAACAATTACAGCGAAAAACTCATAGCGTTGCCCAACCTCGGCGTCTACGTGGAGCCGCTCGCGCCGCCGAATGCGGATCCGGATTTAAGATCCCTGAACCTTCCGGAAAATCAGCCTTTACTGCTCTGTCCAGGCCAACCATTCAAGTATACGCCCCAATATGACGACGTCTGGGTGCAAATCGCGAAAGGTTTGCAACGGAAGGCCTTCTTCCGAAAAAGCATCAGCGGCCGCCTGGTGTTCTTTCGAAGCCAGTACGACAGCAGAGACCGTATCCTCGAGAAGCGCCTGCGCTCCGCCTTCGCCCGCGGTGGTGTCGATTTCGACGCCCACGTGAGCATCATTCCGTTTCTCGACCGCGCAGGATTCTTTGGACTGATGCGACGATCGGCACTGATGCTCGATACGCTGGGTTTCTCCGGCTTCAACACGGCGTTGCAGGCAATCGAGTGCGGGTTGCCGATCCTGGCATTCGACGGCGACTTCATGCGCGGCCGCCTCGCAAGCGGCATCCTGCGCGAGATCGACATGCCCGAGCTCGTGGCAAAGAGCCCGGAAGATTTCGTGGAGAAAGCGGTCGCGCTTGCGAAAGACCCCGTCGAGTTGCAAGCGTTACGATCCAAAATCATCGCGCGCCGCGCTGGATTGTTTCGCAATCTGGCTCCGGTGCGGGCATTGGAGGTTTGTCTGAGCGAGGCGGCAGCGTCGCTAAAAGTTCGAATACCAAATGAGGATCAATGATGACGAATTCCGCCGGGATACGGCTCGCGGAGCAGTTCGGCCGCGCACAGATTTTGCAGCAGCAGGGGCAGCTGGCTTCCGCTCGCGAGTTATACCAGCAGATACTCGACGCGGAGCCCGGCCACTTTGATGCGCTCAACGCCATGGGCGTGCTCGCGGGCCAGTCAAGGGACCTGCCGCAGGCGATTCAGTATTTCGAGCGGGCAATCACCATCCAGCCAAGCAACTCGGGCGCTCACTGCAATCGCGGTCTTGCCCTCAAACAGCTCAATCGAGCGGACGCTGCGTTAGCGTGTTTCGACCGAGCAATCGCCCTCGATCCGGGAAGTGCGATCGCCCATTACAGCCGCGCGGAAACCTACAAAGACCTGGGGCGTCCCGACGAGGCTCTCGGGAGCTACGATCGAGCCATCGCAATCAATCCAGGGTTTGTGCCCGCAATTTACCGGCGTGGACTCCTACTGCAGCATGCCGGTCGAATGCAAGACGCGATAGACAGTTATGACCAGGTCATCCGGATAAAGCCCGATCACTTCGACGCTCATGCCAACAGAGCGTTGTTGCTGTTCAATCTCGGCCGATATGAGGAAGCATGTGCAAGCTGGGACGAGGCAATCGCAATCAAGCCGGACCAAGCTGCTTTATACTCGCTTCGCGGCCACGTGCTCCGGGCACTCGACAGGCTGGAGGAGGCATTGGTCAGCTATGAGCGCGCCATATCGATCAATGAGGATGATGCGGAAGCGCACTTCAACCGAGGCGTTGCTCTGCTAATGCTCAACAAAATGGAGGCGATGCACAGCTTCGACCGGGCAATCGCAATCAATCCAGATTACGCCGAGGCCTACTACAACCGTGGCTTCTCGCACCACAAGCTGAAGCAATTTGACTCTGCGATTGCCGATTACAAGGTCGTTGGCGCTTTGGCGCCGGATTTCGAGTTTCTTCCGGGCGCCCGCCTCGAGTCGAGCCTGCAGGTGTGCGACTGGAGTGACTATGACGCGCTCGTCGGAAAGATTGTCACCGGCATCGAGGCCGGCGGTCACGCCTGCCATCCGTTCATTCTCATGGCACTGACGCATTCCGCGCGGCTGCAGCACAGTGCGGCTCGCACGTGGGTGAAACACCACTGTCCGGCCAATGGTTCTTTGGGTCCGATCTCGCCCCGCGCGCGAGCTCAAAAGATCAGGATCGGCTACTTTTCCGCCGATTTGCATGAGCATCCTGTGGGCCGCTTACTGGCCGAGCTGATCGAGATCCACGATCGGTCGAGATTCGAAATCGTAGCGTTTTCGTTTGGTTCCGAGACGCAAGATGCGTTGCAGCAGCGACTCGAGAGGGCCTTCGATCAATTCATCGACGTGCGCGAAAGATCGAACCTCGAGATTGCCTCGCTTGCCCGAAGGCTAAACGTTGATATTGCGGTGGATCTCGGCGGCCATACGTTCAATAACCGCGCGAATATCTTTGCTCTGCGGGCCGCACCCTTGCAACTGAACTATCTCGGCTATCTCGGCACTATGGGCGCAGATTACATCGATTATATCGTCGCCGACCGCACCGTCGTGACTCCGGAAACGGAGAGCCATTACAGCGAGAAAATCATCTATCTGCCCGACAGCCACCAAGCGAACGATTGCAAACGGCGCATTTCCGACAAGATCTTTACCAGAGAGGAGCTCGGCCTGCCCCCAAAAGGGTTCGTGTTTTGTTGCTTCAACACCAGCTACAAGATTTCGCCCGCAACGTTCGCCGGCTGGATGCGCATCTTGAAGGCAGTGCCGGGGAGCGTGCTGCTTCTCTATGCCGGCTATGAGGCTAGCGCCGCCAACCTGCGCGCATACGCCGCGCAACATGGATTGGATCCGCGGAGACTCATTTTTGGCGAGCGCCTGGAGTCTGCGGAATACCTGGCGCGATATCGCACGGCGGATCTGTTTCTAGACACTCTGCCGTACAACGCCGGCACGACGGCGAGCGACGCGCTTTGGGTCGGTCTTCCCGTTCTGACTCTGACCGGAGAGGCGTTTGCCAGCCGGATTGCCGCTAGCCTCCTTACAGGCATCGGTGCGGCGGAGCTGATCACCTCCACCCAGCGAGAGTATGAGCAGCTGGCGGTTGAGCTTGCCCTTAACCCGCAGCGCATGGCCGAGATCAGGACGAAGATTCAACACAATCGCCTCACCGGCTCGTTGTTCAATACCCCTCGATTTGCTGGCAATCTGGAGGCGGCGTATACGGCAGTCCATGACCGCTATCACGCAGGATTGCCGCCGGATCATATCAGTCTTTGATTGACAAGCATTGACATGAGCTTCGGAATCAAGCGACTCACAAGCCTAACGGACGCAACGATTCTTGAGCTCGCTCACCTGCTGATCGATTGCGTGGAAGGCGGTGCGTCGGTGAGCTTCATGAGTCCGCTAAGCTTCGACAAGGCGTCGACCTTTTGGCGTCGCGTGGCGGAGGCAACGGCCCGCGGCGAGCGAGCGCTGCTGGTTGCGGAGGACTCGGGCGGCACCATCGGCACGGTGCAACTGATTCTCGATTTGCCGGAGAATCAGCCGCATCGCGCCGATGTATCCAAGATGCTCGTGCATGGCCGGGCGCGGCGCCAGGGGGTTGGCACCGCGATGCTGCGCGCCGTGGAGGAGCTTGCGCGTGAGCTCGGCAAGTCGCTGCTCGTCCTCGACACGGCAAGCGCCGAGGCCGAGCGGCTTTATGCTCGGCTCGGCTGGGAACGGGTCGGTATCGTTCCGGACTATGCGCTCTTGCCGGGCGGCGGTTTCTGCGCTACGACGTTTTTCTACCGCCGCCTCGTCTGAAGCAATCATCGGTGCCTCGCAGACGTCGCGATCTCCAGGGATACCCGAATATGTAAAATAACTGTGAACTCAATCTCCTTTTGTACGTCGCGACACTTCTACACTCAAACTGCTGCAGAGCCGTAGGCAACAGCCGTCCAATGATTGCCTGCGGGAGCTTGTCCTGAACACAGAGAACACAGAGAACCCAGCGATTTCGGCGGCCCATGTGGACGACCATGGAATCGTGCACTCCCGTGCCGTTCACTATGGCCTCGTCTTTCTTTTCATGATTTCGGGCACCGCTGCGCTCATTTATCAGATCTGCTGGCAGCGCCTGCTATTTGAAGGCTTCGGTGTTGACATAGAGTCGGTCACCATCGTGGTATCGACTTTTATGCTCGGTCTGGGCCTCGGTGCACTCGGGGGTGGGGAGATCGCCGACCGGTTTCCCGGCCAAGTGGTTCCCATGTTTGCGATGATCGAGCTCGCCACTGGCGCGTTCGGCGTGTGCAGTCCCCATCTGATCCGTTCCATTAGCGCTGCCACCGTAAATGGCTCGCTAGCTGCGATCGCCGCCGTCAATTTTGGGCTCTTACTGATACCAACGACGTTGATGGGCGCCACTCTGCCCATTCTTGTGACTCATGTCGTCCGTCGCTATCGAAACCTCGGAGTATCGGTCGGCGTTCTGTACTTCGCCAACACCTTGGGAGCCGCATTTGGAGCGGGATTCACCGGCTTTGTAGCCCTCTACCATTTCGGGCTTACCTCGACGATATACATCGCGGCGGCTCTCAATGCGGCCGTTGGTGCGGCCGTATGGTTCTGGCTGCGGCCGCGCGATGTTTAGCTTTGCATGGTGGTTGGCGCTCCTCATCGGCTTTCTGAGTCTGAGTGAGGAGATACTGTGGGTCCGCGTTGCTGGATTCGCGTACCGTACGCTGCCGCCCGCATTCTCCTTCGTATTGATGTTTTATCTGCTGGGCATCGCAACGGGTGCCAGCATTGGCAAGTACCTGTGTGGCCGCGTGCAGAACCTTTACGCCGCAGCGGCCGTTCTGCTAGCCGTCTCCGCGCTACTGGACGCGCTGACGCCTTTGGTCATCGCCAATTACATCTATCCAAACGATCAGAGTCTTGCCGTCCCAGCGGTCGCGATCGCACTCATAGCTGCATCAAAAAGCATTCTTTTTCCCGTCGTTCATCATCTTGGATCCCTTGCGAGCGGTCCGCGAATAGGCCGGTCGGTTTCCAGAATCTACTTCGGAAACATCGTGGGCTCCACGCTGGGCCCCCTCATAACAGGATTCGTGGCGCTCGATTACCTGACGGTCGACCAATGCTTTGGCCTGGCCGCCGTGATGTGTCTGTTGGCATCGATAGCGGCTGTACTCAAAGCCGCAAAACCACAGCTCATTCTGGTGACTCTGGTTGCAGCGGCGGCGGCTAGTACAATCTCGTCGAGTATCATTCATCCCGGTCCGGGCTCCCTCGGTACACTCGCCACGAGCGGAGCGAATCGCGTCACTCACTTCGTCGCCAACCGGCACGGGATAATTCACACCGCAGCCGCCGCCGATGGAGATTTGGTTTATGGAGGAAATGTCTACGACGGCATGACATCGATCGACGTCGATACCAATCCGAACCACCTCGAGCGCCTGTATATGGCGGCACTCGTGATGCCGAGCCCGAAGCGAGTGCTGTTCGTCGGACTATCCACCGGTGCGTGGGTGCGCGCCCTGCAGGGATTCCCCGGCGTCGAGCGCATCGACGTCGTCGAGATCAATCCGGCATATGTCGATTTGATTCGATCATATGGGCAGCTTCTACCGGTGCTGCAAGATCCGCGGATTCACATACACATCGATGACGGTCGCCGCTGGCTCAGACGCAATCCGCTAACGCGGTTCGATCTCGTCGTCCAAAACACGACCTTCTTTTGGCGCGCAAACGCCGGCAACCTGTTGTCCCGGGAGTATTTCTCCGAAGTCAAGAAGCACCTGAATCCCGGCGGCGTTGTTATCAGCAATACCACGGGTTCGTTCGATGTGCTCGCGAGCACACAGGCTGTGTTTGGCTATGCGTATCGCTACAGCAATTTCGTATACGCCTCGGATCAGCCACTGACGGCGAACTTATCCGGTCTGTGGAATGTTCGGCGCCCCGACGGCGCCCCGTTTACTACCGACGATAAACGAGCGAGCAGCGTCGCCGCACTGCTTGCCAGCGCGCGATTGGAGCCTACTCGGGAATTCATTGCGCGGCGGCACGCCGACGCCCAGATCATCACCGACGATAATCTGCTCAGCGAATATAGGGATGGCGAGCGATTCGGTCCAGCCTTCCTGAGAGCGCTGCAACCCCCGACTCCCGCGATCTTCGGTCCCCTCGATCCGTGAATGGTCGGTGTCCCCGCGATGGGGTTTTGACCTATCTCGGGCTATCGGCCGCGAAGCGTCCGTCGCGCAGAAATGAGGCGATCTGACGGGCGACGAGGGCCGAATACACCATGCCGGAGTGGGTCGTGCGCATGCTCAGATGCTGCTTCGCGCCGGGCATATGCGTTTCCGCGACCAGTACCGTCCCATCGCTCGGCGCATCGAAAGGTCCCATGAAGCGTCCGAAGCCCACGGGTACCGTGCCGGCGATGATGCCGAGCTCGCGCTTGCCGCGCCATTGCCGATCGCGCTCGGGGAGTAGCGCTTCGTGCGCCGTGAGGCCGAGCATGCGCCGGCCGAAGCGAAGCTGCGAGAGATTGCGGGCGGCACGGCTGCCTCGAACCGGGGAGCCGAGCAGCACGATCCGGCCCGGCGGCAGCGATGGCTCGTGTCCGGCAGCGCCCGCACGAGCCGCGGCGCTGTCGAATAGCTCGAGAATCACGATGCCGCCCAGGCTGTGACCAACCAGGTGCAGAGCATCGGCTCGCAGCCCCGTGAGAAACACACGGAGCGCGCGGACATTCTCCTCGAGCCCGGCCCCGACCGAGGCGTACGGGAACGAGATTGTCGTGCAGTCCAACTGCCGCGACAATCTTTGCCGCAGCAAGAGCGACTCCCAGCCGTTGAGCCAAAGTCCGTGTACATAAACCACGACCGTGCGCACGGTGGCGCCCTAGTGTCGCAGCTGCCGGATCACGGCGCGATCGGTGCTCGAGGATGCAGTCGCGATGGCCTCGTCGGCGGACAGCCACCGATACTGCACGTGCTCGCTCAGGACAACCGGCACGCGCCGCAGGAGCTTCAAAGCGAAAGCATGCTCGAGGTTGCGCGTCACGCCGGCGGCGTACTTCTTGCCGAACGAAGGCAGGATCTCGTAGACCTGAGTCCACTGCAGGTTGCGAAGGTGCCCCTGCGTGATCCCGGTCTCCTCGATCAGCTCGCGGCGCGCGGCCGCGTCCGCCCTCTCTCCCCATTCGAGACTGCCGGTCACCGATTGCCAGAACCCCGGAGGCCTGCGCCGCTCGAGCAGGAGAAACTCGCCGCCGGCGGTATAAATCACGATCAGGACCGATTCCGGGCGCCGGAACGAGTGCAACGTCTACTCGACCTTGGGGGGTACGCGCACGCGAATGTGCAGTTCCTTGAGCTGAGCTTCGCTCACCTCGGTCGGCGCATCCATAAGAGGATCGGCGGCCGTCTGCGTCTTCGGGAACGCGATGACGTCGCGGATGCTCTCGGCGCCCGCCATGAGCATCGCCAGCCGATCGAGCCCGAACGCAATGCCGCCGTGGGGCGGGGCGCCGAACTTGAGCGCGTCGAGGAGGAAACCGAACTTGAGCCTCGCCTCCTCGGGCGAGATGCCGAGGAGGTCGAACACGACCGATTGCAGCTCTTGCGAATGGATGCGCACGGACCCCCCGCCGATCTCGGAGCCGTTGAGCACGAGGTCGTACGCCTTGGCGAGCGCTTCCCCCGGACGCGCCTTTAGCGCGGCCGGATCTAAGTTCGCCGGGCTGGTGAATGGGTGGTGCATGGCCGACCAGCGCTTCGCGTCAGCGTCCCACTCGAACATGGGAAAATCGACCACCCACAGCGGGCGCCACCCCAATTCGACGAGCCCGAGATCCTGACCGAGCTTGAGCCGCAGGGCCCCGAGCGCATCGCTCACCACCTTCGCGCTGTCGGCGCCGAAGAAAATCAGATCCCCTTCCGCCGCGCCGGTGCGCTCCAAGATCCCGGCCACCGCGGCATCGCTCAAGAATTTCAAGATCGGCGACTGCAAGCCGTCGCGGCCCTTCGCAGTCTCGTTCACCTTGATGTAGGCGAGCCCCTTCGCGCCGAAGCGCGCGACGTAGGCGGTGTAATCGTCGATCTCCTTGCGGGAGAGCTTACCGCCTTGCGGGGCGCGCAGCGCGGTTACCCGGCCGGCGGGGTCCGCGGCCGGTCCCGCGAAAACTTTGAAATCGCAGCCGCGCACGAGGTCGGCCACATCGATGAGCTCGAGCGGTACACGCAGATCCGGCTTGTCCGAGCCGTAGCGGCGCATGGCCTCGGCATACGTCAGCCGCGGGAGCGGCGTCGGCAGCTCGACGCCGAGCACCTCCTTGAACAGGAACCGCACGAGACCTTCCATGATCTCCTGGATGGCCCCCTGATCGAGGAAGGACGTCTCGATGTCGAGCTGCGTGAACTCCGGCTGCCGATCGGCGCGCAGATCCTCGTCGCGGAAACAGCGCACGATCTGGTAATAGCGGTCGAAGCCCGAAATCATCAGCAGCTGTTTGTAAATCTGCGGCGACTGCGGCAGCGCAAAGAACTTGCCGGGATGGGTGCGGCTCGGCACCAGATAATCGCGCGCGCCCTCGGGCGTCGCCTTCGACAGCATCGGCGTCTCGATGTCGACGAATCCTGCATCGTCGAGGTAGCGGCGCATGGCGCGCGTGATTCGATGGCGCAGCAGCAACCGCTCGCGCATCTCCTCGCGGCGCAGGTCGATGTAGCGGAACCGCAGGCGCACTTCCTCGCTCACGTGCTCATCGAGTTGAAACGGCAGCGGCTCCGAGCGGTTCAGGATCTCGAGGGACTGGCATAGAAGCTCGACTTTTCCGGACTTCAGATTGGGGTTCACGGTCCCGGGAGGCCGCAGGCGCACCGTGCCCGTCACTTTCAGCACGAACTCGTTGCGCACGCGCTCGGCTTGCGCGAATACCTCCGGAGTATCCGGGTTGAACACGATCTGCAGAAGTCCCTCGCGGTCACGCAAGTCGACGAATATGACCCCGCCGTGGTCACGGCGGCGGTGGGCCCAGCCGGCCACGGTGACGACCTTGCCGACCGAGGATTCACCGACCTGACCGCAGTAGTGAGTGCGCATAAGCTTTAGAAACCGCAGGGAAAGCGCGCGATGCTAAGGCCTGGCACCGGCATCGGCAAGCCCGGCCCTGAAGGCCGACAACTCAGGCGCGGGGCAGACCGCTCTGGGCGCGAGGCCGACTGCTATCGGCCGCGCGCCGGCTTCACGCGACTGCGCTTGATCGCCGGCCGCGAAGGCCGCTTCGCGGTCTTGCGCGCAGTGGGCTTATGAGCGGCCGGGCGGCCCTGCGAGGCGCGCACCGGCGTTTTCTTGGTCGATTCGCCGGAGGCCGCCTTCTCCACCGGCTTCTCGGCCGGCTTTTCGCTCTTCGACTCCGCCGCGGGCGATTCCTTCGTTTCCGCGGCGGCACCCTCCTTCTTGTCCTCCTTGGGGGCCTCCTCGGGACGATCGGCGAGGTTGCGCTTGCTGTCCTGATCGGACTTGAAGTCCGTTTCGTACCAGCCGCCGCCCTTCAACCGAAACACGGGTGCGGACATGAGCTTCTGCAGCTGCGGCTTGCCGCAATGCGGACATTTCTTCAACGGTGGATCGCTCACCTTCTGCATGGCTTCCAGGGCATGGCCGCAGTTATTGCACTGATACTCGTAGAAAGGCATGTGTTTCCTTCATCCCGGCATTGAACTCATCGCCCACCAGTATAGCCAAGCGCCGTTCCATCGTGCTCGGCCGGGGTGGCTGCGAAAGGAGCGCCGCTCTAGTGCAGCCGCTCCTTCTCGAACACCAGACCGTCGCGCTTGACCTTCGCGACCACGCGATCGCCGGCCGTGAACTCGCCGCGCAGAATCTGCTGCGCCAGCGGATTCTCGATCTGCGACTGGATCGCGCGCTTCAAGGGCCGCGCCCCGTACACCGTGTCGAAGCCCGCCTCGCCGATGCGATCGCGCGCCGCGTCGTCGAGCCGTAACTGGATATCGCGCTCCGCAAGGCGCTGCCGCAGCCGGCCGAGCTGAATGTCGACGATGGAACGGATCTGGTCGCGGCCGAGCGAGTGGAACACCACGATCTCGTCGACTCGATTGATGAACTCGGGGCGGAAATGCTCCGACAGCACCTGCATCACGGCGCCCTTCATCGCCGCGTAGTTCGCCTCTCCTCCCAGCTCCTGGATGGCCTGGCTGCCGAGATTC
>Ga0302326_10009287_pt1 | contig 21536 bp, 17 predicted proteins | sample Palsa_T0_3_FD_202264 | JGI IMG/M metagenome (GOLD analysis project Ga0302326, IMG submission 202264) | Peat permafrost microbial communities from Stordalen Mire near Abisko, Sweden - Palsa_T0_3 | ecosystem: Environmental > Terrestrial > Soil > Palsa > Peat permafrost | place: Sweden: Abisko... | reverse complement strand
CTCCCCCGCGGCGCGGATCATCGACCTCGTCTCTCCCATCGGCAAGGGACAGCGCGGCCTCATCGTCGCCCCGCCCAAGGCGGGCAAGACCACGGTGCTGAAGACGATCGCGCACGCGATCGCCAACGCCTACCCGGAGGTCCACCTCATGCTCGTGCTCGTCGGCGAGCGCCCGGAAGAGGTCACCGACCTGCGCCGCTCGGTCCGCGGCGAGGTCATCTCGTCCACCTTCGACCAGTCACCGGCCGACCACGTGCTGGCGGCCGAGCTCGCCATCGAGCGGGCCAAGCGGCTGGCCGAACTCGGCCGGGACGTCGTCGTCATGCTCGACTCGCTCACCCGGCTCGGGCGCGCCTACAACCTGGCCGCCCCGGCCAGCAGTCGCACCCTGTCGGGCGGGGTCGCGGCCTCGGCCCTGCAGCCGCCGCGTCAGTTCCTCGGCGCGGCCCGCTGCCTCGAAGAGGGCGGCTCGCTGACGATCCTGTCCACCGCCCTCATCGACACCGGCTCCCAGCTCGACAACGTGCTGTTCGAGGAGTTCAAGGGCACCGGCAACATGGAGCTGCGGCTCCGCCGCGACCTGGCAGAGAAGCGCCTGTTCCCGGCGATCGACCCGGGCCCGTCCGGCACCCGCCGCGAGGACCTGCTGCTCGACCCGGCCGAGCAAGCCGCCGTGATCAGCCTGCGCCGCGCCCTCGCCGCCCTCGACCCGCAGCACGCCCTGGAGCTGCTGCTTGAGAAGACCACCGGTTCGAACGAGAAGTTTCTCCGCCAGATCCGCGACTCGCAGTAAAGGGCTCTCGTCCGCTCAGGTCCAGTCGGATCCCGCGCGCCTGACCCGGCGTGTCAACCAGAGTCGGCCCAGCAGGAATGCGAACCCGACCACCGCGATAATGGCCGCCCACAGGAAGACAGACGCGCCGCGAATATGCCCGGGCCTCAGGAGGGAATCGCTCAGGGTGAACGCGTACAGCACCAGCAGGACGCCGACGGTAACCAACACCGGATGAGCCCGCCACTTGGCCCGCAACCACGCGCGGCGTTGTCCGCGCGCGTTCTGGAGTTCTTCGTCCCGGTTTACCTCGTCGAACTTGTCCATCGCCATTTGCCGGAACTCCCGCCCTCCGAGAATGCGGGTCTTGCTGCCCGTGCCGGCCGAGCACAAACTGCTAACGCGCCGTTTGGTCCCAACTGAGCGGGAGAGCCGCTAGCCGCCCCAGGCCGGCCGGATCAGCGGGCGGGCGACTGCAGGCCCCGGGCCAGTCGGCCGGCCGCGTCGCGTATCCACTGGCCGAGCGCCTCGCGGCGACCGGAGTCGGTGTCGGCCGACTTGGTGATGAGGTCGGCCACCTCGTCGCTGGTGACGGTGCGGACGAGGACCATGATCTGCGCGGCGGTGAGCCGCCGGGCGGCGCGCTCGACCGGGAGATCCCGTTGGGCGCCGCGCGCCTCCGCCCGCAGAACCTCGGCCAGCCGGGTCTCCGTCTCGTCCCAGAGCGCACGAACCCGGGACCGCGCGGCGGGACCGCTGGCGGCCATGCGCTGGAAGGACCCGAGCGATAGGTTCTCGTCCGTCTCGTTCACGGCCGCGAGCAGCGCCTGAGCCGCCGCGACGAGCGGAGTCTGCCCCAGCCTGCGGCTCGCGACGGCCCGCACGACAGTGTCGAGCACGGTCTGCTGGCGGAAGATCAGCTCTTCCTTGGCGTTCACATAGGTGAACACGGTCTTCACCGAGACGTTCGCGGCGTCGGCGATCTCCGCGACCGTCACGTTCTCAAACCCGCGCTCAGCGAACAGCCGGTCGGCCGCCGCGAAGATCGCCTCCCTGGTCAGCCGCTTCTTCCGCGCTCGCAGCCCCTCGGGTTCGGGCACCGCCGGCTCCGGCCCCATGGGGCGGATCGGACGAATCAGGTGATCCGCTGAGTTCATTCGCAGCAGTGTAATAGCGGATCGCATCACTAATTACATCCTCTCACCCTATTTACGGTGAGAGGCTCACGTTTGAGCGGCGCTTACCTTCGGCAGTGACGCACCTTCAACCGTTGTTATCGCTCGCTCTCGACCTAGGGGCGAATCGGGCGGGTCAGCCGGACTTCCTCCTCGGCAAAGCCCAGGGCGGCGTAGAACCCGCGGGCGTTGGCGTTGAAGGCGCCGGTGTGCAGGGTGAGGTTGCGCAGGCCGTGGTCGCGCGCCCAGGCGTCGGCGGCGGCGATGAGCGCCCGGCCGATGCCGTGGCGGGATGCGCGCTCGGCCACCACTAGTTCCCCGATGTAGCCGTCGCGCTCGCCGGTGAAGTGGGTGCTCGCCCTCACGCTGATGACGCCCGCGATCCCGTCCGCGTCGGCGGCCACCAGGACGGCGCCGTCCCCGGTCTTGGCCGCGTCGAGTGATTCCTCCAGCCAGCGCCGTCCGGCCAGCAGCGCTTCCGCCTGGTCCCGCCACGGCGCGACCCCCTCGGCGAGCCGCGGCGCGAGCTCGAGGACCCCGGCTCGATCGTCATCGTCGGCGGGACGTATCGGGATGACTGGTTCGCCCATCCCCCCAGTCTCGCACCAACGCCCGCCTGCGAGGCTCGCTTCTTGCTGTTATCCAGATGGGGTAAGGCTGTCGACGACGCCATCGACAGGCCCGCAATCGGCAACTCGTGCCGCTCCGGCAACACCAGCCTCCTGGGTTTCGCGAAGGCGGCCGGAGAGGTGCCACGATGCTGATCAGCTTCTTATCACTTCTGACCACTTTTTCGTCTTCGTATCGGTTCTGACCACTCTTGCGCCCGATTTGTCGGGATCCTGTGGTCAGAACCGATAAGAAGATGAGCCGTGTGGTCAGAACCGATAGATAGACGCGCGCGGCTGAGGCGGGTGTGAATGATGGGGCGGGCGGGGATCTGCGGGGGCGGGGTGCGCGGATAGGCGGGGTGAGCGGATAGGCGGGGTGCGCGGGGATGGGGAGGCCCGCCGGCTGGGTGTCAGCTGGCGGGCCTTTGGGGTGGGGGTGGGCACACGCTCTTGGCTGGGCGGGGGCCACGGTTCCAAGGGCCGGTACTTGGGTGCGGTACCGGGGGTCTTGGCTAGCGCTGCTTGCGGTGGCGCAGGGCGGGGATGGGCGGAGCAGCGGTCCGTTCGAGGGAGGCTTCCAGGTCTTCCGCGACCTCGACCCGCAGCGGGGCGGGCGCCTCGGCCGCGGCCTCGAGGACGCTCTCGGCGTCCCGGGTGGCGCGGGCGGCGACGGCGGACTCGCTGTGCAGCTCGTGCACGTAGCGCTTGCCCCGCAGCAGCGACGCTACCGCGGCGATCAGGCAGGCAGCGATCGCGAAGTCGAACGCGATGTCAAGCCCGGACTGGAACGGCGCGGCGATCAGCGAGGGGAAGAACGAGTGGCCCGTCAGGTAGGCGGCGTGGCTGGCCGGCAGCTTGGTCAGCGTGCTCCCGAGCAGCATCTGGATCGGGTTGTAGCCGAGCAGGGCCGCGAACATGATCGCCGTCGGCGGCAGGTGCGAGACGCCGCTCGCGGCCGCCGCGGGCACGCCCTGGGCGGTCAGGCCCGCGTACAGATGGGACGGCAGCGAGGCCGACAGGCCGAGGATGATCAGGCTGAAGAAGATGCCGATCGAGAGCACCATGGCCGAGTTCTGGAAGGTGGCGGACATGCCCGCCCCGACCCCGCGCTTGTCGGCGGGCAGTGCGTTCATGATGCCGGCCCGGTTGGGCGACGCGAACAGGCCCATCCCGACGCCGTTGAGCAGCAGGATGCCGGCGAACTCCCAGTAGGTGAAGTTGACCGGCAGCAGCTCGAGCAGGCCGAAGGAGAGCGCGGCCAGCAGCATGCCGCCGGTGGCGAACGGACGGGCGCCGAACCGGTCGGACAGGAAGCCGGAGACCGGGCCCGCGACCAGGAAGCCGACGGTCAGCGGGATCATCGCGATGCCCGCCCACAGCGGTGTGTTCTCGAAGCTGTAGCCGTGCAGCGGCAGGTAGATGCCCTGCAGCCAGATGATCAGGATGAACATCAGGCCGCCGCGGCCGAGGCCGGACAGCAGCGAGGCGAGGTTGCCGAAGGTGAACGCGCGGATGCGGAAGAGCCCGAGGTTGAACATCGGCTCGGGGACCTGGGTCTCGATGTAGCAGAAGATCGCCAGCAGGACGAGGCCGCCGCCGATGAGCGACATCACCAGCGGGCTGGTCCAGCCCATGGTGTGCGTGCCGTAAGGCTGGATGCCGTAGGTGATGCCGACCAGGACCGCGATCAGGCCGGCCGCGAAGGTCAGGTTGCCGCCGAGGTCGAGCTTGGCCGGCTTGCGCACGCCGAGCTCGCGGAGCTTGAGGTAGGACCAGATGGTGCCGCCGACGCCGAACGGGACCGAGACCAGGAAGACGAGCCGCCAGCTGACCGGGCCGAGCAGGCCGCCCAGGATCAGGCCGATGAAGGACCCGGCGATGGCGGCGACCTGGTTGAGGCCGAGCGCCATGCCCCGCTGGTTCATCGGGAACGCGTCGGTGAGGATCGCGGCCGAGTTCGCGAACAGCATCGCGCCGCCGACGCCCTGGAAGATGCGCATCGCGATCAGGTACCAGCCCGCGGCCTCGCCGTGCAGCCAGGTAACCGAGAGCAGGACCGAGAAGACGGCGAAGATGGCGAAGCCCATGTTGAACATGCGGACCCGGCCGAACATGTCGCCCAGGCGCCCGAAGGACACCACCAGGACGGCCGTGACGACCAGGAAGCCCATCATCAGCCAGAGCAGGATGGTGGTGTTGCCCGGCTGCAGCGGGTTAATGCCGATGCCGCGGAAGATGTTCGGCAGCGCGATCAGCATGATGGACGAGTTGATGGTCGCCATCAGCACGCCGAGCGTGGTGTTGGACAGGGCGATCCACTTGTAACGGGGGCTGAGAGTCGACGGGCTGAGGGGGGATGGCGCGGGCACTGCGGTTCCTCCAGGACGAGGCGGTCGTCGGGCAATTTATTAGTTGCTTGTAGCGAACTAACTGTTGCGACAGTTTATTCCGGCGATGGGGTTTGCGCCTGGTTTGCGCCTGGTTTGACAGTGGGGAAGCAGAGGGGCATGCTAAGCGTTGTCAGATAAGGCACCTCGTTCGGTGAGGCGTCTTCACGGACACAGGCCACTGATCCCAACCGTCGAGAGACGCTCCGGATCAGGACACCTCTCCCCGGCCTAAGGGGTGAGGCCAAGTGGCTGCGCAAGCTCTACCTGTCTCACGGACACGCAGTTCGACAGACACGGAGCGCTACGCCGTGGAGTGCCAAAGCTCTTACGAGAGAGGTGGCCCCTGCGTCGCGTATGAGTTGCGGCGACAGAACATGCCTCTGCAGTGGTGCCGTGTGTGAAAGTGCGCGCAAGCGCCCCGGCCTGAGGGAGGCGTTGAGATGGACTCTGATAGTCCGGGCCGAAGTCGGCCCCACCCACCGCTTGCCCTGCCGGTCCCTGGCACGCGCTAACGCACACAGCTCTCCCCTTACTCATCCCGGGTCACTCCCCGGGCGATAGCTGCGTGCGCGTGTGCCTCCATCCCGCTTTAGTGAAAAGCGCGAGAGGGGTGAACCCCATGACTGCTGTTGACATGGAAGTAACGCGTTCCGCTGTACTCGACGAGGCGCACGTCGGCGACATCCGCGGTGCCCTCGGCACCATCAGGCTCGACGACACCGCCGCCCGCACCACCATGTCGGCCAAGCTCAAGACGCTGCTCGCGATCGTCGGCCCCGGCCTGATCGTGATGATCGGCGACAACGACGCCGGCGCGTTCTCCACCTACGGCCAGGCGGGCCAGGACTACGGCACCCGCCTGCTGTGGACGCTGTTGCTGCTGATCCCGGTGCTCTACGTGAATCAGGAGATGGTGCTCCGGCTCGGCGCCGTCACCGGGGTCGGCCACGCCCGGCTGATCCTGGCCCGGTTCGGGAAGTTCTGGGGCGCCTTCTCGGTCATTGACCTGTTCGTACTCAACGCGCTGACGATCATGACCGAGTTCATCGGCATCACCCTCGCGGCCGGCTACCTCGGGGTGCCGAAGGTGGTCGCGGTCGCGGGCGCGGCCCTGATCATCATCGCGTCCGCGTTCACCGGGTCGTTCCGCCGGTTCGAGCGGATCGCGATGACGTTCTGCGTGGGCTCGCTGCTGCTGATCCCCCTGTACTTCATGAGCCACCCGACGCTGGCCTCGATGGGCCGCGGCTTCGCGATCCCGGAGCTGCCGGGCGGCGGCGGCCAGATGGCGACCGTGATGCTGCTCGTCATCGGCATCGTCGGCACCACCGTCGCGCCGTGGCAGCTGTTCTTCCAGCAGTCGTATGTGATCGACAAGCGGATCACCCCCCGGTTCATGAAGTACGAGAAGACCGACCTCTGGATCGGCATCGCGATCGTGGTGGTCGGCGCGGCGGCGCTGATGGGCGTCACCACCGCCGCGTTCGCCGGCACTCGCGGGGCGGGCAACTTCACCGACGCCAGCGGGCTCGCCACCGGCATCGCCGCCTACGCCGGCCACTTCGCCGGGGTGGTGTTCGCGATCGCACTGCTCGACGCGTCAGTCATCGGCGCGTTCGCGGTCTCGCTGTCCAGTGCCTACGCGATCGGGGACGTGCTGGGGATGAACCACTCCCTGCACCGGGGGTTCGGGCAGGCGAAGGGGTTCTACGCGGTCTACGGAGCGCTGGTCGGCGGGGCCGCCACCATCGTGCTGATCCCCGGCTCGCCGCTCGGGCTGATCACCGAGGGCGTCCAGGTCCTGGCGGGCGTGCTGCTGCCGAGCGCGACGCTCTTCCTGCTGCTGCTCTGCAACGACAAGGACGTGCTCGGCCCGTGGGTGAACCGCCGCATCACCAACGTGTTCACCTCGGGGGTGATCGCGGTCCTGATTACGCTGTCGGTGGTGCTCACCGCGTCGGTGGTCTTCCCCGGCATCACCGCCGGGCAAATCGTCGCGATCTGCGCTTCCTGCGCGGCGGTGTCAGTCGTCGGCGGCCTGGTGATGCTCGTCCGTCGTCGGTGGGTCAGGGTCGCGGTCGCCGAGGCGATGACCGAGGACGCCATCAGCGTGGCGGATCGCAACAACTGGCGGATGCCGGCGCTGAGCGAGCTGACGGCACCGGTGATCAGCCGCGGTCGCAGCCTGGGCCTGACCGCGCTCTGGGCGTACCTGCTGATCGCCTTGGCCATGGTCATCGTCAAAGTCGTCCTGATCGCCGTGCACTGAGGCACTGTCGAGGGTCGCGGCGGCTTCTCTAGAGTGTCCCTGGAACTAGGGACTAAGGAGCCGCCGTGACCGATCAATCCACCTCCTCCGCCGGGCCGCTGGCCGGGGTGCGCGTCGTCGAACTGGCCGGGATCGGCCCGGGCCCGTTCTGCGGGATGCTCCTGGCCGACCTGGGCGCGCAGGTCATCCGGGTGGACCGGCCGGGCGGGCCGTCGACGCCGATCTCGCAGAGACACGACATCACCAGCCGGGGCAAGCAGCGGATCGTGGTGGACCTCAAGCACCCGCGCGGGTCCGAGGTGGTGCTGCGGCTGGCGGCCGCGTCCGACGCGCTGATCGAGGGGTACCGGCCGGGCGTGGCCGAGCGGCTCGGCGTCGGCCCGGCCGACTGCTGGGCGCGCAACCCGGCGCTGGTCTACGGCCGGATGACCGGCTGGGGCCAGGACGGTCCGCTGGCGGCCGCGGCCGGCCACGACATCGCCTACATCGCGGTCACCGGGGCGCTGCACGCGGTCGGCCGGGCCGGCGGCCCGCCCCAGGTGCCGGTGAACTACCTGGGCGATTTCGGCGGCGGGTCGATGTTCCTGGCCCTGGGCGTGGTGGCGGCGCTGCTCTCCGCCCGCGCCTCGGGGCGAGGGCAGGTCGTCGACGCCGCGATCGTCGACGGAGCCGCGGTGCTCCAGGCGATGACGTACGGGCTGCTCGCGGACGGCTCGTGGACCGACCAGCGCGGCGTCAACCGGCTCGACACCGGCGCCCCGTTCTACGACGTGTACGAGACGGCCGACGGGCGGCACATGGCGGTCGGCGCGCTCGAGCCGCAGTTCTACGCGGAGTTCATCCGGCTGCTGTTCGCGCCCGAGGGGGTGCCGGCCGATCTCCCGTCCCAGCACGACCGGTCGCGGTGGGAGGAGATGCGGTCGCGGTTCGCCGCCCGGTTCCGCGAGCGCTCCCAGGGCGAATGGTCAAAGGCATTCGTCGGAACGGACGCGTGCGTCGCCCCGATCCTCAGCATGACCGAGGCCCCGGCCGACCCCCACCTGGCCGCGCGCGGCACGTTCGCGAGCACCGGCGGGGTGGTTCAGCCGGCCCCGGCGCCGCGGTTCGGAGCCGACGCGGGCGGCGGCCCGATCGGGGCGCTCCCGGCCGGGGCGATCTCGCCGGCCGGCGCGCACACCCGCGCCGTGCTGACCGACCTCGGCTTCGCCGACGTCGACGATCTGCTGTCCGCCGGGGCGGTCTGGCAGGCGTAGCGGATCGCGGCGTCGGCGGCTGTACGCGCCGCTTCGGTAACCCGGTGGGTGTTTTGGATCTTTACAGGAGCTCGAGGATGGTGGCGTTGGCCTGGCCGCCGCCCTCGCACATGGTCTGGAGGCCGTAGCGGAGGCCGTTGTCGACCATGTGGTGCAGCATCGTGGTCATGATGCGGGCGCCGCTGCCGCCCAGCGGGTGACCGAGGGCGATCGCGCCGCCGTTCGGGTTGAGCCTGGCCGGGTCGGCGCCGATCTCGATCAGCCAGGCCAGGGGAACCGGCGAGAACGCCTCGTTGACCTCGAAGACGCCGATGTCGTCGACCGTCAGGCCGCTCTTCTTGAGTGCCTTCTGGGTGGCGGGGATCGGGGCGGTGAGCATGATCACCGGGTCGTCGGCGGCGAGGACGGCGGTGTGCACCCGGGCCAGCGGGGTCAGGCCGAGCTCCCTGGCCTTCTCGCTTGTCATCATGAGCAGGGCGGCCGACCCGTCGCTGATCTGCGAGCTGTTGCCCGCGTGGATGGTGCCGCCGGTCTTCTTGAAGGCCGGCTTGAGCGTGGCCATCGACTCGAGTGTGCCGCCGCGGCGCACCCCCTCGTCGGTGTCGATGACCGTGCCGTCCTCGAGCTTGACCGGGGTGATCTGGCCGGTGAAGCGGCCCTGGTCGATGGCGGCGGCCGCCTTCGCGTGTGAGGCGAGCGAGTACTCGTCGAGCTGGGTGCGGGTGAACCCCCAGCGCTCGACCATCATCTCCGCGCCGATGCCCTGGTTCGGGAACACGTCGTGGAAGACGGTGTGCAGGCCGGACCCGGACGGGTTAACGCCCGCCTGGGCGCCGATCGAGGAGCCCATCGGGACCCTGCTCATCGACTCGACCCCGCCCGCCACCACCACGTCGTACTGGCCGCTGACGAGGCCGGCGGCGGCGAAGTGGACCGACTGCTGGCTGGACCCGCACTGCCGGTCGACCGTCACCCCGGGCACCGACTGCGGCCACCCGGCCGCGAGCACGGCGTTGCGCGCGATGTCAAAGGTCTGCTCGCCGACCTGGCTGACGCAGCCCCAGATGACGTCGTCCACGACCTCCGGGTTCACCCCGGCCCGCTCGGCGAGGGCGTTCAGCACGTGCGCTGACAGGTCCACCGGGTGGACGCCGGACAGGCCGCCGTTCCGCTTTCCGACCGGCGTCCGAACCGCCGCCACAATTACCGCGTCGCTCATCGCGCCGCCCTCCCTGCTGGAAATCGCCTACTCTCTTGACTATCACGCCGGACGGCATTTGCCCATTTAGACGGGCTCGCCTCGGTAGTGGGGGCGAGATGGGCAGCGATGCACGTGCAATCCCACGCGAGACAATGTTATCGTTGCGGCGTCCCTCAATCGCGTGAGGTAGTCATGGCCCAGCCCCTCCTAGCAGGCCAGTTCACCGGCCAGCGACGGCCCGGTCTACTGCCGATCGAGCCGAACAGCTTCATCGGCCGAGCGGCGGAAGCACAGCGCCTTAGCGCCCTGCTGCGATCCGCCCGGCTGATTACCGTGGTCGGCCCGGGCGGGGTCGGGAAGAGCAGGCTCTGCCTGCACATCGCCTCGGCCGCGCTGTCGGCCGGCCGTTTCGCCGACGGCGTCGTGCTCGTCGAGCTGTCCGGGGTGACCGACCCGGCGCTGCTCGCCAGCAAGGTCGCGGCCGGCCTCGGGCTGCCGGAACGGGACGCCGCCCTGCAGTGGGCGGCCGTGCTCGAGCACGTGCGAGAGCGGCGGATGCTGCTGATCCTCGACACCTGCGAGCACCTGGTCGACGCCTGCGCCGCTTTCGCCGAGGCGGTGCTGCGGGCCGCGCCCGAGGTGACCGTGCTCGCGACCAGCAGGCAGCCGTTCGACGCGCCGGGCGAGCACGCCTTCCCGGTGGCGCCGCTGCCGATCGAGGGCGACGCGGTCGAGCTGTTCGCGCAGCGCGCCGCCTCGGCCGCGCCGGGATTCGCCGTCACGGCCGCGAACCGGGCGGACGTCGTCCGGCTGTGCCGGCGGCTCAACGGCATACCGCTCGCGATCGAGCTGGCCGCGGTCAGGCTGCGCGCCCTGCCGCTGGCCGAGCTGGCCAACCTGCTCGATTCCGGCTTCAGCGTGCTGACCGTCACCCGCCGGGGCGGCGTGGCCAGGCACCAGACGCTGCGAACCGCGATCGAGTGGAGCCACACGCTCTGCACGCCCGCCGAGCAGGCGCTGTGGCGGCGGCTCTCGGTCTTCGCCGGGTCGTTCGACCTGGCGGCGGCGGAGGAAGTCTGCGCGGACCCGGCGCTGCCCTCCGACGAGGTCGTGCACGCGCTCATCGGCCTGGTCGACAAGTCCGTGGTGATGCGCGACGGCGACGTCGAGGGCGGCGGGTTCGGCGGCGGGGCCTCGGGCGCGAACCGGTACCGGCTGCTGGACACGCTGCGCGAGTTCGGTGGCGAGCAGCTGGCGGAGGCAGGCGAGCAGGCGCGGTTCCTCGACCGGCTGACCGATCGGTGCCTGGCGATGGCGACCGACTTCGACGAACGGTTCCTGGCCGACGGCCAGGCGGGCCGGTTCCAGCGGCTGCGCGCGGAGCAGCTGAACATCGCGACCGCGCTCGGGCACTCGCTCGACAACCAGGACGACGACGGCCGGCCGGTGGCGGCGGACCAGGTCGAGCGGTGGCGGCGGGGGTGCTCGCTGGCCGTCCGGCTGCACGCCTACTGGCGGATAGCGGGCCTGCTCGGCGAGGGCAGGCACTGGCTCGACAAGGCGCTGCGGGTCTTCCCCGGGTGGTCGGCCGAGCGAGCCTGGGCGCTCGCGGCCCGCGGCAGGCTGGCCACCTTCCAGGGCGACCCGGACAACGCGATCGCGGACATCAGCGAGTCGATCCGCCTGGCGGGCGAACTCGGCGACGACCGGGCCGCCGCCCGCGGCTACCTCTACCTGAACCTGGCGCTGACGTTCGCCGGCCAGTACGACCAGGCGCTCGCCGCCGGGCAGCTGGCGGCCCAGCGGCTGGCCGCCTGCGACCACCGGCTCGGCCTGGCCTACCTGCAGCCCCAGCTGGCGGAGCTGCACCAGCTGGCGGGGGACGTCGACGCGGCCCTCGAGTGCTGCCAGCGCGGCCTGGCGATGCTGGCGGACTTCGGCCGGGCGGGCGAGGAGCGGTGGACGGCCGGGCTGCTCAGCATGATCTCCGGGTTCGCGCTGTTCCAGCGCCCAGGCAGCGACGACGAGTGCGCCGCCGCGATCCGGCTGGCGCTGTCGGCGATGCGCGATTTCGGCGATCAGGCGGGGATCGCGTACTGCCTTGAGGTGCTCGGCTGGCTGGCCGCGCGGGGGGCTCAGCCCGAACGGGCAGCCGTGCTGCTCGGGGCGGCGGACACGATCTGGCGGCGCACCTCCTCCCGGATGAGCAACGTCGCCGTCATGGAGCAGCGCCACCAGCGCGCGGCCAAGCAGGCCCGCGAGGCCCTCGGCGGCCTGCACTACGAAAACGCGCACGACCGGGGCGGCGCGGTCGACCCGGCCACGGTCGTCGCGTGGGCGGTGGACGAAAGCGGCGCGCTGCCCGGGCCGGACCGCGTCGCCGCGCCGCGCGATGGCGCTGACACGGGGGCGGTCGCGGGCCTGCGCCCGGCCGGGAACGCGGCCGCCCGCGCCGACGGCGGCGACCGGGGCGAGCCCGGACCGGCGGCCTCGGTGACGACCCTCACCAGGCGCGAGCGAGAGATCGCGCTGCTGGTGGCGAGCGGGCTCTCTAACCGGGACATCGCCACCCGCCTGTTCATCTCCAAGCGGACCGTCGACGCGCACGTGGAGCACATCTTCGCCAAGCTGGAGATCTCCTCGCGGGTGAAGCTCACGATGTGGCTCCAGTCCCAGGTCCGGATGGGCGCGTAACCGGCCCTGGGCGGGCCGCGCGGACTGCCTTACGGGGCCGGTTCGAGGGTGGCGACCAGGTAGGCGACGCCGAAGGGGGCGTCGGAGTAGAGGATCCTGGTCCGCGGGCGGACGGCGGAGGTGGCGGTGAGGGCGCCGGCCAGCACCTGCCAGGCGGGTCGCCCGGCGGCCAGCAGGTCGCGGGCCACGTCCGGGTCGAGGGCGGCCAGGGCGGACATGTCGCCGTCGCGGAACGCCTGCTCGACCACGGTGTCGAACGGCTCGGCGCGTTCGTCCAGGTAGCCGGGGGCGGCGGCGGAACGGCGGGCGGTGCCGTCGCCCATCACCAGCAGCGCGGTCAGCGGCGCGTCGGCGGCCAGGTCGCGGCCGAGGTCGCGGCAGGCGCCGGGGGACGCCGATTCGGAGACGGACTGCAGCACGCGGGGGCCCGCGTAGCCTGCTCCGTCGAGGAACTGCGCGCCGATCACGAGGGAGAGCGGGAGCGCGGGGCGGAGCGGATCCACGCGCGGGCCGGTGGCGGGGGCGGGGCCGGGGGCGGTGGCGGGGGCGGCCAGGCGCGCGAGGCGGTTCAGCGCGGGGGCGTGCATCGACGGGTCGGGAAAGCTGTCGGGGGGCCAGGTCGCGGTCGCGGTGGCCGGGCCGATCACGGTGACCGCGTCCGGGGCGGCGGCGAGCAGCCAGGCGACCGCGGCCTCGCACGCTTCGCGCAGCTCCGGGAGAACGTCCGCCTGGCCGGTGACGCCGGTTGCCAGCAGCGGCGGCGACGGGCAGAGGGCCGCGCGGACGATCATCGCGCGACCCCGGCCATGCGAGGCCCGGTCACGCGAGGCCCCGGGTGGCGCGGGCGGGGGGCCGGTCGGCCTTGATCGAGGCGACCATCTCCAGGGCCTGGCGGGTCTGCAGGACGTCGTGGGCGCGGAAGATCCGGGCGCCCAGCCATGCCCCCACCGCGGTCGCCGCGAGGGTGCCCGCCAGCCGGTCATCCACGCCGACGCCGAGGGTCTCCCCCACGAAGTCCTTGCGGGAGGCCGACATGAGCACCGGCCAGCCGGTCGCGGTGAGCTCGCCGAGCCGCCTGGTGACCTCGAGCGAGTGCCAGGTGTTCTTGCCGAAGTCGTGCGCCGGGTCGATGACGATCCGGTCGGCCTCGACCCCGGCCGCCAGCGCCCGCCCGGCCAGCAGCAGCACCCGGTCGAGCACGTCCGCCGCCACGTCGGAGAAGGCCGCGCGGTGGGGACGGGTGCGCGGCAGCGCCACCCCCACGTGCGAGCAGACCAGGCCGACGCCGAACTCGGCCGCCACATCGGCGACCTTCGGGTCCCAGGCGGACCAGGTGTCGTTGAGCAGGTCGGCGCCGGCCTCGCAGGCCGCCCGGGCGGGCTCGTGCCGCCAGGTGTCGACGCTGATGACCAGGTCGGGGTAGGCCGCCCTGACCCGCTCGATGAACGGCACGATCCGGCGGATCTCCTCCGTCACCGTGACCTCGGGGCCGGGCTTGGCGGGCACGCCGCCGATGTCGAGCAGATCGGCGCCCTCGGCCACGATCGCGTGCACTCGTTCCAAGGCGGCGTCTTCGTCCCAGGTCACGCCCGGACGATAGAACGAGTCGGGGGTCCGGTTGACGATCGCCATCACCAGCGCGCGCTCCGGCGGGAACTCCCGGCCGCCCAGCCGCAGCGGGCCTGGCGTGCGCCTCGGCTGGGGCTCGCTCCCAGCGGCGGCGTCATCGTCCATGATCATGAAGTTTATCGGTGCCGGTGGATGACATACGGCATCCACCGGCACCGGTCGCGCTAGTCGGTGACCCGGCGGAACACCTGGACGCTGCGGGCGGTGACGTTGACCTTGGCCCCGGCCGTCCGCGCCCGGCGGGGGGGCTCGCCGCCGGCGGTGTCGAACTCCCGCATCCACCGCCTGCCCCAGTCCTTGCCCGGAAGCGAGAACGTGACGTCGCCGTAGTGCCCGTTGAACAGCAGGAGGAAGCTGTCGTCGGTAACCCGGCGGCCGCGCGGGTCCGGGTCGGGCAGCGCGTCGCCGTTGAGGAAGACCGCGAGCGACTTGGCGAAACCGGCGTCCCAGTCGTCGTCGGTCATCTCCTTGCCGTCCGGCCGGAACCAGCTGATATCGGACAGGCCGCCCCGGCGGATCGGCTCGCCCTCGAAGAAGCGCCGCCGCCGGAAGACCGGGTGGCGGTGCCTGAAGTCGATGAGCTGGGCGCAGAAATCCATGAACTCGGTGTCGGCGCTCTCCCAGTCGAGCCAGGAGATCTCGTTGTCCTGGCAGTAGGCGTTGTTGTTGCCGCCCTGGGAGTGGCCGAGCTCGTCGCCGTGCCTGAGCATCGGCACGCCGGTGCTGAGCAGCATCGTCGTCATCAGCGCGCGACGGCGGTTCACCCGCAGCCGCTGCACCTCCGGATCGTCGGTCGGGCCCTCGACGCCGCTGTTCCACGACCGGTTGTCGTCGGTGCCGTCGCGGTTCTCCTCGCCGTTGGCCTCGTTGTGCTTGAAGTCGTAGGAGACCAGGTCGGTGAGGGTGAACCCGTCGTGCGCGGTGACGAAGTTCACGCTCGCGTAGGGGTGCCGCCCGGTCCGCCCGTACAGGTCGGAGCTGCCCGTCAGCCGGTAGGCGAAGTCGGCCAGGGTCCGGTCGGCGCCGCACCAGTAGTCGCGCACGGTGTCGCGGTAGCGGCCGTTCCACTCCGACCACAGGGTCGGGAAGTTGCCGACCTGATAACCGCCCTCGCCGAGGTCCCAGGGCTCGGCGATGAGCTTGACCTGGCTCACCACCGGGTCCACCTGGATCAGGTCAAAGAACGCCGACAGCCGGTCGACCTCGTGGAACTGGCGGGCCAGGCTGGCGGCGAGGTCGAACCGGAAGCCGTCCACGTGCATCTCGCTCACCCAGTAGCGCAGCGAGTCGATGATCAGCTGGAGCACGTGCGGGTGGCGCATGTTCAGCGTGTTGCCGGTGCCGGTGGTGTCGAAGTAGTAGCGCCCGCCGTCGGCCAGGCGGTAGTAGGCGGGGTTGTCGATGCCGCGGAAGGACAGCGTCGGGCCGAAGTGGTTTCCCTCCGCCGTGTGGTTGTAGACGACGTCGAGTATGACCTCGATCCCGGCCTTGTGCATGGTCTTGACCAGGTACTTGAACTCGGAGACGACTTGTTCCACCCCCCAGGCGGAGTAGTCGCTGTGGGGGGCGAAGAAGGCGATCGAGTTGTACCCCCAGTAGTTGCTCAGAGACTGCTCGGTCAGGTAGTGGTCATGCAGGAACTGGTGCACCGGCATCAGCTCGACCGCGGTCACGCCCAGCCGCTTCAGGTGCTCGATGACGGCGGGGTGCGCCATCCCGGCGTAGGTGCCGCGCAGGTCGGGGGGGATCTCCGGGTGACGCATGGTGAGCCCCTTGACGTGGCACTCGTACAGCACGGTCTCGTGCCAGGGGATCCGCAGCGGACGGTCGTCGCCCCACTCGAACCACGGGCTGCAGACCACCGAGCGCGGCACGAACGGGGCGCTGTCCTCGTCGTTGCGGGCCCGGTCGTCGCCGCCGAGGGGGTAGCCGTACACGGCCGGGTCCCACTTCATCTCGCCGTCGAGCGCCCTCGCGTAGGGGTCGAGCAGCAGCTTGTTCTCGTTGCAGCGGACGCCCGCATCGGGGAAGTGCGGCCCGTGCACGCGGTATCCATAGCGCTGCCCGGGGCCGACCCCGGGCAGAAAGCAGTGCCACACGTAGCCGTCGGCCTCGGTCACGTCCAGCCGCTTCTCGCTGCCGCCGGCGTCATCGAACAAGCAGAGCTCGACGCGGTCGGCGACCTCGGAAAACAAGGCGAAGTTGGTGCCGACGCCGTCATAGGTGGCGCCAAGAGGGAACGGCTGTCCCGGCCACTTTTCGGGTTCCATGCGCTTCATCTGCCCCACCCTCATGACTTAGCACACTTGGCGGACGATGGCATTAGTGACGTTCCCTAAACGTTTGGACGCTTTGGGAAAGGGCAGGTCAAGCGTTCGCCAAACGTTTGGACGGACAGGGAAAGGGCAGGTCAACGGCATGTTCGAGGCTGAGAACATCCGCGACTGGCGGGAGCACGATGTCGTCGATCCGGACGGCAAGAAGATCGGGCTGCTCGAGTCGGTCTACGTCGACACCGGCACTGACGAGCCTGCCTTCGGCTCGGTCAGGATCGGGATGGTCGGCCGCCACCGGCTGACCTTCGTACCGCTTGACCGGGCGGTCGTGCTCCCCGGCGCGCTGAAGGTCGCCTACTCGAAGTCGCAGGTCAAGGACGCGCCAACGATCGACACGGACGGCGAGCTGCCGGCCGACGACGAGCCCGAGCTGTTCAAGCACTACGGGCTCGAGTACCAGCCCGGCCTGAGCGGGGAGCGCCGGCTGGCTCGGCGCTTATCGGTCTGAGGGGACCCTCCATGGTGATTTTTCTGCTGCTGGTGATCGCGGCCATCGCCCTCGGGATCCTGGGCGCGGTGATCCATGGGCTGCTGTTCCTGCTGTTCATCGGCATCGTGATCTTCATTGTGGCCTTCGTCGTGCTCGGCGCCTCGATGCGCCGCCGACGGCCGGTCCGCTAGCGGTTGCCCCTCCGGTCGGCGAGGCTGCGGCCGGAGCGAGCCGCTCGAGCGCCGCGGCGCTCTCCGAGCCCGGCTCGGCGTGGTACATCACCAGCAGCTGGCCGCCGGAGTCGCCGATCGGGAGCTTTTCCCGCCAGAGCTCGAGCGCTCCGGCCTCGGGGTGGTTCATGGTCACGGCGCCGCCCGCCAGGTTCCTGACGTCGTGCCGCGCCCACAGCTTCCTGAACGGCTCGCTGGCCAGCGAGAGCTCCCCCACCAGCTGGGCGATGCGGGGATCGTCGGCGTCCGGGCCGATCGAGGCGCGGAAGCTGGCGATCATGCCGCCGATGGCCTTGCGCCAGTCGGGGTACAGGTCACGCTCGGCCGGGTCGAGGAACATGGAGCGGAGCCGGTTCTCCCCCGGGCGCATGGAGGGCGACAGCGCGGTCGCGCGGGGATTGGCGGCCAGCACATCGAACATCCGGCTTTCCACGAACGCCGGCAGGTTGACGACGGCGATCAGCTGCCGGATGGCGGCCGGGACGGTCTCCTGCCGTGACGGCCTGCTCCGCGGCCTGGCCGACGGCGCCTGGGTGGCCCCGGCCAGGCTCAGCAGGTAGCCCGTGGCGGTCGGGTCGAGGCCGAACACCCGCGCCAGCGACTCGAGCACCGGCGGGGACGGGTGACGGTCGCGGCCCTGCTCGAGGCGGAGATAGTAGTCCGCGCTGATGCCGGCCAGCGTGGCGACCTCCTCGCGGCGCAGCCCGGGGGTCCGCCGGACGCCGGCCACCCGCAGGCCGACCGTCGCCGGGTCCACGAGCTCACGGCGGGCCCGCAGGTACTCGCCGAGCGTGTTCGGTCCTGGCATCTCTTCACTGTAGGCGGAGCGCGTCCGGTTAGCCTGGTCCCGTCACTCCCAGGATGATGGGAGCACTGCCTATCCTCGGCCGGACGGGGCATTGTGGGTGTCGTGCCCGGCGGCTGTCCGCGCCGGGACCTCTCCGCGTTCACCGACGCACGCACTCTCTGAAGGGAATTGGTCTCATATGCCTACTGCCTCGTCTCTCCTCGGCGGCTCATTCCAGCTGGGCGACCGGACCGTCGCCCGGGTCGGGTTCGGCGCGATGCAGCTGGCCGGCCCCGGGGTCTTCGGGCCGCCGGCCGACCGGGCCGAGGCGATCGCCGTCCTGCGCACCGCGGTCGAGCTCGGCGTCAACCACATCGACACGGCCGACTTCTACGGGCCGCACATCACCAACGAGATCATCCGCGAGGCGCTCGCGCCGTACCCGGATGACCTGTCCATCGTCACCAAGGTCGGCGCCGTGCGCGACTCCTCCGGCGGCTGGGTGCTCGCGCGGACCCCGGCCGACCTGCGCCAGCAGGTGCACGACAACCTCAAGCGGCTCGGGGTCGACGCCCTCGACGTCGTCAACCTCCGGGTCGGCGGCGGGGACGACGGGCACTCGGCGGTGCCCGGCTCGCTGGCCGAGCAGTTCGCGGAGCTGGCCGCGCTGCGGGCCGAGGGGCTGATCAGGCACCTCGGGCTCTCCGTGGTGAACGCCGAGCAGCTGGCGGAGGCGCAGCAGATCGCGCCGGTCGTGTGCATCCAGAACTTCTATAACCTGGCCGGCCGCCACGACCAGCCGCTGCTCGAGCTCACCGCCCGGGAGAACATCGCCTACGTGCCGTTCTTCCCGCTCGGCGGGTTCTCGCCGCTGCAGTCCGACGAGCTCAACGCGGTCGCGGCCCGGCTCGGCGCGACCCCGATGGCGGTCGCGCTCGCCTGGCTGCTGCAGCGGTCGCCCAACCTGCTGCTGATCCCGGGCACGTCGTCGGTCGCGCACCTGCGCGAGAACGTGTCCAGCGCGTCGCTCACGCTGGACGCCGAGACGGTGGCGGAGCTCGACGCGATCGGCGGGTCAGGCCACTAGGGCGCCGGACGGTCCTTCCTCGGGAGCTTGCTGACCACCATCGCGTAGGACGCGTCGACGGCCTCGAGAACCTCGTCGTCGTCGATCGCGCCGTCGCCCCACGGCTCGTCCCGCCAGGCGCCCGGCTTGGCCAGGCAGTAGGCGAGCAGCTCATCCCAGCTCACGTGGCTACCCGACCTGGGCCGTCCGGCCGGCCCAGTACGGCGCCCGGAGCTGGCGCTTGAGGATCTTCCCGGAGCCGGTGCGCGGCAGCTCGTCGATGAAGTCGACCGACCGGGGCACCTTGTAGCTGGCCAGGTGCCCGCGGCCGAACGCGGTGATCTCCTCGGCGGTCAGCGATGACCCCGGCGCCCGGACCACGGTGGCGTGCACAACCTCGCCCCACTGCTCGGACGGGATCCCGAACACGGCGACGTCGTAGATGCCGGGATGCTGCTCGAGGGCCGCCTCGATCTCGGCCGGGTAGACGTTCATCCCGCCGGTAATGATCATGTCGCTCTTGCGGTCGCAGATGTACAGGTAGCCCTCGTCGTCCCAGTAGCCGATGTCGCCGACCGTGTGGAAGCCGTCGCGGCTGCTGGCCTCGTAGCTGGCGTCGTTCTTGTAGTAGGTGTCGAACGCGGCCGTGGACCGGACGAACACCTCGCCCGTGTGCTCCGGCCCGATGCCGGCCACCACGTTGCCGTCGTCGTCGAAGAGCTTGATCTCGATCTTCGGGGCGGGCTGGCCGCAGGAACCGGGCTTGCGCAGCTGGTCGGCCGGGAGCAGCACCGTGTCCACGCCGAGCTCGGTCGACCCGTAGACCTCGAACAGCGACTCGGGCGGGAAGTCGGCCACGTACTGCTGCTTGAGCGCGTAGCTCCACGGCGCCGCGTTGGCGATCATCACCCGCATGCTGGACCGGTCATAGCGGTCCTTGACCGCCCCCGGCAGCGCGCACACCATCCGGATCAGCGCCGGGGCGGAGAACGTCGAGCTCGCCCCGTACTTGTCCACCAGCCGCAGCCAGTCCTCGGCGTCGAACCGGCGCTGCACGATGATCGTCTGGCCGAACAGGAGCGCCGCCCCCATGAACGCGCTCGGACCGCTGTGGTACAGCGGCCCGGAGGTGATGTAGACGTCGTCGGGCCGGTAGGCGAACAGGTTCAGCAGCGCCCCGAGGACCTCCGGATCCTGGCCGCCGCTGCGGTACGCGCCCTTCGGCTTGCCGGTCGTCCCCGAGGTGTAGATCATCGACCCGCCGGGCTGCTCGGCCGGGGTGGGCGCGACGGCGGAGGCGGCGGCGATGTCGGCCGCGCCGAGCATGCCGTCGGGAGCCGGGCCGCCGACCACGATGATGTGCCGCACCTTCTCGAGTTGGCCGGTCAGCGCTTCGAACAGCGGCAGGTGCTCGTGGTCGACGTAGGCGATCTCGGCGTCGCTGTGGTTGATGACGTAGAGCGCCTCGTCCGGCGTCAGCCGGTAGTTCAGCGGCACCGCGACCGCGCCGATCTTCCTGGTCGCGCCCATCACCGCCACCACGTCGGGCGAGTTCGGCCCGCACCAGAGGATGTTCGCGCGCGGCGTCGCGCCCAGCGCCAGCAGCAGGTTCGCGACCCGGTTCGACTGCGCCTCGAGCTCGGCGTAGGTCCACGTCACCACGGTGCCGTCGGGCCGGTCGTCGATGACGGCGGGCTTGCCCGGCTGGCTGGCGGCGTAGATCGTAAGGATGTCGTCCGGCATCGCACCGTCCCTCGGCGTTGAGTCAGTCAATGTAGGGATCAATGTACGGAACCGGGGCGGCCGGCTCAATGGCTAGCCGCTGAACTGGCAGGGCAGCCGCTTGATGCCGTTGACGAAACTGGACAGCAGCCGGTCGGGCTCGCCCGCGCTGATGTCGGGGACCCGGCTGAGCAGTTCGCGCAGCATGACCGTGAGCTCGCGGCGGGCAAGGTGCGCGCCCAGGCAGAAGTGCGGCCCGGCCCCGCCGAAGCCGACGTGCGGGTTGGGGATGCGGCTGATGTCGAACCGCTCGGGGTCGCGGAAGACGGCCTCGTCGCGGTTGCCGGAATAGTAGAAAAGCACCGCTTTGTCGCCCTCCCGGTAGTCCTGCCCGTTCATCGTGTAATCCCGGGTGAGACTGCGCCGCATGAACATCACCGGCGAGGCGTAGCGGACGATCTCCTCGACCGCGCCGCCGATCCGGCCCTCGAGGTCGGCCAGCAGCAGCGCGCGCTGCTCGGGGTACTCGGTGAACAGCATCAGCGCGTGCGAGAGCGCGTTGCGGGTGGTCTCGTTGCCCGCCACCACCAGCAGCACGAAGAACGAGGCGAGCTCGGCCCCGGTGAGCTGCTCGCCGTCGACGTTCGCGGTCACCAGCGCGGAGATCAGGTCCCCGCCGGGTGCCTCCGCCCGCTCCGCGCCCAGCGCGGTGACCAGGTCCGCGAGCGCCTGCCCGGCGCCGAGCAGGTCCGTCACGACCTGGTCGGGGTTCTCGCTCACGAACTCAGGGTCGAAGCCGGCCAGGATCATGTTGCTGTTGGCGAACACCGTCTCGTAGTACTCGTCGGGGATGCCCATCAGGTCGCAGATGAACTTCAGCGGCAGCCGGGCCGCGACCTGGGACACGAAGTCGCCCGGCCCGGCCGCCAGCAGGTCGTCGACCACCTGGGTGGCCGCCCGGCGGACGTCGG
>Ga0302326_10009286_pt1 | contig 21536 bp, 21 predicted proteins | sample Palsa_T0_3_FD_202264 | JGI IMG/M metagenome (GOLD analysis project Ga0302326, IMG submission 202264) | Peat permafrost microbial communities from Stordalen Mire near Abisko, Sweden - Palsa_T0_3 | ecosystem: Environmental > Terrestrial > Soil > Palsa > Peat permafrost | place: Sweden: Abisko... | reverse complement strand
CATCCACACTGATCAGCAGACGGTGCCCCAGATCGCCGACACGATCGCCCGCCTCGCGGCGCTGCCCATCAGGCCGGACACCGACGGACCGCTGCGCGGATCGCTGCGCCGTTATGCGACGACCCTGCGGCACGTCCGACTCGATTAGCCCCCTATGACCGCAATCACGCTAGTGCTGAGGGTGATCACCTCGGTGAGTACCTCGCCGCTGCGAACGTCGAGAGCCGCGACGAGGGAGGCGGTTCCGTGGCGCCGGCACTCGAACTCCTGCCGGGCGGGTTTGCCGGGGCAGGCCGGTCGGCCGGGATGGCGGGGCGAGCGGGCGGCGATCGCGGTCTTCTCGTCGATCGAGAGCACCACCGCCCCCTCGGGCGGGTCGAGGTAGAAGGCTCATACGTTGGCCGCGCGCGGCCAGAAGTCGGGCGTGTCCCGACGGGTGAGCCAGCCGCGGACCTTGTGCGGCTTCAGGTCCAGATCCGCCAGGATCCGGCCGACCTGGGAGGCGGAGACCGCCGCAATGGCCCGATGCGATCAGGTCGCGTCCGGGTGCGGCGGCTCGCTCGTCGCGGTAGCCAAGATCGCCACCCGCACTTCGGGCCCGTGCGCCTTCGGCTGCCCCGACCGTTCGGCGTCCAGCAGCCCGTCCAGTCCTTGGGCGGCGAACCGCCCCCGCCACTTTCGCACCGTGTTCACGCTGACCGCCAGCTCCCGGGCCATCGCGCCGTTGGCGAGGCCGTTCGCCGCCGCGAGCACGATCCGGGCCCGCAACACCGCCCGCACCTGCAACTTCGCCGAGGCTACCGAATTGCCCGGTGAGAAGAGCATTCCGCTGTGCCGTCTACGCTTCACAGGCGTGCTGCACACCTGGGGCTTCGCCATTTACCTTGCCAGCCGCGACGGCTGCCAGGACAACGTCCTGCCCAGCGGCTACCCCTGCGGATCACCGGAAGAAGCCCTCGACTGCGCGTGCGGCCTATGCCTCAACCCGACCGCCTGGACGAACGCGCCCTCAACGATCTGACGCGGTGCAGCACTAGACGCCTCGGGCCCATCCAAGCGTCAGGTCGGGCAGGTTCTCCATGTTGCCGCTGCCGTCGCCGGTGGCGAGGACGGTGAAGCCGTTGCGCTGGTAGAACGCGCGGGCCTCGGTGTTCTGCTCGAACACCTGCAGGCGCAGGCCGCCGGGACTGTTGCGCTTGACCTCGTCGAGGAGCAGCGTGCCGATGCCCTGGCGGCGGACGTCCGGGAGCAGATAGAGGTATTCGAGTACGTCACTCTCAAGACCCGCGTAGCCGAGGACCTCCGTGCCGCGCACCGCGACCCAGGTCCGGCACTCCTCGAGCAGGACCTCCGCGGCCCAACGGGTCACCTGCTCGTGGTTGCGCTTCTGCGGGGGCAGATACGGCATGGTCTCGGCTCGCGAACTCATGTGGATGTGGGCGATGGCGGCGGCGTCGGCCGGGGTCGCGAGTCGTAGCTCTACGGTGTCAGCATGGTTCACCACGCGAACCTACTGGCCCGCTCAGCAGTGGGCCAGCGCTTTTCCTGCTCCGCTCAGGCACGGAAGCCGCCGACCCCCGTCGCCTGCGTGCCGTACCCCGTTGCCACGACCCCGATCCCGGTGACCGGCAGAGTAACGGGATGACGCAGAACGAGTCCCCGAAGGCCCGGATCGGAGCGCCCATCAGGTTCATCAGCACATAGCTGGAGCGTTCCGTCGGGGCGGGATACTAGCGTGGCGGGCGGCGGAAACAGTCGCCGATAACGCTGGGAGGCGGACAGGTGGCCTGGGAATTCGAGATCGCCATGCGCGGCTATTCACGCCGGGAAGTCGATGATCTGCTCGCGCGGGTCGTCGCGAAGCAGGTGACGGCGTCCGACGTGCGGCAGGCCCGCTTCCACAAGGAGACTCGAGGCTATGCTCCGCACGACGTCAACGCCGCCCTAGCCGAGATCGAGCAGGACCTGGAACAGTAGCGGCCCTACCGATGACAGCAAGAAGCGAGGTCACGCGTCAGTCGGGCGCAGCCGTGATCGGGGTCGGCTACGCGCCGGCCGACTTCGAGGTCCCGCTCGCGACCGCCACCCTGATCGCGGAGGCGGTGCCGGAGAACACGGCGCTGGCCTACCGATCCCGCTGGCGCGCCTTCGAAGCGTGGTGCACCCGGGCGGGCCGGGTCGCCCTGCCTGCCACCGCCCAGACGGTGGCGGCCTACCTGACCCACCTGGCCACCGAGCGCGGGCTGAAGGCCACTACCGTCGACGCGCACCTCACGGCGATCAGGGCGGTGCACCGCGGCGCCGGGGCGACCACGCCCGACCCGCTGACCGCGCGCAAGGTCGTCGTCGCTGCCCGGCACCGGGAGGCGGCGCGCGACGGCCGATACGGTCCGCGCAAGGCCGTCCCGGTCATGGCCGCGGACCTCCCGGCCATCGTCGCGGTCTGCGACGACCAGACCGCGGCCGGACTGCGAGATCGCGCCGTCGTGGTGCTCGGCTTCGCCCTCCTCGCCCGCCGCTCCGAACTCGCGGCGCTCAACCTCAGCGACGTCGAGCTGGTGCCCGACGAGGGCATCGCGGTGACGATCCGCGCGTCCAAGACCGACCAGTCGGCCCGAGGGCTGGTCCGCCGGATTCATTACGCATCCAACGAGCTCGTCTGCCCGGTGCGCGCGCTCCTGGCGTGGACGAGCTTCTTGGCCACGCGCGGTATCACGACCGGCCCGCTGTTCACCCGCATCGACCGCTGGGGCAACGTCGGCCCGGCCGCCGGCGGCCGATACGTCGGCCCGGTGACCCCGGACGGGACCGCCGAGCCGCCGGTTGCTGCCGACACCAGCCGCGACGGGCGCCTCCGACCGCAGGCCGTCGGCGCTATCGTCACGGCCCGGTGCGAGTCCGCCGGCCTCGCCGGACGGCCCGCAGAGACCAGTCCCCGAACAGCCACGGCCGACGCAACAGACGCGAACGGAGTCAACCGCGCGACCGACGCGGCAATGCCGGCCGCGCAAACCCGCCGGTACAGCGGTCACAGCCTCCGCCGCGGCGGGGCCACGTCTATGCTCGCGGCCGGCGCGCAGCCGCTGCACGTCAGCCGCCACGGCCGCTGGTCCGATGGCTCCCGCTCGTTCGCCGGCTACGTCGAGGAGGCCACCGGCTTCGGGGACGCCAACCCGACTAAGGGCCTGCTGTTATGCACCCCGGAGAAACGATCGGGCTCGACATGTCGGCCGGGAAATCGCTGCATTACGGCTAAAAAGATTATTGGCGATGATTGCCGCGTAAAATGTTCCTAAAAGCGACTATCGGGCAATGCATTGCCCGAAAGTGCTTTGCCAGAGCCGCTTTCCCGTGATATTCATGTCCCGCAAAATAACTTGCATACAGGGCGGTGCGCATAAGTATTTTGCGTGCGCGCGCCCTGCGTGTTGCCTAGCGGGGGGTAAAGCGGGAATGTGGCGTCGGCTTGGAGCGCGTTTCGTGCTGCTTGCGGTTTCTCTGCTGGTCGTGGCGTACACGGGTGTCACGCCGGTGACGGTCGCGTCGGCCGCTCCGCGGCCAGGCGGGGGCTCGGCCGGGGTGGCGGTTATGCGGGGTGCCCCGACGCCGCGCCCCACTGCTCGCGGGTGGGCAAAGCCCGCGGGCAGATCCGGGGGGTCGCGATCAGCGGATAATTCTGATGCCCAGCCGGAGTGCTGGGACACGGATTCGTCGGACTGCGCGAGCTTCAGCCCGGACGTCGCGCTCACCTACTACAACAATGGCGACACTTCGTCGTGCGAGTTCGAGGCGACCGTGACGTGGGGTGATGGGAATTCGGATACCTACACGTTCGCTGGCGGCGCGGACGGCACCGTGACGACGACCTTCTCGCACACGTACGCGGATCCGGGAACGTTTCCGGTCACGGTCACCGGCAGCGCCACTTCGGGTGGCTGTGGCTTCGGCGATTTCTCCGGCTCGTTCACCCTGCTGTCCGCGCCGGATCCCCTCGCAGACGGCGGGGCGGACAATGAGAGCACGAACCCGGTGAACTGCTCGACATCGGCCCCGGTGAACTGCGCGACCGGCGTGTTCTGGCACACCTTCACCGACCTCTCGGTGCCGGGCCGGGGCGTGCCGCTGGACCTGACGCGGACCTATGAGTCGAGCAGGGCGGGGACCGACGGCCCGTTCGGGTACGGCTGGTCTAACAGCTACGGCATGTCGCTCGCGACGGACCCGTCGGGGAACGTCACGATCACCCAGGAGGACGGGTCCACCGTTACCTTCAGCCCCGACGGCTCCGGCGGCTTCACGGCGCCGCCGTACGTCCTGGCGACGCTCGTGCAGAACTCCGACGGCAGCTACACGTTCACCCGGGACCGAGGCCAGAACAGCTACGGGTTCAGCGCGGCGGGCCGGCTGACGAGCGAGACCGATCTCAACGGCTACGCGACGACGCTGGCGTACAACGCGGCGGGCCAGCTCGCCACGGTGACCGACCCGGCCGGGCGAACGCTGGCCTTCACCTACGCCGGCCCGCACGTCGCCACGGTGACGGGCCCGCTGGGCCGGGTCTACACGTACTCCTATGACGCCAGCGGCGACCTGGTGAAGGTCACGGACCCGCTCGGCCGGCCCTGGACCTTCACCTACGACAGCAATCACCTGCTGCTCGCCATGACCGACCCGGCCGGCGGGACGACCAGCAACACCTACAACGCCGGCGGCGAGGTCACCGCGCAGTCCGACCCGGACGGCGGGACGACCACCTGGAGCTACTCCGGCGACGCCGACAGCCTGACCGGCGGGTCGACGACCATCACCGAGCCGGGCGGGAACGAGACGGTCGACCAGTACTCCGACCTGGAGCTGGTGTCCGAGACAGCGGGCGCAGGGACGGCCGCGGCGGCGACGACCAGCTACAGCTACGACCCGGCGACGCTCGGCGTCATCTCGCAGACCAACCCCGACGGCGACACCACCACCAGCATGTACGACCCGAACGGCAACCTGCTGGCCAGCACGGACCCGCTCGGCAACACGACGACCTACACCTACAACAGCCTGAACGAGGTGACCAGCAAGGAGGACCCGCTCGGCGACACGACGTACTACGACTACGACGCCGACGGGAACCTGCTGGAGGTGACGGACCCGGACGGGGAAACCAAGTCCTACGCCTATGGCGACTCGACGCACCCCGGCGACATCACGTCGGTCACCGACCCGGACGGGCACGTGACCTCCTACACGTATGACGCCGATGGCGACGTGGCGACCTCAAGCGTGTCGCCCTCGGCGGCCGTGACCGACACCACGGACTACGCCTACGACGCCGACGGCGAGCGGTACTGCACCGTCAGCCCCGTCCAGGTCGCGGCCGGCGTCACCTGCCCCGCCGTCGGCAGCGCCGCGAAGGCCGGCACCACCACGACCGTCTATGACGCGGACGGCGAGGCCACCTCGGTGACCGACCCCGACGGGAACGTCACCAGGGACACCTACACCGCCAACGGCGAGGTCGCCACCGCGACCGACGCCGCCGGGCACGTCACGACCCACGCCTACAACGGCGACGGCCAGCAGGTGAAGGAGACCGAGCCGGGCGGCACCGTTCTGACCACCAGCTATGACGCCGACGGGAACGTCACCAGCCAGCTCAACGCAGCGGGCAAGGCCGCGACGTACGCCTACGACGCGCTCGGGCGCGTCGTCTCGACGACCACCCCGCTGGGGGCCGTGACGACCTACGGGTACGACCTGGCGGGCAACCGGACCAGCGAGACCGACGCGTCCGGCCGGGTGACCACGTCCACCTACGACGCGGACGGCGACCTCACCGGCGTCAGCTACTCCGACGGCACGACGAGCCCGGTGACCTACAGCTACGACGCCGCCGGGCGGCGCACGTCGATGACCGACGGCACCGGCACCACGACCTACTCCTACGACGCGGACGGCCGGACGACAGGCGTGACCGACGGCGCCGGCCAGGCGGTCTCGTACGAGTACGACCCCGCTGGCCTGCTGACCACGATCGGCTACCCGAACGGGGAGGATGTGACCCAGGGCTACGACGGCGCGGGCGAACTCACGTCGGTGCAGGACTGGCTGGGAAACACCACGGACTTCACCTACAACCAGGACGGGGACGTCGCGTCGGAGGGGTACCCGAACGGCGTCGCCGCGCTGACCACCTACAACAAGGACGACCAGGTCACGTCGATGGCCGATAAGGACGGCACGTCGACGCTTGCCAGCTTCACCTACACCCGCAACAGCCTCGGCCAGGTGACCACCGACGCCGAGTCCGGGGCGGTGTCGAGCACCCAGACCTACAGCTACACGCAGCTCAGCCAGCTCTCGGCCAGCAGCGCGGGCGGCTACAGCTATGACACCGCGGGCGACCTGACGGCGCAGCCGGGCGGCGAGCAGCAGACGTTCAACGCCGACGGGCAGCTCACCGCGACCACGGTCCCCGCCCCGGTCAAGGCCGGGCCCGCAGAGGCCGGCAGCTGGTCCGCGAGCGAGCTGACCAAGGGCTCCTTGGTCACCTCCGCGGCGGTGACCACCAAGGCCGCCGGGGAACTGCTCCTCGCGCTCGTCTCCGTAGACGGCCCCGCCGGGAAGACGCAGCAGGTCACGAAGGTGACCGGCGGCGGCCTGACCTGGAAGCTGGTCACCCGGTCCGACGGCCAGCAGGGCGCGGCCGAGGCCTGGCAGGCCTACGCCATCAAGACCCTGTCCAAGGTGAAGATCACCGCCGACTTCCGCTACGGGAGCTCGGACGCCGCGATCATCGTCGCGGCGTTCTCCGGGGCCCAGGATGCGACCGGCGCGCACGGGACCGGCGCGAAGTCCACCGGCGCCCCGGCGGTCACGCTCAAGACGACCGGGACGGACTCCGTCATCTGGGCCGTCGGCGAGGACCCGAGCCACGCGACCAGCCGCAAGCCGGACTCCGGCCAGTCGCTCGCGCTCCAGGTGGGCGACGCCAAGGGCAAGGCGACGTTCTGGGCCCAGCGCACCGGCGTGATCGCTAAGTCCGGGACCAGCGTGCAGACCGGCGACACATCGCCGACCGGCGACAAGTGGAACCTGGCAGCGGTGGAGGTCCTGGCGGCCATCCCGTCGGCGACGGCCAGCTACGCCTACGACAAGACGGGAGACCTGGTGCAGGCCGGGCCCACGACGCTCGGCTACAACCAGGCGGACGAGCTGACCAGCTACGGCACGACCGCGTCCTACGCTTATAACGGCGGCGGCCTGCGGATGTCCAAGACCGTCAGCGGCACCACGACCGACTTCGCCTGGAACACCACCGGCAGCACGCCCCTGCTGATCGCCGCCGGGACCACCTACTACCTCTACGGCCCCGGCGGGCAGCCCATCGAGCAGCTCACCGGGAGCACCCCCAGCTACCTGCTCGCCGACCAGTCCGGCAGCACCCGCCTCATCACCAGCCCGGCCGGCGCAGTCACCGGCACCTACACCTACAGCCCCTACGGCAGCGTCGCCAAGCACACCGGCACCGCCACCACGGCGTTGCAATACGACGGCCAGTACACAGACGCCGAAAGCGGCCTGCAGTACCTCCAGGCCCGCTACTACGACCCGGCCACCGGCCAGTTCCTGACGCTGGACCCGCTGGTGTCACTCACCGGCCAGCCGTACGAATTCGGCGGCGATAACCCGCTCAATACCTTGGATCCATCCGGGTTGTCTTGGTACAACCCCGCGACCTGGATGGGCGAACAGAGTTGGGAGACGCTGGCGACGGGCGCCGCGGTAGTCGGACTGGCGGCCGTCGGGGCGGCGGCCTGCGTGGCCTCAGTGGTATGCGCCGCGGCTGTGGGTGTGACTACGATCGGAGGCGGCCTCGCCGCCACTGCTTCGGCTGTGGCGATTGGCTCCGCAGTGGTCGCCGGCGGTGCTGACGCGGTCGTGGCGTACGATCTGTGCTCCGAAGGAGGGGGAGCGGCGTGCTACGGTGCCGTTGGCCAGGTCGGCATCGATGCGGCGGCCCCAGCGCTCAAGCCTCTCTCGAGTATGAGCGGCCCCGCGTACGACGCGGCGACTGGAGCGGGGAGCCTGGCGTACGGCCAGCTCAAGAACCTGTTTACCTCAGGGCCGCAGTGCAACAGCAATTCTGAGTCGTCCCAGGGCCAGGACGAGGGGCCAATGCCGGGTGACATCGCCATACCTTTGGGCGGGCCTTTTGATGGCTATATTTATGTCAATCCCGACGGCTTTTGAGGGCGGCTGAGGCGGCGCTGTTCCGCCGTGCCCGGGAGATCCTGACGGGAGCCAGAGGCTCCCGTCGCGTCAGGTGATCTCGATGACGACTTTCCCATTCGTACCGCCGGCGGCCAGTGCACGCTGGGCGTCCGCAGCGTCTTCCAGAGGATAGGTGGCGCCGACCCGTACGCGGAGCTGGCCGGCCTCGGCGAGCCCCGTCAGCGCGGTGAGATCGGCCTGGCTCATGCGGCAGAAGACCGTGGTGACGCCCGGGGTGCCGATCTCGGCGATGGACGCTATGCGTGCACCCGGGCGGGCGGCGCTCGCCGTCGCTGAGAGCACGCCGTCAACGGTGTCGAGGACCACGTCGGCGCCGCCCGGGGCGAGTTCCCTGACGCGGTCGGCAACGCCTTCGCGATAGGTGACAGGTTCGGCACCGAGGTCGCGCACGTAGTCGTGGTCCTGCGCGGAGGCGGTGCCGATGACGCGTGCTCCGCGAGACTGCGCGATCTGGACGGCGAGGGAGCCCACCCCGCCGGCCGCCCCGTGCACGAGCAGAATCTCGCCCGGCTGAACGTCGAGGACGTGGGCGACGGCCTGGTAAGCGGTCAACCCTGCCAGCGGGAGGCCGGCCGCCCCGGCGAAGCTCAGGGCGCGGGGCTTGCGGACAAGGGTGCGCGCATCGGTGGAGACCAGTTCGGCCATACCGCCGTGGGCGCGCTGCACGTCGCCGCGTATGTACCCGATGACCTCATCTCCCGGGGCGAACTCGGGTGTGGCAAGGCCAGGACGCTCCACCTCGCCCGCGATGTCCCAGCCCGGTATAACCGGGAAGTACGTGTCGACCGCGCCGTCGAGCGCCCCGGCTTGCATTGCGAGGTCGGCGGGGTTCAGCGCGGCGGCGCCCGGGGAGCTATGACCGTTCCCGCAGGCGGCGATACTCTCAAGGTATGGATCGACTGGAGACTCGGGAGCTCGTCTATTTCGTCGCCGTTGCTGAGGAACTGCACTTCAGCCGGGCGGCGGAGCGGCTGGGCATCGCTCAGCCGCCGCTGTCCCGAACGGTGTCCCGGCTGGAGCGCCGCATGGGAGTGCGGCTTCTGGAGCGCACCAGCCGCCGTGTGGAACTCACCCCTGCAGGCCTCGTCTTTCTCGACGAATGTCATCGTCTGCTCCAAGACCTGGACACCGCGGTGCATCGCACCCAGCGCGCGGGCGGCCCGCCGCGGCTCGTTCTCGCGGTCCGTCCTGGCACCGGCTCCGGTCTGCTCGCGCAGGCCTTGCGGTCTCACGATGGCGCCGCGCCAGAACTCGTGTTCACCAACGACCAGGCGCGCGCCGTACGCGACGGAACGGCCGACTTCGCCCTGCTGTGCATGGACAGCAACGATCTCACTGACCTGGAGATCACCGAGGTCACCGAGGAATACCCGGTTGCCCTGCTGACGCGCGATCACCGTCTCGCGCGCCGCGCGATGGTGACCACGGCCGAACTCCGCCTGGAACCGGCCTATCAGGAGCAGTGCCCGCCGATGGGACTGGACGAGATCCTCGACCGGGTCGCGCTCGGCCGGCTCATCACCGTCGTTGGCTCGACCGCCGCCGACCGCCTGACGCAGGAGGTGATGGCGGTCCCGGTGGCGGACTTGCCACCGACAACGCTGGCCCTCGGCTGGCTCGCGCAGGCCTCACGGCCTGAGATCGTCTCCTTCGCCCGAAGCCTGCAGCGCATCGCCGCCGATCGCGACGGCACTCCACGACTCCGCAAGGTGGCACCGTAAGCGTCGGTGACGGGCCGCCGGGCGGCAGAGCCGGCACCCTGCGCTTCGCTAGGCAGGACAGTGGCCCTGGCCGTGGGCGATCCGGCCGTTCGTCAGCGGTCCTGGCCGCGTAGTCGTCGGGCGCGGCCGTCCAGGTAGCGCGGCACCCGCTCGTCCCGCATTCGCACCCGAACGGGTAGGAGGGCGCCACGGTGAGCCCGGCCTCGGCCATCCACAGCCTGCCCTGCCGGTCGGCTGCCCGGTTCTCGTACCGGCGCTGCCGGCTGAGCTCCCGGCCTGGAGCCAGACGAGGCGCGGAGCGCAGGGCCGGGGCGACCGCTGACTCGGCGGCGGCCGCGATCGCGGCCCAGTCGGGCAGCGGCGGCACCTCGACGACCGGCCTTCCGCAGAGCGCTGCACTTGCGCGGACGCGCCCGGCGATGACCGCGTCCCGCTCCAGCAGGCGATGAATCCGCGAGCGGGCGGCTACCAGGCGGCCGGCGAGATTCTCGGCCCTGGCCAGCCGTTCCTCCCGCGCAAGGCGCGTGCGGCCAGGATCGGGCACCAGCCACACCCCCCAGCCGGGAGGAAGCCCGCCGGCGAATCCGGGCATGAGCTGCGGACCCTCAACGATGGCGGGAACTGTGCCAAGGTCACGGGCCTGGATGTCATCGAGCACGAGTTCCAGTCGGAGTCGGCTGACGGACTCGAAGGCATCGGCGGCGGCATCCGGTCCACGGGCGAGCTGGTCCTCAAGCGAGTCGCCGGCGGGCAGCCTGGCCTGGTGATCGTGGGACCACAGGTCGACCGGGTGCAGCGGCAGGTCATGCGCCCGGGACAGCCACCAGGACCAGGTGGTCTTCCCCGCCCCCCGCGCGCCGCCGACCCAGATCATCGGCGGCCGATCTCCGTGCCCTGACAGGCCCACGGGCATTAATGCTACGGCCGGGCCGGGAGGGCTCAGACCTCGTCGTCAAGCAGCGCGAAGATCAGCAGGTCGTGCAGCCCGTCATCCTCGAGCCCGGCCCGGCGGAGCGTTCCTTCGAGGCGGAAGCCCGCCTTCTCCGCCACCCGCTGCGAGGCGACGTTCTCCTCGATCGTCGACAGCCACGCCCGCTGCAGCCCGCCCTCGGTGAGCGCCCACCGGGCGACCGCGGCGAGCGCCTCGGTCGCGTAGCCCTTGCCGCGCTCGTCGGCGCGGACGCCGTAGCCGATCTCGGCCGACCTGGTCTCCCAGTCGGCGTGGAACACGCTGATCGACCCGACGATCCGGCCCAGCGACCGGTCGAGCATCATCAGGTGAACCGCGGAGCCTTCAGGCTCGGGCAGGCGCTGATCCGCGGCCAGCCAGTCGTCGAGCCGCGCAGGGTCAGACGGGGCGCCAGGCGGGAGGGCCTCGTGCTCGGCGTTGGCCGCGACCTCGCGGACCAGGTCGGCGTCGGCCAGGCCGAACTCCCGCAGTTCCAGCCGGGCACTCGTGATCAAGGGCGAGGGAAACGATGGCACGGCGGGACTCTAGCGCACAAACAGAATCGAGAAAAACCGGAAAGCAGGTCAGGTAGCGGGGAGCGTGCTCCGCCGGGCCGCCCGGGCCAGCCATCGTCCGTCGTAGAACTGCACGTCAATCGGGTGGTCGAACGCGGCCGACACGTTCTCGGTGGTGACGGCGGCCCGGGCGGGCCCGGCCGCGACGACGCGCCCGTCGGCCAGCAGCAGCGCGTGGGTGGTGGAGGAGGGCAGCTCCTCCAGGTGGTGCGTGACCAGCACGGTGGCGACGTCGGGATGCGTCTGGGTGAGCCGGTCGATCGCCTCGAGCAGCTGCTCGCGGGCCGCGATGTCGAGGCCGGTGGACGGCTCGTCCAGCAGCAGCAGCCTCGGCTCGCAGATCAGCGCCCGGGCGATCAGCACCCGGCCGCGCTCGCCCTGCGACAGCACCGGCCAGCGCTGCCCGGCCTTGGCGGCGAGGCCGAGCGAGGAGATGAGCGCGTCGGCCCGCTCGGATTCCGCCGCCGTCGGCTGCCAGCGCAGCGCCGTCTCGATCGTGCCGGTGAGCCCGGTCAGCGCGATGTCCCGGACCGTCAGCGGCGACCGCAGCGGGTGGCGCGGGTTGACGTGCCCGATCATCCGCCGCAGGGCCTGCAGCTCGACCCGTCCGAGCTGCGACCCGAGCACGTGCACGGTGCCGGAGGAGGGATGGGTCACCGCGCCGCAGAATCCGAGGATCGTGCTCTTGCCCGCGCCGTTGGGGCCGAGCATCGCCCAGCGCTCGCCCCGGTTGACCGTGAAGCTGACGCCGCGGATGATCTCCTGGCCGTCCCGGCGGTAGGTCACGTCCCGCAGCTCGAGCACCGGCGAAGAGGCAAAGGTTTGCAAACGCACTCCGTCGATCATAAGTTGCCGGGGGCGGGTGGATTAGCGACGGCGGACCGCGCCAACGGACCGCACCGAACGGCGCCGCTACTGGGCGGAGTGCAGGTCGTCGGTGAGGCTGACCTGCTTGTCCGGCCGGGTGACGGCCTCGACCGAACCAGTGATGCTGTTGCGGCGGAATACCAGTCCTGAGCTTCCGCTCAGCTCGCGCGCCTTGGCCTGCCGTCCGCCCGGGAGCGTGACGATCGTGCCGGCGGTCAGGTAGAGCCCGGCCTCGACGATGCAGTCGTCGCCGAGGGACACCCCGAGTCCCGAGTTCGCGCCCAGCAGGCAGCGCCGGCCCACGGAGATGACCTGGGTGCCGCCGCCGGACAGGGTGCCCATGATGGACGCGCCGCCGCCGATGTCGCTGTCGGCGTCGACGACGACGCCCTGGCTGATCCGGCCCTCCACCATCGACGGCCCGAGCGTGCCCGCGTTGAAGTTGACGAAGCCCTCGTGCATGACCGTCGTGCCCTCGGCCAGGTAGGCGCCCAGCCGAACCCGGGCCGCGTCCGCCACCCGCACGCCCGTCGGGACGACGAAATCGAGCATCGGCGGGAACTTGTCGACCGAGCGCACGTCGAGATAAAGGCCGCGGCCGAGCGCCCGCTCGCGGACCGCGCCGATCTCGCTGACCTCGACCGGTCCGAGCGACGTCCAGCACACGTTGGGCAGGACCTTGAAGATCCCCTCGAGGTTGACGCTGTTCGGGCGCACCAGCCGGTGGGAGAGTAGGTGCAGCCGCAGGTAGGCGTCGGCGACATCGGCCGGCGGCGCGCCCAGGTCGGCGGTCACCCGCACCCGGCTGCGGACGATCACCCCGCGAATCGCGTCCTCGTACTCGTCGCGGACATCCGGTTCCGCGTCCTCGGCGTCGTCCGGCGCTCCGAGCTGCGGATCGGAAAAGTAGTAGCAGAGCGGTGTACCGCTCCGCCCGATCGTCGCAATCGCGTATCCCCACGCCGTCTCGCTCACGCAGCGAGGCTACCGCAGCATGATCGCGCGCCTGCGGGCGACGGCACGTGAGGATCCCCACCCGGCAGCCGCGCGGTCGGTCGCTCAGGTGTCGCGACGGAACTCGGCCCGCCACCGGAGCCGGGGCGGCTCCATGCCGTCCAGGTACTTCTCGACCCGGTGGACGCGCAGCGGCCCGCCCGCCAGCGACAGCTCGGCCGGGGTGAGCGGCCAGGGCATCATGGCCGGGTCGCGGACCGGATCGTCTTCGTCGGTGGCGCGGGCGATGACGAGCAGCGATCCGCCGGGCGCGACCGGCCCGGACAGCGCCGCCAGGGCGTGCCCGCGGACCGGCCCGTACAGCGGCTGGACCGTGTAGGCCTCCACCACCAGGTCGAACCCGCCCGCCCAGGCAGTCGGCAGGTCCAGCAGGTCAGCGGCCAGATAGGTCACGCGCGAGTCGGGGTAGAGCCTCTTCGCGCCGGCGATCGCGGTCGGGGACAGGTCGAACCCGGTCACCGCGAACCCCCGCCCGGCCAGGAACTCCGCGTCGGACCCAAGCCCGCAGCCGACCACCGTAACGCCAGCGTTCCGTCCGGGTCGTACACGACCACGGTGTCGGCGAAGACGTCGCCCATCGACCGGAGTGGTGCGCCGAACAGCCAGACGAAGACCCCGGCCAGCAGGCTTGCGTTCAGGCAGGCGCCGGAGATCCAGGAACCAGGCGCCGGCCACCCGGCCTCGGCTGGCGGGCCGGACGCCGGCCGGCAGCGCAAGACCAGACTCAGCATCGGAATCCACGAGACGACAGTACGCCGGCAGGCGACCGAACCAGCGAGAATCAGCCGCCCGCGGCGAGCGCCGCGTCGAGCAGAGTCTCGGCCGCCGCCCGCGCGGCGACGGAGGCGGTCGGGTCGTGGTCCATCCGGGCCGACAGCGACGCCCCGTCGTAGATCATGTGCAGTTGCCGCCCGAGCGCCTCCGGCGCGCCGACTCCCGCCTCCCTGGCCAGGTCGACCAGCAGGGACCTGACCCAGCCGCGGTAGTCGCTGGCGGCCTGCTCGACCAGCTCGCCGGGCGACTCGGCGCTGGCGCTGACGAACGCGCAGCCGCGGAACCCGGGGGAGGCGAACAGCTCGCCCTGCGCCTCGAACACGCCGAGCAGCCGCTCCCGAGGCGTGCTGTACCGCTCGAGGTAGCGGGTGATCCGCTCCGACGTGTGCGCGTGCCTGCCTTCGAGGTAGGCGCGGACCAGCTCGTCCTTGCTGCCGAAGGTGTTGTAGAGCGACGCCTTGGCCACCCCCGCGCGCTCGATCACCCGGTCAATCCCGACCGTGTGCACGCCCTCGGCGTAGAACAGCTCGCTGGCCGCGGCCAGCAGCCGCTCCCGCGCCGACCGCGTCGCCGGTGCCTTGGTCACCATCGCCCATCACCTCTCCAGACCGCTCTGTCTACTTAGCAATCATACGGTCGCTCGCTGCGGTCGCGCCCGCGTCGCCGCCCGGGGCAGATCAAATTCGATTTGTCCGAACGGACCGTGGTTTCACGCCAGTGCCCGCGCTGCTCGGGTCCGGCGCAGCCCCGCCAGGGCCAGCCCGGCCAGCACGATCAGCGCGATGCCGTAGACCCGGGCCGCGCCGAGCAGGCCGAGCCCGTCGGTCGCGCCGAAGCCGGCCGCGACCGCCGGGATGCCCATACCCAGGTAGGAGATGACGAACAGGAGCGACAGCACGCCCGCCCGCTCGTGCGGCGCCGCCAGCGGGACGACACTGCGAATGCCGCCCTGGAAGCCGGCCCCGAACCCGACGCCGCTGACCGCGGTCCCGACGAAGAACAGCGCGACCGATCCGGCCCCCAGCGCGATGAGCGTGATCGCCACGCCGCCCACCAGCCCGGCGATACCCCAGACGAGGACGCTCCGGGCAGGGACGTTCCGCAGCAGGTACACGCTGCTCACTGCGGTCACGGTCAGTACCGTCACCGACGAGGCGCCCAGCACCACGCTCCCGGACCCGGTCAGCGCCTGCACGATCGAGGGGCCGAGCGCGGCGTAGAGGCCGGCCAGCGCCCACGCGGCGAACAGCACCGGGGCCGCCGCCAGCACCGGTCCGCGCACCGCACGCGGCAGCCGGACCTCGGGCACGAACACGGCCCTCGTGACCGGGACCGGGGTGACGGTCTCCCGCAGCAGGGCGACGCCGATCGCCTGGGCGGCGAACACCCCGATCAGCGCGTAGTAGATCAGGTGCGTCGGCGCGGGCAGGAACTGGACGAACAGGGCCGAGATGAGCGCGCCGCTGCCGCTGCCCAGTCCGGGCGCCAGGGCGTTGGCGAGAGCGCCGCGCTCCCGGTCGACGTCGAGCATGCCCGCCCCGATCGCGCCGAGCGCGGCCCCGGTGGCCAGGCCCTGAATGATCCGGGCGCCCATCAGCTCGCCGACCCCGCCCGCGGTGGCGTACACCACCATCGACAGGATCTGCACGCCGAGGGCGGCCAGCAGCACCGGCCGCCTGCCGATCGAGTCCGACAGCCGCCCGAGGGTGAGCAGCGTGACGAGGACCGCGACCGCGTAGACGCCGAACACGATCGTGATCGTGATCGGGGTGAAGCCCCACATCCGCTGGTAGATCGCGTACAGCGGGGTCGGCGCGGCCGACGCCGCCAGCAGCGACACCACCAGCGACGCCAGCAGGTACAGGGCCGGCCGCCCGGTCAGTCGCGAGCTGCGAGCAGCAGGCGTGCGCGCGGCGGAGGCAGGGATGGGAAGGTCCGCCCCGGCCGGCGCCAGCTGCGCCGTCCCGCGGTTCTGGGTCATGACGACTCCCGAAGTCTAGGTAGACCGGTCTGTCTGCCGATAACTTCATTAGAACAGAACGGTCTGTCTAATGCAAGTGGCTCAGGTCGGCGCAGAGCCGGAATGGCAGTGGGCGGCGCGAGGTTACCCACGTACACAGCGACCTAAGGAGAGGCCTCCTCATGAACCGCACCGTCAAGATCCCCGATGCGAGTCACCCGATCACGGTCAGCCCCACCGGCGCCCGGGTGACCGTGCGCATCGGCGGCGTCACCGTCGCCGAGACCGACAAGGCGCTCTCGCTGGCCGAGGCGTCCTACCCGGTCGCCCAGTACGTCCCGCTCGAGGACGTCGACCAGTCGCTGCTCGACCGCAGCACCACGCAGACCTACTGCCCCTACAAGGGCGACGCGAGCTACTACAGCGTCAAGACCCCGGACGGCACGATCGAGGCCGACGTCATCTGGACCTACGAGCACCCGTACCCGTCGGTGGCGGAGATCGCCGGCCACGTCGCGTTCTACCCCGACCGCTCCGAGATCACGGTCGGCTAAGGCCCGGTCGGCTAAGGGCCGGCCGGCCGCCAGTTCCAGATCGGGACCTGGCGGATCGGATGCAGCTCGTCTTCGGTCTCCGCGCGCGAGTTCTGCTGCGCCACCCGGGCGCCGAACTCGACGTGCTCGCGGACCGCCTCCCGGAACGGCTCGTCATTCGGCAGCCCGGCCTCGTCGAGGGCCTCCAGGTACGCCGCGACGAACCGGTCCCGCTGCTCGTCGGTGATGTTGAGATGCCGGTGCACATCGATGATGTGCCGGAAGCCGAGCTCGCGGCTGAACCGATCCGGCCCGCCGAAGGACTCTGCGGTGAACCAGGTCAGATGGTCGACGTGGGTCGGAACGCGGGTCGTGAACAGCGTCTTCAGCACCGGGTCGGCGAGCGCCTTGGCGTAGAACAGCTCCTCCAGCCGGTGCAGCCCGTCATCCCCGTCGGCGTGCTCGTAGAGCGTCTCCATCACGGCGGTTCCTCCCAGAGCGGCCATTTTCCCGCAGTCTAGACGTCTTGCCTGGACGGACCGTGTCCGGCGCGTTTCACGCGTAGTGGAAGATGACCACCGCCGGTCACTGCTGGGATCTCGAACGCGGCCCAGACGCACTTGCCCAGCCTGGATCTGGCTACTACAAGGGCGCGGTCTGCCACGGCGCGATCCAGTCCCGCAACCGGCGCCTGGCGCCTTGGGCCCTGTGCCGCGATCATCTTGATGATGGGCATCACGTCTGCGGGCTTCAGCCCCAGCGCGCGAGGGACATACGGAGTCGCTCGCAGGCACGCGCCGATCCTCCCGCATCCGGCGCCCCGGACGAGACCAAAACTGTCATTCCGCCTGCCCGGCTATGACATAGTGCCTTCTCGTGACGGGTCCAGGGGACTTGCGCATCCCGGTGGGGATGAGGCCGTCGGCGGAACAAGTCATCAAGCTGACGGACAAGGTGTGCGCTGACCTGCTTGACGAGGAGTACGCCGGCCTCGCCCGGCAGGTGGTCGCAAAGCTAGCGCGAAAGCGGCCGTCGCCGTTGCAGTCTGGCCGGGCCGCGACGTGGGCCGGCGGCGTGGTGTGGGCGCTCGGGCAGGTCAACTTCCTTTCCGACCCGTCCTCCGAGCCGTACGTCGCCCATGACGACCTGGCGGCCGCGTTCGGCCTCAGCAAGTCCACGCTGGGCCAGAAGGCCAAGCAGATACGCGACATGCTGAAGATGACCTGGGCGACGCCGGAGTTCCTGCGGGCCGAGCGGATCGACGATAACCCGATGATCTGGTTCATCGAGGTGAACGGGCTGCTGTTCGACGCCCGCGAGCTACCCGTGGAGATCCAGCTGGAGGCGTACCTGAAGGGGATCATCCCGTACGTCCCGGGCCTGGGACGCGACGGCACGGCCGCCGCCATGGCGGCCCAACGGTCGTGACGCTTCGCGTTGTGGTTTGCTGGCCCGGCTCTTCGTCAACGCTACGAACCCTCTGTCCCGAACGTTGCGTCCAGCTTGGCGATAAACGAGCACTTGCGCCGCTGGTGCTCTCGCAGTCCGGATAGGTACACGCCGAACCCGGCGGCGTCGCCCGCACGCTCGTAGTCTTCCTGGAGTCGTATGAGGCCCTTGACCGCCTTCGGGTAGCGGTACTTGTCGTCGGCCTGCTCAACACCCAGTTCGATCAGGCGCGACAGCGGCCCGAGCACGTCTGCGGGATGCTCGCTCTCCCGCAAGCTGATCAGCTGCAGCCAGTGCGATTCGCTGATCAGGTCGGGCTCGCCCGCCGCCGTCGACCACGCCTCCTCGGCTAGGTCCTCGCGGAGCAGCACGGAAATCAGCTCGCCGATATGGGCCTGGCGATACTTGCCCGTCCGCGCCAGCTCGCGCATGAAGTCCAGTGCCCAGCCCCGCACTTCCTTCCACCGTCCTGCCTGTTCGGCAGCCTTCCGGAGCCGGAGGTAATCCGAGTGCGTTGCCCGCCGCTCGAACACCTCCCGGTACATGGCGATGGCTTCGTTCCCGCGCCCGCTGCCGAGGAGCAGCTGGGCAAGCTGCTCGCGCAGTGCATCGGCCCAGGGACTCAACGGCTCGGCCGCAAGCCCCCTGCGCGCCCACTCTTCCGCGTCACGGTCCCGGCCGGCCTTCCGCAGCACCGAGACGATCTCCCCGTAGTCACGCCCAGAGCGTGCCTCCTGCGCCAGCACCGCGACATGCGCGTCCACGTCGCCGGACAGGGCGGCTAGCTCCTTCCGCAGGCTGCTGACACCCCAGGTGACACTCCATGAACCGGGCTGGTCGTCGGCCCGGCGCTCCGCAACGAGCCGCGCGAGCTCGGCCAGCCCGGCTTCGCCGAGCGCGGGAGCGAAGTCCGCGACAGCGGAATCCGGCCACCCCGGCCCATCGCACCGGGAAGCGACCAGCCACGCTGCCAGCTTGGCCGCGTCCGGCGGAGCAATCGCGCAGGCCCTCGCGTACAGGCCCGTCAGGTCCCGCAGGTCATCGCCGATGATCCCGGACGAGTCGTCGATGTGCAGCAGCCCGTCGGTCACCCGCTCGACCGCGCGCCGCGCTAGCGGCACGACGTCGGCAGCCCGGCCCGCCTCGAGCATGCCCGCGAGCGTGACCGCAACCTCCCGCGCGCGATCAGAGTACTCCCGCCGCCCGTGATACGGATGCGTCCGCGGGTTGCGCCGCAGCCCGTCGATCAGCCGCCTGACCTCTGTCACCTCCGGGTCTGCCATGTCACCATCCAAGCGCACCGCGTACCGGGTTCACCGACGACAACACGGGTTGACCCCGCTTCTCGGGAGATGCATACATTTGGACAGTAACCAGGGCCCGTTCGAACGGAGGGTTGGTAGAATTTGACTTGATTGGATACAACCCTGCTTGGAGGGACCACCGATGGCCGGAGGCGGCATTCCCGGGCTGCGGGGCGGCGATCACGTCGGGATCACCGTGCCCGACCTGGCCCAGGCGCACGGGTTCCTGGTCGACGTGCTCGGCTGCCAGCATGTCTACTCGCTGCCGGCGATGCGGCACGACGACGACTGGATGCTCGACCATCTCAACGTGGACCCGCGCCGGGTCGTCAACGAGATCCGGTTCTACCGGTGCGGGAACGGGCTGAACTTCGAGGTGTTCGAGTACGCGCCGCACGAGGGGCAGCGGGAGGCGCCGCGCAACAGCGACATCGGCGGCCACCACATCGCGTTCTACGTCGACGACCTCGACGCGGCCGTCGAGTACCTGCGCAGCCGCGGCGTCCGGCTGCTGGCTGGGCCCACCGCCAGCAGGAACGCCTCCGCCGGGCAGCGCTGGCAGTACTTCCTCGCCCCCTGGGGGATGCAGTTCGAGCTGGTCAGCTACCCCGGCGGCAAGGCCTACGAGGACGGCGCCGACGTGCTGCTGTGGCATCCGTGACCGAGAACAGCGTCGCCAGCGACCGGATCGCAGACACCCTCCGGGCCGCGATCCTGGACGGCAGCTACCTGCCGGGCACGCGGATCAGGCAGGAGGACGTCGCCGCCCGGTCGGGCGCGAGCCGCATCCCGGTCCGCGAGGCGTTCCGGCTGCTGGCCTCCGAGGGCCTGGTCACGCTGGTGGCCAACACCGGCGCCTGGGTTACCCGGCTGTCGCTTGACGAATGCGTCGAGACGTACCTGATCAGGGAGCGGCTCGAGCCGTTGCTGCTGCGCGCGTCGCTGCCGAACCTGGACGAGGCGGCGATCGGGCATCTGGCCGAGCTCAGCCAGGCGATGGCGGCGCCGGGCACCAGCGTCGCGGAATTTCTCCGCCTCGACCGGGAGTTTCACCTGGCAAGCTACGCGGGCGCGCCGCCGGGGGAGACGTCGCAGATCATCGGGCGAATGTGGAACACCACCCAGCATTACCGGCGCGAGTTCACTAAGCTCGCCGCGGGCGCGGGCGCGGGCGCGGGCGCAGGCGCAGGCATGGACGTGACGCACCTAGAGCACCGGCTGCTACTTGACTGCATCGGGCGGCGCGACGCCGACGACGCGGAACGGGTGCTGGTCACCCATATCCGCCGGACCCGGCTGGCGCTGGAGCAGCACCCGGAGATCTTCGGCTAGTCGCCGGCCGGGATGAGCTGACTTCTGCAACCCTGTACTTGCAACCAGCTTGACAGGACCGTGAGTTGTCGCCAGAGTTGCAAACGATTGCAGATTCACGTTCAATGAAGATGTCAACCGGACTCAGCTAGGAGGACGCATGGCCGCCGCGCCGACCGTCGGGTGGATCGGTACCGGGCGCATGGGGTATCAACTCGCCCTGCGCCTGTTGAAGGCCGGCTATGACCTGGGCGTTTACAACCGGACGAGGCAGAAGGCCGAGAGCCTGGCCGTCCACGGAGCCAAGATCGTCGACTGCCCGGCCGACCTCGCTGACCGGGACATCGTCATCATCATGGTCTCGGCCGATGCCGACCTCGAGGCGGTGATCAGCGGCGAAGGCGGGCTGCTGACCGGCACCGGGGACTGCGACGTGCCCCAGATCGTCGTCGATTCCTCCACCGTCTCGCTCGAGTCCTCCGCCCGCATCCGGGCGGTAGTCGAGGCCTGCGGCGCGCAGTTCCTGGCCGCCCCGGTCAGCGGGAACCCCAAGGTGATCGCGGCGGGCAAGCTCACCGTGGCCGCCTCAGGGCCGCGCGCGGCGTTCGACGCCGCCGAGCCGCTGCTGGCCGAGTTCGGCCGCGGCGTCACCTACGTCGGCGAGGGCGAGGCGGCCCGGCTGGTCAAGATCGCGCACAACGTGTTCCTGGGCGTGGTCATCCAGTCCCTGTCCGAGATCACCGTGCTGGCCGAGCGCGGCGGGGTCTCCCGGGCGGCGTTCCTCGACTTCCTCAAC
>Ga0302326_10009284_pt1 | contig 21542 bp, 17 predicted proteins | sample Palsa_T0_3_FD_202264 | JGI IMG/M metagenome (GOLD analysis project Ga0302326, IMG submission 202264) | Peat permafrost microbial communities from Stordalen Mire near Abisko, Sweden - Palsa_T0_3 | ecosystem: Environmental > Terrestrial > Soil > Palsa > Peat permafrost | place: Sweden: Abisko... | reverse complement strand
GCGCCGCTCGACCCCGCCATCATCGAGTCAAAAGACAAGCCCGTCCAGCCGCAGAGCCTCTATCTCCAACAGCTCAAAGAGCGCCTGGGAGCAACAGCATTGCAGAACATTGGATACTCCGGCGCAACCCGGTAACTCTAAGAACCTGTCCAAGAACTCTCATCGGACCACAAATGCGGGTGCCCCACCCTCGCCACGTCTTTGTTTTTGTGGCTAGGGTGGGATACTTTGTACCTATAGCCTTTTATAGTCTTTTCTCAATCTGTCCGGCCACGATTCTCTCTGTTGAGACTTGGCTCCAATGCCCATTTTTTGGACGGGTTCTAAGGCATTTTCCGTATTTCCGTAGACTTTTGAAGTTCAATCAAGGTGGATTGTTTTTGATGAAAAATCCACTTAGCATCGAGACTTCGGCATACACCAATACGGAAAATGCTTTAGTTCGCGCCGTTCTTGTAGATCTGCTCGGCCAGGTAGTTGTGCACCTTAGCGTCATTGTCCAGCATTTCAAAGTAAGCCTCGCGCAGCACCTGGGCACGAATGTTGTGCAGTGTCTGGTGGATCTGGACCTGAACCCGCGGGTCGCTCATCTCGCGCTGGCCGGCCGGCGCCTTTTGGTAGAGCATATAAATTGCATAACCAACCGTCTTGCGTCCAGGTCCCGTTCCTTGCGTCACCGGCAGAATATCGGTAGTCTGGCCGGCCTTGAGATTGCTGACGGCGGCAAAGACATCCGGATATTCCGTTCGCAGTTGGGTCTCGAAGACAAATCCAGAGTCGCCACCGTTGGAACTGGAATTTGGATCTTCTGAAAACCTCGTCGCAACCGAACCAAAGTCCTCGCCGGCATCGAGCCGGCTGCGCAGCGTGTGGATTTTTTTCTTCGCCTCTGCGTCGTTGCCCGCCTTGTCGTTCTGCAGGTTCGTCACCTGCTTGGAGGGTTCGTTGGTCACAAGAATGCGGCCCAGGTGGTACTGAGGCTCGATCAGGTTGAACTCGCTCTTGTGAGCGTTGAAGTAGTTGCCGATTTCGCCGTCTGTGATATTGATTTTGGATTCGATCTCTTTGTTCACCAGCTTGCTCTGCGTCAACTGGTGGCGAATGTCGCGGCGAAGATCCTCAAGCGTCTGGTTTCGTTCCTTGAGCTGGCGGTCAAATTCCTCCTGGGTCAAGGGAGCTTTGAATTCGGTGATCTTTGCATCCACCTCTTCGTCCGTGGCCACCAGATTGAGCTTGCCCGCCCGCTGCTGCAAGATCTCGTCTTCAATCAACCCATGCAGCAGTTGCAGCCGGCGCATCGCAGCCTCTTCCTTCGAAGGCGCAGGCGCGGCCGGGTCGAGGTTCTGCTTGTAGATACGGTCCAGCTCGGAGGCAAGAATCTCCTTGCCGTTGACCGTCGCCAGCACCTCCGGCGAGGGCGCATGCTGGCACCCGCCGAGGGTAAAAACGATGCTGGAAGCAAGCACTCCCGCAAGCACTGCGGGCAGAATGCGAATTGGTTTTAAGCTGCGTACGAAGGACAACCTGAATCTCCTGGCTGACTCTCTTTAGACGCAGCCTAGACAATCAGGATAAACCCCCGGCATCGCCGGCAACCGCCCGCGCCAAGCTAATTCCCCAGCGTGGGCGCCGGCGCGGCGGCTGGTGGCGGCGGCGGCGCCACGCCGGCTGCCCGCAGGGCGCGGTCGATCAGCGTCCAGACCTGCTCCACCGGCTGCGCTCCATCCACATGCTCTCCGTCAACGAAGAGATAGGGCGTGCCATCGATCCCCAGCGCGTCAGCCTCCTTCATCGACGCGCGAACCACAGTCTCATCCTGCTTTTGCAGGCAGGCATCCAGCTTGGCCGCGTCGAGAGCGAAAATCTTGCCCTGTTCCCGCGCAATCTTGTCGAGCGCCGCGTAGCTCTTCTGCGGATCGCGATCCGGCCCAGTCACATCCTGGCCATGCGCGTGCAGGTAATCCACGTAGCCCCAGTAAGCGCCGCCATTCTGGTCCGCAAGGCAATTCGCATCGACCGCAGCATGCAAGGCCCAGGGATGGATCTCGGTCAGCGGATCGTCCTTGTACACAAACCGCACCTTGTCCCCATAGCGGCTCAGCGTCTCTGGAAAGAGCTGCTGGTGCATCTTCGCGCAGTAAGGGCACTCCAGGTCGTCGAAAGTGATCACGGTGACCTTGGCCGCGGGGTTGCCGCGAATCGGCCTATGGTCGACCGGAATATCCAGCGCCGCAATCTTCGTCAGGTCAAAGGTTTCCAGCCGCGCCAGCGACTTGTTGTCGGTCGCGATCAGAAAATCGGTGGTCTTGCCGTGTCCCTCATGGGTGAACGTAATCTGCAGCGTGTCGTAGCCGGGAACATTGCTCGGCTTGCGCGCGCCAATCGCGCAGTCGTAGTCGGCCGGCACATTGAACTGGCCGCGAACCATCACTTCGATGCGCCGCGCAAGAACGGGGTCCTTGATCGAGGAGCCGTTGTCCTGCGCCTTGCAACCAACCGCCGCCGCGAAAACAAGAATCACAAAGAAACAAGCCAAACGAGCCGGAATCAGACGCACAGGAAACCACCTTTTCATCCCTTAATTATCGCAGCATCGGAGGTAGGGCTGGCGTTGGGCGAACTGCCGGGTTTGGGTCAGTCTCAATCTACAAGGATAGAGTTGTCATTCCGGCCGGTCTGTGATCCGGCAGGGTCTCCATGCTTCCATCGAGTCCGCATGACTTAAGGATGTGGACCGTTCCCAAATTTCCGCGCAAAGCCGCAATTAAATTTGTATGCTTAACATTATGCCTTCAGGCTATTTTGCCCTGCGCCGTACGGCGGCCATAGTTATGCTTGCCTTCGCCGCCCATTGGATGCACGCGGCGCCAGCAAGCGCGAAGAGCACGGCGACCGCCCCTCTCGTGATTGAGGACCTCGGCAAGGGAACGTTCACACTCGGCGGCCCATGGCAATTCCACCCTGGAGACGATCCCGCATGGGCAAGTCCCACGTTCGACAGCTCCGGCTGGGAGCAGCTCAGCGCAGACCAGCCGTGGGGCAAGCAGGGGCACGCCCATCTCACCGGTTTTGCCTGGTACCGGTGTACGATCGCGCTCAATCCAGCGTCCGGCGTACCCCGGCAGCTTTCGCTTCTGGTGCCCAATATCCACGATTCGTACGAGATCTATTGGAACGGCGTGCTCATCGGGCGTAATGGCAAGCTGCCACCCCGGCCTGTCTGGTATATTTCGCAGCCGATGCGGATCTTTGAACTAAATCGGGCAGAACTTGGCCAGCCGCGGCGCGGCGTTCTGGCCGTGCGCGTTTGGAAGGCTCCGCTGCTCTCCGACGATGCCGGCGATCGCGGCGGTTTTGACGCTGCCCCTTCGATCGGAAGTCCCGAAGCCATTGCGATGGCCAGGGACGCGCATGAGTTTCAGTGGCTGCGCAGCCGCCAGCTCCATTTTGGCGCCAATCTTCTCTGCGCCGTGATTGCTTTCCTGAGTTTTCTTCTCTGGTTGCGCGCTCCCGGCCGGAGGGTCCTGTTCTGGATGACAGGCTTTGCCCTTGCTCAACCGGTCATTCTGCTGCTCGTGAATGCTCACCTGAGCTGGCCTTACCCTCTGGCGATGGGAGCGGCGCAACCCCTGTCGGCCATGCAGGATGTCTCGCTCTGGTTTCTCCTGCTCTGGCTTCTTTCTCTCCATGAGAACCGCGCTCTTTGCCGCCTTACACGCATCCTGGCTTGCATTTACGCCGCCAACGAAATCCTGGATGGAGTGCTGGTTGCCGTTACTTGGAATCCGCGGTGGGCCGGATTTGCCCAGGTCTCCGATGCCGTATTGGCGTTCTTCTCTATCCTGTTTGAAGCCTTTCCTCTGGTCCTGGTGGGTTATGCGCTTTTCCGGCGCAAGCAGTTCGATTCGGCCCGCTGGCTGGTAGCCATCCTGGCCTTCGCCGACGAAATGATGATCGTCTTCACCAACGCAGTCAAACAAGGCCGCCAGTTCACCGGTTGGTCCATCGCGAACAAGATCGACTCGCCCCTCTTTTTCATCGATGGCAATGGGATCTCCATAACCACACTCGCCGGAGCGTTTCTCCTCGCCGCGATTGTTTACGCGGTTTATAACAGCGTTCGCGAGGATCAGCGCCGCCAGGATGCGCTGGAACGGGAGAAGATGGAGCTGCTGCACGAAAGCAACCGGATGCGGCACCACGCCGAGCACGATGGCCTAACCGGCCTGTGGAATCACCGTGTCATCGTTGAGCGGTTGGGCGAAGAGATGAACCGCTCGTTTCGCGATGGCACGCCGCTGAGCGTGATCCTGGCCGATGTCGACCATTTCAAGAAGGTCAACGATAGCTTCGGCCACCTGGCAGGCGACCTGGTATTGAAAGAGATCGGCACAGTCTTTATGCGCACTCTGCGTCCCTATGACTGCGTGGGCCGGTACGGCGGCGAGGAATTTCTACTGATCCTGCCCAATTGCGGAACTGAAAGCGCGCTCATGCGCGGCGAACAACTGCGCGTGGCCGTGCAATCGGCGCGCATCCGGGATGGCGAGACAATGCTGCAGGTAACCGCAAGCTTTGGCGTGGCCTCGGCATTTCCATCCGATTACGATGCTGAGACTGTCATCCGAGCCGTCGATGCAGCCCTCTACCGGGCCAAAAGCAGCGGACGCAATTGCGTCGTCCAAGCTGAAATTCAGGCTGAAATGGATATTCCTGTTCGCAAAAGATAGCGTCCTGCTGCTTCCCGGCCCTAGTACCGTAACCGCGTGTTTTTGTAATCAAACCCAAACTGCGGGTGCCCCAGGTCTCGCATTTGAGACCTGGGAGACTCCCAATCTACACGGTCGCGGCCCTAGCAGATCTGGCCTCGGCAGAATTGTTGAGACCAGGTGCGGCGCGACGGTCCGTGTGCCTGCCTTATTCCGGTACATCCCCCAAAAGCGGCGATTGCTCTGCGAATGCTTCCTCCGTGCCGGTTCGGATCTTTTTCACGATACCGGTCCACACCGGATTGGTCTTCGATGAATCGTGAATCCCACTCGCCACGTCCGCTGCATAAGCCGCGCTCTTTTCCACGCCGCTTTTGTAGACTGGAAGCTCTTTCACCAGCCTGAAGGCGGCAGCAATCGCCACGCCGACGTCGTCCTTGAGATCCTCTGGCACGGAAGCGTAAACCTCCGCTTTGTGCTCCTCGATCCACTGGAAGGCAATTGGCAGCACCACTGAGCTCACCCAGTCGCCGTAGGCATTCAAGGCTTCCATTCCCGCAATCCACGACGGATGCATCTCCCAATCCTGAGGACCACCGGGGAACGGATGCTTGTGGCGGGGAGGCGGGCAGTATTCGCAAACCAATTTGACATGCGACACGATCTTCTCCATTGGCTCAAGCGCCATCTGCGACGACTCGATGCCGGGGTTGTCGAAACAATTTGTTTACTATTCAGGGCGATTCTTCAAAACGCCTGTTTAGCTGTGATTTTGGATTGCGCGCGTCTTCTCGCCGGTCTATAGGACAGATATTTTGGTTTGAAAGACGAGTTGAATTCTATCATTCAGACATAAAATTTGAGCGCATGCCAAGAGCAAGCATGAATGGTGAGATGTCATAACCGTCAGTCCCCAATACCTCCGTATACAGCACCACCGGAAATGCCGTAATCTTCCGCCATGCGCTCCCATGCCCTTGACTCCCCTTGTGTTCTGCGCCCCGCGCGTTCGATTGTCCTGTTCTCCCTAGCTCTCCTCGTCACCACCGCCGCTCTAGCCCAGCCCACACCCGCCAAGCGCGCCATCTCCCTCGACGATCTCGCCAAAATCGGCCGCGTCGGCAGCCCCATCATCTCGCCCGACGGAGCCTGGTTCCTCTACTCCGTCTCCCGCATGGACGCCAAGGAAGACAAAAACCACTCCGACCTCTGGATGGAGCGCTGGGACGGCGCCTCCAACATGCAGCTCACCTTCGGCAAAGAAGGCGCATCTCACCCCGAATTCAGTCCCGACGGCAAATACATCTCGTTTCTCTCCTCGCGCCCCGGCAAAGCCAAAGGCACGCAGATCTGGGTGCTCAATCGCCTCGGCGGCGAGCCCGAGCAGTTCACCGAAATCACCGGCTGGGAGATCCAGGACTACGAATGGTCGCCCGACTCCAAGCGCCTCCTCCTGACCGTCGAGCCCAAGTCCGAGCCCGAGGCCGAAGAAGGCAAGCCGCCCGCGCCGCCCAAGCCCATCGTCATCGACCGCTATCACTTCAAGCAGGACATCCAGGGCTATCTCCGCGACGACCAGCGCGGCTCGCTCTACCTCTACGACATCGCCACCAAAAAGCTCGACAAGCTCACCACCGACAAAAATGTCGAGGAAGAAAACGCCCTCTGGTCTCCCGACGGAGCATGGATCGCCTACGTCAGCAACCACGACGAAGACCCCGACCGCACCGACAACACCGACATCTACGTCGCGCCTTCCAAGCCCGCCAGCGCCGCCAAAAAGCTCACCAGCTGGTCCGGCCCCGACGGCGGCCGCCTCTCCTGGTCGCCCGATTCGAAATCCATCGCCTACACCCAGGGAGCCAAGCCCGAGCTGGCCGCCTACAGCCAGCGCCGCCCCGCCGTCGTTACAGTCGACGGCAAAGTCACCTACCCCGCCGCCAAGCTCGATCGCGGATCGAGCCAGCCCTGCTTCCTGCCTGACGGCAAGCTCCTCTACCTGGTCGCCGACGACCGCTCCGAATACCCCGCCGAAGTCGAGCAAACCGGCGACAGCGCCCGCCGCATCCTGCCTGAAGAAGGCACAACCTCCGGCCTGACCTGCACCGCAGGCAAAATCGCCATCATCCACCAGGACGACACCCACACCGGCGAAATCTACGCCCTCGAAGGCCCCACATCGAGTCCGTCCCTTCGCAAATTGACCAGCGTCAACGACGCCCTCTTCGCCGAGCTCAACCTGGTCCCGACAGAAGACTTCACCTCCCACAGCAAAGACGGCGCCGAAGTCCATGGCCTGCTCACCAAGCCCCTCAACTACAAGGCTGGAGACAAAGTCCCAACCATCCTCTTCATCCACGGCGGGCCAAACGGGCAAGACGCCCACAGCTTCGCCTTCGAGCGCCAATGGTTCGCCGCGCACGGCTACGCTGAAATCAACGTCAACTACCGCGGCAGCTCCGGCCGCGGCCAGGCCTACGCCCAGGCCATCTTCGCCGACTGGGGCCATCTCGAAGTCATGGACCTCCTCGGCGCCGTCGACGAAGTCGTCAAGATGGGCGTCGCCGACCCCGCCCGCCTCGGCATCGGCGGCTGGAGCTACGGCGGCATCCTCACCGACTACACCACCGCCTCCGACAACCGCTTCAAAGCCGCCATCAGCGGAGCAGGCTCCGCCGCGCCCCTATCCTTCTACGGCAACGACCAGTACATCCTCCAGTACGACAACGAGCTCGGCGTCCCCTGGAAAGCCCGCGACCTCTACCTCAAGCTCAGCTACCCGCTCCTCGAGGCCGACAAGCGCATGCACACGCCCACCCTCTACATGGGCGGCACCAACGACTTCAACGTCCCCATCATCGGCGGCGAACAGATGTACCAGGCCCTGAAATCCCTCCACATCCCCACCGAGCTCATCGTCTACCCCGGCCAGTTCCACGGCTTCACCCGCCCCAGCTTCATCAAAGACCGTTACGAACGCTGGCTAGCCTGGTACGACCACTACGTAGCCGGCAAAGACACCCCCGCCACCCCCATCCCCCAACCCGAAAAGAAACCAGCCGCAGCCGACTCCGCAGCTAAATAACAAGCCGGCCCGCGCCTAACTCAAAACAGAAAAGTCCCGGTGAGTTATCGAACCCAAACTCACCGGGACTATGTTTCTATCGAATCGCCTCATCGTGAAAACACATTCTGGACCGCTGTAGTCCAAATCAATATGAAGTTTCTCGCACCCATCACGCTCGTCTCATGCCTCATTGCGTCTATTCATCTAAGAGGCGATTCATGGCATCTTCCACTCTGCTCACACCCAGTTCCCGCCGTTCCAGATTCAAAGCCGCTCTCTGGATCTCACTTGGTCTCACCACGCTCTTTGTCTTCATCACTTCAGAAGTTCTTCTAGTCACCGATTACCCCATGTACCACGCCTACCGTCTGCAGGTCATCGCCGACCGCAATCTCCTCATCCCGCATACACTCGCCGGAATCTTCGCTCTCTTGATCGGCCCCATCAATTTCTCCTCGCGGATCCGCCAGCGGCACCTCCAACTGCATCGCATCCTCGGCCGCGTCTACGTCATCTCCGTCTTTGTCGGCGCCGCAACCGGGGTCGCTCTCGCCTGGGGCCGTCCAGGCCTCCCCGGAACCTCCATGCAGGCCGCCGCCTGGGTCGTCTGCACCACCGCTGCTCTCATCACAGCGCGCAACCGGCAAATCACCGTGCACCGTCAGTGGATGGCCCGCTCCTACGCCGTCACTTTTACCTTCGTCTCCAGCCGTGTGCTCAACCTCGTGCCCGCGTACTGGAGCCATCTCGGCGACGTCCTGTCCGCGGTCGGCGTTATCGCCTTCACGCTCGCCTCGCTGCTGATCGTGGAGCTCGGCCTCAACTGGCGCGAACTCACCACTCGTCGCGACTGACGGTCGCCTCCTACACCGGCCTCACTTCCACCGCCCCACGCACAACCGTCCCGGCCGCCAATGCTCCACCGTCGCAGCCTCTCGCGGGACCTCAGCCGCAGCCAGCAGGCATACCCAATCCTCCTTCCGGAAAGCCCGCCGGAACGACACCGGCCCATCATGCCGCACAATCCGGTGCCAACGCACCCATCCAAACATGCGACTGCTCCACTCCGACCGCTCCAAATCATTGATAAACCAACCTATCTGCGCGGTCGCTTCCATCCATCTCAGCAGCGTCACGATCTCCTCGTTCTCCAGATGATGCGCCAGCAGCGAGCTCACGACGATATCGACCGGCTTCTTCGGTCGATACTCCAGAGCATCGCCGGTCAACCATTCAATTCCGAGCTCCTTGGGCGTGGACTCCGCTGCTGCACGCGCCGCATAAGGATTCAAGTCGATTCCTGTTAGCTGCACAGCAATGCCCCGTCTCCGTGCCCAGCCTGCAATCTGCCGCAGTAGATCGCCGCCGCCACTGCCCACATCGACAATGTGTACCGGATCGCGCAATCCATGCGGCAACCGCTTCAGCCAGGCCAGCGTCGGCCGATAGCCCAGCAGCCAGCGATTGACTTGCTCCAGACTGCGCAGGCAGTCACGGAAATCCTCATAACTGCAGTCGCCATCCATCAGCTCCGGCAACTCACGCGGAGAGGCCCGCCGGCTGAAGTCGATCTGTGCACTAGACCGCATGGAAGCGCATTGTCTCCGCTGTCAGCCCCGGCCCAAACGACATCGCACACCCACGCTGCCCCGGTTGCGCCTGCTGCATCATCCGCTGCAGCACAAACATAACTGTCGCCGACGACATGTTGCCGAAGCGCGACAGCACCTCGCGCGAAGACGCCAGCGCATCGGCCGGCAGCTCCAGTCCCTTCTCCACCGCATCCAGAATCGAGCGTCCGCCGGGATGCACCGCCCACAGATCAATCCCATCGCGGCCATCGCGCTCGGACATCAGCTCGCCCTCACGTAGCGCGCGGCTCAACTCCGCCGGCACCTGCCCGGAGAGCAGCATATCGAATCCCAGTCCACGGATCTTCCACGTAATCAGCCCCCTGGTCTCGGGCACCATCACCGCCTTGAAGCTGTCCAGTGCAAAGCCCTGCTCGCCCGCGGTAATCAGGCTCGCCGCCGCGCCATCGGCAAAGACCAGGAAGGAGAGCACCTGCTCCAGCTCCTGCGTCTCCTGAAAATGCAGCGTGCATAGCTCCAGGTTGACCATCAGAACAGCCGCCTTCGGATCGGAGCGCACAATGTGCCGCGCCAGCTTCAGCGCATTGATCGCGGCATAGCATCCCATGAATCCAACCATCGTGCGCTCCACATCCGGCGAAAGCCCGAGGTGATCGACGATCTCAAAGTCCAGCCCCGGCGCATAAAGCCCCGTGCAACAGGTCACCAGCACATGCGTTATACCGGAGCGTTCCTTCTCATTGAGCGCAAGCCGGTCCACGGCCTTCCTCATCAGCACCGGAGCGCTCTGCTCAAACAGCTCCATGCGCCGCGCCGTGTTGGGAAAGTTGCCCAGCCGATAAAAGTCATACGCGTCGTGCGAGGAGAATTGGCCGGAACCTTTTCGCGGATCGAGGAATGAATAGCGATGCGCAATGTTGGCGCGGCTCACCATGCGGCGAAAGACCGTGCGCAGCCGCGGGTCGGCGAGCATCTGTTCGGCGAATACGGCGAAGGCGTCATGCACATCGTGCTCGGGTACCGCAGTGGCGATGCGGTTCAGGTAAGCCGTAGTCATGCGAAGCAGGTCCTCAGCCGGATTATCAGCCCGGACTATAAATTAGACGTCGCGTGTCCGCCATCGGACGCTGGACCACGAAGAGACGACAAACCGATGACAGTCCGGCGACAGCCGACTTCCCCCATAAGCGGTGACGCTACAAACAACCAATTATCTGCTTGGCCAATTTGGCGAAGTCACCAGTGCTCCCTTTACAAGCTCACTGGAGCGAAAGAACGGGCACGGCAGTCTGAGGCTAACCATCCTCGCCTACACTCAGTCAAACTCTTGCCGCAGGCCTGCGGGTTTCAAACTGCACACTACCCAACTGCAGCATTGGTCATGCAATACGCATTGGAGCGGTACGATTTCAGTACCGGGTTCGAAAAGGAGATTCCAGTTACAACGTCCAATCTGAATCCGATTCCTGTGCAAGAGGAAGTTCTCATCCTTGGTGGTGGAGTGGCAGGCTGTGCCGCTTCGATCGCGCTCGCTAGAAAGGGACGAAGCGTCACGCTGATCGAACGCGAGCCCGCACCGCGCCATAAGGTATGCGGAGAATTCCTGAGCGGTGAGGCCCTGGAAGACCTGCATGCGCTCGGCATCGACGTGGCCTCCCTTGGCGCGGTGCCCATCAACAACGTTCGCCTGGCCGCAGCCAGACGCGCCGCGGAGGCTCCGCTTCCTTTTCCCGCGGCCTCGCTTACGCGCAAGACGCTCGATACCGCGCTCATCGCCGAGGCCATCGCCGCAGGAGTCCAAGTAGAGCGCGGTCGCAGTGTGCAGGCGCTCAAGCGCACAGCAAGCAACACCTGGCAAGCTACGCTCGACGACGGTACCACCCGTGAAGCTCCAACGGTCTTTCTCGCTACAGGCAAGCACGATCTGCGCGGCCACGGTCGCCCGAAGGACCCTCACCAATGGGTCGCCTTCAAGATGTATTACCGAATGACCGCCGCCCAGACCGCTGAGCTGGCGGACGCCTCTGAGTTGACGCTCTATTCCGGAGGCTACGGTGGTATCCAACCGGTGGAAGACGGCATTACGAATTTCTGCTGTGTGGTGCAACGGCGGTATCTTGCACGCGCGGGTCTTCGTTGGGAGGGCCTTCTTGCAAAGATGCAGCAGGACTGTCCCCACCTCGCAATGCGGCTTGGCGGTGCTGAGCCATTGCTCGACAAACCGATCACCGTCACTCATATCCCGTACGGTTACATCCGTCGCGCAACCGAGGATGGGCTCTACTGCATCGGCGATCAGGCAGCCGTAATCCCCTCGTTCACCGGCGATGGCATATCCATCGCCCTGCATACTGCCCGCCGTGCCGCAGCTGCCTATCTTGCCGCGGAGCCGGCGCCGGTCTTTCAGCCAAAACTGCGCTCTGCAATGCTGCCCCAGATGCGTCTGGCCGAGATCGCCGCCGACGGTTTAAACAACGCGCTCGCGCGCGCTGTACTGCCGTTCTGTCTCAGGGTCTGGCCCGGCGCGATGCGCGTAACGGCTAGACTCACGCGTGTCACCCAGCCCGCCGCCGTTGCTTCACAGGCGTTCGCAAGTTGAAGTCGAGCCACGCCTGAAACAACAATCGGCATTCAACACACCCCGGGAAAGATGCAATGAAATCCCTCGCAGTCTTCACCCTCGCTGTCCTGCTCGCTCCAACCGCATTCGCCCAGCGTCAGACCTTCGTCGTCAATCCCGATGCCAGCGAGGTCAAGATGACGCTCAAAACAACCCACGAGCTCGTCAACGGCGCCTTTCACATCCAGTCGGGATCGATTGAGTTTGACCGCGGCGCTCCCAAGATGTCTGGTTCGGTAGTTGTCCTCGCTGGCAGCGGCAAGACAGGCAATGACAGTCGCGACAAGAAGATGAACAGGGACATCCTTGAGGTCGAACGGCACGCAACTGTCTCGTTTGAGCCGAATGCGTATACCGGCGCCATCGCCTCTTCAGGCGACTCGACCATCCAGGTAAACGGGATCTTCACCCTGCTGGGCACGCCTCATGAAATCACCGTCCCCATGCTGGTGCATCTGGATGGCGCCGGCGTAACTGCCAAGGCCCATTTTGTGGTGCCCTATGTCCAATGGGGGCTCAAGAATCCAAGCTTTATGTTTTGGAAAGCGGATAATGATGTCGCGATCGACATCAATCTTGTTGGTACGATTTCAAAGTAGCCTACGGTTGTTATCGCGGGTAGTCTGAAACAGGCCGATCCTTATTCCGGCGGGTGGCCCAGGTCTGAATGAATGAAAATGAGGGTGCCCCACATCTCGCTTTTGAGATGTGGGCGTTCGCAGCGCCGCAACCGCCCAAGGCAGCCAGCGCCGGCTACCTCCAGACAGTCCGCCACCGCCTGAGCGGATTCAGCTATGACAGTGCTGGCCACCTGCTCAACGACGGATTGAATACCTCGACCTATGATGGAGAGGGACGGCTCGCCACATCGGCTCCGTCGAGCGGCGGATCGACAACCTATACCTATGACGCGAACGGCCAGCGCATAAGCAAGACCGCAGCAGGAGTGGAGACCGACTTTATTCGCGATTTGGACGGCACACTATTAGATACCTACGTGAGCGGAAGCTACATTAACCAGCCTCAAGAAATGTGGATCGCGGGCAAGCACTACGGCACCGTGTACGTGTCCGTGAACAATGGGGTGCAGGAGCAAGGAGAAGGGCTCTCGCTCACCAATTGGCTCGGTTCGGAAGCGATGCGGTCTTTCGCCGTCTCCAGTGGCGCCAATACCGGCGTTCCTACGTATGCCTTCCTCAGCCTGCCCTTCGGCGACGGTCAGACTACTCTCATCGGCGGAGATCACGACGACATTCACTTCACCGGCAAAGAACGGGACGCCGAATCAGGAAACGACTACTTCGGGGCCAGGTACTACGCAAGCTCAATGGGCCGATGGATGTCGCCTGATCCGATCAACCTAACGAATGAGCGTTTGATGAACCCAACCAACACGCTGAACAAGTACGCGTATGGTGCAAACAACCCGCTCAAGTACGTCGATCAGGATGGCAAGGACATCACCCTTTACTATCGGGCCCCGAGCGGAGGGGTAGCCGATTTCGGGCATCTCATGGTAGGGGTTTTGAATCAAGATACCGGCAGGACTGCCTTCATTGACTATTATCCCAAGAATGGTACGGACGCTTTGGGGAGGGGTGCCGGAACATTCAACCCTGGAGACATGGGCGAAAGAGGGCAGCAGAATGCTGATGGGAACTTTGCGAGCCTAACGATTCAAACTAATCCAGAGCAGGCACAAGCGCTTATTGACGCGATTACAAAAATGGAAAGCGGTCAGGCTCCCGATTATTCAGCTTTTCTCGGGACTAATTGCACAACCTTGATCGAAGATGCTCTGAAAGACGTTGGGCTAGATTTTGGCGCTCAAAGTCCCAGCTCATTTTGGCAACACGCTTGGGGTAATTTCTCTGACGCGGCCCTGAACAATCCCTTCAAAGCCTTCCTTACTGCTCCACAGGCGGGCGGGCATGACTATGGAAGGCCTCGTTACAACAACCAATCTCAGTTGATGTTTGCGCTCTACTGGCTCCAGATGCACCCAGATCAGGACAAGAGCAGCGTAACGGTAACGCAGACCGTTAAACTCCCGGACGGAACGACGCAGACGCAGACCTACTGAAAGGAATCAGCATGACACAACTGAAACAAGCCTCCGAAAAGCGCACGCGTCGCCATCTGTTTCGGTGGGGCCAACTGGCACTTTCGATAGTGCTTGTGTTGGTCGGGGCACTCTGTCTGTTGAAGTACATGGGCTGGGCTTGGGTGGTCAGCGGTCTTTCCGGGCTCCCCTCTGAAGCACAGAAAGTAGCCGCTGCTCAGCGATGGAGCCTGACGTATTTCTGGGCCGGGCTGTTCGCAGAAGGTTCCTTGATAGCGAGTCTCACCGTCAATCTCCGACTCGACAACACCGCACTAACCGGTGCGCCCAAAACATTGGCCAGGATTTTGGGATCTCTTGCAATAGCCGTTGTTGGAACGCTGGGCACGGCGTTTCTGTTGACTTGGATCGGGAAACTGCTGCACTGATCTCGGCAGAGGTTAGGTTCTCGCAGCCGTGGATTCATCTACGATAGAGGTCCACACAACTATGACGGGTCCCGCTGTTTGTGAATCTGTAGTGTGTTTTTCTCACTGTCGTTATACCGGCAAAGAAAGAGATACAGAATCAGGCAACGACTACTTCGGGGCCAGATACTACGCCAGCAGCGTGGGCCGATTCATGTCGCCCGACTGGGCGGCGAAAGCCACGCCAGTTCCATACGCCAAACTCGACAATCCCCAGAGCCTAAACCTATATGCCTATGTGGGAAATAATCCTCTCTCTCGCATAGATCCTGATGGGCACATCGACTGTAGCGGCAAAAATGCATCAGGCGCTGGATGCCAAGCCATAGCGAAGTTCAACTCAGATCATGGCATCAGTCCGACCGCGCCGAAGAGTAACTTCCCCGGTGTTCCGGTGAAGCTGCCGAATGGGAGTACAGTACCCGATCCGCACAATAAGACAACAGGGCTCCTGATGTCTCCGACTGCAGATGTTAGCGATGTAGCTGCTGCCGGGAAGAAAGCCGGACAGGATGCCGCCGCTGCGGGTGGGCCCATCGCACCCGGTGCGCTTATCGGATTCGCCATAACACTTGGAGAGGCTGTCGGTACGGGTGGTCAATTTGACTATCAGCGCGTCGGCCCCCAAAGTGACGATATCACCGGTGGATTTCAACAGTTAGGCCAGTTTAGGGATGTCTCAAATTTCAATGTTGGATTGTTCGCCCAGCAAGCTGGCCTGACGATTGAAGATACCTTGACCACTGCAGGTCAGTTCGCACGAGGCTTACCCGGAATCCCCTTCTCCAGTAATTACAGCCCCGGCTCTCCCTACGGTCTTGATCCGCGAACTGCGGAGTTTATTAGGGTGGGATACCAGGCCGGTACTATGACGTTTTGATTACCCTCTCGCTTCCTAGCTGTTCAAGGAGATTCGGCTTTGAAAAAAAGTGCACGTTATACGCTGATTACATTTGTCGCTTTCGGCTTGATGGGTGCCTTGTACCTAGCCCTAGGATTTGGAATAAACCGAATGGCCTGCGGGAAAGAGGACAATCTTAAAGTGGAGGAACTGTCTGGTGTGAGGTTTGAGGTCACCTATCTAAGCTGCGACACAATCGCGAAAGACGAAGCAGTTCGGGTATACGCAGAAACGATCGTTCCTGATCGAGCTTGGTTCTTTGCTAAATGGCGAAATCGGCGGACCCTCTTGTTTCGTTACGATCCCGAAAGTGACAGCAGTCCGTTACCCACTATCACCCGTCCGTCTCAATCAACGATCCTCATCTCAATTCCGGAGGTCTCCTCGATCTCCTACCAGAATCGGAACTGGGCGAACATGAACGTCAACTATGACATAGGGCGAGTCCAGTACCCTTCAGGATCAAAATAGCACTATAGAGCGGTGCTACCGTTACGATGCAGCCTCCCTTCCTCTACGACTGCACTCCACACTTTGCGCGTCCGTGTGCGTTTTCGGTATCCCGTTCTACCGGGCGGGTGGCCCAGGTCTGAATGAATGAAAATGAGGGTGCCCCACATCTCGCTTTTGAGATGTGGGCGTTCGCAGCGCCGCAACCGCCGAAGGCAGCCGGCGCCGGCTGCCTCCAGAAATTCCGCTACCCACTGTCCAGCCCAATCCCCTCCGCCGCCAAAACTGCACACATAACGTTAGCTGTCCGCACAAGTAACGTTAAAAATCGCGCGATTAACGTTGCCAATGCGCATCGTTAACAGAAAAAATCGCGCAAAATTTCAAATTTGTGCACCTGCCGCGCGCATTAGCCGGACGCCCCATATCGCGCCTCCGTTTGACCAAAATAGACCATATTCTCCTGTGCATCCCCTGATAGCTTTGCCCCTGAGGTTTTGCCGTTCCGCGGAAGTATGGCTATTTGCGGGGCACGAACTCTATAAAAGTCACGCAAGATGAACGAGATAGGCGGTTACAAATGAGGACTTTCAAGATTTGCTCTCTCAGCACAGTTCTTTTCGCGGGAATGCTCCTCTCAATACCTGCCACAGCCATCGCACAATTCTCCATCGGCATCAGCATCAACATCGCTCCTCCCGCTCTTCCGGTCTACGTTCAACCTCCCTGCCCACAACCCAACTTCATGTGGACCCCCGGATATTGGGCCTGGGACGGCGTCGGCGACTATTACTGGGTACCCGGCACCTGGGTTGAAGCGCCCCAGCCCGGCTATCTCTGGACCCCAGGCTATTGGGGCTGGAACAACGGAGTTTACGCCTTCAACGACGGCTATTGGGGAACGCAGGTCGGCTACTACGGCGGAGTGAACTACGGATTCGGCTACGGCGGCGGCGGCTTTGCCGGCGGTGAGTGGCGCGGCGGCGTCTTCGCTTACAACACAGCAGCCGTAAGCGTGAACACCACCGTGATCCGGAATGTCTACATCAATAAGACGATCATCAACAACACCACGATCGTCAACAACACGCACACCAGCTTCAACGGCGGGCCAAACGGAATCACCGCGAAGCCGACAGCGCAACAGCAAGCCTTCTCGAGCCAGCCACACTTGAAACCGACCGCGGCTCAAGTGCAGCATGTGCAAGTTGCCAAGCAGGATAAGTCCAATTTTGCTTCGGCAAATCACGGAGTTCCCGCTCACGCCGCCGTGGCGAAGCCAGCGACAAACGTCGCCGAGCTGCAGCACAGCGCCGTGGCCGCCAAGGCCGCTCCTGGGGTGAAGCCGTATGTAGCCGCCCGTCCGGCCGCCGCGCAGACCGCGGCCCACCCTGCTGCTGCCGCCCATCCTGCTACCGCGGCGCAACCGGCGAGCAAGACGCCCGAAGCGGGCCATCCCGCAGCCAAAACTGAGCCCGCTGCGCGTCCCGCAACTGCGGCAAAGCCGGCGCCGGCCCCTGCCAGGCCCACAGCCGAGACGCGAGCTGCTCAGCCTGCCGCGCATGCCGCGCCAAAGGCAGCTGCTCCGGCACCGAGAGCGGCCACCGAGCCAGCGCCGAAGCCAGCGCCTAGACCAGCTATGGAAGCAGCGCCCAAGCCGGCGCCGAAACCCGCTCCCAAACCAGCAATGGAGGCAGCGCCCAAGCCGGCGCCTAAACCGGCAGCAAAACCCGCGCCCCGCGCAGCTCCAGCCGCACACCCGAAAGAGCCGCCGCCGGAACACAAGCCTGAAATATAGGTCGTCCGAGGTAATAACCAGGACTTAAGAGTGGCCTTTCCTTGTCGCCCCACGGACGTGATCCTGTCCGTGGGGCGTCGGTCATGTTACCAACCCATTACCATCAGGTCATTGAAGCTTCGCCGTCGCTGAGTTAGGCTATGTCCTCCCTCAGAAAGATGGCTTTTCATGCGCATCTTGCTCCGAAAGTTTGTCTGCGCCGTCTTCGGCTTCGAGACGTTTCTTTTCCTGCCGATGCTTCCGCTGGCGATCTATATCTTGCAGCGCGCGGGGCGTGGCAATCCCCGGCTGAACGCGACTTATTTCCTCACCGGCGCAGCTGCGTTGTCGCTGCTGGGTGTAATCTTTGCCTTTGCCTGGTGGACAAACAAGACATCCCGCCCATCCGGCCGGGGTTGGGGCATCGCGGCAAGCCTGATCGACATTCTTCTCATAATTCCCATTCTTACGAACACCCACCTGAAAGCCGGGGCTCTGCTCTGGTTGATTCCGATTGCAGGAATGATTGGACTTGTTCTGTTCGCGGAACGTCCCGAGCAGGCCGGACCCGTGTCGCGACGCCAGAAAATCCGTCCAATTCCCGGCGACGGCACCAACGTACTTGGGAACAAGCTGCCCTGGGTGATCGGGACCGTCGGCGGCATCGCAGGCTACGTATGGTGCATTCAGTGGTGTCACGCCAACAGTGTTCCCACAAGCCGGGGCCTGTCCTACTATGCGCAAATCATGCTCGTGTTGCTGCTGGTCACGCTGATACACGAATCGGGTCATGCGCTCGGGGCCTGGGGAGTGGGGATGAAAATCCGCGCCTTCGTCATTGGCCCATTCCAATTCCGCATGCGCGAGGCCAAATGGGGATTCCAATTCAATCTCGCTCAAACCTTTTCCGCAAATGGCGCGACCGGAGCCGTTCACACCAATCCCCACCAGCCCGTCTGGTGCGATCTCCTCATGATCGTGGCCGGTCCGCTGGCCAATCTCGCGACCGGAACCATAGCCCTCTGTGCCGTCTTCGTCATCGAGCCAGATTCTCCTTTGCAAGCCGGAGGAATGCTCTTCCTCTTTGGCATTTACTCCTTTATCGCATGTGTCACCAACCTGATTCCGTTTCGAACCGGAGAGCAATACTCCGACGGCGCAAAGATCTACCAGCTTCTCGCGGGAGGTCCATTCGCCGCTCTTCACGGGGTCTTCTCTTTAGTCGCATCGAGTCTGGTTACGCCGCTGCGGCCAAGAGACTACAACATCGAGCTGATGGAGCGTGCCAAGGCAGGCGGCGCGGCGCAAGGCAGGCAGCTCATGGTTCTATGCATGTTGCGCCACCATCACTTTTTCGACTGCGGCCAGATGACGGACGCCGCGCTCGCCCTCACCGAAGCAGAAACGATCTATCGGCAATACGCCTCTGAGATTCCAGCCGAACTGCACACCGATTTCGTCTTCGGCAATGCCTACGTCAAGCGTGACGGTATGGCCGCGCGTGCCTGGTGGCAGCGGATGGAAGAGAAAAAGCCAACCAGGTTTAACGCCGACTATTGGCTTGCTCACTGCGCTCTCCACTGGATCGAGGGGGATTTATATACGGCCAATGACTCATGGCACAAAGGAGCCGCGATCGCGAAGCAGCTTCCCAATGCAGGCGCCTACGAATTTGACCGCTATCGATACGTTCTCCTTCGCCAGGCTCTCGATGAGTCTTCCTCCCGGATACGCAATCGCATGGAGTCTACAGAGAGCGGTACAGGCGATCTCGCATTTCAGCCCGCGTGAAGGATTGCTTCGCATGACGAACAGACTGAGAAAGTTGTTGGGCGGCATCTTTGCATTTGAGGCCGTGTGCCCGATTTTGGTTCTGCCGGCGATGCTTGTCTCACTCTGGAAGACTCCAGCCACCGACGGCAGTTCGTTCAGTGGAGGCCTGTTTATGTTGGTATTCTTCGCCAGCGTGGCCGGCATCTTTGGCGCCGCTAGTTGGACCGTTTCTACCGGGAAACGCTGGGCCAGAGGTTGGGGCATTGCAGCCAGCGTACTCAATGTCCTCGTTGCGCTCCCATCCCTCTATTTCGGTAGGGCTCCTGGCTCGCTCTTGGCTGTTGGTATTGGCATGGGAGCAGTCGGCATAACAGGAATCGTTGTCTTCTCTATCCCCTCCAAGTTCACCACGTCGACAGCCGGAGGCGCTGCCTATCAATCGGCCCCTGGCGATGGAACGAATGCTGTTCTGAACAGGCTTGTCTGGTTATTGGGCGCGATTCTAGGCGTCGCAGGCATGAGATGGTGGGCGCACTGGAGCCAAGTTCAGATGCTGCCGGATCAATCCGGATGGATACAGACACTATGGGTTGTACCAGTCTTGGCCGTCACGATTGTGGTGCATGAACTGGGCCATGCCATAGCAGCCCGCACGGTTGACATGAAGATCAGTTCATTTGTGCTTGGGCCATTGGCTTGGCGAATCACCGATGGCCGGTGGAAATTCAAATTCTCAATGTCTGGCCCGGCGTCCGTGGGTGGGGCAATCGGGGTCGTTTCTACCAGAGCAGATGAGCCGCGCTGGTACCGCGTTTGGATTCTTATGGCCGGTCCGATTGCAAACCTGATCCTGGGGCTAATCGCGTTTTCCCTTGCGATGACCGCGAAGGACAGCTACTACAAGGGTTTCTGGGGAGTTCTCGCCGATCTTGCGACAATCAATCTCGGGGTATTTGTAGTAAACCTGATTCCGCTTCGTGTTGGCGGGTTTTATAGCGACGGCGCCAATATCTACCAAATGTTATCGGGCGGATATTGGGCAGATCACCACAGAGTGCATGCTCTCACCGTCTCAACCCGGTTCACTGGTCTTAGACCGAGGGACTACGACTTGGCGGCAGTGGATCGTTTGCTCCCAAATGCACCCAGCCCCTTCTATGTGTTGTTCTGCCGACTTTATACCTATGAATGCCATCTAGATCGCGGAGAGATGGCAAGGGCGCTCGAAGCGCTGGAAAAGGCGGAGATTGCCTCGCGTGAATCGGAGGAAAATCTTACTATCGAAATATGCGCAGAGTTTGTCTTTTCCCTTGCGTATGTGAAGAGAGACGCTATCGCAGCCCGCAATTGGTGGCGACGCTTAGAAACTATGCCACCGACGATATCTCCCTCCGATTACTGGCTCGCCCATTGCGCACTCAACTGGATTGAAGGTGATCTGGAGACGGCAAACCAATCGTGGCAGAAAGGTAACGCATTGGCGCAGTTGCTGCCGAACGCCGGAACCTACGATTACGACCGCCAATGGTTCTCGTTTTTGCGTGAAGCCATCGATCAGGCAACCGTCAGTTCATTTGTGTCAGTCGCACCCGCACTATCACCATCCATGTGAAGGACAGCGGACAACCGCTGAAGGGACCCAGCGCCCGCCACCAGCCCAAAGAACTTACCCAATCGGCCGATCCTTATTCCGCCGCCTTCTCCCCTATCCCCTTGCCGCCTGCTTCCGGGTCCTTATCCGGATCGGTGTCCATGGTATCGGCAGGATGGACGGAGCCGAGGGAATCGTTCACTTCTTCGTCTGGCTCATCCTCGGCGATACCAGCAACATGCGGAGTAGCGAACCCGGTGTTCGGCGGCTTCTGCCCGCCCTTGAAACGTATATGGTTCTCCATTGGCTGATCCTCCCAGAGAATAAGATGCAGACGGAACGCGTCATGGGTGGCCCGCATCTCGCTTTTGAGATGTGGGAGTTAGAGCAAAACCACGATAACGGTGCCCCGAAAAGCTTGGTTCAGGGTATTGATTTCTAAGAATCTGTCCAGAAACTCTGGATTGGAGCCAAAACTCAGCAGCGAGAATCGTAGCCGGACAGATTGGAAAGACTATAAAAGGCTATAGGTA
>Ga0302326_10009283_pt1 | contig 21544 bp, 15 predicted proteins | sample Palsa_T0_3_FD_202264 | JGI IMG/M metagenome (GOLD analysis project Ga0302326, IMG submission 202264) | Peat permafrost microbial communities from Stordalen Mire near Abisko, Sweden - Palsa_T0_3 | ecosystem: Environmental > Terrestrial > Soil > Palsa > Peat permafrost | place: Sweden: Abisko... | reverse complement strand
CGGCCGATGAGAACCACCAGCAGCGCGGCGACCGCCACCAGCACAATGGTGGCCGTGACCAGCCGGAGGCTACCGCTCACTGAGCTGCCGTCGGCGGTGAGGCGGGTCCGCCGGTCTGCGATCCAGATCGGAATGCTCAGGGCCAGCACGACGCCTCCGGCGACGGGATTCCACTTCAGCATGACCACGCCGATCGCAGCGAATGCGATCGAGGTCCGGCTCCAGGCCAGCCGGGTGCGGTTGGCCGGGTCGCCGATGCCGCCCTTGCCCTTGTCGGCCACGGCGTACCTACCGGGACGCCGAGAGCAGGACGATGACGGCAGCGAGCACGGCGATGCCAGCGATCGTCACGGACAGCAGCCGGGGCACGATCGACCGCGGCAGCGGCAGGCCCCGGCGCATCGCCAGCTGATTGCGCGACATCTCCCAGTAGGCCGCCACCGCGGTAACGGCACCGAGCACGATCAGCGGTACGCCGACCAGATGACGGCCGAGCGGCACGCCGCGGAAGGGCGGGAGGAGCTGCACGATGCCGAGGCCAGCCGCGATCAGGGCGAGCGCGGTCCGGCTCCAGGCCAGGAAGGTCCTCTCGTTGGCCAGCGTGAACCGAGGATCCGGCTCGGATTCGGACACCGGGCCGTCCTGGTGGTGCTGATCTCCCGCGCTGGCCACACTCGCCCCTGTCTGCAGAGACTGGCTACGCGATCGGATCGTGCCAGGGCACGTGGCCGGCCAGCAGCGCGTCGGCTTCCTCGGGCCCCCAGCTGCCGCGCGGGTAGCTGCGGACGGGAACGACATTGCCGAGGACAGGGTCGACGACTCGCCAGGCGTTCTCGACGGTGTCCTGGCGGGCGAACAGCCACCGGTCGCCGGTGAGCGCCGCGCCGATGAGCCGGTCATAGGGCCGCATGTCGGCACCGGGCTGCTCGGCGAATGCCAGCTCCTCCTGCTGCGGCGCCCAGCCGGCTCCCTGCTTCTTGCCGGCCAGGTTCAGGCTGATCTGACCGGTCGGCCAGATCCGGAAGCGCAGGCTGTTACAGACCTCGGCCGGATCGAGCCCGAAGACGTCGTGCGGCGGACGGCGGAACCGGAGGGTGACGTCGGTCGCGGTCACCGGCAGGCACTTCCCGGCCCGGATGACGACCGGGACGTCCGCCCACCGCCAGGAGTCGGCGGCAGTGCGGACGGCGACGTAGGTCTCGGTTACCGAGTGGGCGTCGACGCCGTCGACCTGCCGGTAGCCCTCGTACTGGCCGCGGACAGTCCCGTCGGGCGTGAAAGGACGGAGCGTGGCAATGAGCCGTGACTTGGAGTCCCGCCAGTCGTCCATGCCGTGACCGCCGGGCGGATCGGCCATGACGCTGGCAAGTACCTGCAGCATGTGGTTCTGCACGACATCGCGGATCGCGCCGGTCTTGTCGTAGAAGCTGCCGCGGTCGGCGACGTCGAACGCCTCGGCCATGGTGATCTGGATGCTGTGCACGAACTCGCGGTTCAGCAGTGGCTCGATCACCGAGTTGGCGAACCGGGCAAAAAGCACGTTCTCCAGCGGGTCCAGCCCGAGCCAGTGGTCCACCCGGTAGATGTCATCCTCGGCGAAGTACTGGTGCATGGTCGTGTTGAGCTGCTGCGCGCTGGCCAGATCGGTGCCGAACGGCTTTTCCACCATGACCCGCGCGTTCGAGGCCCGTCCGGCGCCGGCGATACCCGTCGCGATGCGGCCGAACAGCGGCGGCGGCACCTCCAGATAGAACAGCACGCTGGCGGCCGGGGAGCCGACCGCGTCCGACATGGCCCGGTATGTCGCATCGTCGTCGAGATCGCCGTCGACGTACTTCAGCAGGCTCAGCATCTTTGCCGCCGCCGGGCTGCCCGGATCCATGTCGTTCAGCTTTAGCGACGCCACTGCGTAGTCGCGGAACTGCTCAACTCCCCAGCCGCTTTTCGCCACCCCGATCACCGGCATAGTCAGCACGCCGCGCTCGGCCAGCCCCACCAGCGCCGGGAACGTCTCGAGCTTGGCCAGGTCCCCGGTCGCGCCGAAAATCACCAGCGCGTCCACTTGGTCCGCTGACATGACGTTGCTCCCTCCGACTCGCGTATTCCACGGACCAGGGTCGCACGTTAGGCTCGCGTCCGATGATCGTGGTGGTAGCCGGCGTGGCCGGCAGTGGCAAGACCACCGTCGGCCAGCTGCTGGCCAGGCGGCTGGGCTGGCAGTTCGCTGACGGCGACTCCTTCCATCCGGGTGCCAACGTGGCCAAGATGCGCGCCGGGCTGCCGCTGACCGACGACGACCGGAGACCGTGGCTGGCGGCGATCACCGCCTGGATGGATGACATCATTGCCAGCGGCCAGTCGGCGACACTTGCCTGCTCGGCCCTGAAGCGCCGGTACCGGGACGAACTGCTGGGCGGCCGCCAGCAGGCTGCCATGGTGTTCCTGACGATCACGGCGGCGCAGGACGAGGCCCGGCTGCACCGGCGGAAGGGGCATTTCTTCCATGAGCCCCTGATGGCCAGCCAGTTCGCTGCGCTGGAGCTCCCTGACCCGGCTGAGCGGCAGGTACACCTCTTCCCCACCGCGGACCGGCCGCCCGGGCAGATCGTCACCGACATCATCGCGATGCTGGGGCTGCAGGCGGCGAAATAACCCGCTGCGGGTGACAGGACCGCGCCGCCACGGGGAACTGCTGCGACAGGGCGGCCCGCTGCTGCGGGCCGCGAGCAGGGGGTATCCATGCCGCCAGACACCAGCGGCAGGCCAGCGCGGCGAAAGCCGCCACGGGGTGGCCTGCCGCTGCTGCCTGGCGCAGCGCGGCCGGCCGCCCCGGCACAGATCCGGTCCGGCGCGGCCCTCGCCGCGTGCACGGAGACCGCGGCGGCGTGCCACAATCGGCGGATGCGAGCCCGAGAGCGCGGCCCTGTCGGCGGGAGAGGCCGGTGAGCCCATCGCCGATCCGGATCCGGAACGCCATCGTGGCAGTGCTGCTGATCGCGCTGGCGACGTGGGTCTACTACCTCATCCCGGTGCCGGCGCACCTCAGCCGCGACGCGTGGGCCGTCATGTTCTTCTGCGGCGCGGGCCTGCTGGGCGTCCTGATCATCGCGGCAATCCAGCGCCTGCTCCGCGCGGGCGAGGACGCGAGGATTCGCGGCCTGGTGCTGCTGCTGACGCTCACGGTTCTCTTCTTCTCCTGGGCCGACCTGTCGGTGTCGAAGCTGCCTGGCCAGTTTGCCGAGCTGCAGACGAAAACCGACTCGCTGTACTTCAACATCAGCACGCTGGCCACGGTGGGCTTCGGCGACGTGCACCCGGTCGGCCAGCTTGCCCGCGCTGCCGTGACCCTGCAGATCGTCTTCAACCTCGTATTCCTCGGCGCGGCTGTCAGCATCATCTCCGGCTTCTTCCGGCGGCGGGCCCAGGGCCAGATATCCGGCGCCGCGGCCGCGGGCGGCAAGCAGCCCGGCGAGGCACCCGGCTCGCAGCCGGGCTGAGCTCGCGGCTCAGGCTACGACGGCCTGAGAACGCAGCGGAAGCCGAGATGGCCGGCTCCCGATCCGGCCGGCTGACCCTGCCGGGCCGCGGGCCGGAAGCGGAGGCACGCGTCCGGCGCGCACAGATGCGAGCCGCCCTTAATGACACGCAGCGTGATGCCACCGGCCTGGCGCCGGGCGGCAGGCTCCGCGGCAGCGGCCACGGCTGCCTCTCGCCGCAGGTCAGGCGGCACGCAGCACGGAAACCCGGAGGCACACGGGTCTGCCGGCCTGAAGTCCCCGCAGGTCCATTCCCAGACGTTCCCGGCCATGTCGTACAGCCCGTACCCGTTCGCCGGGAAAGTCGCGACTGGCGAGGTGCCCGCATGGTCCCAGAGCAGGCTCTGCCACCGCCTGCCATGCCAGATATTGGCCATCTGCTGCCCGGCGGGCGCGAGATCGTCGCCCCAGACGAAGGCCGCGCCGTGCAGGCCGCCGCGAGCGGCGTACTCCCACTCGGCTTCCGTCGGCAGCGCCTTGCCGGCCCAGTCGGCGTAGGCCAGCGCGTCGGCGTAGGCGACATGGGTGACCGGGTGCTTGTCGCGGCGCAGGATGCTGCTGTGCGGACCTTCCGGATGGCACCAGGAGGCACCGGGCACCCGCGACCACCAGTCCCCGCCGTCGTGACGGTCATCCGGTCCTGCTGTCGCCGGGCACACCAGGGAACCAGGGAGCAGCGAGGCCGGGTCGCCTGCCGGGAAGGCGGCCGCATCCGGCGCCAGCTCGGCAACGGTCAGGTAGCCGGTCTGGCGGACGAACCGACGGAATTCGGCAACCGTCACCAGTCTGGTGTCCATCCAGAAACCGTCGACCGCGACGGTGCGGACGGGGCGCTCCTCCGGATGGAAATCGTCGGAGCCCATCGCGAACGTGCCTGGAGGTATCCAGGTCATCCCGGCGCTCGGCGCCTGCAGCGAGGCCGGGCGAGGTGCCGCTGGCGCGGTCACGGGCTGCATGCAGCTCATTGCCTGGTCTGTCCCCTCGTGTCCGTCGTGCCTGCCGGTGTGCTGGCGGGTCATACCCTGCCGCGGCCGGAATGCAACGGGGTGCTGCCGCGGGCCGGTTCACCCGTGCCGGGTGAGACGGCGGACTGGGCTGCGGGAACGCTGCCTGCATGACGCTCACCGCCGGCCTGCTCGCGGCCGCAGGCCGGTCACGATGCTGAGCGAGGCGGCCGGCCTCGCCGTGCTCGCTGCGGTGTCGCCAACCGCGATCCTGGTATCGGCAGTGTTCCTGGGCGCCGCGAATCCGCACCGGACGGTGCTGATCTACCTGTTCGGCGCCATCGTCGTCACCGTGATCATGGCGACGGTCGTGTTCGTCGCGCTGCACGCAGGGCATCTGGACAAGCTGCATCAGCGTCAGCCCCGGTACGGCCTCCGGCTTGGCCTCGGGGTTCTGATGCTCGCGGTTGGTGCCTACCTGTTCAAGCGCGGGCCGAAGCCGCCGGACCCGAAGAAGAAAAAGAGCTTCATGTCCAGACTGCTGGCCAGGCCGGGCGGCAAGGCAGCCTTCATCATCGGGCTGGTGGTGTACGCGCCGTCGCTGACGTTCATCTCCGCGATCCAGGTCGTGGCGACGGCCAAGGAAAGCCTGGCCGACAGCATCCTCGGGATCGCGGTCGTCATCCTCATCACGGTCATGTTCGTCTGGCTGCCGTTCATCCTGTACCTGATCGCGCCGGAGCGAACCAGCGGGCTGCTCCGGCGCTTCGACGCCTGGCTGCGCGCGCACGGGCACGTGCTCACGACCGGTGCGCTCGTGATCGGCGGCGTGCTGCTGACCATCGACGGCATCCTCGGCCTGACTGGCGTGGTGAGCTAGCCGGGCAGGTGAAAGGCGGCGGCACCGGGTGAGGCAAGTCATCCGGAACGGGTGAGAGCGGCCGAGTCCGCAGCGGGCATGACCGGTAGATGTCTGTACTTGCACCGCCTGACACGCCTGCTGAGCCGGCGTCCCCGTCCGCGTTCCCGCCGATCGCCGACTACGCGTTCCTGTCGGACTGCACTACGACAGCGCTGGTCGCAGCGGACGGTGCCGTCGAGTGGATGTGCCTGCCGCGGCCGGACTCGGCGAGCGTGTTCGCCACGCTGCTCGACAGGTCCGCGGGATTCTTCCGGTTCGGGCCCGTTCATTCCAAGGTCCCGGCCCAGCGCCGGTACCTGCCGGGCTCGATGGTCCTCGAGACGACCTGGAGCACTGCCACCGGCTGGATGGTCATCAGGGACGCGCTGGTGATGGGGCCCTGGCAGGGCAGCCAGCGGATCGAGGGGCAGCGCCGCCCGCCGGGTGACTACATCGGTCGCGGCATGCTCGTTCGCACCGCGACATGTATCTCCGGTCAGGTTGACGTGGCACTGGACTGCATGCCGCTGTTCGACTATGGCCGCAGCTCCGGTACCTGGAGCTACCGGGAGGAGGGGTACGGCGTCGCGACCTGTGAGCTCGGCGGCCAGCCCGACCTTGTCCTGTCGACGAGCCTCAACCTTGGGCTCGGCGGTGCCAGGGCGACCGCCCGCACCGCGCTGTCGCAGGGCGAGACAGCCTTCGCCGCGCTGTCCTGGAACGGCGCGGACGTCAGAACGGTCGCCGCGGCCGAAGCTGAGATGGACCAGACCATCAGCGTCTGGCGAGACTGGCTGCGGCATGCCAACTCCAAGATGCCCGACCATCCGTGGCGCCCCTACCTGGAGCGCAGCGCGCTCACGCTGAAGGGCCTGAGCTACTCCCCGTCCGGCGCGATCATGGCGGCGGCCACCACCTCACTGCCCGAGACACCCGGCGGCGAGCGGAACTGGGACTACCGGTTCACCTGGATCCGGGACTCCGCCTTCATGCTCTCCGCGCTGTACAAGCTCGGCTTCGACTGGGAGGCGTTCGGCTACTTCGCGTTCCTGATGGACGCGATCGGCGCCGGGCCGCTGCAGATCATGTACGGCATCGACACCGAGCGCGACCTGCAGGAGCAGTTCCTTGATCACCTGCGCGGCTACGAGGGCGCGCGGCCGGTCCGGGTCGGCAACGGCGCCTACGACCAGAAGCAGCACGACGTCTGGGGCATGGCGATGGAGGCCATCGCCCTGTACTTCGAGAACGCCGCCGCCGAAATCGGGCCGGTTGCCTGGCAGGCCGTGTGCAAGCTGGTGGAGAACGCACTTGCCGTCGTCAGCGACCCGGACCGCGGCATCTGGGAGGTGCGCGGCAAGCCGCGGCACTTCACCGCGTCCAAGGTCATGTGCTGGGTCGCCGTCGACCGCGGCGCAAAGCTGGCCAGGGGGCGTGGCGAGGACGATCTCGCGGACAAGTGGCGGGCCGAGGCGGACAAGATCCACGCCGACATCTGCGAGAAGGGCGTCGACAAGCGCGGCGTCTTCGTGCAGTGCTACGGCGAGGACGCGCTGGACGCGTCGGCACTGCTGGTTCCGCTGATGGGGTTCCTGCCGCCGGACGACGAACGGGTCCGCGCCACGGTGCTCGCCATCGCGGACGAGCTGACCATCGACGGCCTGGTGCTCCGGTACCGGGCGTCGGAGACCGACGACGGACTGGCCGGGGACGAGGGGACGTTTACGATCTGCTCGTTCTGGCTGGTGTCGACGCTGGCGATGATCGGCGAGACCAAGCGCGCCGCCGCGCTGTGCGGCAAGCTGCTGTCGCTCGCCAGCCCGCTGCAGCTGTACGCGGAGGAGCTCGAGGCGGCCAGCGGCCGGCACCTCGGCAACTTCCCGCAGGCGTTCACGCACCTGGCGCTCATCGACGCCGTGCTGCGGGTGATCGCGGCCGAGCAGGCGGATCTCGGGGCCTGAGGTCCGGCTGACGGTCCGGGTGGCCGGCCGGCCGGCGCTGCTGCTGCCGCGGCCCGGAGGGCTGCCGCTGTCGCTGCCTGGCTTTCTGCCGCTGCCGCGGCCATGCGGGAGGCCGGGGGGCGGGCGGCCCCGTTCCCGGCATGGTTTTGGTGTGGTTGCTCTTCCTGCCGGACGACGGAACGAGCCCCGTCCCGGACGGCTGGGACGGGGCTCGCTCGGCTTGCGGCTGACGCCGCGCTACACCGACGTGCTGTGCTCGCCTCCGTCGTGGGCCATGCCCCAGATCGCGAACACGCTCACCGCGACGATGACCACGCCCCAGACCGGCGTGAAGGCAAGGAACAGGAATCCGGCGATCGCTGTCAGGATCGCGAGCCCGATGCCTACTGCCCGTGCCCACGCCATGCCGAGCAGGGCACACGCTCCTGCCGCGAATAGCAGGACGCCGAGTACCAGCAGCACCCAGCCCCAGTTGCGCACGTTCCACGTGTAGGCGTAGCCCGACAGCACCGGGTAGAAGTGCTGCCGCACGACGGCGGCAAGCCCGGCGAGGAAGGTCAGCAGCCCGGCTACGACGGCCAGTACCCCGCCCGTCATGGAAGCCGTGCCGCCGCCGCCCCGGTGTGACGCCGCCGGTGCGCTGCCCCGCTGGTAGCCCGTGGTCGTCGAGGACTGCTCGTGGGTCGCGCCTGAGCGGTCGCGCACGCCGGTTGTGGTCGTACCGGGTGTCGCGGTCGTGCCGGTACCTGCTGTGCCGGTGGCGGCGGCGCCCGCCGTGGTGCCTGGTCCTGCCGCCTGCGTGCCCTGCTGCGCGGCCTGGCCCTCGGTCGGGAGACCATTTGACTTGTCCTGTGGTCTGCTCATCGAGACACTCCCCTCTGACCTGGCCGGTGTACGGACGGGCACCGCCTGGCTTAGCAGGGCAGCAACCGCTCGCGTCCTGACCGGTTGTCCGGGTTGTTCTCCTCGCGACGCTACGGAACGACGCGGGCGCCAGGCATCACCCAGCGTGGGTGAACAAGCCAGGTTCCCTCGCAATCGGGCCGACCTCGCGGATCCGGGCATACCGGGTCGCTCTGATTGGCACGCAAGCCCCTGGGGTATGCCGGTAACGGGGCTTTGAGCTGCGATTTCACCGCAGCGGGTGAGTGACGCGGTACGCAGCTCGCCACCAAGATCCGGCAGTTGCACCATGCAATTGCCGGGACGCCATCACTCGGGGGGGCGATGACGACCACCGTGAGCGGACCTGTGCTGTCCGTCGCGCAGCCGGAGATCGAGCTGCTTGACGACAAGCTGCGGATCCCGCGACCGGGGCTGGCCGTGCTGCAGCGCGGCCGGGTCGCCGGCCTGATCGATGCTGCCGTGAGCCGCCGAGTCACGCTCGTTACCGGTCCGCCCGGGGCCGGGAAGACCGTCGCGCTGGCCCAGTGGGCCGCCGCCAGGCCCGCCAGCCGCAGGCCAGCCTGGGTCAGCCTGGACGCCCGTGATGCTGACCCGGGCCGGTTCTGGCGATACGTGACCGCGGCCCTGACTAGGGCGGGTGCCCTGACCAGGGCGGGTTCCGTGGCTAGAGACGCTGGCCTGACCAGAGAGGCTGGCCTGGCCGGGGACGCTAGGGGCCTGACCGGGGACGGGGGCCTGACCGGGGACGCTCGCCTGGCAGGGGACGCTCGCCTGGCCGGGCACGCTGGCCTGACCAGGGACGGGGGCCTTGCCGGGGACCGGGGCCCGGGCGCTGGCGCGGAAGGGCCGCCCGCCGGCCTCACCGGAGCTGAGATCGCGCAATGGCTCTCGGCCGCCGTGCGCCGCGCGGCAGAGCCGACCGTCCTCATTCTCGACAACGTCCAGGTCCTGACTGGCAGCGACGCCCTCGGCGGCGGCGAAGCGCCCGGTGGAAGTGATGCGCTGGCCGGCCTGGAGGAGCTGATCAGGCACGAGCCAGCCGGCCTGCGGCTGGTGCTCGCCGGCCGGTCCGTTCCCGGCCTGGCCCTGGCCCGGCTGCGGCTGGCGGGCGAGCTCGCCGACATCGGCGCGGGCGATCTGGCCTGCACTCCCGAGGAGACCGCCGAGTACTTCGGCATGCTCGGCACCCCGCTGAAGCCGGCCGAGCGCGACCGGGTACTCCGGCGCACCGAGGGCTGGCTGGCCGGGCTCCGGCTGACCGCGCTCGGCGCCGATCCCGCTGGCGGTGTGGCGGGAGACTACCTGGAGGACGAGCTGCTTGGCCTGCTTCCGCCGCAGGTCAGGACCTTCATGCTGCGCACCTGCCTGACCAGCACCGTTCCCGCCGAACTGGCCAGGGACCTCACTGGCGAGCCCGGCTCCGCCCGGCTGCTTGAGCAGCTGAGCCGGGATACCGGTCTGGTCCAGGCTGTATCGCCGGCCACCGGCGAGTACCGGTACCACCCCATGCTCAGGGACGTGCTGGCCGCGGACCTGCGCCGGGAACTGCCTGATGACGTGGCCGTCCTGCAGGGCCAGGTCGCCCGCTGGCACGCCGCCAGGGGAGAGGTGCTGCCGGCCGTGCAGGCCGCCGCGGAGGTCGGCGACTGGGAATTCGGCGTGCAGCTACTCCGCGACGCCGGGCCTGCCGTGCTGCTGTCACCGGCCGGCCCTGGCCTGGAGGCAGCACTGGCCGCGGTACCGCCCGAGCGAATGGCCACCGAACCGGTACTGGCCGTCGCGCTCGCCGCCGCCCGGCTCTGGCAGGGCGACGCGGACGGCGCGCTGCCGCACCTGGAGGCGGCCGAGAGCGGCGTGGCCGGGCTCGACGGCCCGGACCGGACCCAGGCCGGCCTGTGGCTGGCGGCGCTGCGGGTCCTGCACGGGACCGCGGTCAGCCCGGCCAGCCCCGGCTGGCTGGACCGCGAGTGGGTGCTGGCCAGCCAGGCGCACGCTGACCCGCGCGGCGTCGCCGAGCACCGCGCTCTCGGGGTCCTGTGGCTGGCGCTCGGGCTCGCCGCGCTGCGCGACTTCGACACCCAGCTGGCACGGTCGGCGCTGCTGCACGCCGGCTCGCAACTGTCCGCAGGCGGACTGCTGGCATTGCGGGAACGCGCCAAGTCATGGGAAGCACTCGCCTGCGCCCTCTACGGTGATCTGGCCGCCGCGACGCGGCTGGCGGCCAGTGTCTCTGACGGGCCGCACGGCGAGGATGCCGAGCTGGTTCCGGTGCTCGCGCTGGCCGGCGCGGCCGTCAGCCTGGCGCGGGACGAGCCGGAAACCGCCGGCGTTCTCCTCGACCAGGCCGACCTTGCGGTGATGACGCCGCGCCCGGCCGGCGAGCCGTCGATTGCCGTGGTGGGCGGGTTGCTCCGCGCGCGGCTGGCGCTGGCGGAAGGCAACCTGGCCGGCGCCCGCGGCCTCGTCCGGTGGCTGACTGATGCCGCGGCGGGCGCTGCCCAGGCCGGTCAGGCGGCGGCTCTTGCCGCCGGCGCGACCGGCTTGATCGGTGTGACAGATGCGGCCAATGCGGCCGACGTGGCCGGTGCCGTCGCGGCGCCCGGCACGCTGGCCGGGGCGACGGCTGCCGGGGCGACGCCTAAGGGGCCGAAGGCCGCTGTGGACCCCGGCGTCACTGGAGCGCCTGACCTCAGCGGGGCGCCTGGCGTGGGCGGGCCGTCTGGCGTGGTCGGGGCGCCTGGCGGGGTCGGGGCGTCTGGCGTGCGGGGGCCGCACGGCGCTAGCGCGTTGATCGCCGCGCTCGACGCGGAGATCAGCCTGGCCGCCGGCGAGCGCGAACGTGCTCGCGCGACGCTGGCCGACCTGGTCAGCCGCGACCCTGCTGCCGTCGAGGCCTCCGGTCCGCCGGAAGCGCTCGTGGGGGAGGCGCGGCTGCTGGTGGCGGAATCCGACGACAAGGGCGCGCTCGCACTGGTGGCGCCGCTGCTGGCCGATACGGCCGGGACCTGCTCGGTCACCGACCGGATCGCGGCTCTGCTAACTGCCGTCGTCGCGCACCGCAGGCTGGGCCAGGCCAGCGAGGCGGCCGAGCTGCTGTCGCAAGCACTGGCGCTAGCCGAGCCAGAGGACGCCTGCGGGCCGTTCATCTCCGCCGGATCGCCGCTCCGGTCCGCGCTGACCGTCCTGATCTCGCCGTCGAGCCGGTGCGCCGGCTTCGCCAGCCGGATCCTGGACCGGTTCGACGGCAGGATGCCGCGGCCGCCGGGCGCGCAGGCCGCTGCGCTGCTAACCGACAGCGAGCTCGCTGTGCTGCGATTCTTGCCCTCGCACATGACAAATCAGGAGATAGCGGAGGCGCTGTTCCTGTCGATCAACACCATCAAGACGCACCTCAGTTCGGTCTACCGGAAGCTCGGCGTAGCGAACCGGCGTCAGGCCATCGCGCAGGGCCGCCGGCTCGAGCTGCTCTAGCGGGCAGCTGCCCAATAGGGCGTTCGTCACCGATCGACGCCCTACGGGGGGCAGCGATTGGTAACTCACGCCCTTTGCTATCGCTGCCCGGCACCGCGATGGGGCGTGACGTTGGATCTGCCGCCCTCCTAAGGTCTGCAGATCCAACATCACGCCCCATCAGGACGGGCGGTCGCGGCGGATCGCGCGGCGGATCGTGACGCGGCGGATCGCGAGCCGATTGTGACGCGGCAGATCGCGCAGGCGGGAGCAGTCTGGCGGCACGACGACGGCCCCGCCCGGCGTCGTTGCCGGGCAGGGCCATCTGAGCCGCTGAGTTGCCGAACTACTGGCAGCCGATCGGCTACCTCGTGCTGGCAGCCAGCGTCCTGGACGACGGCGTGCCGCCGGCCGAGTCGGCCTTGGCCTGCTTTGACGTCTTGCGCAGCCCGAAGGACAGGGCCGCGAGCAGGACGCCGTAGAACAGCAGCCAGGCTGCGACGAGGGTGAACAGCAGGACCAGCGTGATCGACGGCCAGACCACCATGAGGATTCCGGCCGCGAGACTGAACACGCCGAGCACGGCCCTGACGCCGCGGCCAGGCACGTGTGCCGAGATCGCGACGCCGAGCTCGGAAATGCCCTGCGCGATGAAGAACACGCCGGTCACGAACGCGACCAGGAACAGGCTGAGCGAGTGGTGCCGCAGCAAGTAGAGCCCGGCGAGCACCGCCAGCAGCCCGATCACGATGTAGCCGGCCCGCATGCCGCCGCTCTGGTTGCTGGCGGTGAACCCCTCGTACATGCGCACGATCCCGGAGCCCAGCACCGCCGCGCCGATGAGGATCGCGATGACGGTCAGGCTGGCGTGGGGCCAGACCAGCAGGGCGATGCCGACCGCGATCAGGCCGAGCCCGCCGAGCAGCAGCGCCGGCCACGCGCGTCCGGCCGCGGCCGCGAGCATGCCGCCGCCTGGGCCCATGCGCATGGACTGCTCTGACTCATCCGTGTCGGCGCCGTACTCGGACTGGCGGCCGTACTGCTGCGGCACGTTCGGCGCACCCGCCGACGTGCGCTGCGCGGTCGTGACGCCGGTCGCGCTGGCGCCAGCGCCGGCCGTCCCCGAACTGCCGGGGCCGCCGTGGCCGCCGTCCATCCCGCCGGGCACTGACTGGGCTGGATTGACGTGCTCCTGACCCGTGCTGCCCTGGCCCTGACCGGCTGGCGGGCCGCCGGCCTGCTGCCCGGACCCGCCTGTCTGGCTGGCCGGGCCGGTCCGCGGATCGGTCATCATTGCCTCCTGGAGAACTAGGCAGCCGTTCGCCCGGCCCCGTGCCTGGCGCGATGACGCTGGCGCCATGGTGCTGGCACGACTAGCCGGGGCGCGCGGCTGCACCCCCGAGTACTCCTCTCCGGCCATCCTGCGGTCGCCGAGTTCCCGTGATCATCACCCGTCGCGGGTGAACACGCCCGGGCTGTCCTAGACTTGGCCCGCAGTAGCCGTGAGCGACGAGCCAGTCCGGCCCGCGTCCGCGTGGCGCTGGCCAGCGGAATGACCCCTTTCCAGGAAGCGACTCCCAGGTGAAGACCGACGTCGAAGAGCTGAGCCCGACCAGGGTCAAGATGACCATCGAAGTTCCGTTCGAGGAGCTCAAGCCGAACCTCGACAAGGCCTACCGGGAGGTTGCCCGGCAGGTCAGGATCCCGGGCTTCCGGCCGGGCCGGGTTCCGCCGCGGGTGATCGACACGCGCGTCGGCCGCGGGGCCGTTCTCGAGCAGGCGGTCAACGAGGCTGTGCCCGAGTTCTACAACAAGGCAGTGGCGGAGCACGACGTCGTCCCGGTGAGCCAGCCCGATCTTGAGGTCACCAGGCTCGAGGACGGCGAGCAGCTGGCGTTCACCGCGGAGGTCGACGTCCGCCCGAACTTCGACCTGCCCGACCTTGACTCGCTGTCGGTGACCGTGGACAACGCCGAGGTCGACCCCGATCAGGTCGAGGAGTACCTCGGCTCGCTGCGGGAGCGCTTCGCCTCGCTCAAGGGCGTCGACCGCGCGGCGGAGACCGGCGACTTCGTCTCGATCGACCTGGCTGCCACCATCGACGGCGAGCCTGTCGATGACGCCCAGGCCACGGGCATCTCCTACGAGGTCGGCACCGAGGGCATCCTGGACGGGCTGGACGCGGCGCTGGCCGGCATGTCGGCCGGCGAGGGGAAGACCTTCACGGCCGAGCTGGGCGGCGGCCAGCACGCGGGCATGTCCGCTGACGTGCAGGTCACCGTCAACTCGGTGAAGGTCAAGGAACTGCCTGAGCTGGACGACGAGTTCGCCCAGTCGGCCAGCGAGTTCGACACCGTCGGCGAGCTGCGCGCGTCCACCCGCAAGCAGCTGGAGTCGCTGCGCAGGACCGGGCAGGCCGGCCAGGCCCGCGAGCGCCTGCTGGAGGCCCTGGTCGACCAGCTGGACATCCCGCTGCCCGAGCGCATCGTCGAGGCCGAGGTCGAGCAGCGGCACCACAACCTGCAGGACCAGCTGGACCGCAACGGCCTCAGCATGGCCGATTACCTGAAGTCCGCGGACACCACCCAGGACAAGATCAGCGCGGACTTCGAGGCCGATGCCAGGCGCGCGGTCAAGGCCCAGTTCATCCTGGACAAGATCGCCGCGCAGGAGGACCTCAAGGTCACCGGCGAGCAGCTCAGCGCGTTCGTGACCGAGCAGGCCTACCGCATGGGCGTCTCGCCTGACCGCCTTGCCCAGCAGCTCAGCGACAGCAACCAGCTCGGCTACGTGGCGGCCGATGTGCTCCGCGGCAACGCGCTGACCTGGGTCGCCGAGAACGCCAGGGTCGTCGACGAGGCCGGGCGACCGGTCTACATCAGCCCCGCCGCGGACGAGGCAGCGGCCGGGAGCGAGGCCGCTGACGAAGACCAGGACGGCGACCAGGACGGCGACCAGGACGAGGACGAGGCCGGCGCCGGCGAGGAGTGAGACAGGCCGGGCCCGAGGGCCGGCGACCACCAGAGCGGGAACGCGCTGACCGGCCGTGAGCGGCCGCGTCCGGGGCCGCGGCCGGGGGTGTCGCGGCCTCGTTCCCGGTATGAGGAACGTGCCTGCTACCAGCGGAGAATGGCACTCCAGCCTGCGCCGTAAGCGAACAGCGGCCCTCGGCGGCAATCACGGTCTGGCGAGCGGGTTAGGGTCACTGTCAATGACAGGCGCGGACTATCGACAGCGAGGAGACAGCACTGTGAGCACGCCGCCCGACGACCAGCAGGAGATCGCGAGGGTGCTAGCCCGCTCGGGGGAAGGCCAGGCTGCGCTGCTCGGCGACATGCTGTTCCAGCGCCTGCTGCGGCACCGGATCATTGTTCTCGGCCAGCAGGTCGACGACGATCTGGCGAACCGGATCTGTGCTGAGCTGATCTTGCTGGCATCCGAAGATGGCAAGAGCGACATCAGCCTCTATATCAACTCGCCCGGCGGCTCGGTCTACGCCGGAATGGCCATTTACGACGTGATGCAGTACGTGCCGAATGACGTCGCGACGTTCGCGATGGGCATGGCGGCCTCGATGGGGCAGTTCCTGCTGACCGCAGGCGCCCCGGGCAAGCGGTACGCGATGCCGCACGCGGCGATCCTGATGCACCAGCCGCATGGCGGCATCGGCGGCACCGCGACCGACATCAGGATCCAGGCTGAGCAGAGCCTGTTCCTGAAGCGGCTGATGGCCGAGCGGATTGCGCTGCACACCGGCAGGCCGGTGGAGCAGATCGAGGAGGATTCCGACCGCGACCGCTGGTTCACCGCGGAAGAGGCCAAGGACTACGGGATCGTCGACCACGTGGTCACCAGTGCCACCGAGGTGCCGTCCGTCGGGCCGGTCTCGTGAGCGGGGCGGAGATCATGGGCAGAGCCAGCACTGCTGGCAGCAGTGGTCAGGGAGGACCAGAAGTGAGCGCTGGATTCGGAGGCTCCCGCCAGCAGGGGGCGCGGCACACGACCGAGTCACGGTACGTGCTGCCGTCCTTCGTGGAGCGGACGTCCTACGGCGTCAAGGAGATGAACCCGTACAACAAGCTGTTCGAGGAGCGGATCATCTTCCTCGGCGTGCAGATCGACGACGCCTCGGCCAACGATGTGATGGCTCAGCTGATCACGCTGGAGTCGATCGACCCGGGCCGGGACATTCTCATCTACATCAACTCGCCGGGCGGGTCGATGACCTCGATGATGGCCATTTACGACACGATGCAGTACATCCAGCCGGAGATCCATACGTACTGCCTGGGCCAGGCGGCGTCCGCTGCTGCCGTGCTGCTGGCGGCCGGGACGCCGGGCAAGCGGTTCGCGCTGCCGAACTCCCGGATCCTGATTCACCAGCCGGCTGTCGAGAGCGGCTACGGCCAGTCCAGCGACCTGGAGATCCAGGCCAGGGAGATCCTGCGGATGCGCGCCTCGATGGAGAACATCCTGGCCAGGCACACCGGCCAGCCCGAGGACCAGGTACGCCGTGACATTGAGCGCGACAAGTTCTTTACCGCGCACGAGGCCAAGGAGTACGGCATCGTGGACGAAGTTCTGACGATGCTCAAGCGCAAGAGCGAGGTAGGGTCGTCCTAAGTCGTCCTGACGGCGCATTCGCCCTGGCTGGCGGAAGTTGTCGGACGGCCGGCGCGCCGGCGCGGTGTTCCTTAGGCCACACCTGAGGGCGCCGAGGCGGTACCGTCTAAGTTCTAGAGGCAAATCGGTGTACTCGCAGGCTCGACTGGTCTGACCGCTGGTCTGACTGGCCGGACGGCAAGCTAGAGGGAGTTACTAGGTGGCACGCATCGGTGATGGCGGTGATCTGCTGAAGTGCTCATTCTGCGGAAAGAGCCAGAAGCAGGTTAAAAAGCTGATTGCCGGCCCTGGTGTCTACATTTGCGACGAGTGCATTGATCTGTGCAACGAGATCATCGAGGAAGAGCTGGCTGAGCCAGCCGAGCTGAAGTGGGACAGCCTGCCGAAGCCGCGCGAGATCTACGAGTTCCTTGACTCGTATGTCATCGGGCAGGAGAAGGCCAAGAAGGGCCTGTCGGTCGCTGTCTACAACCACTACAAGCGGATCCAGTCCGGCGGCGAGCGGGCAGGCTCGGCCGAGGACGGCGTCGAGCTGGCCAAGTCGAACATCCTGCTGCTCGGCCCGACCGGCTCGGGCAAGACGCTGCTGGCGCAGACACTGGCCCGGCTGCTGAACGTGCCGTTCGCCATCGCCGACGCGACCGCCCTGACGGAGGCCGGCTACGTCGGCGAGGACGTCGAGAACATCCTGCTCAAGCTCATCCAGGCGGCCGACTACGACGTCAAGAAGGCCGAGACCGGCATCATCTACATCGACGAGATCGACAAGATCGCCCGCAAGAGCGAGAACCCGTCGATCACCCGCGATGTGTCCGGCGAGGGCGTGCAGCAGGCGCTGCTGAAGATCCTGGAAGGCACCACCGCGTCCGTGCCGCCGCAGGGCGGCCGGAAGCATCCGCACCAGGAGTTCATCCAGATTGACACCACGAACGTGCTGTTCATCTGCGGCGGGGCCTTCGCCGGCCTGGAGAAGATCATCGAGTCCCGTGTCGGCAAGAGCGGCATGGGCTTCGGCGCCGTGCTGCGGGTCAAGACCGACAAGACCGAGTCCGACCCGTTCGCCGACGTGATGCCCGAGGACCTGCTCAAGTTCGGCATGATCCCGGAGTTCGTCGGGCGCCTTCCGGTCATCACCAGCGTGCACAACCTGGACCGCGAGGCGCTCATCCGGATCCTCACCGAGCCGCGGAACGCCCTCATCCGGCAGTACCGGCGGCTGTTCGAGCTGGACGGCGTGGATCTCGAGTTCACCGAGGACGCGCTGGAGGCCGTCGCTGACCAGGCGATCCTGCGCGGCACCGGTGCCAGGGGGCTGCGCGCGATCCTGGAAGAGGTCCTGCTCTCGGTGATGTACGAGGTGCCGAGCCGCAAGGACGTCGAGAAGGTCGTCATCAGCGCCGAGGTCGTGCTCGAGAACGTCAACCCGACTCTCGTGCCGCGCGACGTCGCCCGGCGGACCCCCCGCGAGAAGTCCGCCTAACGCTTCCCGTGCGCTGACCCGCGGCTGGCGCGGGACAGCACTCCCCTCGCACTAGACTCTGCTGACGTGACCACCGGAACGCAGGCAACCCAGCTACCAGCGCAGTACAGCCCGGGCGAGGTCGAGACCCGCCGCTACGAGGCGTGGGTAGATGCCGGCTTCTTCCGGGCGGACGCCAGCTCAGCGGCGCCGCCGTTCGCGATCGTCATTCCGCCGCCGAACGTGACCGGGTCGCTGCATATCGGGCACGCGCTGGACCACACGCTCATCGACGCGCTCGTGCGGCGGCGCCGGATGCAGGGCTACAACGCGCTGTGGCTGCCCGGCATGGATCACGCGGGCATTGCCACCCAGAACGTCGTCGAGCGCGAGCTGGCCAGGGAGGGCCTGTCCCGGCACGATCTCGGCCGCGAGGCGTTCATCGAGCGGGTGTGGCAGTGGAAGGCGGAGTCCGGCGGCCGGATACTCGGCCAGATGCGCCGCCTCGGCGACAGCGTGGACTGGAGCCGGGAGCGGTTCACCATGGATGCCGGGCTGTCCCGCGCGGTGCAGACCATGTTCAAGCGGCTGTACTCCGATGGCCTCATCTACCGGGCGCAGCGGATCATCAACTGGTGCCCGCGCTGCCTGACCGCGCTGTCGGACATCGAGGTGGAGCACTCCGAGGACGAGGGCGAGCTGGTCTCGCTCCGCTACGGCGACGGGGATGACCAGATCGTGGTCGCCACCACCCGGGTGGAGACGATGCTGGGCGACACGGCCGTGGCGGTGCACCCGGACGACCCTCGGTACGCGCACCTGGTCGGCCGCGACATCGAGCTGCCGCTGACCGGGCGCCGGATCCCGATCGTCGCCGACCCGCACGTGGACCCCGAGTTCGGCACCGGCGCGGTGAAGGTGACCCCGGCGCACGACCCGGATGACTTCGAGATCGGCCGCCGCCACGACCTGCCCAGCCTGGTCGTGCTGGACGAGCGCGGCGTGATCACCGCGCCGGGGCCGTTCCAGGGGCTCGACCGGTTCGAGGCCCGGCCCGCTGTGCTGGCCGCCCTGCGCGCCGATGGCCGGGTGGTGGCCGAGCGCCGTCCCTACGTGCACGCGGTCGGGCACTGCTCGCGCTGCGGCACGACGGTCGAGCCGCGGCTGTCCCTGCAGTGGTTCGTGAAGGTCGGGCCGCTGGCCAAGGCAGCCGGCGACGCCGTCCGCGACGGCCGGGTCCGGATCTACCCGCAGGACATGGCCGCCCGTTACTTCGACTGGGTCGACGACATGCACGACTGGTGCATTAGCCGCCAGCTGTGGTGGGGCCACCGGATCCCGATCTGGTACGGACCGGACGGCGAGGTGGTCTGCGTCGGACCGGATGAGGAAGCGCCGCAGGGTGACGGGTGGCAGCAGGACTCCGATGTCCTGGACACCTGGTTCTCCTCGGGCCTGTGGCCGTTCTCGACGCTCGGCTGGCCGGATGACACCCCGGACCTGCGCACGTTCTATCCGACCAGCGTCCTGGTCACCGGCTACGACATCCTGTTCTTCTGGGTCGCGCGGATGATGCTGTTCGGCCTGTACGCGATGGCCGGCGCCGGACCGGAAGACGCGGTGCCCTTCCAGAAGGTGGCGCTGCACGGCCTGGTCCGCGACCAGTTCGGCAAGAAGATGTCCAAGACGCGCGGCAACACGGTCGACCCGCTGGACTGGATCGACCGGTTCGGCGCGGATGCCACCCGGTTCACGCTGGCCCGCGGGGCCACCCCCGGCGGCGACGTGGCCGTCAGCGAGGACTGGGTTGCCGGCTCGCGCAACTTCTGCAACAAGCTGTGGAACGCCGTCAGGTTCGCGCAGCTCAACGGCGTGGGCCAGGACGCGGCCGGGGCTGACGAGCCGCTGCCGCCGCCGGCCGCCCTCACGGCGCCCGACCGGTGGATCCTGTCCCGGCTGGCCGCGGTGACAGCCGAGGCCGACGCGCTGTTCGAGCAGTTCGAGTTCGCCAAGGTCTGCGACGTCCTGTACCACTTCGCCTGGGACGAGTTCTGCGACTGGTACCTGGAGCTGGCCAAGCCGGCCCTGACCGGGCCGGACGCCGATGCGGCGGGCGCGACCCGCCGGGTGCTCGCCGAGGTGCTTGACCGGCTGCTGCGGCTGGCTCATCCGCTGCTGCCGTTCGTGACCGAGGAGCTGTGGACCGCGCTGACCGGCGGCGACTCCGTGGTCATCGCCCGCTGGCCGGGCGAGGTCGCGCCGGGAGCGGCCGGCGCGCTGGCGCCGCTGCCGTCCGACCCGCTGGCCGAGCTCGAGATCTCCGCGCTGATGCGGCTGGTGACCGAGGTCCGCAGGTTCCGGTCCGATCAGGGGCTGCGGCCGGGCCAGCAGGTGCCCGCGCGGCTCGCCGGAATCGGAGGCACTGCGCTGGCCCAGCACGAGGGCCGGATCCGGGCACTGCTGCGCCTCACCGAGCCGGGTCCCGGCTTCGTGCCGACCGCCACCGTGCACGCTGAGGGCGTCGCGATCGAGCTGGACACCGCGGCCGGCCTGGATGTCGGGGCGGAGCGCAAGCGCCTGGCCAAGGACCTGGCGGCGGCCCGGACGGAGATCGACGCCATGGAGCGGAAGCTGGCGAACGCCTCCTTCGTGGAGCGGGCGCCGGCCGAGGTCGTGGCAAAGAACCGGGACCGGCTCGCGTCCGCGCAGGATGAGGCGGCCCGGCTGGCCGAGCGTATTGCGGCTCTCCCGGCCGCGAGCACCAGCGAGGGGCTGGCCTGATCACGGTATGACTGACGACTACGCCGGCCGGCTGCGCGAGATCGAGAAGGAGATCTTCGCCCGGCGGCCCGAGCACTCGATCAACCCGTCGCTGGAGCGGATCTCGGCGCTGGTCGACCTGCTCGGAGATCCGCAGCGGGCCTACCCGGTGATCCACCTGACCGGCACGAACGGCAAGACCTCGACCTCCAGGATGACCGAGGCGCTGCTGCGGGCGCGGGGCCTGCGCACGGGCCTGTTCACCAGCCCGCACCTGTCGTACGTGGGCGAGCGGATCAGCGTGGACGGCCAGCCGCTGTCGCCCGAGCGGTTCGTCGAGGCCTACGAGGAGATCAGGCCCTACCTGGAGCTGGTCGACGCGACCCACGAGGTGCCGCTGTCCTTCTTCGAGGTCCTGGTCGGGATGGCATTCTCGGTGTTCGCCGACGCCCCGGTCGATGTCTGCGTGCTTGAGGTCGGCATGGGGGGCACCTGGGACAACACCAACGTGGCCGACGGCGCGGTGGCCGTCGTCACGCCGATCTCCATTGATCACTCCCGCTACCTGGGCACCACGGTCGCCGAGATCGCGGCGGACAAGGCGGGCATCATCAAGCCCGGCGCGGTCGCCGTGCTGGCGCTGCAGCCGCCAACCGCCGCCGAGGTGCTGCTGCGGCGCGCCGCCGAGGTCGGCGCGTCCGTGGCCAGGGAGGGCGTCGAGTTCGGCGTGCTCGACCGGGAGCTGGCGGTCGGCGGCCAGCAGCTGGCCATCCGCGGCCTGCTCGGCGACTACACGGACCTCTACCTGCCGCTGTTCGGCGCGCATCAGGCCGGCAATCTCGCGACGGCGATCGCCGCGGTGGAGGCGTTCGCCCGAACGCCGGCCGCCGCTGATTCCGGGGGAGCCGACTCCGGGGCGGGCGAGGCGGGGCCCGCGGCGCTGGACGGCGACATCGTCCGGCGGGCGGTGGCCACGATGACCTCGCCGGGCCGCCTGGAGATCA
>Ga0302326_10009281_pt1 | contig 21546 bp, 19 predicted proteins | sample Palsa_T0_3_FD_202264 | JGI IMG/M metagenome (GOLD analysis project Ga0302326, IMG submission 202264) | Peat permafrost microbial communities from Stordalen Mire near Abisko, Sweden - Palsa_T0_3 | ecosystem: Environmental > Terrestrial > Soil > Palsa > Peat permafrost | place: Sweden: Abisko... | reverse complement strand
GGCGAACTGGCCGATGCCCGCCCGCTTGAGCGTGGTCGCCACCGGCTCCGGCTTTTGCTGCAGTTTCGTGATCAAGGTGACAAGCTCGCGCACCGTCACCTCGGGCATCAGCCCGCCGGACTGCAGCATGGCGCCCACCCGGCCGGACTTCACCGCGTGGTACGGATCCGAGCCGAACATCTTGATCTGCCCGCTGGTCGGCTTGCGCAGCGCGAGCAGCATGTCCAAGGAGGTCGACTTGCCCGCGCCGTTCGGGCCGAGCAGGGCCGTGGTCTCGCCGGGCCGCAGGTCCAGGTTCAGCCCTTCGACCGCCTTCAGACTGCCGTACTGCTTGGAGACGTTCACGAACGACACAACCGGGGTGCTGCCCACGGCGCTGCCGTAGCCGACCGCGCTGCCGTCCCTCAGGGCCGTGCCGTAATCCGTCCCGTACTGACTCATCATCTCCCCTGTCGTTTCGGGTCTGGCCTAGCCGATTTCGCCTTGATCCTTCGCCTTTATTGCCGGTGCACCCCATACCACCAGCTGGCCCCGGCCACGGGGTAGTGCCGACCCTCAACGGCAGACCATGACATACGTCATCGCGGGTCCGGTGACATGGCGCGCCACCTGCGGGTTTGCGTTAGCGCACGGCGGCTAGCGGCGCGGCGCCCGGGCCGGCAGCGCCCGGGCGAGCCGGTGCATCAAAAACCGGTGTCGGTATAGGTCTGCTGCCCGTACTCGGGCGCCATCGGGTTCCACAAGTTCACGAAGGCAGCCTTGGAGGCCGTCGACGCGGTGTCGGCGTTCCCGGCGGCCACGTAGTTGGAGTCCTGGTTCGGGTTCGATCCGCACGCGTTTCCCGAGCTGACCAGATCCGCCAGCCAGGCATGGAAGTCATTGTCGGCGTTGAGCGAGTTCTGCATCGCGGTGGTGAACGCGCTGACCAGTTGCGCGCCGTTGGGCAAGCCGGTTACCGAGAGCGTCTGGAGATCCTGCAGGATGTTCTGCCGGGTGGTGATGGCTTGCTGGAGGACGGGTTCTGCGCTGGCCGGACTTTCCGAGCAGGCCTGCACGCCGTTGATCGCGTCCTGGACGGACGGGCGCACGGCCGCACTTTGGCTCAGGTACGAGCCGAGGGTGGCCATGGCGGCGGCGCCCGGCAGCTGGGTCGGCGAGGAGGAAACCGAAGGACTAGCAGAAACCGAAGGACTACGAGCAGGCGACGTAACCGACGGGGACGCCGCGGCCACGTTACCGGCGTTGCTCGCGGTGGTCGGATGGCCCTTCCCGGCCAGGAAGGCCACCACTCCGACGACGGCCAGCACCACCACCGCGGCGACGCCGATCAGCACGCCCCGGCGACCCGTACGGTGCGGTTCGGCCGGGCGTCCGGCCCGGCGTGGCTCCGGCTCGGCCGCCAGCCCCGCCCACCGTTGCTCCGGCCCCGCTGGCCCCGCTGGCCCCGCCGGTGCCGCCGGCCCCGCCGGCCCCGCCGGCGTCCCGGACCATGGGCGCTCCCCTCCCGCCGCGCGTCCCTCATAGACCTGCTGGAATTCCGACGGGGACATGGTCGGTCCCTCGTTTCGCCTGGCCTCCCAAGGCGGGGGCGTCGCCGCCCGCTCCGTAGCGGGGTACGCCGGCTCAGCGAGGTACGCCGGCCCGGCCACGGCCCCGGGAACCGCGTCCGGTGCCCGGCGGGCGGCATCGGGCAAGGCAGATTTGCGGGTGGTCCCTTCTCGTGCTGGGTCAGCGACGACGGCGGCCGTACTCAGCTCGGCCAAGAGCTGGGCCGCGGTGGGACGCTGCTGCGCATCCTTGGCCAGGCAGCGCTCGATCAGGGGCCGGATTTCGCCGGGTACTGCCTGGGTGTTCGGCTCGCTGGTGACCACCCGGTACAGCAGCGCCACGGTGGACCCTTCCCCGAACGGTCCCTCCCCCGTGGCGGCGAAGGTCAGCACGGCGCCCAGGCTGAAGACGTCGCTGGCCGGGCCGACGGGCCGGCCCTCAGCCTGTTCGGGGGACATGAACCCGGGCGACCCGACCACCATCCCGGTACGGGTCAGCGCAGCCGCCTCCAGGGACCGGGAAATCCCGAAATCGATCAGCCGCGGCCCGTCCTCGGCCAGGAGCACGTTCGCTGGCTTCAGGTCACGGTGCACCACGCCGGCGGTGTGAATGGCGGCCAGGCCCTCGGCAAGTCCCGCGGCTAGTCTCAGGACCAGCGCGCCGGGCATAGGCCCGCGCTCGGCCACCGCATCGCCGAGCGACGGCCCGGCAATATAGGACGTCGCCAGCCACGGCACCGGTCCGTCAAGATCAGCGTCCACGACGGGCGCGGTGAAGATGCCGCTGACCTTCCGGGCCGCGCCCGCTTCCCGGGCGAACCGGGCGCGGAAATCGGCGTTTTCCGCCAGTTCCGGGCGGATTACCTTGATCGCGACGTTCCGGCCGCCGGGGGAACGGCCCAGGTAGACGCGGCCCATGCCGCCGGAGCCCAGGCGCGCCTCAAGCCAGTAGGGCCCGATCCGCCGAGGATCCCCAGGTTGCAGCTCATCCAACTCGCCCGCCCCCCTTGGGTGCAAGTCGAAGAATGAGTCAGGGAATGACGCTAAAGTCCCCTCTCCTTCCCCTAGTCGACATCGGCCGACACGCCCGGTCAAGGGGCGGGGGGCACATTTTGAATGGCGCCTTATGGTCCGAGCGCCTCAAATGCCGAATACTTCTCCGAAATTCGGAACTTGCCAGCGCGCTTATAAGCTATTGATAAGCGGCCCGCGGCGTAGCCCTGCATCCCGCGAGGGTTGGCGGCCGCGTACAGCATGCCGTTGCGGCGGGCGACCGCGCTGACCCGGCCGAGGGACCAGGCCGGGCGGACGTTGACCAGGTGACCACGGCGCCGCAGGTCCTCGAGGACGGCGGTGCCCACCCGGGACTCCACGTCGAGGACGCGGGGCTGGGCCTGGCGCGGGTAGAACGACGACGGAATGTGCGCGGAATGGAACGCCGGGAAGTCAATCGCCTGCTGGAGGTTCATCCCGGCCAGCACGTGGTTGAGGAAAAACAGCAGCGACCACTGGTCCTGCTGGTCCCCGCCGGGCGTGCCGAACGCCAGGTACGGCTCGCGGTCCCGCAGCGCGAGGCTCGGGCTCAGGGTCGTCCGGGGCCGCTTGCCCGGCGCGAGGGTGGCGGGCAGGCCGGGGGTGAGGGTGAACATCTGCGCTCTGGTGCCGAGGCAGAAACCGAGGCCGGGGATGACCGGCGAGGACTGCAGCCAGCCGCCGCTGGGCGTGGCGGACACCATGTTGCCGAACCGGTCGGCCACGTCCACGTGACAGGTGTCCCCGGCGCGGTAGCTCGACGCGGCGGGGCTGCCTGGGCCACTGGTCCGCAGGGTCGGCTCCCCGGTGCCCGGGTCGAGCCGCCGAGCCGGAGGCTCGACATCCGGGTTCGAGCCCACGCTCGCGCTCGCGGCGTCGCCGCCAGCCCGGAACGAGTTGGTGATGACGTCCGGCAGCCGGGGCGGCCGTCCATCGGGGGCGCCGGGACGCAGCTCGGCCGAGGCTTGCGGCCCGACCAGGCGACGCCGGGCGTCGGCGTACCCGGCGGACAGGAGCGCCTTGACCGGCACGTCGGTGAAGTCGGGGTCGCCGTACCAGGCCTCCCGGTCCGCGAAGGCCAGCTTGGCGCATTCGGTCACGGTGTGGATGTAGTCCGCGCTGTCCGGGCCCATGGCCTGCAGGTCGAAGCCCTCCAGCAGGGCGAGTTGCTGGGCGAACACCGGGCCCTGGCCCCACGGCCCGGTCTTGCACACGGTCAGGCCGTGGTAGTCGTAGGTCAGCGGCTCCTCCAGGCGCGGCCGCCAGGCTGACATATCGGCGTAGGACAGCAGGCCCCGGTGCGGCCGGCCGGTCACGTCCATCACCTCGGCCGAGGCGACGTAGGCGGCGATCGCCTCGGCGACGAACCCCTCGTAGTAGACCCGCCGGGCCTCCTCGATTTGCTCGTCGCGGTCGCCGCTGGCCGCCTCGGCCTCGTCGAGGAGGCGCTGGTAGGTGCCGGCCAGGGCGGGGTTGGCGAACCGCGAACCCGGTGCGGGCACGGTTCCGCCCGGCAGGTAGACCTCCGCCGAGCTCGGCCAGTGGTCCCGGAACAGCTCGGCTACGCTGGCGATCCCCCAGCTGACCGCGGGCACCACCGGGTAGCCGCGGGCCGCGTAGCCGATCGCGTAGTCCATCACGTCCCGCAGCCGGAGCGTGCCGTACTCCCGCAGCAGCAGCATCCACGCCCCGAAGGCTCCCGGCACGCAGGCCGCGAGCAGACCGCTCCCCGGCACCAGATCGAGCCCCAGATCGCCGAACGCCTCCAGGGTGGCGGCCGCGGGCGCGGTCCCCTGCCCGCAGAGCACGAAGGTCTCCTCCCGGCCGGCATGGTGGGCGATGACCGGCACCTCGCCGCCGAGACCGTTCAGGTGCGGTTCGGTGACCTGGAGCACGAGTCCGGCGGCGACCGCCGCGTCGAACGCGTTACCGCCACGCTCGAGTACGGCCATGCCCGCCGCGGAGGCCAGCCAGTGTGTGGAGGCCACCATGCCGAACGTGCCCGCCAGTTCCGGCCGGGTGGTGAATTCGGGAATATCGCCCATGGCTCGATCCTCTCATCACGCCGCGGCGGGCCAACTTGTGTGTGTCGGCTGGCGGAACGCGCGGGCGTGCTCGATGATTACTCATCGCCATTATTCGATCACGATAAGGTGCAGACCCATGCCCACGATTCCTCGCGCCGCGGGCCGGGCCCGCGGGCGCCGCGCGGTGCCGCTGGCGCTGACGGCGGCCGTCACGGTAGCTACCGCGGGCCTGCTCACGGGGTGCGGCAGCGCGCAGGCGCCTCAGTCGACGTCATCGCCATCATCGACATCGAGCGGCGCCGCGGGCAGCCAGATGCAGGTGGCGGGGTCCGGCTCCTCGTCGGCACCGACGGCGCCGCCTACGGTACCCGGGCTGGGCGGATTGACCGTGTGCCGGTCCGCTGCCCTCAAGGTGACGGTGGACAGCAGCCAGGCAGGCGGCGCGGCGGGCAGCGCGTACTATCCGGTGAACTTCACCAACACCTCGGCCGCGGAGTGCGGGCTGTACGGCTATCCCGGCATGTCGTTCGTGACCGCGGCCGGGAGCGCCGGCCGCCAGATCGGCGCGGCGGCCCAGCGGGACCCGGCCTTCGCGAAGCTATCGGTCCGGCTGCCGGCCGGCGGCGTCGCGCACGCCTGGCTGCAGGTCGCGCAGGCCGGCAACTACCCGGCGTCGGCCTGCCAGCCAGTGACCGCGCACTGGCTTCGGGTGTTCCCGCCGGGTGACGCCGCCGCCAGCTACGTGGACGTCAGCTTCAGTGCCTGCGCCTTGGCCAGCGCGCACCTGCTGACCGTTACACCCGTCCGGTCCGGACGGGGCGTCCGGGGGGTCACGCCGTAGGTCCGATAGCGTCGGCGCATGGACGTTTCTCCTCGGGTGCGTGCGGTCTGCGACCTCGACGTGGCGGTGATGCGCGAGAACAGCGGACGGCACGAATACGACGGCAAACCGCAGGACCTGTCCCCGACCGGCGTCCGGGCCGGGCTGGCCCGGCTGGCTGCGGCCCGGGGCGTCGGCGAGCGGCTCGCCGACCCGCACGACGAGGCGCACCTGACCGCGGCCGAGGACCTGTGTCAGGTCACCTTCGCCGAGCTCGAGATGCACCGCCGCATCCCGATCCTGCACCTGGCCGAGCTCGAGCTGGCCCCCTATGACCGGGATTACGCGCCCGCGGCGGAACGGGCGGCGGCCTGGGCCGAGCACCTGGCGGCCTGGCCGCGGGTGGTCGACGCGGCCACCGAGTCCCTCGATCTGGTCAGCGCGCCGGTCGCGGAGGCGCTGCTCGGCGCGACGCGCGGGCTGACGGCCGGGATCACCACCGGGCCGGACGCAGATGACTCGTGGGGCCCGCAGACCTCCGGCGGCCGCGCGGACCAGGCGGTGCGCGAGGCCGCGCTGGCCGCGCACGCGCGCCTGGTCGCTCATCTGGAGCGGGCCGCCGCCGACGGCGACCCGGATCCGGCGCTGGGCGGGCCGGCGCTGCGCGCGCTGATGAGCAGCGCGGAAGCGCTGCCGGTCGACATCGGCCGGCTGGCCGAGCAGGCCGACGCCGAGCGGGACCGGCTGCTGGCCCTGCTGGCCGAGGGTTGCGCGCAGGTGGCCCCGGGCCGTCCGGCCCTGGAGGTGGCCAGGGAACTGGTCCGGGTGCATCCGGACGCGCAGGGCGTGATCGGCGCGGGCCAGCTCTGGGCGCAGCGGGCCATCGACTTCACCCGTGAGCGCGATCTGGTCCCCTACCACGACGGGGTCTGCCTGGTGGGCCTGTCCCCCGAGTCGCGCCGCTGGGCAATGGCCATGATGACCCCGGCCGCGCCCGGCGAGCCGGACGGCCCGTCCTGGTTCCACATCACACCGCCGGAGGAATCCTGGCCGCAAGACGAGCAAGAGGCGTGGCTGGAGGTATTCAGCGACACCACGCTGCCCGGCATCGCCGTGCACGAGGTCGCGCCCGGGCACTTCTCCCACGGCCGGGCGTTGCGCCGGCTGAGCTCCGAGGTCCGCCGGACCGTGCACTCCACCGCGTTCGTCGAGGGGTGGGCGCACTACGCCGAGGAACTGTGCGTGGAGGAAGGCTTTGGCGCTGAGGACCCCCGGATCGTGATCGGCATCTGGCTGGAGGCGCTGGTCCGCGTGACCAGGCTGGCCTGCGCCATCGGCGTGCACACGGCGGGCATGACGGTCGAGCAGGCCGCGCGGCGGTTCGAGGCGGACACCCACCTGACCGGTCCGGCCGCGCTGTCCGAGGCCCGGCGGGCCACGTTCGATCCGACCTACGGCCGGTACACGTGGGGCAAGCTGGAGATCCTCAAGCTGCGCGAGCGGGCCAGGAAGGAGTGGGGGCCCGGCTTCACGCTGCAGCGCTTCCACAAGGCGCTGCTGGACCTCGGCTCTCCCCCGCTCGGCCTGCTCGGTACCGCGGTGGAGCGAGGATAGCTGCCGGGGGTGCCACGGGGTCGTCCCGCCGCGGTACGCGGTAGCGTTGGCTCATGCGCAGACTGACGTCGGTCTTGGGCATCGCTGGCGCGGTGCTGCTGGCAGCGCTCGGGGTCACCGGGTGCGGGACGGCCAGCGCCTCGTCATCGATCGCCATCACCAGCGCGTACGTGCCGCAGCCGACCACGCCGGGCACCACGGTCGCGTACCTGGACATCCGCAACAACGGCCACGCCGACCGCCTGGTCGCGGTACACACCAGCGTGGGCGGGACGGTGCAACTCCGCGCCCCGGGCGTGCGGCGCGGGGGCACGCTCACCATGTACACCGTGACCGCTATTCCGGTTCCGGCGGACTCCCTGCTGCGGCTGAACCCGGACAGTTACCACCTGCTCATCACCGGCGCGGGTCCGATGTATGACGGCAAGGACATCACGCTGCGGCTCACGTTCGCCGACGCCGGCACGATCACCATCCTCGCCCTGGTGAGCAACCCCGAGACGGGCGGCAGCAGCTACTTCCTCAACTGAGCGACGGCGCCCAGGGTGGGTCCCTTCAGCGCGGTCCGGTCGGTGTTGAACGCGGGCCGCCACTCCGGCAGGCTGACCAGGCCCGGCTCGACCAGGTCGAAGCCGTCGAACAGGTCCAGGATCTGGGCCCGCGACCGGAGCGTGAACGGCATCCGCGCGCCGGCGTAGGTCTGGGTCGCCTCGGCGAGCATCTCGGGATCGGCGTCGTCTGAAGTGCCGACCGAGATAGCCAGGTAACTGCCGGGCGCCATGTGCTCGCGGAACTGCGCGATGATCGCCGGCGCGTCTTCCTCGTGGCTGATGAAGTGCAGCACGCTCAGCAACAGCACGGCGACCGGCTGGCTGAAGTCGAGGCAGGCGGCGAGCGAAGGGTGCGCGAGGACGGTAGCCGGGTCGCGGACGTCCCCGCGGACGGTGATCACGCCGTCCCGGGTCGCGAGCAGAGCATCGTTGTGCGCCACCACGATCGGGTCATGGTCGACGTACACGACCCGCGCGGCGGGGATGGTGTCCCGCGCGACCTCGTGCACGCTGGGCGCGGTGGGCAGGCCGCTGCCCAGGTCGAGGTACTGCGCGATGCCCTGCTGGGCGAGGAAGCGTACCGCTCGGAGCAGGAACGCGCGGTTAGCCAGCGACAGCCGCCGAGGGTCGAGCCGGGATTGCATCAGCTTCTCGGCCGCGGCCCGGTCGACGGCGAAGTTGTCCTTGCCGTCCAGCAGGTAGTCGTAGATCCGGGCGATGCTCGGCCGGGAGACGTCGACCCCGTCGGGCACGCGCGGCTCGTACCCCCTGGCCGTGCCCGCTGCCGACATGAGGCCACCCTTCGCCACAACCGATTGCATCCCAAGGTTACAACATCGGTTATGCGGCGCCGGCGGACCGGCGGCCGCGATCAGCCAAGGGCCGGCCGAGGATCGGCCGGGAAGCGGCCCGTAGCCGGGTTACGCCGGGTCAGCGGCATCTTGGCCCGGGTGTCGTCGTCGCGCGGCGTGTATACGACGATGCGCGCCTCCGGCAGGTCGGGCAGGGTGAGCTCGCTGACCGCGAAGCTGAGCGGGCCGGCCCGGGGATGCAGGTAAGTGAGGCTGCACGGCTCGGCCTCGGCGACCTCATGCCGGGCCCAGAGTTCGGCGAACTCGCGGCTCATGCAGGCCAGGCGGCGGATGTCCTCTTCCCAGTCCGGGTCGCCGACGTGCCGGCCGTACGCGCCGCGCAGCCGGGCGACCATGTACCGGATCTGGCTGTCGTACTCGGCGAATTTGCCGCGGGCGCTCGGCTCGGTGACGCAGCACCACAGGGTGTTGCGGTGGATGCAGGGCATCGTGTGCCACTCCCAGAACAGTTCCTCGGACGCGCTGTTGGACATCAACAGGTCGAACCGGCTGTTGATCAGGCTGGCCGGCAGCGGCTCGAGGGAGTGCACGATCTCCCGGATGGTGTCGGGGACCACCAGCTGGGCGCACTCGGCGCGCAGCGGCGTCGCCTCGGCCAGCCGGTACAGGTGCTCGCGCTCGGCCCGGTCCAGGCGGAGCGTGCGCGCCACCGCGTCCAGAACCTGCATGCTGGCGTTGATCTGGCGGCCCTGCTCCAGCCACGTGTACCAGGTGACCCCGACCCCGGCCAGCAGCGCGACTTCTTCGCGGCGCAGTCCCGGCGTGCGCCGCCGCGACCCCGGCGGCATGCCGAAGTCGCCGGGACTCAGCCGGGCCCGCCGGACCTTCAGGAACTTGCCGAGTTCCGCCCGTCGTCGCTCGCCCGTCCGCTGCCGGACCTGATCCCTTGCTTCGTAGGTGACCAAGAGCGTTCCAATCGGCGATGTGCCCCCGATCCAAAACCTAGCGGCCCCCACTGACATTCCGCGGGAGTAGCCTGGCGTCGCCGTGCCCGCGGACATCTACCCAGGAGGACCGATGCAGACGCTGCTGCCCGGCATCACGCTCGAGCACGTGCCGACCAGCCGGCTGACGGTGGCGGTGCTGTCGGTCACCGGCCGGACCGGACCAGCGGTGGTATTCGTGCACGGCAACGTGTCATCCTCGCTGTTCTGGCAGCCGACCATGATGGCGCTGCCCGGGCCGTACCGGCCGCTGGCGATCGACCTGCGCGGGTTCGGCGAGACCGATCCGGAACCGGTGGACGCGACCCGCGGGCTGCGGGACTACGCGGACGACCTGGCGGCCGCCATCGAGGCGCTCGGGCTGGAGCAGGTGCACCTGGTCGGGTGGAGCATGGGCGGCGGTGTGGTCCTGCAGTACCTGGTCGACCGGCCCGGCACGCACCGGGTCGCGTCGCTGACGCTGGTCGACCCGGTATCCCCGTTCGGGTTCGGCGGGACCAGGGGCGTGGACGGCGACCTGTGCGACCCGCAGGGCGCGGGCTCGGGCGGCGGCAGCGCCAACCCGGAGTTCGTCGAGCGGCTGGCCGGCCAGGACCGCGGCGATGCGAGCGTGCTGTCACCACGGCAGGTGCTGCTGGCGCACTACGTCAAGCCGCCGCACGTGCCGGAGCACCTGGACATCCTCGTGGAGGCCATGCTGTCCACCCGCATCGGCCAGGACTACTACCCGGGCGACTCACGGCCCACCGAGGCGTGGCCAGGCTTCGCGCCCGGCGACCGCGGCGTGCTCAACACGATGGCGCCCACTCACTTCCGGATCGCCGACCTGTCCGGCGTGCAGCCCCGGCCGCCGGTGCTGTGGCTGCGCGGCGCGGACGACGTCATCGTCTCGGACACCTCGCTGTACGACCTGGCCTATCTGGGCTCGCTCGGCGCCGTGCCGGGCTGGCCCGGTGCGCAGGCGTGGCCGCCGCAGCCCATGGTGGCGCAGACCCGCAGCGTCCTGGACGGCTACGCCGCGGCCGGCGGCCGCTACCGCGAGGTGGTGATCGAGGACGCCGGCCACGGCCCGCACCTGGACCAGCCGGAGAGATTCCTGGCCGAACTGGCCGGCCACCTGGACACGGCGTGATCGGCTAGGCGCTCTTGCGGTCGCCCTCGCCGGGCTCGATCCCGTGCTCGCGGAGGAGCTCATTGAGGCGGGCGACTTCGCGACGCAGGCGCCTGATCTCGTCATCACGCGCCCCGGGCTTCCGCCCCCGACCGGGCGCGGGACGGATCGGACCCGGCTGGCCCGCCACGGCGGTAATCGCGGCGCGGACCTCGCGCTCCCCGGCGCCAAGACTGGCCAGCGCTCGGGCCGCCGTGTCGTCGCCGGCGTGGAACAGGGCCAGCAGGACGTGCTCAGTCCCGATGTAGTCGTGACCGTGGGCCACCGCCTCGCCCACGGCCCGCGGCATGACCCACATGGCCAGCGGGGTGTCGGGCCCGGGCGGAACCTGCGGCTGGCCCGCAGCGATCTGCGTGACCTGCTGGCACACGGCCTCGGGGCTGATCCCGAGCCGCTCGAGCGCCCGAGCCGCCACGCCCAGACCCGTGCCGGTCAGGGCTAGCAGGAACTGCTCGGGGCCCGGATGGTCGAGGCCCAGCCGGGTGGCCTCCTCTCGGGCCAGGACCACCACCTCGCGGGCGTCGTCGGTGAAGGGGATGAACCCGGTGACCGGGGTGCGGACCCCGGCCCGGGGCCTGGGGTCGACGGCCCGGAACAACCGGCGGCCGGGCAGCCGTGTTCGCATGGGCGCCTGCCTGGCGGGCGGGGCGGAGTAGGAGGACAGCCGGGCCGACAGCCACGCCGCGGCATCGGCCGAGCTCAGCCGCCCGGAGGCCAGGCCCTCCACGACGACGAGGGCGGCCCCGGGCGGCTCCAGGTCGGCCTGCCACCCGTTCAGGGCCAGGAACTGGAGGCCGGCCGCGACCGCCACCTGCTGGCTTTCACCGGCGAACGGACGATGGCGTAGCAAGGCCCGCATCAGCCGCGCCGCCGCCAGTCCGGCCGCCGCCGGTCCCGCGTCGGCCGCCCCTGTCTCCGACAGTTCCACGCCGGCTGGCCGCGCCTCGGTCAGGGCGGCCTGCGCGGCCGCGAAGTCGAGCCGGTCCAGCGCGGCGGCGGGGCCGATGCCGAGGACCCGGCCGGCGATCACCACCAGGTCGGCACAGTCCAGCTCAAACACGGGCGAGCGGATCATGGCTGATCGTCCCGGAGCAGGTCGAGCAGGCGCTGGTGCCGCGCCAGGTTGTCCTCCAGCAGGCGGCGGAACCGCTGGTCTGCGCGCCGGGCCTCGACCAGCGCGGCGATCGCTTCGCGCGCCACGTCGGACACCGACCGGCCCTCCACCTCGGCCACCGCCGCCAGCCGCTCAGCCAGTGCGGGATCAAGCCGCAGGACCATGTTCTTAGTCCGGGTGTTCCCGGGCCCCGTTTCAGTCATAGTGATAGCAAGATATCAAGATGTCCGAGACGGGGCAAGGGCCTCCTACACGGGCGGTGCTAGGCGGCGGTCCAGGCGACCGGGAGGCGTTTGACGCCACGCTGGAAGTTGGACCGCAGGAACGACGGCTGGCCCGCGAAGACGAGGGAGGACGTGCGGGCCAGCACCTCCGTAAACAGCGCGCTCATCTGAATCCGGGCCAGGTGCGCGCCTAGGCAGAAGTGCGGGCCGTGGCCGAACACCAGGTGCGGGTTGGGCTGTCGGCGGATGTCGAACCGGCCGGGGTCGGCGAAGACGGCCTCGTCCCGGTTAGCGGAGGTGAAGGAGACCACCACTTTGTCACCGGCGCGGACGGGCTGCGGGCCGATTTCGCAATCGATTGCGGCGGTGCGACGGAAGGTCATGACCGGCGTCCACCAGCGCAGCATCTCGTCGACCGCGGATGGCATCAGAGCCGGATCGGCGCGCAGTTCCCGCTGCGCGTCCGGGTGCTCGATGAGCGCGATGCACGCGCCGGGCAGGCCGTTGCGCAGCGTCTCGTTACCAGCCACCGCGAACAGCCAGAACATGTTCTCGAACTCGGCCGCCGACACCTGGCCGCCGTCCTCGTCGGACTGGGCCAGCAGGATCGACATCACGTCGTCCGCGGGGCGGCGCCGCTTCTCCTGGGCCAGCAGGTGGGCGTAGGCGTAAAGGTCGGGCATGCCCTCGCGGGTACGCGGGTCGGGCATCCGGCCGTCCCGGTCCGGGGCCGGTCGCACCGCGAGAGCTTCCGCGGCCATCGGCGTGCCCCGCGCCGGGTCGAACTCGGCCGAGGAGGCGTAGTCGGGGTCCTGGTAGCCGATGACCCGGTTGGACCAGTCGAACAGCAGCCAGCGGTCCTGCTCGGGCACGCCCAGCACGTCGGCCAGGGTGAGCAGGGGCAGGTCCGCGGCCACGTCCTTGGCGAAGTCGGCCTCGCCCCGCGGGCCGGCGAAGACCCGGTCGCAGATGGCCCGGGCGTGCCCGCGGATGCCATCCTCCAGCTTGGCGACGGCCCGCGGGGTGAACGAGCGGCTCAGCAGCCGCCGCAGCCGGGCGTGCTCGGGCGGGTCCATGTTGAGCATCATCCGCCGCACGTAGCCGAGCGCCTGCGGCGTGGCCGGGTCCCGGATCTGGGTCGCGCCGAGCGCGGAGGAGAACAGCTTCGGCCTGGTGAGCACGGATTCGACGTCGGCGTGCCTGAGCACCAGCCAGAACCCGGGGCCTTCTGGCCAGCCCAGGATCGGGATCTCGGGCACCCACGAGACCGGGGCGGCGTGACGCAACCGGTCCAGGGCGCCGAACGGCACGCCCTCGGTGTAGGTAGCCGGGTCGAAGACGATCTCGGTGTCCGGCCGGGACGGCGTCAATCTCGCCCCAGGAACTCCTCGATGGACGTGGCGAGCGACACCGGAGACTCGAACATCGGGTAGTGCCCGGCGTCCGGCAGGATGGTCAGCTCGGCCTCGGGGAAGAAGACCCGCCAGGTCTGCTCCATGACATCGGCGGACAGCGTCGGGTCGTTGACGCCGACGATCAGCTTGACCGGCGTGGCGGTGTCCACCTTGGCCTGCGCGGTGAAGTCCGACTTGGCCCAGGCCGGCAGGTAAGCGGCGAACGCCTCGACCGAGGAGTTGTCCAGCGAGTGCTGCACCATGTCGTTGATGAAGGTCCTGGTCAGCTTGTTCCCGGTGCTGAAGTCGATGATCGCGGCCCGGTTGGCCGGATGGGCGGGTGCGCCGGAGAACAGCGCCCAGCTCGACTCGTCGAAGGGCAACTCGCCGGCCGGTACCGGGTTGAGGCCGATCAGCGTGCGTACCCGGTCCGGCGCCTCCAGCAGCACCCGGTGAGCGAACTTCGCGCCCATCGAGTGACCGACCAGCGAGAACCGGTCCCAGCCCAGGTCGTCGGCGACGGCCAGCGCGTCGGCGGCCGCCTCGTCGACGGTGAACTCGCCGGCGGCCTCCTTGCGGTCGCCGTAGCCGCGCAGGTTCATGAAGACGTAGGTATAGGCCGACCCGTCCAGGAACTCGGGCAGCGAGCCCCAGCCGCGGGCCGAGCCGAACCAGCCGTGTATCGCCAGCACGTGGTGGTCCCCGGATCCCGCGGTCACATACGAACTCGTCACGCTGGTCTCCACCCTGCCGTTGCCGCTGCCGCGGCACTCCGCTGCCTGCTGCGACTCTAGCCAGCCGGATGATAGCCGGGTAGTGGTAACACCAGGATCAGCAGGCTCTCAGTACGGCCGCGGGCCCGGGTACTTCTGGCGGCAGCCCGGCGGGACCTGGTTGGCGCCGGCGGTGGTCCAGGCCGCTCAGGTTCGCCATGATGGTCTGGTGACGGCGGGAGCGGGATTGAGCGGCGGCGAGCCGGCCGGGGTGGTGGCGTTCCCCGTGTCGGCCGACGGGCGGCGGAGCACCTCGGAGCTGGGCCGGGCCGTGGTCGCCGATGCGCTGCGCGGCGTCGATGCCGCCGCGGCCGACGCCGCGGCGCGGGAGGCCAACTGGCGCACGGGTTACCCGGCGCACTTCCGCGGGCTCATCGAGGCGGGGCTGGCCTCCAGGCAGGCGGCGGTGTCGGTGGCCCGGGACGGGCTGGCGTCGCTGCACCAGCGGATGCGGGTCACCGGCCGCGACGGGGAGGAAGCCGGGCTCAACGCGCTGGCCTGCGCACCCGCGCTGAGCGAGGTGACCGCGGTCGCGGTGACGGGCACCGGGGTGGCCGAACGCGAGCTGTCGGTGCCGTACCGGGGTGAGCGGCTGCGCGGCGATGCGCTGCTGCGCCGGCTCGAGGCGTGGGTGACCGACGGTGTCATCGAACCGTCGTGCGCGGACGCGGTGCGGGCGGTCGCGGCGCAGCCGGACTGGCTGGCCCTGCCTGGCCGGACGATCGTGGTGCTCGGGGCGGGCGCCGAGGTGGGCCCGCTGCCGGTGCTGCTGAGCTGGGGTGCCCGAGTGATCGGCCTGGACCTGCCCCGGCCGGTCATCTGGGAGCAGGTGCTGACGCAGGCGCGGCGCAGCGCGGGGACACTGCTCGTTCCGGCCGTCGCGGGCGACGCGGATCTCGCGCAGCGGGCCGGGCTGGACCTGACCGAGGACATCCCGGCCGTGGCCGACTGGCTCGCGGCCGTCGACGGCCCGCTGGTGCTGGGCAACTACGTCTACGCTGACGGCGCGGCCAACGTCCTGCTCTCCAGCGCGGTCGACGCGCTGACCGCGCGCGTCGCGGCCACCCGGGGTGATGTCGCGCTCGCGTTCCTGGCCACGCCGACCGACGTGTTCGCCGTCCCGGCCGACGCGGTCACCCAGTCCGCCCGCGCCTACGCCGCGCGGTCCCCGGCGGCCAAGCTGGGCGGCGGGCCGCTGCGGGCGCTGTCCGGCGGGCGACTGCTGCGCCGCGCCTACCCGCCCGGCGCCGACCCCGGCATCTGTGACAGCCTGATTCCGCAGCAAGGACCCAACTACGCGCTGGCCAAGCGGGTGCACCGCTGGCGCGCGACGGTGGCCCGGGACGAGGGCGCGGACGTGTCGATGAACGTGGCCCCGCCGACCCGGACCCGGTCGGTGCTGAAGAACCGGGCGCTGGCGGCGGCGTACATCGGCGCCCCCCGGTTCGGCGTCGAGGTCTTCGAGCCCGCCACCACCAAGGCGCTCATGGCGGCCCTGCTGGTGCACGACCTGCAGGCCGGCGGCCCGGCGCAGGCGCACCCCTGGCAGGACGAGGCGCACGCGGCCGCCCATGGCGGGCTGTGGCGCATCGCCTACGCGCCGCGCAGTGCGCTCGGGCTCGCGGCGCTGATCGGCTACGGCGCGGCCAGGAACGGGACTCGCTTAGCGCGACCGCTTCCGAAAGGCCTCTCACCCACCATGAATGGGCTCAAGCGTTCTGGTCAGCTCGCCTCGCTGCCACTGGCCCGGAGGCTGTCCGTGGTGTCGGCGGAACGCCGCGGCGAAGGCATTCGGCGAGGCGTAGCCGGTCCGGCCGGCGACCTGGGCCACGGTCAGCTCGCCGGTCCGCAGGTAGTCGCGGGCAAGGGTCATCCGCCAGTCGGTCAGGTATTGCATGGGCGCTTGACCGAGTGATCGTTCGAAGTTCCGGGCGAAGGCCGGGCGGGAGAGCCCGCTCAGGGACGCTAGTTCGGGCACGGTCCAGGGGTGGCCGGCTTCGGCGTGGATCGCATGCAGAGCGGGGCTTAGCCGGGGATCACTAGAGGCCTGATACCAGCGAGGGGACGTCGGGCTCTGCTCAAAGCAAGCGCGCAGGGCCAGCACCAGCAAGACATCGAGCAGGCGGTCAAGAACGGTCTGCTGCCCTGGGGCCGGGGCGCTCAGCTCCCGTGAGAGCAGCGTAATGACGTCGTGCAGTGGATCGTGGGCGGCAGCACGCAGTAGCAGGGTCGGCGGCAGAGTCCGGATCAGGCCACGACCGACGTCACCGGAGAACCGGTAGGCGCCGCACAGGAACACCGTCGCCCCCCGACGGCCGGTGTGCTCGTCGTGGGCATGCTGCTCACGGAAGCGCTCGGGTGAGATGCAGATCGCATCTGGGTGGTGCGCGATGTGATGGTCCGGCCCTCCCGGAACGAGGGCCAGGTCACCCGGCGCGAGCTCCAGCGCGGCTCCCGGATCTTCGAGCCATAGCCATGCGCGGCCCTGGACAACGGTATGCAGAGCCAGCTGGATCGTCCCGGGCAGCCGCAATCCCCACGGGGAGCGCGCTACTGACCGGGCGAAGACGCCGCCCGATGCGCGCGCCCTGATGAGGTGATCCTGCAGTATGTCCACGACGTGAGCGTATCTCGTAACAACTTGAGCGTATAGCGCATTGATTAGCTCTACCGCAGGTCAGAAGATGGAGTCATGTCCACCTCAGCTTCCCTTACGCTCGTCCTCGGCGCTACCGGCAAGACCGGCTCACGCGTCGCGAACAGGCTGCTCTCGCGTGGCTTGCCGGTTCGCACCGCGGCCCGCTCTGGTGCCGATGCACATTTCGACTGGGACGACCCCGGGACCTACGCTCCCGCGCTCCATGCAGTCAAGCGCGTCTATCTCGTCGGACCGGTCATGCGGACGGACTTCGCTGATCAGGTGTCGGTGTTCCTCGACCAGGCCGAGGCCGCCGGCGCCAGGCACATCACGTATCTCAGCGCCTACGACGTCGACTCGGCACCTCCCGAGACAGCCATGCGCCGCGTCGAACTCGACCTGCTCGGCCGGCCGGGCCTCACCCACGCGATCTTGCGGCCGGCGTGGTTCATGCAGAACTTCAGTGAGACTTTCCTGCGGCCAGTCGGCGGCGCCATCGTGGTTCCGGCTGGCGATGGCGCAGAGGCCTTCGTCGACGCGGAGGACATCGCCGCAGTCGCGAGCACGACACTGGCCGACCCGGAGGCTCATGCCGGCGCCCAGTACGCGCTGACTGGTCCCGAGGCACTCACGATCGCGGAGGCGGCCAAGATCATCAGCGACGTCAGCGGCCAGGCGATTGACTACACCGACATTGACCGCGACGAATGGGTCGCCGCCACGGTAGCAGGAGGGGTACCAGCCGAGTACGGGGTGGTTCTACGCGCGCTGACCGAAACAATCGCATCCGGTCATGGCTCGCGACCCAACAGTGACGTGGAGAAGGCGACCGGCGCGGCACCGGCAAGCTTCGCTGACTTCGCGCGTCGCACGGCCGCGGCCTGGACCGTGGGCGAGGCCCGATGACGGCGGTCGGCAAACTCGATGACTTCCGGGCCCTGGACCCGTTCTTCCGGATCATCAAGGAAGGCGTGGCCGGGCTGGTGGACGGTGAGCACTTCTTCGACCTGCTGGCCGAGGACGTCGTCTTCGAATACGTCATTACGGTCCCGGACTACCCGCGCCGTGTCGAAGGGCGCGGGGCTGTAGCCGAGCTGTACCGGCCCTATGGCGCTACATTCTCCCTCGATCGCTGCTATGACCTGGCTGTCCACCACGACCAGGCCACAGGCGTTGTCGTTCTCGAATACGCCTCGCAGGGCCGCGCCATCCCGACTGGAAACGCCTACCGCAACCGCTACATCTCGGTCCTGTCGATCGTCGACCGCAAGATCGCGCGCTGGCGGGACTACCTCGACCCGCTAGCAGTCTTTGACGCCATCGGATGGCCCGCCACGACAACACGCAACCAATGACTACTCACGGCCAGCGCCAGCCGCAGGCGGCGTCTCAGACCAGGCTCAGACCAGGCCTCAGACCAGCCGGGGTGACATGCTGACCAGGGTCAGGCCGGTCACCGCGACGCAGATGCCGAAGACCTGCAGCGCGCTGAGCCGCTCCCGGAACATCAGCAAGCCCGCGGCCAGCGGTATCACCGGGTAGGTGCTGGAGACGGCGGCGGTGATGGCGATCTGGCCGGCCTGCCCGCCGCGGGCGAACGCGACCAGGGCCGCGGCCTCGGTGAGCCCGGCGGTGATGGCCCAGACGGCCGCGCCCATCCCGCCTTCCGGGCGCTTGTGCTTGCAGATGACGGCGGCTAGGAGCACGGTGACCGAGATGATGTAGACCATCAGCGCGGACACCAGCCATCCGGCGGCCGCGGCGTACATGCCGAGCCAGAAGGCGCCGGTCCCGTAGGTGGCGGCGGAGGCCAGCGCCAGCATGAGACCCGGCCAGGGCCGCCGGCGCGGCCGGGCCCGGCCCGCCACGCCCGGCAGCTGCGGGACGCGACTGCCGCTCACCCCGGCCCACGGCCCGCCCACGGCCTGCCGCCAGCCGCCGTCCGACGGCCCGCTGGTGACGCGCATGGCCGCCGTCGCAACGCCGGCGACGGCGAGCGCGTCGCCGAGACCGCCATACACGCCGAGCGGCTCGCCGAGGACCAGCATGGCCAGCAGCGCGGTGACTCCCCCGTAGGTCGCCGCGGTTCCGCTGACGATTCCGACCGGGCCGTATTCCAGGGCCCGGTAGTAGGTCAGCCAGCCGACCAGGCTCAGGAACCCGGCCCCGGCCAGGCCCAGTACCGCGGCGCCGGGCAGGGCCAGCAGGTGCGGGTGGATGGCGGCCAGGGCCGCGGCCAGCACGATGGTGCCGGTAACCTGGCTGGCCAGCAGAGCGACGAGGGTGCCCATCCGCCGGGCGGCATGCGTCGCCGCGACGGAGGAGATACCCCATCCGATCGCGGCGATCAGCCCGTATTCCATAACCCGGGGACCCTCATCTGGTGAGCAGCACGTAATCCACTAAATGTGGTCGTATCACTACCGATAGTGACTCATCCGGGCAGGCAGGTCAAGACTTTGCTAACTATCTGAATCTAATCTGCTACAACGGGTGATAGCCGGACCGGTCACGCGCGGCATCGGCAAGGGGGCACGCGGCCTTAGGGCAGCGTGGACCTAGGCAGCGTGGACCTAGGACAGTGCGGGTTTAGGGCAGGGCGGCGAGCAGGACGGGGATGCCGGCCACGATGATCGCGACGACGGTCGGCGGCACGGGCCGCATCGCCACGATGGCCAGGGTCAGCACGAACCAGGCGAGGATGGCGCGGCGCCAGTTACGCGCCCGCCAGCTGGCCACTCGCTCCCGGAGCGGAGCCTGCGGCGGGTGCTGCCGCCAGATTGAGACCCCCATGATTGCCTCACCGTACGATGCGGGCGCGCGCCAGGCCGTGGCGCTGGCACCCGGTGCCGACGGGGCTATTCCCCCTATTCCAGCGGAGCTCAGGCTCTGCCCGCCTGATACAGGCAGGGCTTTCCATACTTGAGAGAGGTTGCGCCTGTCAACGTGGCGCTCGGGCGTGTTCGGCTTGCCGTCCGATCTCTCGCGATATATCGTGGAGGCACCTGGGATTCCCCGGTTCTTGCTACGGAGGGCACGATGGCAACGGGATACAACGTGCGCATCGGGGACGCCGATCGCGAGGCGATCACAGCCCAGCTGCGTGAGCACTACGCGGATGGCCGTCTGACGCTGGATGAGCTGAACGAGCGCCTGGACCAGACGTTCGCGGCCAAGACGAAGGCCGACCTCGACGTCGTGATGCGCGACCTGCCGCACGTCTCGCGGCCGCTCACCGACGCGCCGGCCGCGGCCTTCGGTAACACGGCGTGGCAGGGGCCAGCCTGGCCGGGACCGACGGGGCGGTCCAGCTGGGATTACGGCACCGGAAGCGGCCGCCGGTACGGGCGCGCGGTCTTCGCTCCGATGCTGATGCTGATGTGGGTGGCGCTGGTGTTCGGCGCGGTAACGCTGTTCGGGATCGGCGGCGACCGGCCGCTGATCGTCGTCGTGCTCATCGCGGCGGTCGCGTTCCTCAAGCGCCTGTTCGGGTTCGGCGGGCGGCGCCGGGGTCCGGGCGGCCCGCGGGGTCCGCGGGGCCCGCGGGGCCCGCGACGGGGATCGAGGGGTCCGCGTTTCTGACCGGCCCCGGCTGACCCGCCCCGGCTAACTGTCTCCGGCCGCCGAGCGGGCGGGTCGCCGCCGATTCTCTGCTCAGCCGGGTTCCGCGCCGGGCTCCGCCGACTTATGGTGGAACACAGGTAGTCGGCTTGGCGAACCCGGAAACCAGATGACGAGGCGATACGACGTCCGAACCGGAATGCTAGAACACGATCCCGACGCGGGGCAGCCGCGTGAGCACCTCGTACCTGGCTGGCGTGTGCCTGGAGCCAGTCGCTACGACTACGACCTCCGGATCGGCGACGCCGAGCGCGACGCCACGATGGCTCAGCTACGGGAACACTTCGTGGCGGGCCGACTCACCTTCGATGAGCTGACCGAGCGCATCGATCTGGCCCTGGCCGCGAAGACTCAAGGTCAGATCGACCGCCTGATGGCCGACCTGCCGCACCCGCCCCGGGCCGCGCGCGGCGGGGCGCCGCAGTTGGTCCCCGATCAGGACGCAGGCCGGTTCCTGGTGTTCGCGCTGCTGCTGTTCGCGCTGGCCACCTGGATCCTGATCATGGCCTGGATGTCCCGGCACGCGTCCTACGACGGGCCGTATCCGTTCTCGGGCCCCGGGCGAGGCTAGCCGGTCACTGCGCGCGTAGCAGGCCGGTGACTCCGCGGTGGCGCGACCGGCTGGTCTCGGCGACCAGGGCCGCCGCCGTGAGCAGCAGGATCGCCGCGCATGGCAAGCCCAGCGCGGCCAGGTCGGGGCGGTAGATCGCCGGCGCGCCCGGTCCGGTGAAGACCGACAGGTCAAGCGCCGGGCCGATCAGGGCCGGCAGGGCCAGGGCGCACCCGGCCGCCGCGGCGAAGGCCGCGAGCACCGCGGGCAGGGCGGTCAGCAGTACGATCCTGGCGCTGCGCGCGTAGCCCATGACGCTGAGCCTGGCCAGGGTCAGCTCCCGGTCCCGGGCGCCCAGGGCTAGGCCGAAGGCCAGGTTGAGCAGGGCCAGCACGGCGGCGGCCACCTCGGTGAGCGTCATCAGCAGGGCCGCGGCGTGCTGGAGCGGCGCGCTGCCGAGGCCGTTCAGGACATCGGCGCGGTACTCGAGGGTGGCGGCGGGCAGCGCCTTGCCGATCAGCCGGGAAAGCTTGGCCCGGTCCAGATCAGGACCGGTGACCAGGATCAGGTTGGGGACTGGCCGGCCGAGGACGCCGGGCAGGGTCCGCAACGGCATGAGCACGAACATGCCGCCGGCCGGCTGGGCCGGGGTCC
>Ga0302326_10009280_pt1 | contig 21549 bp, 19 predicted proteins | sample Palsa_T0_3_FD_202264 | JGI IMG/M metagenome (GOLD analysis project Ga0302326, IMG submission 202264) | Peat permafrost microbial communities from Stordalen Mire near Abisko, Sweden - Palsa_T0_3 | ecosystem: Environmental > Terrestrial > Soil > Palsa > Peat permafrost | place: Sweden: Abisko... | reverse complement strand
CTCGAGGTCCGGCGGAATCGGCTGCACGACAAATTGCGGGTTGTATTGGGCCGAACCCGGCGCTCCGAACGCGAGCGCTGCGCACGCAAGGGCTACCCACGCGGCTAGGGCTCGGGGCCGAACGCGCCGGATGGTCGCTCCGAAACGGGTGAAGGCGCGGACGAGGGGCTCGGTGTGCTCGATTGCCATGCAACGTCTCCCGGCCGGGCGTGCCTTTCGGCTGCGTGCGTGCTTCCTTTCCGAAACAGCGTGCCCCTAGCCGTCCAACGACGTGCTCGCGTTCGTCTCGGCGAAGCGCGCGCGCTAAGTTGCCGGGTTTAAGTCATTGTCGCTCAGGGCGACAGGGATGAGACGCCGAATGCGGCTAGCGTCGAAAGGTCGGTTGCTGTGCGTCGCATGAAGTTATCCGTTCGTTTCGCGCGTTTCGCGGGCGCGCTCGTTTTCGCGGCGGGGCTTCCCTTGGCGAGCGCTCCGGCGCCGCCGAGCCTCGGCGCCGGCATTGTAACGTATCCGGTTGCCGAGAAATCGATCGCGCAGATCGAGCACGATCTCGTGGCTAATCGAGTGAACGCAGTCGAACTTACGAGCGCGTACCTCGAGCGCATCGATACGATCGACGCGCACGGGTCGAGCCTGCACAGCGTGATTGCGCTCAACCGGCACGCGCTCGACGACGCGGCCCGTTCCGATCGGCGGCGCGCATCCGGTGCGAGGCTCGGTGCGCTCGAGGGCATTCCGGTCCTGATCAAAGACAACATCGAATCGGCCGACGGCACCGCAACGACCGCGGGTTCCGATGCGCTGGCCGCAAACGTCACGATGCGCGATGCGCCGCTCGTTGCACGCTTGAAGCGCGCGGGCGCGATCGTAATCGGGAAGACGAACCTTTCGGAGTGGGCGAACTTTCGTTCGGCCACTTCGATCAGCGGATGGTCGGCCATGGGCGGCCTCGTGAAGAACCCCTACGCGCTCGATCGCAGCGCGTGCGGATCGTCGTCGGGCACCGGCGCTGCGATTGCGGCGAGCCTCGCAGCCGTCGGCGTGGGCACGGAGACGGACGGCTCGGTGACGTGTCCGTCGTCGGTCAACGGCCTCGTCGGGCTCAAGCCGACGCTCGGGCTCGTCTCGCGGACGTACGTCGTGCCGCTGTCGCACGATCAAGATACGCCGGGCCCTATCGGGCGCAGCGTTGCCGACGTCGCCGCACTCCTGAACGTCATCGCGGGTTCCGATCCGCGCGATCCCGCGACTGCCGGAGCCGATGCGCACAAACGCGATTACCTTGCGGCGCTCGCCGGCTCGACGCTGCGCGGCAAGCGCTTGGGCGTGTTGAAGTACGCGCTGACCGGCTTGAGCCCGGCGGTCGCCACGGTCTTTGCGAAGGCGCTGACGACGTTGCGCGCACGGGGCGCGACGATCGTCGAACTCTCCGCGTTCAAGCCGAACGCGGCGCTCGGTGACGCGGAGCTGAGCGTGCTCCTCTACGATTTCAAACACGACATCAACGCGTACCTTGCGGCCGCGCCGCCGGCGGTGCGGAGCCGTAACCTAGCGGCGCTTATCGCGTTCGATCGGCGCGATGCGCGGGAACTCGGTCTTTTCGGGCAAGACATTTTCCTGAAAGCCGAAGCCACGAAGGGGCTGAGCGATCCCGCGTATCTGAAGGCGCTACGGACATGCCGGCGGTTTACCGGACCCGAGATCGATCGCCTCATCGCGAGCAACCGGCTCGACGCGCTGATCGCACCGAGCTACTCGCCGGCGTCGCGGATCGACGTCATCGCGGGCGATCAGATCTCGGGGTCGATCGCGTCGCTGCCCGCCATCGCAGGATACCCGCACCTCACGGTGCCGATGGGCGCGGTACGCGGAATGCCCGTCGGCATCTCGTTCGTCGGCACAAAGTGGAGCGAGGCCACGCTCTTAGCGCTCGGCGCCGCATACGAACGCGCGAGCCGCGCCCGCCGTCCGCCCGAATATCTTCCGAGCATCGAAGGGTTCGGAGCCGTGGCGCGGCTTCTTGCGCCGGCTCCCGCCTTGTCACGCTGAGCGTGACAGTTGACGGCTAAGCTGGGCGGGCGAACATTCCGGTGATTTTCGCCTTTGCGAGCGTGGACGAGCCGGCGAAGAACTCGACGAGCGCGCCCGTCGCGTTCGACTTGAGCGGCAGGCTGTCGGCGCTTAGCGCGTAGATCGTGAAGTTGTAATGATGTGCCGGGCCGGGGGGCGGACACGGGCCACCGTACTGCGTTTCGCCGTAGTCGGTGTGCCCAAGCGTTGCGCCGAGCGCCGCGGCCTGGTCCGGCGCGCCGGAGTTTTCCGCAAGCGACGTGGTCGTGCCCGGAATGTTGAACATCACCCAATGGACGAAGCCGCCTGAAGTCGGTGCATCCGGATCGTGGCACACGATCGCGAAGCTCTTGGTTCCCTCCGGCACGCCCTCGATCGTCAGTTGCGGCGAGCCGTTGCCGCCGCTGAGGCCGAACCCGTTGTAGACCATGCTCTCGGGAATCGTTCCGCCGTCGGTAAACGTCGTGCTGGTAACGTTCATGGGCTCAGAGTTCCGATGCTACTTCGCGAGCTCCTCGGGGCCGGGCGCGACGAGCGGTGCTTCGAGCGTGGCGACGAGCGCTTCGCGACCGGGGAGAGGAGCTTCTTCGTCGAGCGGACGTTGCAGCGCGACGACGAGGCTGCCGTCGCCGCGGTCACAGATCCCGCGAATCTCCCAACCTTGCGAGCCGAGCAGGGCAAGAGCCGGCTCGATTGCAGGCTCCCCGCCGCAAACAATCGCGTGTAGCAAGAATTCGAATTGAGCGCGCATGTGTGAGGACTTACCCCGCGAAGAGGCGCCGGCCGTACGCGCCGGCCAAAACGGGTCTGTCGGCGCGCCGCTAGAAGACCTCCCGCTCGCCTTCGGAGCAATCGATGACAAACGGGACCGCCCGGGCCAAGCCCGACCACGCCGGCCGCGACATCTTCAACGCCGACCACGTTCTATTTCGTCGCGAAGTGCGGGCGTTTATCGAACGCGAGATCACCCCGTTCCACGCCGAGTGGGAAAAGGCGAAATGCGTGCCGCGCGAGCTGTGGCGCAAGGCAGGCGACGCGGGATTGCTGTGCACTGCGGTTCCCGAAGAGTACGGCGGGGCAGGCGGCGACTTCCGGTTCGGCGTGGTCGTCATCGAAGAGTTGGCGCGCGCCGGGGCGAGCGGGCCGTGTTTTCCGCTGCACTCCGACATCGTCGCTCCCTACATTCGTAAATACGGCAGCGACGCGCAGCGGAAGCGCTGGCTGCCGCCGATGGTCGCCGGCACGTGCATCAGCGCCGTGGCGATGACCGAGCCCGGCACGGGAAGCGACCTTGCGAACATTCAGACCCGCGCCGTGCAGAGCGGCGACCGCTGGGCGGTGACCGGCTCGAAAACGTTCATCACGAACGGCCAGCTTGCCGACGTCGTGGTCGTTGCCGCGAAGACCGATCTCGACGCCGGCTCGAAAGGCGTCAGCTTGTTCATCGTGGAGGCGAATCAACCGGGCTTCGCGCGTGGACGCAACCTCGACAAGATCGGCTTGCACGCGCAAGATACTTCGGAGCTGTTCTTCGACAATGCCTCGGCTGAACTGCTGGGCGCCGAAGGCAACGGTTTCGGGTACTTAATGAACGAGTTGGCGCAAGAGCGTTTGATCGTGGGCATCGGTTCGGCGTCCGGTGCGGAAGCGGCGCTCGACTGGACGACCGCGTATTGCGCCGAACGCCGAGCGTTCGGCAAGGCGCTGCTCGACTTTCAGAACACGCGTTTCGTTCTCGCCGACGTCGCGACCGAAGTTGCCGTCGGGCGAGCGTTTGTCGACGATTGCATCGAGCGTCACACCGAGGGACGGCTCAGCGTTGAGAAGGCGCTGATGGCGAAACTGTGGCTCTCCGAGATGCAGTTCCGCATCACCGACGCGTGCTTGCAGCTGTTCGGCGGCTACGGCTATATGGAAGAGTATCCGATCGCGCGTGCCTGGACCGCCGCGCGCGTGCATCGCATCTACGCCGGCAGCAACGAAATCATGCGCGAGATGATCGGCCGCGGGATCGCGGCGCGCGCGCAGATGCAGTCCTCGTGACCCCGCTCGCACAGGAGGGCGTGCGTGCGCCGCTCGACGCGCAGCGAGCCGCCGAGAAGCTTACGCCGCTCCACGCGTTCTTTCACTGGGTGCAGGTCAAGCCCGACGAAATTTTTCTCACCCAACCGTTGCCCGACGGCACGGTCGTCGATTACACGTGGGCGCAAAGCGCCGATGCGGTTCGCCGCATGGCGGCGTACTTGCAGGCGCTCGCGCTGCCGCCGAAATCGAACGTCGGGCTACTCGCAAAGAACAGTGCGCAATGGTTTATGGCGGACTTGGCGATCTGGTCCGCCGGACACGTATCCGTGCCGTTCTATCCGACACTGTCCGAGGATAACGTCGCCTACATCCTCTCGCACGCGGAGATCGCGCTGCTGTTCGTCGGTAAACTCGACGCGCCGGCGTGGGAGATCATGCGGCCGGCCTTGCGCCCCGATTTGCGTACCGTCAACCTGCCGCTCGGTGCGCTAGAGAGCGGTCCGCAATGGGACGACATTCTCGCGCATACCGAGCCGATCGCGGAGGTCGCGGAACCGCTGGTGAGCGATGTCGCGACCATCCTCTATACGTCGGGAAGCACCGGCCTTCCGAAGGGCGTCGTGCATGCGTTCGCGAGCATGCTGCCCGGAACGCGCGCGTTCGACGAACTGTTTCCGACCGCTTCGCCCGACCGGTTCCTTTCCTATTTGCCGCTGGCCCACGCGGCCGAGCGGGTCATCGTCGAGACGCCGGCCTTGCTCAACGGCGGCCACGTCTTTTTCACGAATTCGCTGGAAACGTTCAACGCAGACCTCAAGCGAGCAAGGCCGACCCTGTTCTTCTCCGTGCCGCGGTTGTGGACGCGCTTTCATGCCGGCGTGGCTGCGAAGATTCCGCTCGCGAAGCAGCGCGTGCTGTTCCGGCTCCCATTCGTCGGAGGTCGCGTCAAGAAGAAGATCATCGCGGAGCTGGGGCTCGATTGCGTTCGCGTCGCGTTCACGGGTTCGGCGCCGCTCGCCGTGCCGATCGTCCGCTGGTACCGTGAACTTGGCCTCGAGCTGCTCGAGGGCTACGGCATGACCGAGAATTTTGCGGAGTCGCATCTCTGTTTGCCGAGTCAATTCCGGCCCGGATACGTCGGCCCGCCGTTGCCGGCCGTCGAATGCCGCATCGCCGCGAACGGCGAGATCGAAGTGAAGAGCCCGGGGCAGATGCTCTGCTACTACAAGATGCCGGAGCTGACCGCGGAGACATTGACCGAGGACGGGTTTTTCCGCACCGGCGACCGCGGGGAGATCGACGAACGCGGACGCCTGCGCATCACGGGCCGCGTCAAGGATCTCTTTAAGACGAGCAAGGGGAAGTACGTCGCGCCCGTTCCGATCGAACAACGCCTCGGCGGCGATCCGCGGATCGAAGCGGTTTGTGTCGCGGGCGTCGGGCGGCCGCAGCCCTTTGCGCTGTTCATGCTTTCGGCCGAAGCGATGGACGCCACAAAAGAACGCGACGGTCGCGCTCGGGCGGATCTCGATGCGGATTTCGCCGCGCTGCTCGACTCGGTCAACGTCGCGCTCGAGGCGCACGAGCAGCTCGCGTACGCGGTCGTCGTCAAGGATCCGTGGACGATCGAATCCGGCCTCCTGACGCCGACCTTGAAGATCAAACGCGACGCGATCGAGTCACGCTATCTGGCGCGCGCGGACCTATGGGAGCGCGAACGCCGCCGCATCGTCTGGGAAACGTAGTGATCGAGGGAAGCCGGGCGCGGCCGGGCTCGTCGCTCGAGACGCGAATCGTCAAGGTCGAAAACGGGGTTGCCGTACCGGCATACGATCGCGTCGCGACCGAAGAACCGCTCGAAATTCGTGTGCGTGCCGGTGGCGCGTCGCGCACGGTTGCGATTACGATGCGCTCGCCCGGCAACGATTTCGAACTTGCGGCCGGCTTTCTCAACAACGAAGGCGTGCTCTCGGGCGTCGGCGATCTGCGCGGGATCTCGTACTGCCTCGACGGATCGCTCACCGAGGACCAGCAGTACAACGTCGTCAACGTCGATCTGGCCGCTCGCGAGTTGCCGGTTCTGGATGCGCTCGAACGCCACTTCACGACGACGAGCGCGTGCGGCGTGTGCGGCCGCGCGCAACTCGAAGGGCTTGAAACCCGCGGGATCGCACCGATCGACGACGGCGCGGGCGTCGCTGTCGCAACGCTCACTAGCCTGCCGGAACGATTGCGCGCCAAACAAGGCGTCTTTGAGAAGACGGGCGGCCTGCACGCCGCGGGCCTCTTCTCGCTCGAGGGCGAGCTGATCGCGCTGCGTGAAGACGTCGGCCGGCACAACGCGCTCGACAAGCTGATCGGCTGGGCGGTGATGCAAAAGCGGCTGCCGCTCTCCGGAACGATTCTGCTCGTCAGCGGCCGCACGAGCTACGAGATCGTCCAAAAGTCGCTCGTGGCACGCATCCCTATCGTGTGCGGCGTCTCCGCGCCCAGCAGCCTCGCGGTCGACCTCGCGCGCCGCTTCGGGATGACCCTCGCAGGGTTCTTACGCGGCGAACGATTCAACCTGTACGCCGGCGAGGACCGCATCCTTCGCTAGCGCCCGCGATAGACGCGGCCTATCGAGTCATTGACGACGACCATTGCGCGATGCACGGCGCTCGAAGGGGTATCGCTACCTCTGCGCGGAGTTAGTTGCAAACGTCGCACGACGTAGCGTTCTCGATCGAAGGTAGTTGCCCGTGAAAGCACCATACGAACGCCTGACCGAACCGATGATCCGCCGCGACGGCGTGCTGACGCCGGCGACGTGGGACGAGGCTCTCGACGCGGCGGCCGACGGCTTTCGGCGCATCATCGCAGAGCATGGGCCGGACGCACTCGGCATCTTCAGTTGCTCGCGAACGACGAACGAGATGAACTTTCTGGCGTCGAAGCTCGCGCGAACCGTTTTTCGCACGCACAATATCGATAGTTGCAACCGAACTTGACACGCCCCTAGCGTCGTCGGTCTGGCGGCGGTTTTCGGTGCCGGTGGCGGCACGAACTCGTACTTGGAAGCGGAGAATACCGACGTCATTTTTCTGTGGGGATCGAACGCGCGCGAAACGCATCCGATCTTCTTCCATCACGTTCTCAAAGGCATCCACAAGGGTGGGAAATTGATCTCGGTCGATCCGCGCCGGACGACGACCGCCGAGTGGGCGCATCGCCACCTCCGCATCAACGTCGGTACCGACATCGCGCTTTCGAATGCGATGGCCCGGGAGATCATCGCTGCGGGTCTAGCCAACGATGGCTTCATCAACCATGCGACCACGGGATACGAAGCGTATGCCCGCGCAGTCGAACCGTATACGCTTGCGTACGCCGAGCAAGAAACCGGCATTCCCGCGGAGCTGATCCGGGAAGTCGCCCATCTCTATGCGAGCGCCGACCGAGCGCAGATATGCTGGACGCTCGGCATCACCGAGCATCACAACGCGACCGATAACGTCTTCTCGCTCATCAACCTCGCGTTGCTGACCGGTCACGTCGGCCGCTATGGGTCGGGCGTGAATCCCCTGCGCGGTCAGAATAACGTCCAGGGCGGCGGCGACATGGGCGCGATCCCCAATCGTTTCGTCGGATTTCAAGACGTTCGCGATCCGCAAGTGTGTGAGAAGTTTTCGCGCGCCTGGGGCGTGCCGCAGAAAAACGAGTATGGGATGACCATGACTGCGATGTTCGAAGCGATGGAACGGGGCGTCTTCCACGGGCTGTTCGTCATCGGAGAAAACCCGGTGCAGTCCGAAGCCGATCAAGAGCACACCATCGCGCTGATGGAGTCGCTCTCGCATCTCGTCGTGTTCGATATTTTCATGACGAAGACGGCGCAACTCGCCGACGTGGTCTTGCCCTCGGTCGCCGGCTGGTGCGAGTCCGAGGGCACGGTCGTCAACAGCGAGCGCCGCGTGCAGCGCGTTCGCAAAGCACTCGAACCGCCGGGTGACGCGCGCCAGGAAACGTGGGTGATCGGCGAGATCGCAAAGCGCCTCGGGACGGACTGGGGACATCCCGAGCCGGAAGAAATTTGGGAAGAAGTGCGCTCGCTTGCGGGTGACATGTTCGGTGGGATGAGCTACCAGCGGCTCGAGAGCGAAAACGGGCTGCAATGGCCGTGTCCGGATGAGTCGCATCCCGGTACGATGTTCTTGCACGAGCGCCTTTGGCAAGAGCCGCTCGCCGGTCCGCGCGTCCCCTTTACGGTCGTGCAGCACGAGCTGCCGGTCGAAATGCCGGACGCGGCGTATCCGTTCATGCTCACGACGGGACGGCGCCTCTCCGACTATAATACGGGCGTTCAAACCGGCGGCTTCGATTCACCCCTGCGCCGTTCGGAATCCGTGGAAATGCATCCCGACGACGCAAAGCGGATGGCTTTCGGGGATGGGGAACCCGTCCGCATCAGTTCGCGGCGCGGCTCGGTCGTCGCACCCGTACGCTACGACACGCGGCTCAAGCCGGGACTCGTGTTCATGACGATGCACTTTCAAGACGAGGTCAGCACCAATTTGCTGACGATCGAGTCGGCCGACCCAAAAGCCGGCACGGCAGAATTCAAAGCGTGCGCCGTCAAGATTGAAGCGCTCGGCGAGCGCGCCCGGACACATGGACCTTAAGCTTCTCTCCGCCGAACCGACGAGCGAGGAGCGAGCGGCGATCGACGCTGCGATCGCCCCGCTCGCGTTGCGTGGCACGACGGGGGTTTATCACAAGCGGCACTTGTTGTTACCCGCGCTGCAGGGAGCTCAAGAACGCGTCGGCTGGATCAGCGAAGGCGCGTTCAACTACATTTGCGCAGCGCTCGACGTCCCGCCGGCCGACGCCTACGGGGTCGCCACGTTCTACGCGCTGCTCGCAACCGAACCGCGCGCCCGCCGCGTCGTGCACGTCTGCGAAGACCTCGCCTGCATGCCGCACGGCGCGAGCGCGCTGATCCGGGAACTCGAGAAGACGGCCGGTGCCCCGGCCCATCACGGACCAACCGGGGATCACGTCGCCATCGGCGATGACGACGCGGTCTGGCTGAAGTCGCCGTGCCTGGGGCTGTGCGATAATGCGCCCGCGGCGTTCTTGCAAGTTGCGGGCGAAACGCCGGTCGAGCGGCTTCTGGGCGAGGTTACGATCGACACCTTGCGCGCTGCGCTGAGCGGGCCGCTCGAAAACCTCCCAGCGGCTCGTCCGAGGCTTCCGCAAGCCGGCGATCCCAAGCTTCGTCTCTTACGGCGCGTCGACGTCGTCGATCCCACGAGCCTGGATGACTATCGTTCGCACGGCGGCTACGTCGCGTTGCGCCGCGCGCTCGAGATCGGGCCCGAAGCCGTCGTGCGCGAAGTGACCGACGCCCGGCTGATGGGGCGAGGCGGCGCCGCGTTTCCGACCGGCCGAAAATGGGACGCGGTCGCGAAGCAAACGGTGCGGCCTCACTACCTGGTCTGCAATGCCGACGAGTCGGAACCCGGCACGTTCAAGGATCGAGCGATCATGGAGGGCGACCCGTTCGCCTTGGTCGAGTCGATGACGATCGCGGCGTATGCGACCGGCTGCGACTATGGCTTCATCTACCTGCGTGGCGAATACCCGCTCGCGTACGAGCGTCTGGCGAACGCGATTCGCAAGGCGCGTGCCCGCGGGTTGCTCGGCCCGGACATTCTTTCTTCGGGATTTTCGTTCGATCTCGAAATCCGCAAAGGTGGCGGCGCCTATATCTGCGGCGAGGAAACCGCGATCTTCAATTCGATCGAGGGCTTCCGCGGCGAACCGCGCAACAAGCCGCCGTTCCCCGTTGCGTCGGGCGTATTCCACAAGCCGACGGTCATCAACAACGTCGAAACGTTGGCGAACGTCTTGCCGATCGTCATCGAAGGCGGCCCCGCGTTTGCGGCGATCGGCACGGAGCAATCCACAGGCCCCAAACTGTTCTGCCTTTCCGGTTGCGTCGAACGGCCCGGCGTGTACGAAGTTCCGTTCGGTGCGACGCTGGGCGAGCTGATCGAACTCGCGGGTGGCGTCGCCGGCGGAAGAAAGATCGGCACGATTTTGCTCGGCGGTGCCGCGGGCGTCTTCGTCGGTCCGCAGGACCTCGACATGCCGTTAACGTTCGAAGGCGTGCGCGCGGCGAAAGCGACCCTGGGTTCCGGCGTCATCCTCGTCTTCGACGAGACTATCGAGATGCTGCCCATCTTGCAGCGCGTCGCGGCGTTCTTCCGGGACGAATCGTGCGGTCAATGCGTGCCGTGCCGAGTCGGCACCGTGCGCCAGGAAGAGGCCCTGGCTCGCATCGCGTCGGGCCGTACGCGTGGTTCGATCGCGAACGAGATCTCGCTGCTCGACGAGATCGGCGGCTGCATGAAGGACGCGTCGATCTGTGGTCTCGGGCAGACCGCATATAGCGCGATCGAATCGGCCATTCATCGTTTGGAGCTTATCAAGTGATTACCGTGTTGCCCCCGAAAGTCGCGCCCCGGCAAATCGAGCTCGAGATCGACGGCGTAGCCGTGAGCGCCCCCGAGGGTTCGACGATTCTCGACGTGTGCCGCGCGAACGCCAAGAACATTCCGACGCTGTGCTTTCTCGACACGCTGCACCCGGTCAACGTGTGTCGCATCTGCGTCGTCGAGCTCGAAGGTTCGCGCGTTCTCGTACCGTCCTGCAACCGGTCGATCGAGCCCGGCATGAAAGTCCGCACCGATTCCGAGCGCGTCCGCCACAGCCGCAAGATGGTGCTCGAGTTTCTCGACTCGTCGACCGATCTGAGCACGACCCCCGGCGTCGACGCGTGGAAAGCGGACTACGGCTGCAACTCCGAACGCTACGGACCGCCCGCCCCGCCGGCGGCGGCGGGCGAACGGGATCGTGCCCACACGGGCCACCACGACGGTCCGGACCCCGCGTATCGGGCGACCGTCGCACAACCGGTGAAGGTCGATAACAGCCTCTACGTGCGCAGCTACGAGAAATGCATCTTGTGCTACAAGTGCGTCGAGGCATGCGGCACCGATTTCCAAAACACGTTCGCCATTGCCGTAGCCGGCCGCGGCTTCGATGCGCGCATCTCGACCGAGTTCGCGGTCGAACTTCCCGCCTCTGCCTGCGTGTACTGCGGCAACTGCATCGCCGTCTGTCCGACGGGCGCCCTGATGTTCAAGACCGAGTACGACATGCGCGAAGCCGGCTCGTGGGACGAATCGAAGCAGAAGGCAACCGATACGATCTGTCCGTACTGCGGTGTCGGCTGCACGCTCACGCTCCACGTTCAAGACAACGAGATCGTCAAAGTCACCTCGCCCTTCGACCAGTCGGTGACGAGCGGCAACCTCTGTATCAAGGGCCGTTTCGGGTGGCGTTTCGTTCAGAACCGCAAAGGCGACGACGCTCTGCCGCGTTGAACCCCCGCGGGTGCTGATCCGGCAACTCGAGTACCTCGTCGCGCTCGCGCACGAAGAGCATTTCGCTCGCGCGGCCGAGCGCTGCGGCGTTTCCCAGCCGACGCTCTCCACGGGCCTCCGGCAGCTCGAGGAGGACCTCGGCACCGCGATCGTCGAGCGCGGGAATCGCTTCCGCGGGTTCACGCCGCAAGGCGCGATCGTACTCGACTGGGCGCGGCGCATCGTGGCGAGCGAGCGCTCCATGCGCCAGGATCTCGACCGCTCGCGCGGCATGCTCGCGGGCCGGCTGCGGATCGGAGTGATTCCGTCGGTCAATGCGGTCGTGCCGGAGTTGACGACGACCTTCGTGCGGGCACATCCGCTGGTGCGAATCGATGAAACGGAGATGACCTCGCACGAAGTTCTGCGCGATATCGCGTCGTTCGATCTCGACGCCGGAATCACGTACGTCGATGACGAGCGGCTCGAGCACGTGCGCACACTGCCGATCGCGATCGAGCGCTACGTCTTGGTCCTCCCGTCGGGCGGGGCGCTGCCGGAGCGGGAGACGGCGACGTGGGCGGAGGCTGCGTCGCTACCTCTCTGCCTGCTTCGTCCCGACATGCAGAACCGGCGTATCTGTGACGCCGCGTTCGCCGAGGCGGGCGCGACGCCGAACGTGCACGTCGAGACGTATTCGGTGATGGCGGAGCTTTGCTACGTGCAGGCCGGGCTCGCCAGCATTCTGCCCGCGACGTTCGCACCGTGGCTCGGCGTTCTGAGCGGAGTGCGCGCATTGCCGCTCGTCGCGCCCGAGGTCGAGCACGCGATCGGCCTCGTCGTCGCCGAGCGCGATCCTATCCCGGCGCTCGTTGCGGCGTTCTGGGAGCACGTGCGCGAACGCGTCGCGCACGCGTCCGTCCCCTAGCTAAATAGCTTCGTCGCGTTCTTGATCGTGTCCGCGACGCCCCATGCGAGCGGAATGCCGACAAACAGCCACGCAAGGATCAGGAGCATCGTGTCCTGATTGACGACTTCGCTGCGTTCTTCCAGTTCGTCCATCGTTTCGCTCCTTTACGTCGCGGGCGCTTCTTTGAGGTGATGCTGGTCGCTAACGGGGCGTACGGCGAGATTGCAGGCGAGTCCGACGAGTAGCAGTACCGCCATGATGTACATCGTTACCGAGTATGCGTCCGCCTTGGCGACGCCGTGCGTGATTTGGTACTCGCGAATGTAGTTGACGAGTACCGGACCCGCGACGCCCGCCGCCGCCCACGCGGTGAGCAGCGCTCCGTGAATCGCACCGACGTTGACGGTGCCGAAGAGGTCGCGCAGATACGCCGGAATCGTCGCGAAGCCGCCGCCGTACATGCTCAAGATCACGGCAAACGCTAGGACGAAGAGCACGATGTTCTGCAGATGTCCGAATGTCGGAGCGATGACATACAACACCGCGCCGAGGGCGAAGAAGATGAGGTACGTCGTCTTACGCCCCATGAAATCGGACATCGAGGCCCAGAAGATACGGCCGGCCATATTGAAGATGCTCAAGAGCCCCACGAATCCCGCCGCGGCTATCGGCGTGACGGCAAACATTTCCTGAATCATCAGCGAGGCTTGCCCGAGCACGCCGATTCCCGCAGTGACGTTGCAGAACAGCACGACCCACAGCAAGTAGAACTGGGGCGTTTTGAGCGCGTCTTCTCTGAGTACGTTTTTCGTCGTGATCATCTTCTGCGATGCGACGGGCGGCACGTAGCCGGCGGGCGCCCAACCCGCGGGCGGAACGCGGACGATCTGCGATCCCACGACCATCCAGATGAAATATAACACGCCCATAACGACCATCGTCGGTGCGACGCCGGTGCTCGTGGCGCTGGAGAAGTGGCGCATCAGAGCGACCGCGAGCGGTGCGCCGATCAACGCGCCGCCGCCGAATCCCATGATGGCCGTCCCGGTTGCGAGACCCGGGCGGTCCGGAAACCATCCGATCAGCGTTGAGACGGGCGAAATGTACCCGATGCCGAGGCCGCATCCGCCGAGCACGCCGTACCCGAGGTAGACGAGGGGGAGGACGTGCAGCGACACACCGATCCCGGCGACGATCAAGCCGCTGCTGAAGAACACCGCGGCGACGAACATCGCCATCCGCGGCCCGACCCTCTCGACCCACTTGCCACCGAACGCCGCAGACAGGCCGAGCACAGCGATCGCGAGACTAAAGATCCAGCCGAGTTGCGGGACCGTCCAGTCGCCCGCGGCGGGCGCCGTAATGCCGATCGCCTGCGCCATCGGTTTCGTGAAGACGCTGAACGCGTACGCTTCACCAATGCACAGGTGGATGCAGAGGGCGGCCGGAGGCACGAGCCACCGGTTGAAGCCGGGCTTCGCGATCGAGTGAGACCGGTCGAGGGCTAGTGCCACAAAACCTCCTAGTGCGGACGGCAATTCCACGATGGAATTACGCCGGCGGAATCGGGTTGCAATAGCAACTCTTCGATGAAGCGCGGATTCCCTTCGCAGCGCTCGCAGATGCCGCGTCCCACGGCTAAGAGGCTGGAGGAAAAATAGGTAAGCCCCCGCGGGTCTCTAGGCAAAATCCCGGGCGACGCTCCGCGCGCGCGGCACTAGAATCGAGCTATAACACCCAAGCCCCCGTTGGGAGTCGACATGCACAGCACGTTTTTGCTCGACGACGGTGTCAGCAACATGGTCGCAAGGAGAACGCTGACGACCGTAGTCGAAGTCGAAAGGGTCGAACGCCAGGATTACGATCCATGGAGCGGGGCGGTAGGCTCACGCAGGAGCTTGCAAGCTTCGATATCTGAACAGGAGAGGTGCGCAAGGCCCGCGTCGGATGTTCGGTCCTTCTCTCGTTGCTCGTGGGCTGCGTAAACTCAGCCGGGCCCAAAGCTTCCCAACCCGAGCGCCCGTTACCGGGCACCGTGCGCATCGGCATCTTCGAAGAGCCCGACGTGCTCGATCCCATCCTCTCGCAAATGACGTTTTCGGGCGACGTCTTTGCGCTCGTGTTTGACGGTCTCGTCCGCTTCAACGATCGCGGCCGTGCCGTGCCCGATCTCGCCCGCGAAGTGCCGTCGCTGGAGAACGGCGGAATCTCTGCTGACGGACGCACGCTGACGTATCACCTGATGCCGGGCGCACGCTGGCACGACGGTCTGCCGGTGACCGCTCGCGACGTGATTTTCACCTGGCGCGCGATCATGAACCCGGCCAACGACGTACCCTCGCGTGAAGGGTTCGAGCGCATTGTCGCGATGGACGCGCCCGACCCGCTGACCGTGCGCGTCCACTTTGCACGGCCATATCCGCCGGCGGTCTTCTTGTTCGCATCGATCCTTCCCGAACATCTGCTCCGCGACGGGGGCGACCTCAATCGCGCGACCTTCAACTCGCACCCGGTCGGCTCGGGACCGTACGTGTTCGCGAAGTGGACCCGCGGCAGCGAGCTGACCTTCCGAGCGAATCCGCGGTACTTTCGTGGTAAGCCGAAGATCGGCACCGTCATCGTCAAGGTCGTGCCCGACCAGAACACGCTGCTGCAACAACTTCGTACCCGCGAGGTCGATGTGGACCTCAAGGTCCCCGCGCAACTGGTAAACCAGATCGGGGCGTTGCCCGGCATTCGCATCGGTTCGAGCTCGACGCTGCACTGGGAACATCTCAACTTCAACACGGGAAAGGCGCCGCTCGACGATGTGAATGTGCGCAGAGCACTCTGCATGGCAATCGACGAGCGGGCGATTTTTCGCAAGTTTTATCACGGCTACGGGACGATGGCCCCGACGCATTTCGATCCGGATTTCGGCTGGGGTGACCCGTCGGTGCGCTACCTGCGCTACGACCCCGCCGCGGCGGCGGCCGCGCTCGATGCGGCCGGGTGGCTGCTCGCGAGCGACGGTTTCCGCTACAAGCGCGGGGTGCGTTTTGCCTTCGGTCTCTCGACGATCGCCGGCGTCAAGACACGCGAGGCGATCGAGGTGTTCTTGCAAAGCGTATGGCGCGGCCTCGGCGCCGATGTGAGCATTCGCAATTACCAAGCCGCGACGTTCTTTGCGCCGCGCTCGGCCGGCGGGCTGCTCGCTTCCGGCAAAACCGACGTTGCGATTTTTACTTGGGAAAATACGAACCCCGATCCCAACGACCAAGCGTACGTAACGACGAGCGCGCTGCCTCCCAACGGACAAAATTATTCGTTCTACAAGAATCCGCAACTCGACGCGCTCGAGCAGCGGGCTCTTGCGACGTTCGATGGGGCGAAGCGGCACGCGCTCTACCGCGAGATCGATCGGGTGCTCATCCGGGACGTTCCCGAATACGTGCTGGATTGGCAACCCGAGATCGTCGCCTACGATGCGCGCCTGCGCGGCGTGCGCCCCGTTCCGATCGGCTCGGATCTTTGGAACGTCGCCGATTGGAGCTACGTGCCGTGATGCGTACCGGCCGACCTTGGCTGGGCTGCCGGAATCCGCAAAATGGGCAATATTTCCGACGCTTCACGGTGCGCGCGGCTCCTATCATCGGATGGGGCGGACGACTGGTGCCGCCGTTGATAGGAGCGGACGAATGCCGCGGTATGTGGTGGAGCGAACATTTCGGGACGGGCTGCGTACGCCGCTCACGGAGGAAGGTGCCGTGGCATGTGCTGGTGTGGTCGAGCGCAACGCGCGAAGCGGCGTCACGTGGGTCCACTCCTACGTCAGCGCCGACCTCCACAAGAGCTATTGCATCTACGACGGTCCGTCGCCCGAAGCGATTCGAAGCGCGGCTGAGGATAGCAACCTTCCGATCGACAGAATCGTCGAGGTGCGCGTCCTCGACCCGTATTTCTATAAGGGATAGTCTGCGCACACAACGCCCCCAGCGCAGGGTCAGCGGCGAGCGTTCGGGGAAAGAGCGAAGCCTCCGCGATGGCGTTTCCCCCGGACGCAAACACACGACGCGCGCGCGCCGACGTCTTAGTCGAGCGCGACGTAGTGCTGCGCGCCCTCGTCGACCGTCTCGACGAAGCTGCGACGGGCCAGGGTCACGTCGTTCTTCTTGCGGGCGAAGCCGGAATCGGCAAGAGCAGCCTCCTGCGCGTGTTGGAGAACGAACGCCCGAACGTACGGCGCTGGCGAGGCGGCTGCGACGCGCTGGGGACGCCGTATCCGCTCGCGCCGCTCTACGACATCGCCCGCTCGAACGACGTACGGTTTGAGGCGCAGCTGCTCGCGCCGGGCGAGCGCCGCGTGCTGTTCGAGAGCGTGTTGACCGATTTACGCCAGGGACGCCCGACGCTGCTGATCGTCGAGGATGCGCACTGGGCAGACGAAGCGACGCTCGACCTTCTCGTATTTCTCGGTCGCAGGATTGAGGGCGTCCACTGTCTTTTGGTGATCTCGTATCGGGACGACGAGCTGACGGCGATCCATCCGTTGCGTCGCGCATTCGGCGACCTGCCGCCCGCCAATACGAGCCGCATCGAACTCGCGCCACTCTCGCCGCAGGCCGTCGCCGCGCTCGCGCGCGGCGCGCTGCGCGCGCCCGACGGCATCTACGAGGCGACACGCGGCAATCCGTTCTACGTGACGGAGCTGCTGCGCAATCCCAGCGGCGACGTCCCGCACAGCGTGCGGGATCTCGTGCTCGCGCGCTTTGCGCGGCTCGGAAAAAATGCGCAGTCGATCGCGAGTCTGGCCGCCATCGTCCCGGGAAGGATCGAGCGCTCCGTGGTCGATGCGTTGCTTCCAAATGATCCGGAGGCACTCGAGGAATGCTTGAACTCAGGCCTGTTGCTCTCGGAGCCTTTCGCGCTGCGCTTCCGGCACGAACTCGCACGCACCGTCGTCGAGGCAGCGCTCGCGGAACCGCGAGCCTGCGCGCTGCACGGCGGCATCCTGCGCGTGTTGTCCGCGCAGGCCCAGGCGCCGGGCGTGGCCGCGCGCCTAGCGCATCACGCCGTTCGCGCCGGTGACGCGCCATCCGTGATCCGGTACGCGCCCGCTGCGGCACGCGAAGCCGCACTGCTCGGGGCGCACCGCGAAGCGGCGGCCCATTACCATGCGGCGCTCGGCGTGCCCGGTGCCCCCGAGAGCGAGCGTACGGAATGGTTCGAGGGGTATGCACGTGAGAGCGCGTTCTTGGGTCGCTCCGAGGAATCGATCGAGGCGTGGCGCGGTGCGGTCGCGTTGTGCCGGCGAGCCGCTAACGATACGAGAGAAGCCGAAAATCTGAGCGAGCTGGGACTAGCGTACATGCGCTCTGGGCGTACCGCGCAAGCACGCGCTGCGGCCCGCCAGGCCGTCGAGTTGCTGGAAAAGCGGCGGCCAGGGCCGGCACTCGCACGCGCGTATCGCGTCGAGGCGCACCTTCACTTCCTCGAGCGCGAGTGTCGCGAGGCGATCGCATGGGGCACAAAAGCGCTGGAGCTAGCCGAGGGCTTGCACGCACGTGACGAGGTGACCGCCGCCCTGGGTACGGTCGGCGCCGCAACGATCTTCGTCGACTACGACGCGGGGCGCGCGATGCTCGAACGTGCGCTCGAGCGCGCGCTCGCGGACGGGCTCGACTACATGGCGGGCGTCATCACGAACAACCTCGGATCGGGTTCGTGCGAGGTGTTTCGCTTGCACGAAGCGCGCGACTATCTGCAGCGAGCGATCGCGTTTTCGGACCAGCGCGACATCACGAGCGCGCGCTGGTATGCGAGTGCGTGGATGGCCGTCGCCGAGATGTATCTGGGCCGGTGGAACGACGCTGAGAAGACCGCACTCGAGATCGTCAATGCCGCGGGTGCGGCCGTTCCGTCCCCGGCTCTGCTCGCGCTCGCACGCGTGCGGATTCGGCGCGGTGAGGATGTCGGGTCGCTGCTCGACGACGCGCTGCAACTCGCTGAGGTGGGCAACACGGTGGCGCGCCTGGGCCCGGTTCGCGCGGTCCGTGCCGAAGCGGCCTGGATGCGCGGGGATCTTCCCACGGTGATCGCGGAGGCGCTGCCCGCGCTCGAGCTCGTCGCGCGACACGACGATGAATGGCTCTCGGGTGAGTTGAGTCTGTTGCTTCATCGTGCCGGGCACAGAGACGTGCCGGCAGCATCGCTCGCCTTACCGTTTCGGCTCGAGATCGAAGGCCACGTGGCCGGGGCCGCCGCCGCCTGGGATGCACTCGGGTGCCGCTACGAGCGGGCGTGCGCGCTCGCGGGCGGAGACGTCGACGCACAGCGCGTGGCTCTTGGGATCTTCGAAGACCTCGGCGCCGAGCCCGCGGCTGCGGTGTTGCTCTCGCGCCTCCGCGCGTCGGGCGCCGTCGCCGTGCCGCGCCGCCCGCGCGCGTCGACGAAGGCGAATCCGTTTACCCTCACCGACCGCGAGATCGAGGTGCTCGTCCTGCTCTGCCGCGGGTTGAAGAATTCGGAGATTGCGGAGCTGCTCAGCCGTTCCGTGCGCACGGTCGATCACCACGTCGCCGCGGCATTCGCGAAACTGGGCGTGTCGACGCGAACCGAAGCCGTCGCGGCCGCATTGCGCTCAGGCATCGCGTAAAATGGGCAGCGGCCCGGCGGAATCTAGGTAACTTCGCGGACGCTTGACGCAGCGGCGTTTCTTATGATGCGGATACGGCGACGGTTGTACGCTATTCAAGGAGCCAAATCATGCGCGACTACTTCCTCGCTGCGAGTCTCGCGGCGACACTCATCGCTCTGTCGGGTTGCTCGAGCAGCACGAGTTCGAGCGGAACGAGCGCGAGCGCGTCGCCGGCGATGACCATCGCGTATGACAAGCGGACCGGGCTCCCCATCTATCCCGGCTCGACCGCGGGAAACTACAGCGACGGTACTCCCAAGGACAGCCTCTACATTACGGCCGACGGTATGCAAAAGATCGCCGCCTGGTACAAGAGCGTGTTGCCCCCGGCGTTCAGCGAGACCGGAAATACCAACGACTACATCAATATCGACAGGACGGCAGGCGGCGATCTCGCCGATCGAGTCGATCTCTCGCCGATGGGAGCGAAGACGCGCATCGATCTTCAACACTACAAGTAGCTCGAATGACGGGCCGCGAGCCCTCAGCCGCCGAGTACGATCACGACGAGCCACGTCACGAAGAGCGCGAGCGGCGGGCCGGCCATGAGAACCTGCGCGGCGATCGCCGCGATGTAACCGTCGCGGGGCCACGACGCCTCGGTGCGGTGCCAAATCGATAGCGCCGCGCCGGCAAACGCGACGGCCCAGACGGCGAACTCCGAGATGCGCAGGAGCCGTCCCGTGCCGTCGCTGCCGAGGCCGAACCGGAGGTTGCCGGCGACGGCGGCGAGCAACGCCACGCCTGAAACGCCGAGCACGAGCGGAGGGATACGCACGCCAAACGCGAGCGCGATCGCGAGCGGGCCGTACGCAAGTGCGATCGCGAGCGGCAGCGCGATCCATGGAAGCGTCTGACTTCGTTCGACGTCCGATGCGCCCGCCATGATGAGCCACAACCACAGCGCGGGTATCGTCAGGAGAAGGATCAACCGCAGGATCATAGCTTCGTCCTCATGCGCCGGCTTCGGTCATCTCGATGAGTCGCGTCACCTGCGCGAGCGATTCGTCCCACAAGTTGCGCCACCACGGTTCGACGAGCGGCCGTGAAGCCTCGCGCAAGAGCACCTCCGCAGCGGTCCAGTCGTCGATGAGGCGATCGGTTACGAGCGCGTATGCCGCGGAGGCGGCCCCGCTGACGCTCTTTGCGGCGTAGTCGGCACGGCTCGTGCACGACGTGAAGTAACATGCGTTACAAGCGTTGTATGCGACGAAGCGAGCGGCTTGCGCGGCCTGCCAACCCGGACTCCGGAGGCCCCACATGGGATCTTCGCCGACGCTCCCGTCGATCGGCGGCGCGTGGGATGCCGTTTCGGCATCCGCGAGCGCGCCCTGGACGATTCGTGCGGCAGCTCGTGCGCTCTCATCATCGCCGAGCGGCGGCAGCGCGCGCATGCGTTCGGTCCAAGCACGCGCCCGGTCCGCATCCGCTTGGTCCTCGGTCACGCGGGCCCAAAAGTCGAATGCCGCCGGCGCGATGGTGCGTACGGCCCAGTCGTTGCAACTCCGCCCGCGGCTGTCCGCGAGCGCATCCGTCGCTTTTGTGCCCGCCATCCGCGGCGCGAGCGCTCCGAGCTCGTCTCGCCACACCGCAAAGTATTCGATTTGCGCCAACTTTGCGCAAAAATATTCGATGACCGAATCGATCGATTCCGTCGAAGCACCGCTTTGCATGACGGAACGATTGAACCATGCATCCCGATGCGGCGCATCGGTAAAATTGCCCAAGGACGCCTCGAAATTCTTGCTCCGAACGCTCGTGCGCGAGGGCTCCGCGATGCCGTTCGCCCATGTACTAGTGATGGGAGCGATTCGTGGTCGAGCAGTCGCGCGTTCGGCAAGCGGCATGCTCGCCTCGCCGCACGCGCTTGCCACGGCGGCGGGCGTCGATGTCTTACGCCGTGGCGGGAACGCGGTCGACGCAGCGATTGCGGCGAACGCGGTGCTTGCGGTCGTCTATCCCGCCAGTTGTGGGATCGGCGGGGATGCGTTGTGGCTCGTCTACGACCCCAAGACCCACGTGACGATCGCGTACAACGGCAGCGGCCGCGCGCCCGAGGCGCTCGATGCGGCGCGGGTCCGCGCGCTCGGGTTCGAAGCGATGCCGGTGCGCGGCGCGCTGACGGTCACGACGCCCGGCTGCGTGCGCTCGTGGGAAGACGTCGGTCGCGCGCACGGCACGCGCGACCTCGACGAGTTGCTCGTTCCAGCGCAAGCGTACGCCCGCGACGGCTTCGTCGTAACGGACGTCCTAGCATATTTTTGCGCTGCAAACGAGGCGCTCTTGCGCGCGAATCCGGAATCGGAACGCCTCTTCGCGAGCGGCGGACTCGCGCGCGCGGGCGATATCGTTCGCAACGTCGAGCTCGCCGAGTCGCTCGGCGCGATTCGCCGCGGCGGCGCGGATGCGTTCTATAGCGGCCCTATCGCGCGCGCGATTTGCGACACTCTGAACGCCCT